>OKRY01000328.1_pt1 | contig 36595 bp, 36 predicted proteins | sample 1601121 | NCBI WGS metagenome assembly OKRY01 (sample SAMEA3541546, study PRJEB24748) | human gut metagenome | biome: human gut; feature: human-associated habitat; material: faeces | place: China | collected 2012
AGAGCAATAAAAATTTGTAGGAGAAAATATGAATAGCATTGGACAAATGATAAAAAGTAAATTATCATCAAAAAGCGGATTTTCTGAACTTGAATTAGATAATAATATTGGTATTAATAATTTAATAGAATTAATTGTTAATGAATTAAAACCAACTTATGTACTAGGAGATGGGCCAGAGTGGGAAACAAAGTTATTAGTTTCGCGGAGAAAAAGATATAATGCAAGATGATTTAAGGGAAATTATAAAAAGCCTGTTTAGCTCTAATCCAAAACTAACAAGTTCTCAAATATCTGAAGTTTTAGGACAAAAAAAAGTAAATGGACTAGCGTTAAATATAAATAGAACAATTTCAAATGATGGAATAGTAAAATTTTCATACGATTTTCCAGAGCTAAATTTTATAGAAAAAAATATAATAGATGGAAATAATAAAATTCAAAATAAAATAAGTAAGAAAATATTGAAACCATATTATAAATACCTAAAAAAGAATCAAAGTAGTATTAACAAAGTTCCTGGAGGTTTACAAGTTCCAAAGAAACTAAAAGAAAGATTAGAAAAAATAATTTCTTCAAATATTCCAGAAGGAATGGATGGCAAGGTTGTTTCAGAATATTATTTAAGTAATATTTTAAAATTAGATGATAATGAATTACAAAAGGCCTTGATTCAATCAAAGGCATTACAAGTTTATTCAAAAAATAACATATTTAAAAATAATAGAGATGAATTTGAAAATGCATTAAACATGATAAATACATCTTCCAGAAATAATTTTTACGAATGTAATGAAAGCTTATCAAAATTAAACACAATATTATCAGATGTTTCTGCAGAAGTATATATGAGCACTATAGATTTAAAAGGAAAAAATCCAAAAGAAATTGAAGAAATATTACAAAAGGGATATTACTTATATAATGAACAAAAGTTAAATGATATGACATATAAAGTTGACGAAGATGGTTATAGAACTGTTAATGTAGGCTTAGGAAAGAAAGATGTATTATTACATAAAAATGGAAATAATATTAAAGAGTCTATGGGATATTTATGTAAAAGTATTGTAAATTTATTTGAGGAAGAGCAAAATTTGTCTGATGAAGAATACATAAAAAAAGCAGGAATGTTACATTTTAGGTATATATCAATACATCCATTTAGAGATTCAAATGGAAGAACAGGTAGAAATCTTATGAATATGTTGCTTGCCCAAAGAGATAAAATGTTTATGATTGATAGAAAAGATAAATCAGAGTATTTAGCAAAAATGAATGAAATGAGAGCAAAAATACCATTAAAAAAATATCTAAATTCCTTATCAAGCAACCCAGAAATATGCGAAAATTATGAAGAAAATGCTTGTGGGGAACTAACTACATTTTTAGCCAAACATACATATGACTTAAAAACTGATATTCGCAAAGTTTCTGAAAAAGAAAATATGGAAAATTGGAAACAAAGAAATGATAAAGCAAATGGAAATACCGAAATTAATATGGAGGGAAGATGATTATGAAAATACTAGTATTAAATAGTGGAAGTTCATCACTAAAATATCAATTAATAGATATGAACAATGAACAAGTCCTAGCAAAAGGAAACTTTGAAAGAATAGGACAAAACAATTCTTTTTTAACTCACAAAGTTGGAGGAGAAAAACATAAATTTGAAAAGCCAGTATCAAATCATGAAAAAGCCATTAAATTTGTTTTAAAAAAATTACAAAGCAATGTATATGGCGTAATAAAATCTCCAGATGAAATTAATGCAATAGGACATAGAATTGTCCATGGAGGAGAAAAATTTACAAAACCTGTTATTATAACTGATGAGGTAATGAATGGAATAGAAGAATGTATAGAGCTTGCGCCATTACATAATCCAGCTGCAATTTTAGGAATTAAGGCTTGTCAATCTGTAATGCCAGGGAAAACAAATGTGGCAGTTTTTGATACATCTTTTCATCAAACAATACCAGCAGAAAGCTACATATATCCAATACCATATAAATATTATGAAGACTATAAAATTCGTAAATATGGTTTTCATGGAACATCACATGAATATGTAGCAAATAGAGTTGCCGAAATTATGAATAAAGATATAAAAGATTTAAAAATAGTTAATTGTCATTTAGGACAAGGTGCTAGTGTATGTGCAATAAAAAATGGAGTTTCTGTAGATACAAGTATGGGATTTACTCCACTTGGGGGAATTCCAATGGGAACAAGATCTGGTGATTTAGATCCATCTGTTGTTACATATATTGCTAAATATAGAAATCATACACCAGAGGAAATGGATGAAATATTAAATAAAAAATCTGGAGTATACGGAATATCTGAAGTTTCTGTAGATTTTAGAGATATAGAGGCCGAAGCTGCAGATGGTGATAAAAATGCACAAATGGCTCTTGAAAATTTTGCATATAATGTTGCACAATTCGTTGCTAAATATGCTGTTTCAATGGGCGGAATAGATGTGCTTACTTTTACTGCAGGAGTAGGTGAAAAAGGTCCAGAATCAAGAAAGAAAATATGTGACTATTTGAAGTTTTTAGGAGTAGAAATTGATGATGAAAAAAATAAAATTAGAAATCAAGAAGTGGAAATTTCTGCAGATACTTCAAAAGTAAAAATACATGTTGTACCAACAAATGAAGAATTGCTTATTGCAAGAAGAACAAAGGAATTGTGTGAATAAAATAAGTTTTAGAAGGGAAGAAAAAATATGAAAATATTAGTTTTAAATTGTGGTAGTTCATCACTAAAATATCAATTAATCAATATGGAAACAGAGCAAGTTATAGCAAAAGGAAATTATGAAAGAATAGGAACTGAAAAATCTTTTATAACACATAAAGTTAATGGTGAAAAATATGTTACAGAAAAAGCAGCTCCAACACATAAAGAAGCTCTTGAATTTATAATTGAACAATTAACAAAAACAGATTATGCTGTAATAAAAGATTTAAATGAAATAAATGCAATAGGTCACAGAGTTGTTCATGGTGGAGAAAAATTTGCAGATCCAGTTTTAGTTGATGACGATGTAGTAGCAGGAATTCGTGAATGTGCAGAATTAGCACCTGTTCACAATATGGCAGCTGCTATGGGAATTGAAGCATGTAGAAACTTAATGCCAAATAAACCAAATGTAGTTGTTTTTGATAATGGATTCCATCAAACAATACCAGAAGAAAGATTTTTATACCCAATTCCTTATCATTATTATAGAGATTACAAAATACGTAAATATGGTTTCCACGGAACATCTCATTCTTATGTATCAAAAAGAGTTGCAGAAGTAATGGGAAAACCTGTAGAAAAATTAAAAACTGTAGTTTGTCATATTGGACAAGGTGCAAGTATATGTGCTGTTGAAGGCGGAAAATCTGTAGATACAAGTATGGGATTAACTCCACTTGGTGGAATTATGATGTGTGCAAGAAGCGGTGATTTAGACCCATCAGTTGTAACATACATAATGAAAAAAGATAATATTGCACCAGAAAAAATGGATTTAATGTTAAATAAAGAATCTGGTTTACTAGGAATGTCAGGTGTTTCAGCAGATGTAAGAGATGTAGAAGCAGCTGCAGATGAAGGAAATGAAAGAGCAATACTTGCATTAAAAGCATATGACCTAAATATCGCACAATATGTAGCAAAATATGGAGTATCAATGGGAGGAATAGACACTATAGTATTTACAGCAGGTGTCGGAGAAAACCAAATTAGAAGAAGAGCAAGTATATGTAAAAATCTAGAATTCTTAGGAGTAAAACTAGACGAAGAAAAGAACAAAATAAAAGGTGAAGAAATAGAAATATCAGCACCAGACTCAAAAATAAAAGTATATGTAATACCAACAAACGAAGAGCTAGTAATAGCAAGAGAAACAAAGAATCTAATAAGTAAATAATCATAAACATTGTTAAGTGGTGGTTGTCAGTAGGGACGGTTCCTTTTGACAACCCTTTTTATGTGTCAATGGGTGTCAATGGGGACGGTTCTTTTTGACAACTTTTAAAGGAATCTATATCAATGATACTATTGATACAAACAAATTAAGGGAGAATATAATGGAAAATAAATTACAAAATTTATTTAGTCAATGTGTCGAAGAGCTAAAATCCATAGGAATTGATATAAATAACAACAAATTAATTGGCGAAATAAATATATCACTTGCCAAAAGAAACGCTAAAAGATATGGTTGTTGCAGACACGAAGACCCAGATGAAAAATATAAAGTAATAACAAAAAAAGGCTATAAAAGATACATTACATACGAAAGATTTAACAAAAACTATGTAGAAATAAGCAAATGGGTGATGGAATTAAACGATGATATTATAAAAAATACCATAATGCACGAAATAATACATTGCTTTCCATATTGCAATAATCATGGCAAAGAATTTAAAAAATATGCAGGATACATAAACACACATTTAGGATATAATGTATCCAGACTAGGAAACAAAGAAGAAGATTACAAAAAAAGCAATTTAGAATATGATATTCCACAAACAACTCCAAATTATAAATATAAAATAGAATGTCAAAAATGTGGAAAATATTTTTTCAGACAAAGATACAACAGAAATTTAACAAGACATTATCGATGCGGAATTTGTGGAGGTAAATTAAAAGCTGTAAAGGTTGGATAATAATTAAAAAGAAAAGGGGGGACGGTCCTTGAAAATTTAATTTCAAGGACCGTCCCACTAAAAAGTTGACACTTGTACTAAAACATGATAATATACAAACAAATATTTGCAAGAGGTGATAAAATGATTTATAAATATAATAAATTAGTAAGAGACAAAATTCCTTCAGAAATAAATGCTCAACCAGGAAGAAAATGCTCGTATTTTATAATGAATGATGAGGATTATGATAAGGCCTTAGATGATAAGTTAACAGAAGAATTAAATGAATATAAGGAAGATCACAGCATAGAAGAGCTAGCTGATTTAATGGAAGTTGTAACTGCTATTATGAAGTTTAGAAAAATATCAATTGATGAATTAAAAAGTACAATGGATAAAAAAAGAGCTAAAAAAGGTGGATTTAATGATAAAATATATCTAAAAGAGGTTGAAGAATTAGAAAATAAGAAAGAAGAGTAACATCTAAAAAATAAGCAATTACAATTATTAGAAAATTTGAATAAAAGTAGCAGTTTAAATGAAGTACAAAGTTATTTTAAGGAAATGATTAAGTTACGAAGTTTTATGAATAATAAAGAAAATATATCAAATATAATGCTATTATTAACTGAAAAAGTTGGAAAACTTGCAGAAGCAATACGAAAAGATGCTACAGACTTAAAGATTGATTCAAATAAAATTGGAAACTATGATTCAATTGAAAGCAAAATAGCAGATGTTTTTATTGTTTTAAATTCAATTTGTACAGCTCTAGATATAAATTTGTTTGATGCAATATATAATAAAGAGCGCATAAACGAAGATAGAAAGTGGAGTTGAACAAAAAAATTAGAATAATTGGTCAAATGCTATCTTTATAAATTTTGTTATGATAAAATAAATACATATAAATTTTAGGAGGTAAAAAAATGATGGGTGTAACTAGTAATTTATATGAATCAAAAGAATATTCTGATATTCGAGAAGTAATTAAAGATGGTATAAATAGATATCCAGATTGTGTAGCTTTCACAATAAAAAATAAAGAAGGAAAAGATATACAATATACAGATATAACATATGCAGAGTTTGAAAAAGAAATTAATAGCTTAGGAACAGGATTATTAAAACTAGGTTTAAAAGATAAAAAAATAGCTATAATTGGACCTAATAGCTATGAATGGGTGTTATCATATATTTCAGTATTATTTGGAATTGGAATTGTTGTACCATTAGATAAAGGTCTACCTGCTCAAGAAATAGAAGATTCAATAATAAGAAGTGATGCAGATGCTCTTATATTTGATCCAAAATATATAGATATAATGGAAGATATAAAACAAAGATCAACTACAAAAGTAAAAGAATTTATTTGTATGAAAGAAGTTGAATCAAAAGAAATAAACAATATTCCAAAAATAAAAAAGATAGGAAAAGAAGAGCTTGATAAAGGAAATAAGGAATTTTTTGAATTAAAAATTGAACCAGAAAAAACAAGTATTATATTATTTACATCAGGAACAACATCACTTTCTAAAGCCGTAATGTTGTCTCAAAAAAATATTGCATCAAATGTACATTCTATGAATGCTGCTGAAAAATTATATAATACAGATGTTAATTTAGTAATGTTACCATTTCATCACACATTTGGTTCAACAGGTATAATATTAATGTTAAATAATGGTGTTCGTAATGTATTTTGTGATGGGCTAAGACATATACAAGAAAATATGAAAGAGTATAAAGTATCAGTATTTGTTTGTGTGCCACTTATATTAGAAGCAATGCATAAAAGAATATTATTAGAAGTAAAAAAACAAGGAAAAGAAAAAACAATAAATCGCGCTAAAAAATTAAGTAATGCACTATTAAAAGTTGGAATAGATGTACGAAAAAAATTATTTAAACAATTACTAGACAAATTAGGCGGAAACATGCGATTTGTAGTAAGTGGTGCTGCAGCAATAGATAAACAAGTTGCCGAAGATTTCAATAGCTGGGGAATACTAACAATACAAGGATATGGATTAACTGAAACATCTCCGGTATTATGTGCGGAAAATGAAAAATGTTTAAAATTAGGATCTGTAGGAATACCATTAATAGATGTAGAAGTAAAAATTGATAATCCAAATGAAAAAGGTATTGGTGAGATAATAGCAAAAGGTCCAAATGTAATGCTTGGATATTATAAAAATGAAGAAGCAACTAAAAACAGTTTAATTGATGGATGGTATCATACAGGTGATTTGGGTTATATAGACAGAAGTGGATACTTATTTATAACTGGAAGAAAGAAAAATGTAATTGTATTAAAAAATGGAAAAAATATATATCCAGAGGAAATAGAAGTATTAATTAATAATTTACCATATGTAACAGAAGCATTAGTATTTGGATATCCAAAAGGTGATGATTTAATATTATCAGCTAAAATAGTATATGATGAACATTATGTAAAAAATAATTTTAAAGATTTATCAAAAGAAGAATTTGAAGAAAAAGTATGGAATGACATAAAAGAAATAAACACAACAGTTCCAAAATACAAGCATGTTAAAAAAATAATTGTCACAGACGAACCAATGATAAAAACAACAACAGCAAAAATAAAAAGATTTGAAGAAATAGAAAAAATTATAAAAGAAAAACAAATAGAATTATAATAAAAAGGTTTATAGGTAAATCCATTAATAAAACCTAAATATTTATATAAGGAGTATATGAATATTAAAAAAAATATATCATATAAAAAGACTATGGAAAGAAAATTCATATTAGCCAGTAACAATAATGGTAAGATAAGAGAAATGAAAGAAAAATTAAATCCATTAGGAATAACTGTAATTTCGCAAAAAGAAGCGGGATACAACATAGAAGTCGACGAAACAGGCACAACATTTGAAGAAAATGCAACATTAAAAGCAGAAGCAATCTATAAATTAAGCAAATTACCAGTAATATCAGATGATAGCGGATTAGAAATTGACGCATTAAATGGAGAGCCAGGAATATATTCTGCAAGATATGCAGGAGAAAATGCAACAGATGAAGATAGAAGAAACAAAGTATTAAATTTAATGAAAAATGTGGAAAAAGAAAAAAGAACAGCAAGATTCACATGTGCTATATGTTACATAGATGAAGATGGAAATAAACACATCTTCAAACAATCATGTGAAGGAACAATAGCCACAGAGCCGCATGGAGTAAATGGTTTCGGATATGACCCAATATTTCTAGTAGGAGAAAAAAGCTTTGCAGAGCTTTCAAACAATGAAAAAAATAAAATAAGTCATAGAGGAAAAGCAATAGATGAATTTGTAAAATATTTAAAACAAGAAGAAAACTAAAAGAAATTTTACAAAAATCATTAGCAAAAAAGGCTAAACGCAAATTACAAAAACAGGAGTGAACACAAATGATATATGAATTTGAAGTACCAGGCAAAATAATTGGAAAAGGAAGACCACGTCTAAATACATACACAGGAAGTGTATACACACCAACAAGAACAAAAGACTACGAATCACTAGTAATGCAATATTTCCTATTAAAATATCCAAGATACAAACCATTTGAAGGCAGAGTACAAGTAGAAATAAATGCCTTATTCGAAGTACCAAAAAGCACAAAAAAAGCCGACAAAGAGCTAATGCTATCAAACCAAATAAACCCAACAAAAAAACCAGATATAGACAACATAGTAAAAATAATACTAGACGCAATGAACGGAATAGCATTCAAAGACGACATACAAATAACCAAACTAAATGTCGAAAAAACATATTCAACTCAAGAGAAAGTACAAATAAAAATAAGCCAATACTAAAATGGGAAAAGAAAACAGTTTTCTTTTTTGGAAAAGAGAAACATTCAATAAGATAGCATTTTAATAAATATAACATATCTATTCCAAGCTTAGTAAGTGAATATATACTCACTTTTTAACTACTATACAATATCATAGAGTTAGGACAGCAGATGGAACTTACAATGTAAAATAGTATTGTTGTATAAGGGAAGAATAGAAACCATCATGTCTGTTCTTTCAAATATTGACAAAAATGATCAGAAATGTTAATATATGTATTAATTAAATTAACTATGCAAAAAAGAAAACAGTAGAGCTCTATAAGTCAAAATAAAGAGAGATAATGGCAGGTGGAAATTATCAGAATATAGAAATCGAATTACATTTCTTACAGTAGTTACGTAAATGATTACGAAAATCAAAATAAGGCAAAAACTTGTTTAAACAAAAAAACAAGAAATTGTAAATAAAGGTGGTACCACGAGTCAATTCGTCCTTTAACAGGATTGAATTGACTTTTTTTGTGTATTAAGGGAGGGACGGTTCTCTTTTCCCATTTTTGGAAATTTGGGACACATTTGAATTAAATTTTGTAGGATATTTTTTTATTGAAAAGTGTCCAAAATTCCCAAAAATGCGAAAAGAGAACTATACCCTTTAACCTAAAAAAGTTAAGGAGGAAATATGGAAGGATTAGATTTAATTAAAAGAAAAGCTGTTCAAATTATTTCTGAAGAAGATTTGAACAAAAAATTAAAATCAGGAAAAAAATTAAGAATTAAACTTGGAGCAGATCCAAGCAGACCAGACTTACATTTAGGACATACAGTTGTTTTAAGAGCACTAAAAACATTTCAAGAAATGGGACACGAAGTTGTTTTTATAATTGGTGATTATACAGGTATGATTGGAGACCCAACAGGAAAAAGTAAAACTCGTCCAGCTTTAACATATGAACAAGTTCATTCTGCAGGAGAAAGCTATTTTAAACAAGTTACAAAAATACTTGATCCAGAAAAAACAAAGATTGTATACAATTCAGAATGGTTATCAAAATTAAATTTTAAAGATGTACTAAGTTTAGCAAGCAAGTATACAGTTGCAAGAATGCTTGAAAGAGATGACTTTAAAAAGAGATACGAAAATAATATGCCATTAAGTATGCACGAATTATTTTATCCACTAATGCAAGGATATGATTCTGTTGCAATTAATGCTGATATTGAAATTGGAGGAACAGATCAAACATTTAACCTATTAGTAGGAAGAGAGCTTCAAAAAAATTATGATCAAGAGCCACAAGTAGTAATAACATTCCCATTATTAGTTGGATTAGATGGAAAAGATAAAATGAGTAAATCATTAGATAATTATATAGGAATTGACGAAAGTCCAGAAACAATGTATGAAAAAGCAATGAAAATTCCAGATGATGTATTATTTGATTACTATAAATTAACAACTGATTTAGACTTAGCAGAAGCTGATAAATTAATTAAACAAGATATAATAAAAGCACATAAAGTATATGCTGAAGAAATTATAAAAATGTATCATGGAGAAGAATTTATAAAACAAGCAGAAGAAAGATATGGAAAAGTAGCAAAAGGTGGAATTCCAGAAAACATAAAAGAAGTAAACTTAAGTAGTGAATCAACAGAATTTAAATTATGTGACATATTAGTAAAAGTAGGATTTGCATCATCAAAAAGTGAAGCAAGAAGAATGATACAAGGTAATGGAGTAAAGGTAAACTCAGAAGTAGTTAATGATATAAATGCTACAATAGAAATAAAAGGCGATGTTGTTATTCAATTTGGAAAAAACAAATTTATAAAGGTTGTTTAAATCTGTTGGAAAGGAATGAATAACAAAATGAAAAATACAAAAACAAAATTATCAAAATGGCATATAGCTATAATTATAGTTGGAATTATTTTTAATGGAATAGGAATAATACATTCTAATTTGTGGTTTGATGAAGCATACTCAGTAGGAATAGCTTCACATAATTGGATAGATATATGGAATATAGGTGGTCACGATGTTCACCCAATATTATATTACTGGATACTAAGTTTAATAAATGTAATATCTGGTGGAAATATAATAGCATATAGAATTTTTTCACTAACATGTATAGCATTATTAAGTATATTAGGGTATACTCATATACGAAAAGATTTTGGCGAAAAAACGGGAATATTGTTTTCTTTTTTCTCATTATTTTTACCAGAAATATGTATATTTGCAAATGAAATAAGAATGTATTCATTAGCAATATTGTTAGTTACAATATGTGCAATATATGCATACAGAATTTTTAAAGGTGATACATCATGGAAAAACTGGATAATATTCGAAATATCAAGTTTAGCATGTTTATATGTACACTATTATGGTTTAATGGTAGCTGGATTAATACATATGATAATGTTAATAAACTTTATAAAAAATCACAGAGCACAATCAATAAAAAGAATAGTAATATTTGGAATAGTATTAGTAGCATTATATATACCATGGCTAGTGTATTTTGTAGGACAATTAAAATATGTGTCAAAGGGATTTTGGATAGGATTTGAATTTCCAAAAACAGTAATAGAGCTATTAAGTTACCAATATATAGGAAATTTAAATTATTATGTAGGTTTTACAATATCAATATTGTTATACATATATTTAGGAATACAACTATACAAAATAAAAAAAGACAAAGAAAATATATTACCAGTGAAATTAACAATAGGGTTATATATAGCAGTAATAATAGCAGCATTACTAGTAACTGTATGTGCTAAAACATCAATTTTATTATATAGATATTTATTTGTAATAACAGGACTATATATTTTTACACTAAGTTTTATATTAGCAAGATCTAAAAATAAAAAAATAGTAGTATTTATATGCATATTAACAGAAATATTAGCAATTGTAAGTAATGTTAAAATGATAAACGTAAATTATAACTCACAAAATGCGAAGTCGATTGAATATTTAAAAAACAATATTCAACCAAATGACGTAATAGTTTATACAGATATAGGTTCAGGTTCAATAATAGCAGTTAATATAAAAGATAATAAACAATATTATTATAATGAGCAAGATTGGGGAGTGCAAGAAGCATACAAAGCATTTGGTCCACAAATGGATACATATATAACATCAGATTTTATTAATGAGCTATCTGGAAGAATATGGATAATTGATGGTATATCAGATGAATGTTATCAAAAATATTTTAATAATGAACAATATAAGTTTATAAGTCAGCAATCATTTTCAGCTAAATATCACGAATATAATTATATAATTACATTGGTTGAAAAATAAAATTTATAATAAGTAAAAATAATTATGGCAAAAATGAATTAATAAAGTTATAATTTCAAAAGAATATCAATAGTATTAGCTATAGGTATGAAAAAACGAATGGAGGAAAAAAATGGTATTAGAATTTTTTAAAGCAATTATATTTGGTATAGTTGAAGGAATAACAGAATGGCTACCAGTAAGTAGTACAGGTCATTTAATATTAGTAGAAGAATTTATAAAATTTACAAAAGTTTCAGACAACTTTTTTAGTGTATTTGAAGTAGTAATACAATTAGGAGCAATACTTGCTGTAGTATTAATATATTTTAAAGATATATGGCCATTTACAAACAAGCCAGAAAAGGCATTTACAAAACATGGATTGTTATCACACTTAGATAAAAACATAACAAATTTATGGGGAAAAATATTGGTAGCTTGTGTGCCAGCAGCAATAATTGGATTATTATTTGATGATAAATTTGAAGCATTATTTTACAATCCAACATGTGTATCAATCGCATTAATTGTATTTGGTATAGCATTTATAGTAGTAGAAAATTGGCATAAAGGAAGAAAAAGCAGAATAAATAGTGTACCAGCAATTACATATAAAGATGCAATAATAATAGGTATATTTCAATTAATAGCAGCTATATTCCCAGGCGTATCGCGTTCAGGAGCTACAATAATAGGAGCTTTATTAATAGGTGTATCAAGAAAAGTATCTGCAGAATTTACATTTTACTTAGCAGTTCCAGTAATGTTTGGAGCAAGTTTATTAAAAATAGTAAAATATGGATTAAACTTTACAGGAACAGAAATAGCCTTATTGATATTAGGAATGATAACAGCATTTATAGTATCATTATGGATAATTAAATTCCTAATGAATTACATCAAAAAACATGACTTCAAGGTATTTGGATGGTATAGAATTATATTAGGTGCATTATTGTTATTCTATTTTTGCATAATAAGATAAAAGAAGAGCTACAGGCTCTTCTTTTATAAAATTTATAATAAAAATTGTAATATTTATTTCAGTAATTGAATAAAATATATTGTTAATATTTACAATTCAAACGAGTTGTGGTATTATTAAATTCCTGGTGTATAAATTGCATTAGGTAACAGCTTCCACGTTCTACAACATAGTTGTGGCATCAAGGAAAGAAATCTTTAGGAGGTGAATCCAATGTACCGTACAAATGAGTGGGTTGAACAAAGCTTAAATGTTCTTGAAAAAAGAGCAATAAGCGTAAGCGATTTTTATACTGGAAAACTTATTTTGGTTCGGAAGGGAGATAAAAATGATAACTATCAAATTGATTTAATCAATGGAAATGGTTATCGTTTCGAAACCGAACTGGAGAACATTTTCAGTTATGAAAAGCTAAAAAATTCTCAAACAGTAGAGGCGCGGCTTGCACTGTTTCGCGATGCTGTTAGAGAATTCGACTTCCACTTTTATGTCGATAATAAAATTATCGATTATATAAAGTATGGAATTGAAGAAAACGACTGTGATGAGGATTAACTTGTCACTACAATGGCAGACAAAAAACGAGCAAGAAGTAATTTATATATCTTCTTGCTTGTTTTTTTTGAAAAATTATTTACATAATTTGACATTAGTCCAAAAATTTGTTAAAATAAAAAAGTACGCAATAAACAATATCATAACGTGCAAAGGAGGAATTGCTATGCACGAAAACAGGAGTTGTAAAATTCCTACAAGAAGCGAATTAGCTCTGTTTTCTGATACGGTAATAAAGCTTACCGATCATGAATTACGGTGGCTGATTCCGACAACTTCAAAATTAAAGAAAATAGGCAAAAAACTGCCAGTAGATCACTTTACAATAAGAGATCTTGATCGGGAGTGGGAAACGCTGATTTTTATTCAGGAAGAAGAGCCTGGTAAGTATCAGGTTTATGCCTATGCGCCCTTTGACTGCCATAACAAAAAAAGTTTGACAACTATGAAGGGAAACGAAGAGCCGTTCTTTTCTCTTACTTGCAGATTTGTACTTGGAACAGCAAAATGCGAAAAGTTCACAAGCAAAAAGGCAGTAGAAGAAAAAATTTGGAAAGATTTCCAAATAAGGATTATTCCTGTAATACTGTATATGCAGCATTATAGTGAAAAAGCCGAAGTTTCAGAAAGACAGGTTAAGTCGAAGAAGCCAGGAAGCAACAAGACTAAAAAATTCATGCAAAGAATTTATACTCTGAAGAGGGTAAATAACGAAATCCCAGAGAATTATTTCTTTGCAGGAAAAGAGGTAAAAATTCAGAAGCCCATTTTCAACCAAAATCTCAATGATGAGTTGGGTGTCAGCCTGATTATTCCGACTACCGAAGTTGCACAGTGGGTGCAAATTTGGGCGAATAATATAAGGGATGAAATAAAACTGGCAACAACAATGAATCAGAAGAAGAAAATTGAAAAATATCCATTTTATAATTCAGGAAGGGATACGGCAATTGCACGGCACATAAGCTGTGTAAGGGTAGTGGCTGACGATAAAACATTTATGCAGCTGCAAATCAATGCAATTGGTAATGATATTTACCAGATAAGTTATTTTGACGAATCTGATGCCAATTGTTTGATGATTGTCCTTGTCAATCTTGCAACTGAGCCTTCTCAGTATGACATAGTTTATACTGAGAGGGGAGATGGATCTATCATTTACGACGATGATCTATATGCCAGAAGAATTGCTACATTATACATGGATTTGTTAATGTATCTAAGAACATTCGAATTTGGAAATAATAAGATTATCGAAGTGTGTGAGTTTCCGAAACTACCTGAGAAATTTTCGAGAACTGCTTGAGTAAAGGAATTAAACAACTTAAAAAAGAAGATCTACGTTCTGTAGGTCTTCTTTTGGTTAAAAAATAATAATTTGAAGAATTAATACATATAATTAAAAAATTATTGCAATTTAATTATAATTACCAAATTTTATTTTCAAAAAAATTTAAAAAACGTATTGCTAAAATTAAAAAAAAGTGTTAAAATGCATTTAGTTTTATAAAAACAATAAAAGAAAGGATGATTAAAATGAAAAAAATTACAAAATCAGTATTAGTATTAGCAATAGCAATGTTATCATTAATAATATTTACAACAAAATCAAACGCTATGACAGCAAATGAGTTAAAGGACTACATATGCAATGACAAGGGTATAAACGGAACAAAATTAGTAATAAGAGATGCCGATAAAGTAAAGGTAGAAAAATTCTTCGCAAACAACGAAATGACAGATGACCAAGCAAATCAAATAAAAGCTATAATAGACAAAGGTGTAGCATTAATGAATGCAGATGGTGCAACAGAGCCAAATCAATTAAGCTCTAAAGCAAAAAAACAAGAGCTATTATCTTATGCTCAAGAAGCTGCAGCAGTTATGGGATTAACAGTAACATATGATGCTACAGAAGAAAGATTAGACATATACAAAAATGGAGCTTTATATGACTCATTAAATTGGGGAGTAACAGAATCAAGTAAAGGTTCAACAGAATCTGCACTAGTTCAAACAGGTTCTTCAAATTACGGATATATAATAATAGCAGGAATAGTGTTAATTGCCGGCATTATGCTAGTTATATCAAGAAAGAAAAAAGTAAGTGCAAGAGCATAAAAATAAATCAAATAAATGGCAAATAATAGAAGCAATTATTATAGACATAATAGTTGCTTCTATTATTGTTATAGCAATAATAATTACTACTAAAATTTTATTTGGAAAACAAATAAAAAAGGCAATTGAAGTAGTAGATATGGTATCAATAAATTCAGAAAATAGTATAATACCAGAAATAAAATTTGACGAAAAAAATAATACAATGATAAAATACCCAGAATACGGAAGTAGATATGGAAACATAAAAATAGATTCATTAAATATAAATTTACCACTATATTATGGAGATAAATTATCAATATTAAAAAATGGCATAGGACATTCAAGCGGAAGTTATTTTCCAGGTGAAGGTGGTTCAATAATATGTATGGGGCATAACACAAAAACGTTTTTATACAAATTACCACAAATAAAAAAGAATGCACAAATTCAAGTTGAAACAACATATGGAACATTTACGTATAAAGTATATGAAACAAAAGTAGTAAATATGTACAATGTGGACGAATTGCCAATACAAAAAGATGAGGAAATATTAATGTTATATACTTGTTATCCAGTAGATGGACTAGGTCATAAAACAGATAGATTTGTAGTATACGCAAAAAAAGTAGAATAAAAAATAGTAATAAGTAAAAAGCAAAATGAAAGGAGAAATCGTGTAAATTATTTTATGCGATAAAATAAAATTATGAAAATAAGAAAAATAATTTCATACTTGTTAGCAATAATATTTGTAATACTTATATCTGCTACAATTTTATTATCAATGGTAAATGCAGTGGTATTTAGCAAAAATAATTTAAAAAAACAATTAGATAAAGTAGATTACTATACACAAATAAATACAATAGTAAAAGAAGCATCAAACAATTATATAATGCAATCTGGATTTGATGAATCTATAATGGATAATGTAGTAGAAAAAGAAAAAATAAATGAAGATATAAATAATGTAATTGATAGTATATATAATAACGAAGAGCTAACAATATCAACAGAACAAATAAAAACAAAATTAAATAAAAATATAGAAGAATATATACAAAAAAATAATTATAAAATAGATAATAAAACACAAAAAGATATTGAAAAATTTGAAGATAAAATAGAAGACATATATGCCAATAATATAACATATTCAAAAAGCACAATAAAAAAGGTAGCAAAGTATTTTAAAATGGCAAAAAGAATGACTAGAGTAGCATTAGTGGCAGTATCAATATTAGCAATAATTTTTGCAATAATAATATATAAAGTAAATAAACCAACATTTGGAATATCGTTAATTTCAACAGGAATAATATGTATATTTATAAAATTTTATTCTGCAATAAATGTTGCGGTAAACAATATTTTAGTATTAAATAAAGCATTTTCAAATTTCGCAATAAGTTTAATAAACCAAGTAATACAGTATGTATTTGTTAGTGGAATTGTATTAACAGTTATAGGAATTTTATTAACAATATTATTTGAAAAAAAGAATACAAGTAATGAAGAATAAATAAGTAAAAAGAATTAAAGTTAAATATTAAAAACTTTAATTCTTTTTTTACTTATTTTAATATATGATACTAATGCTGATCATTAGTTTTATTTTTAGTAGAATTTTTTTGCGATTTGTGATGAGATTTACCAGATGATGTTTTTTTAGAATTATCTTCACCATAATAATAGTAATAATATCCAGCACCTTTTGAAGGAACTTTATTAATAACAATACCAGCAATATTTCCGCCAACATCTTTAATTTGTTCACGAATATATTTTAAATTACGTAATTTTGTTTTTTCATATTCTGTAACTATAATAGTAGTATCAACAATTCTACTAATTATAGCAGCATCAGCGACCATAGTACATGGTGTAGAGTCTATTATAATAATATCAAAATTTTGTTTCAATGTTTCAAGTAGTTTATCAGTTCTATTAGATATTAAAAGCTCAGAAGAGTCGAATGTTAAATTACCAGAAGGAATAATATATACATTATTTATTGATGCTTTATGAATATATTTTCCAGCGATTAATCTAAAATCATCAGTACTATCATTACTTTTTATTAAATCTGATAATCCAGGAGCTTGTCTAATATTAAATATAGCATTTTGAGTACCTTTACGCATATCTCCATCTATTAATAAAACTTTATAGTCTGCCTTGGCATATGCTAAAGCCAAATTAGCAGAAACCCAACTTTTTCCTTCACCAGGAAGTGTACTTGTAACTGAAATAACTTTTATATCTTTATTTCTATTTACAAACTGTAAATTAGTTCTTAAAATTTTAAAACCTTCAACATAATCATCTTTTGGATTCCATGATAAATTGTTTTGTCCAGTTTGTTTACGAAATGTAGCTAATGTACGTAATCCTAAAATTCTTTCAATATCTTTATCATCTTTTAAAGAATCATCAAAACAATTAATAATAAAAATTATTGTTAAAGAAATAACTAAACCTATTACAGCACCAATTAATGCATATTTTGTAGTATTTATGTTATATGGAGTGTTTGATTGTACTGCAGGGTCAACAACATGTACATTTTCTACTTTATAAATTTGTTTTACCTTTTCTGTAAAAACTTCCATTATTTTATTAGCAATTAAAGGTGATAGCTCTTTTTGCTTAGTAGCAACTGAAAGTTCAATAAATTCAGTGCTCTTTTTTGCTTCAACAGTAATATTATTTTGTAGCTCTTTTATATTCATTTGTAAATTTAGTTGATTCAAAGTTTCGTTTAGTACAGTATCGCTTTTTATTAATTCACTATAATTATCAACTAGTTTTGAGTTTAATGTAACATCTGTAGATGTAATACTTGTGTCTGTTTCATTTATATTTTGAGCTAATAAGAATGTTGTTGTTGCTTTATATTTGGGAGTTGTGTAGTATTTATTATAGATAAAACCAAGTACACCTCCAACAATTACCAGTAAAATTATTAGTAACTTTTGTTTCCATATTAATTTTAATAAGTCTTTTAAATCTAATTCTTCCATTAGTAATCCTCCTCATTGATTCATTTGTGCAATATATAAAATATTTAAATTTATAATTAAATACTATATAAATTTTATCAATAATTTTTTTCGTATGCAAGTATTTATTAAATATATTATAACAAATTTTTGAATAATTATAATTCCAGAAATTTCAATGTCGAAAAAGCTCAAAAAATTAAGGTTTTTAATTGACAAAATTGAAATTTTATAGTTTAATATGAGGTGACAGTGTAAACGAAAAAAATATAAGTTGAATATTATAAAATATTGTAAAATAGTATTTATAATAGTTTTAATTTTGTACAGAAGTAAAAAAGAATAAGATAGCAGTAAGTAAGGATGTAAAACTTTTTTTAATGGGGGATTTTCTATGGAAAAACTAATATCACAAATTGAGATGGATGAAGGCAGAAACGCTAATATATCTAAATCAATGGTAAAAGGAAAATTAAAATCACTGCGAAAAGTATCTAAAACATACAGAGCCATGCAACTAATAAAGTACAAAGCAGAAATTTATACATATAATTTCATAAAAAGAGCAGTAGATATATGTGCAGGTCTATTTGGCTCAATTTTATTATTGCCAATAATGGCAGTAGTAAAAATAGCTTACCTAAAACAAGGAGACCATGCGCCTGTTTTGTTTAAACAGAAACGAATTGGAAAAGATGGGAAAGAAATTGAAATTCTAAAAGTACGTAGTATGGTATATAATGCAGAAGAAGTGTTAGAAAAATTAATGAAAGAAAATCCGGAGATAAGAGAAGAGTACAAGAAAAATAAAAAACTAGAGCACGACCCACGTGTCACAAAAATAGGTGCATTTATACGTAAAACCAGCCTTGATGAATTCGGACAATTTGTTCGGTGTACTAACTGGAAAAATGTCATTGGTAGGACCAAGGCCATATTTACCAAGAGAAAAAGAAGATATGGGGGAGTATTACTATGACGTTATAAAGAATAAACCTGGGTTAACAGGATTGTGGCAAGCAAGAGGTAGATCAAATGTAGGATTTGAAAATCGTTGTAGATTAGATAGATTTTATACGTATAATAAAGGATTATGGTTTGATTTTAAAATTATAATGTGGACAGTTGTATCGGTATTTCAAAGTAAGGGTGCAAAATAATAATAGTAAATATTTAAGTACTAACAAAAGTTGGTTAGTAAAGAAATGGAAAAAAGGTGAATAGTATTGAAAAAGAATAAGAGGAAAAAAGTGTGTTTGATATCGTCTTCCGGAGGACATTTTGAACAATTATTATGCTTAAGACCATTAAGCGAGAAAAATGATATTTTTATTGTAACTGAAAAAACGAAATATAATAAAAAGGACAAAAAGATAAATTATTATGTAATGCAAGTAAATAGAAAAGAGCCGCTATTTATATTAAAAATGTTTGGAATATTTATTAAATCATTAATCGTTTTTTTGAACGAACGTCCTGATGTTATAATTAGTACAGGAGTTTTATCAGCCATACCAATGTTGGTGATTGGTCATTTTTTTAAAAAGAAAGTTATTTATATTGAATCTTTTGCAAAAATAACTTCACCGACAATGACAGGTAAATTAATTTATAAAAAACATATAGCGGATAGATTTTATGTCCAATGGGAATCAATGAAAGAATTTTATCCAGATGCTATATATTTAGGAGGAATTTATTAATATGATATTTGTTACATTAGGCTCTCAAAAATTTCAGTTTAATAGAATGTTAGTTGAAATTGATAGATTAATAGATGAGGGGAAAATTATAGATGAGGTTTTTGCACAAATAGGAGCATCTGATTACAAACCTAAAAATTTTGAATATAAAGATTTTTTGACACAAGACGAGTTTAAAGATTATATGAAAAAGGCAGATTTAGTTATTACTCATGCTGGTACAGGAGCAATAGTAACTGCACTAAAAAATGATAAATTAGTTATTGCAATTCCTAGATTGGCACGATTTGGAGAACATGTCGATGACCACCAAATTCAATTAATTGATGAATTTAAGGAACTTAATTTTATTGAACCAGTATATGAAATAGAGCAATTGGGTGAAGCTTTAGAACTTGTTAAAAAAAATAAATATAATAAATATATTTCTAATACTAAGAATATTATTAGTGATATTGAAAAGTTCATAGACAAATAAAAAAAGAGGTGGAAAAATGAAGACAGATACAAAAAATATATTATTAGCACCATTTAATTTATTATATAAAATATCACCAGAATTTGAGTTAAAATTATTATTCAGAATTAAACAAGGATATAAATTAAATTTGAAAAATCCCAAAACATACAATGAAAAAATTCAATGGATAAAGTTGTATGATAAAAATCCGTTAATGCCAAAATGTGTTGATAAATATACTGTTAGAGAATATATAGAAAAAATTGGATGTGGAAATATATTAAATGATATTTTGTGGAATGGTTTTGATCCAGATGAGATACCTTTTGAAAAGTTACCAAATAAATTTGTAATAAAAGTAACTCATGGTTCAACTTTTAATATTATTTGTACAGATAAAACAAAATTAAATATAAAAGATTCAAAGAAGAAACTTAAAAAGTGGCTAAAAGAAAAATTCATTCCCTGTTATGGTGAATGGTTTTATGGAATAGAAAAACCAAGAATAATTGTAGAAAAATTTATAGAGTCAAAGGAAGATTTGAAAGACTTTAAAGTTTTTTGTTTTAAAGGAGTTCCAAAAGTAATAGGTGTATATAGTAATAGATTCAATGGAGATTTATGCCAAGAATTATATGATACGGAATGGAATTTAATAAACGAACATACCGGACACTATAAATTACCTGAAAAACTAACAAAAAAACCAGATAATTTAAAAGAAATACTTAAGTATTCAAGAAAAATCTCAAAAGAGTTTAGGCACGTTAGAGTGGACTTCTTTAATCCAGATAATAACTTAGTATTTGGTGAAATGACATTTACTGGTAGTGCAGGTTTCGGAAAATATAGCTCGAGAAGTTTTGCTGAAAAAATGGGAAGCTATTTGGAAATAAATTAGAATGTTCAAGGAAGGAAAAAATTTTATGAAATTATTATGGCTAGGAGATTTTTATTATGATTATGACTATATCAGCCAAGATATTGAAATAATATCAAAATGGATTAAAGAAAATAATTATTATACTATTTTAAATTTAGAAGGAACTATTGATTCAAAAAAATACGGAAAAATAAAAAAAAGAGGACCTAATTTATCTTGTTCGTTTGAGTCATTAAATGTTCTGAAAAAATTAAATGTTATTGGTGTAACATTAGCTAATAATCATGTTATGGATTATGGAAGTGAAGGATTGGAACATACAATTGATTTATTAGATAAAAATAATATTTTACATTCAGGAGCTGGGAGAAATATTGAAGAAGCCAGTAAACCATTTATAATTAATGATGGAGCTGAAAGTATAGCTGTATATAGTTATGGCTGGAATATTGAGGAGACAGTTATAGCAACCGAATCCACTGCGGGATGTGCTCCAAGAGACAAGGAATATATAATTAACCAAATTAAAGATAATCAGTATAATTTGCAAAAAAAAGTAGTATGCCTACATATGGGATTTGAATATAATAGACTTCCAATGCCATATGACATTGATTTGTGTCACTCTTTGGTCGAAAATGGTGTTGATATGATTATAGGAAATCATCCGCATTGTATTCAGCCAAAGGAAATATATAAAAATTGCAATATTTATTATGCATTGGGAAATTTTTATTTTTCAAGTAGAAGAAAACGTTTTAATAAAAAATTTAGAGAATCAATACATAATCAATGTGATTATGGAGTAATGGTAAAAACAAATTTCAGTCTTAAAGAGTGTGAGGAGATAATCATTGAGTATAATCATGATATGAATGAAACCATATTCTCAAGTCAAAAGCATAGCTTATTATTAAAAGAATTAGAAGGAAATAGTTGGCAGAGTAAAAAATATATAAAAAAAGCAAAAAAATGTAAATTGAACTCGAACCCAATTCTGACATGTAATGAAAATTTAAATTTGAGAAAAATTAATAGGTTTTTTTTGAAATTTAAATTAAAAGAGCTTATAAAGAAGGTATTAAAAAAAAATAAAAAAGTAGATGATACTAGCAAAATAAAAATTGCATATATATCTAAAAATTTTAGAATAAATGGAATTACTAATGTTATTATGAATTATGCATTAAATTTGAATAAAAATAAATTTGAAATTTATGTTTTAGCAAGTAGGCCGATTTGTGATGAATATATAAAAAAATTATTAGATAATAATATAAAGTTTATTGAAGTTCCTCCTAAAATTGGTATTAAAAGTTTTAAATATTATTTTAAACTATATAGTATTCTAAATAAAAAAAATTTTGATATTGTGCATATACATGGAAATAGTGCAACAATAGTAATCGAATTGATAATTGCAAAAATAAAAGGAATAAAAGTTAGAATTGCACACAGTCATAATACTAAATGTAATAATTATAGAATACATAAAATATTAAAGCCATTGATATCTAAATTTTGCTCTTATTGCTTTGCATGTAGCAATGAAGCGGGAAAATGGATGTTTGATAATGAATTTGATATTTTACCAAATGGTTTTGAAACAGATAAGTTTTTGTTTTCAAAAGAAAATAGAAAAAAAGTAAGAAAAGAATTGGGATTAACAGATGAAAAAAAGTTGATTGGACATGTAGGAATTTTTTCCGAACAAAAGAATCATATGTTTATATTAAATGTCTTTGAAAAAATTGCTAGTCTGGACAAGGACATATATCTAATATTAGTTGGTGATGGTTCAAATCACGATAAAATATATAGTTTTATTAATAATTCAGTTTATAAAGATAGAATTATATGTTATGGAGAAACTACAGATGTTAAAAGATTATATGATGCCATGGATATATTTTTCTTTCCATCTAAATTTGAAGGACTGGGAATTGTACTACTTGAAGCTCAAATAAATGGATTAAATTGTGTTATTTCTAATAAAATTCCAGAACAGGTAGTTTTGTCTGATAAAAATGTAATTATAAAATCGTTAGATGATAGTTGCGAAGAGTGGGGAAATAGTATATTAAATAATTTTACTGATGTTAGGTCTAGGTTGGCTTATTATAATGAAAATATTGAGAGCATAGAGAATTATGATATAAAATCTAATATAAAAAAGATTGAAAAAATATATTTAAGTTTATATAAAGGAGGAAAATGAATAATATGAAAATTATCAATTCATATTGTAATCAAAAGATAGATAAAAGATTAACAAAAAAGAGATTAAGACAAATAAAATTATTAAAAATAAAATATTATGTAATTTGTTTATTTGGATTTAATAAGATAAAATGGTTTAGAAAAAATAATATTTTTGGTTTTCTTGGAGAAGATGTCCTATTTCAACCCAATCATTTACCAAATAATCCACAACTGATAAAAATACATAATAATGTAAAAATTGCATCAAATGTTATTTTCTATGAACATGATGTAATAAATAAGGTTTTTGAGAAGATTGATGAAACTGATTATATAACTCATCAAAATGCTATAGAAATTCATGATAATGTTTTTATTGGTGGAAATTCTATTATTATTGGTAATGTTAGTATTGGACCAAATGCAATTATAGCTGCAGGAAGTGTAGTAACTAAAGATGTACCTAGTGGTACAATCGTTGGAGGTAATCCTGCAAAAGTAATAGGTAAATTTGAAGATCTACATCAAAAGAGAAAAGAAATAGAGACTAATAGTGATATGAGACTATTAGATAGATATGAAAAAATATGGGATGAATTTTATAAAACAAAAAAAGGGGAGTAATATATTATGCATAATGAAAAAATTACAATTATTGTTCCAATATATAATGTTGAACAATATATAGAAAAATGTTTGAATAGTCTATCAGCACAAAGTTATGAAAATATAGAAATAATTGCGGTAAATGATGGATCATCCGATACGTCTGCTGAAGTTGTAAAAAAGTGTCAAAAAAGTGATAAAAGAATTAAATTAGTTGAAAAGGAAAATGGTGGGTATGGCTCTGTTTTGGAGTATGCTATAAAATCAATAGAAACAAAATATTTTTTAATATGTGATCCAGATGATTGGTTAAGTGAAAAGTGTATAGAAAAATTATATATGTTAGCAGAGGAAAACGATTTAGATATTACAATTGGTAATAAAATATTAAGTTATAATGATGGTACTCAAATACTTGATAATATGAAAAATGAATTTTATATTTTAAATTCAAACGAAATTTATAATAAAGAAGATATAGAAAAATTTGCATTTTTACCACCATCTCCACATGCAAAATTATATAAAACAAGAGTAGCTAAAAATATCATTTTTCCTCATAAAGTTAGTTACACTGACTTTTTGTTATATTTAGTTGCATTAAAAAATTCGAGCAAAGCAATGTATATAGAAGAACCATTAGCTTATTATTTGTTGGAAAGACCAGGTAATACTAGAATGGATAGAAAACCTAAAGCTATAAAAGATCACTTAATTGTATGGAATTCGATATTTGACCAAATTGAAAAGAAAGATAAATACATTATATATCGTTTATACAAGGAATTGAAGTATATTACTAAAATATATTATAGAAATTCTGTTAATTTATTCAAAGATGATGCTTTTGATGAATTAATCAAGGCCGTTGAAAGAATAAAAGTATACTACAATGATATTGAAAAAAACTTCACTAAAAAAATTATAAATAAGATAGAGTTATTTTTTATATGTAATTCTAGAATAAGCCTGAAAATTTTTATAGGAATTAGAAGAATTTTTAACAGATAAAATGAAGAGTTAGCTGTATAGGGAGGTGATTGATTTGAAGATAACTCTTTTTGGAGCCATATGGATAGTATTGATTATAATGTGTGTATGCAGAAAAAAGTTAGATAATATTATCTCGGTATTGTTTTTTTCATCTGTTTTTCAATGCAATAATGTTATAGTTTGGGGAGAAAATGGTGGTGTTGGTCCTTTTGCTGTTACATCTTTATTTTTTATTATTAATTATTTCCTTTTGGTAGTGAAAAAAGGTGACCGCACAAACAAATCGAAGGAAAAAATGAACTTTGGAATAATTTTAATTGCTATTTCTATTATTATATCAATTGTTTTTAACATTAGATCAATAAAAGATTCAATTATAATGAAGCTTTTACCAATTGTTACATATTTTGTATGCTTTGGCATATTGAAAAAAATTGGAAGTTATGTTGATTTTAAAGTTGACAAAGTACTTATAAGAATGACAGATTTTGTGTTAGTTGTTGGAGTTTTACAATTTTTGATTTCTATGTCGGTTATTCCTAAAAATTATTTGGTCGAAACTTTTTTATATAATGATAGAACTAATACAAATATTGCTTATTATGCTACTTCGAAGGTTAGATTATTTTCAACTTTCATGGAACCAAGTTTTTGTGCTGGATTTTTATTAGCAATGTTAATATACTGCATGCAAAATATTAAAGAACAGAAAAATGTATTAATTAGGTGCTTTATTATTGTTTTAGAATTAGTATTGACATTTAGTACAACAGCATACGTTGGATTATTTTTATGTTTAGTTATTTTTTTATTAACATCGGAGCATAAGAGAATAGTTTTTAGATGTATACCTATATTTCTAGTTGTTATATTAGTTTTACTTTTTTCAGGGGCACTTAATGAAGTCGTTTTTAACAAAGCAACAACAGATTCTGCTGGAACTAGAGAAATATGGAATAGACTTGCAATAAAAAGCTTTGAATCTTCTCCTGTATATGGAGTTGGGTATAAAAGAATTAGAGCTAGTAGTTTGTTTTATTCTATTATGGGACAATTGGGAGTTATAGGACTTATTGCTTATATAATTTTTTTAATTGAATTTATCAGAAAAATTTTTTACAATAAAATAAAGAATAAGAGTGTAATATATATGATATTAGCTGTATCAATATGTCAAATTATTTCAATACCAGATTTAGATTTTTGTGTTTTTTGGTTAATTTTATATATTTATGCTATTACTTTAAAGTGTGAAAAAAGTATAACTGTTTAGGAGGAGAAAAAAATGAAAAAATATGATTATTTAGTTGTAGGTTCTGGATTATTTGGAGCGACATTTGCTAATCTGGCTAAAAAGGATGGAAAAAAAATCCTTATTATAGAAAAAAGAAATCATATAGCAGGAAATATATATACTGAGGAAATTGAAAAAATACAAGTACATAAATATGGTGCTCATATATTTCATACAGATTTTAAAGAAATTTGGGAGTACGTAAATTCATTTGTAGAATTTAATAGATATACTAATAGTCCAATAGCAAGAATTGGAAATGAAATATATAATATGCCATTTAACATGAATACATTTTCAAAAATATGGAATGATGTTATTACTCCAGAAGATGCATTAAGACATATTAATAATGAAAGAAAAGAAATAAGCGGAGAACCTAAGAATTTGGAGGAACAGGCTATTAGTTTAGTTGGAAGAACTATTTATGAAAAATTGATAAAAGGTTATACTGAAAAACAATGGAATAGAGACTGTAAAGACCTACCATCATTTATTATTAGAAGATTGCCAGTTAGATTAATTTATGATAATAATTATTTTAATGACAAATATCAAGGTATTCCAATTGGTGGATATACAAAATTAGTTGAAAAGATGCTTGAAGGAATTGAAGTAAAATTAAATACAGATTATTTTGAAAATATAGAATATTACAATGAATTGGCTAAAAAGGTTGTATACACAGGACCTATCGACGAGTTTTTTAACTATTCTTTTGGTGAACTTGAATGGAGAAGTTTAAAATTTGATACTAAAATATTAAATAAAGAAAATTATCAAGGAAATGCGGTAGTAAATTATACTGGTCATGAAGTTAATTATACTAGAGTAATTGAACATAAATTCTTTGAAAATACAAAGAGTAAAAAAACTGTAATTACATTTGAGTATCCTTCTGATTATAAAAAGGGAATGGAAAAGTATTATACAATTAATGATAAAAAGAATAATGAATTAGCTAATAGATATAAAGAATTAGCTGCAAAGAAAAAAAATGTTATTTTTGGTGGAAGATTAGCAGAATATAAATATTACGATATGGATGATGTTATAAAATCAGCTTTTGATACTTACAAAAATGAGAAAACAGGTATTCTGGAGGCGTAAAAATGGGAAAAAAGAGCGTGGCAAAAAATTACATATATAATTTAATGTATCAAATTTTAATAATAATATTACCATTAATTACTACGCCATATTTATCTAGAGTGTTAGGCGCGGAAAATATAGGAATATATAGTTATACAATTTCTATTAATACATATTTTATTTTATTTGGATCTTTGGGAGTTGCTATTTATGGTCAAAGGGAAATTGCTTTTTTTCAAGATGATAAAGAAAAAAGATCATTAATTTTTTACGAAATACTAATAATGCGTTTTATAACTTTAGTAATTGCAAGTGTTTTGTTTTACTTTATTTTTTGTTTAAACGGACAATATAATATATATTATAAAGTATTAATTTTGGAACTTTTTGCAAATGCAATTGATATAAGTTGGTTTTTTAGAGGAATGGAAGAATTTAAAAAAACAGTAGTAAGGAATACTGTTGTTAAATTAATTAGTGTGGCATGTATTTTTATTTTTGTAAAAACATCTGATGATTTACTTAAATATTTTATTATTTATGTTTTATCAAATGTAATAGGAAATTTTACTTTATGGATGTATTTACCAAAATATGTTATTAAGATGCCAATGAAATCAATAAATGTTTTTAGACATTTAAAACCAACATTAGCATTATTTGTTCCGCAAATAGCAACACAATTATATACAGTATTAGATAAGACGATGATAGGAACTATTGTTACTGAAAAATCAGAAGTTGGGTTTTATGAACAGGCTCAAAAAACTGTAAAATTACTTTTAACAATAGCTACTTCATTAGGTACTGTTATGATGCCAAGAATTGCACATACATATGCGTGTGGTGACAAGAAAAAATTAAATGAATATATGAACATGTCTTTTAAATTTATAACTATGTTAACATTTCCAATCATGTTTGGTATTATAAGTATTGCATCAGCCTTTGTTCCAATTTTTTACGGTGAAGGATATGAGAAAGTAGTAGTTTTAATTAATATTATTAGTCCTATTATTGTAGCTATAGGATTTAGCAATGTAATTGGAACACAATATTTACTACCTACAAAGCAGCAGAAGAAATATACAATATCAGTTGTAATAGGTGCTGCTATTAATTTTATTTTGAACTTAATATTGATAAAATTACTTAAATCTATAGGAGCATCTATAGCAACAATTATTGCAGAAATCTCAGTTACAGCTATTCAGTTTTATTTAGTAAGAAAAGAAATAAAATTTGTAGAAGTAATTAAACAAACATATAAGTATATAATTGCATCTGTAATAATGTTTATTGCTAGTCTTATTATAAGTTTTATGATTAAAAATAATTGGATATCGATAATTGTGCAGATTTGTTGCTCAGCAATAATATATTTTATGGTATTATTTATATTGAAAGAATCTTTAATAACAGAAGAAGTAAAAAAAGTTTTTAGGGGATATAAGCAAGATAATAAAAACGTTCCTGTTTTTGAGGATGAAAATATGGATGTTAATATTAATCCTATTAATAGTGTAATTACGGAAGATAAGAACTCTGAGATTAACAATAAGAATAGAAAAAATATATGAAAGAGGGAAATAAAATGAAAATTGCAGTAGCAGGAACAGGTTATGTTGGCTTATCATTAGCAACATTATTAAGTCAAAATAATGAGGTAATAGCATTAGATGTTATACCAGAAAAAGTAGAAAAAATAAATAACAGAATAAGTCCAATTAAAGACAAAGAAATCGAAGATTTTTTTAAAACTAAAGATTTAAATCTAAAAGCAACATTAGATTACAAAGAAGCATTTGAAGGTGCAAAATTCATAATAATAAGCACACCAACAAATTATGACGATGAAAAAAATCACTTTGACACATCATCAGTAGAGGATATAATTCAAAAAGTAATCAGCATGAATATAAACACAACAATGGTAGTAAAATCAACAATACCAGTTGGTTTTATAAAAGCAATGAAACAAAAATACAATATAGACAATATAATGTTCAGCCCAGAGTTCTTAAGAGAAGGAAAGGCTTTATACGACAACCTATATCCATCAAGAATTATAGTGGGAGAAAAATCAGAAAGAGCACAAGAATTTGCTAATTTACTAAAAAATGCAAGTTTAAAAGATGATGTCGAAATAAAATTTATGGATTCAACAGAAGCGGAAGCAGTTAAATTATTCGCAAATACATACTTAGCTCTAAGAGTAGCATATTTCAACGAATTAGATACATATGCTGAAATTAAAGGTTTAAATACTAAAGACATAATTGAAGGAGTATGCCTAGATCCACGAATTGGAAGTCATTACAACAATCCTTCATTTGGTTATGGCGGATATTGTTTACCAAAAGACACTAAACAATTATTAGCAAATTATGACAATGTACCACAAAACTTAATAAGAGCTATAGTTAGATCAAACAGAACAAGAAAAAAACACATAACAGAAATGATAATGCGTAAAAATCCAGAAACAGTTGGAGTATACAGACTAACAATGAAAAGTGGTTCAGATAACTTCAGAGCAAGTGCAATTCAAGAAATAATAGACAGATTAAAATTAGAAGGTGTTGATGTTATAATATACGAACCAACATTAAAAGCAGAGCAATTTAATGATTGCAAAGTTATAAACAACTTCGAAGAATTTTCTAAAAAATCAGATGTAATTTTAGCTAATAGACTTGAAGAAGAGCTAAAGGTTGTGAAGAATAAAGTTTATACAAGGGATTTGTATAGTAGAGATTAATAAAAGTTAATTTGAATATCAAAAATGATTATAAAACATGGAAATAAAGAATCCATGTTTTTTATTTTTTCGACAAATTATGACAAACTTTGCAAAAAATTAGTGTTATATATTAGTTGATAAGTTTTTACTAAATAAATATTTAAGGAGGAAAAAATATGAAAGCTACAAAAATTATGATGAAATCAAGTAATTCATCAAATTCATTATTAGAAATTGATTCAATATATATAGATGAATTATGTAGACTTATAAAGAAAGAAGAATTATATGATAAAATTGAGTATGAAAATTGGAAAGTAAATGTCGATATAGGACCATATTATCCTAAAGTGGAAGGTGTTATAAGTAATGGAGAAAAGTATGTTAAATCAGTACCAAATGATAGTAATGTAGATAATTTATTGTGTTTGCCTAAAGTGAAAATATAATTATGTAAGAATAAAAAGTAAAAACTTATCAAATAATTTAAAAGGATGGCATTTTATGGAATAAAACAGCTATTAAGAAAAATACCAAACAATATTAATGATAGTATAGATAATATAGAAACTATGTAAACAAAAATTTAAAAAAGATATAGTACTATTAAAATGAAAGGAAGAGAATAAAAAATGTTTGATAGCAAAGAAAAAAGAAAATTTACAAAAATGACAGTTAGTATGGGTAATTATATATATAATTACAAATCAAAATATAATAAAATAACTTTCAGGCTATTTTGATTGAACACAAACCGAATTTCAAAACAGATGCATTAATTAGCATATATTAATCTGCTAATTGATGCATCTGTTTTTATGAAGCATCAAATGAAACAAGAAAGGAGGTTTATACATAAGATGAAGAGCAATATGAATAAAATCATTATTCCTTTTACTATTGTATCAGTAATTGCAATTATATCAATTATGGTATGTTGCCTTGATGCTTTAGGATATAATTCTAAAGTATCAATAGAAAAAGAAAAGATTGAAGTAGACGCTCAATCAAACTTCAATCAAAATAACCTATAGAGGAAAGGGCGTAGCTCTTTTCTCTTTTTACTATTATATGATATTTAAATTGATAATACAATAAAAAATGGATAATTTTTTTTATTATATATCACAATGTAATCGTTCACTAAAGTGAACAAAAAGAATTCCATAATGCAAAAAATTCAATTCAGAATTATCACACACTAAAATACAAAAATATAATCGTCCACCAAAGTGGACGAAAACTATTGTATACTCCTCAACGGGGGTGAAAAAAGTGCACATACATATGAAAATCAAAGAAGCAATAGAAGAATCCAAAATGAGCATAGAGGAATTATCTCAAAAAACGGGTATAGAAAAAGAATATCTAAAAACAATACAAGAATTGCCAGCCGATGAAATTTTATTACATGAAGCAATTCTTATAGCAAATGCATTGGATAAAAAAGTAGTAGATTTGTATGAGTTTTAATAAATCAATAACAAAATGATTGTCGAAAGATGTCGAAAATTGCCACACGATTTGTCTGGTAAATTTCGACATTTTTTGATAATATATCTCCTATAAAGGGGGATGCATATGAAAAATAAATTAAAAAGTCTATCTAAAATATTATTACTATCAACTATACTATTAGCAATACCAACAACACTATTTGCACATTCTGGTAGAACCGATAGTTCCGGTGGTCATAAAGATAAAAACAACGTAAGCGGATTGGGAATTTATCATTATCATTGCGGAGGACATCCAGCTCATTTACATGAAGGAGGAATTTGTCCATACAGTAGTACGCAATCATCTACAACTACAAAATCAAAAAGCAAAACTTCTACAAATGCTAATACAAGTTCAACAACAAAAGCAAAAAGTACATCTGTTACCACAGATAGATCCACAAATAAAAAGGTTGAAGTTGAAAAAATAACATTAAATGCTCCTAAAGCAAAAATTGAAATTAATGAAGAGCTAACTATTATTGCAACAGTTACTCCAGATTCTGCAAATGATAAATCTATAACGTGGAATAGCTCTGATACTTCTGTTGCCACAGTATCAAACACAGGTGTTGTAAAGGCTATTAAAGATGGAAGTGTTTCAATAAGTGCAACTTCTACAAACGGAAAATGTGCTACTTTAAATCTTATAGTTAATAAACCTAAAGTTGATGTAACAGAGCTTAATTTAGATGAAAGCGATTTCTCGTTAGAAGTAGGCAAGGAAAATAGAATAATTGCAAATGTTCTTCCATATGAGGCTACTGATAAAACCATTAAATGGACATCTTCTGATGATAAAGTGGCAAAAATTGATAATGGAAAAGTTAAAGCTTTAAAAGCTGGCGAAGTAACAATTACAGCAGAAACATCTAGCGGAATAACGAAAACATGCCACATAAAAGTTACAGAACCAGCTAAGGCATCACAAACTGAAACTACAACGAATGACAATGCGTCAGCTGCACTAGGTGGAGCAGTGATAGGAGCTGGTGTAGTAGGAACAGGCATTTGGGGAATAAAGAAACTTAAAAAGAAAAGCTAAAACTATGTTGTAACATTTCTTATTTTATCAGCAACTTGTTTATTTTTTAGTAAAAACTTAATACTGGAAAATAAAAAAACTAGAAGATAAACAAATTGAAAAAAGAGCAAGAGCTAAAATGTTTAGAAATATAGTTTAAAATAAACAGCTTTGAAGAAACAAAGAATATAAGATGTCGAATATTGTCGAATATTGTAATATGATTATCATTGCAATATTCGACATTTTTTGATTTAATTTAGTTGAAAAATGTATATTTAACCTATTAGCTGAAAAATTTTTACAAAAACTTGATAAACCATATGCCATTTGGCTTAAAGAAAAAATTGAAAAATATTTGGAAAAAAATATTTAACAGTTAAACCACAAAATTCAAAAAAATATTGTACATTTCATTTTTATATAGTAAAATGTAAAAAAACGAAAAGGAAGTACACATGAAAAAGAAAATAATATACATAGTATTAACAGTAATTTGGATGGTAGTAATATTCATAATGTCATCAATGAATACAAATGAATCAAATGGAAAAAGCAAGCAAACTATAAAAAAGACAGTACAAAAGACCACAGAAATATCAGAAAATATAGGAATAACAGACACAAAACCAACAGAAAAACAAGTAAATGAAACTGTAAATAAACTAAATTTCCCATTGCGAAAATGTGCTCATGCTACAGAATATGCAATCTTGGCAATTCTAATAATCTTTACACTAAATTCATTTTGGGGCAAAAATTATTCAATTAAAAAAATTTTTATAGCTATCATAGTTTGTTTTATATATTCATTAACTGATGAATATCATCAATCTTTTGTTTTGGGAAGAACAAGTCAATTTACAGATTGTTTAATTGACACTTTGGGAAGTATAATTATGTGTTGTGGATATACTATAGTGAAAAAATTAAGCAAACTAAAAAATCAAAAATATAAAAAGGACATTATTTAACTAATGTCCTTTTTATTATAATAAAAATTATGAAAAATCATTGCAAAAGGGTGATTCCCTAAGTATAATTTATATATGTGATTTAGAAAGTGAAGGGATTGAAATGAACAAAAAATATATTGACGAGCTTTGTAAAATATATAGCAAAAGAGATATAAAACAGTTTGCATATTTAGTATATATATATAAGTTGAGTAACATAAGTGAAATGAGAGTTGATGAAAAATGGTTACTTTATGAAATTGGCCGAAATTTAAAAAGTGAAGATTTAAACTATATTTTATCTTTTTTGAGAAGTAAAGATAAAAATAAAATTATGTTTTCAGCAAATTTATTAAGCAATATGTTTAATTTGAAAACTGAAGCTAAAGAATATATAAAGAAGTGTATAACTGATGCAAAAAATTTAGAAATATCTTCAAGATGTATTACGAAATTATTAAAGAGCGTAAATGAACCTAATTTTTTAGAAGAGTGTGTGAAAAATTCCAAATCATTAGGAATAGATTCAATTGATTTGTGCGAAATATTAAAAAGTTCAAAAAATATTGAATTTATGAAATTTTGTATTGAAAATTCCGTAGAAATAGGGCTATTTCCCAATGAAATTATTAGTGTTGTTAATGAAATTATGAAAAAAGGCGGAGAAGATAATTATACAATTCATTGTATTGAAAATTGGAAAAAACTAAATTTGAATTCATCTCAGGTTACAAATTTATTATTAAATATAAAAGATTTTTCTAAGGTGATTAATTTTATAGAACATTGGAAAGAGTACGGATTAAATTCAGATAATGTAACTTTTATAGTTAAAAATTCTAAAATTAAGGACTACGAAAAAAGCATTGTTGAAAGAGCAAAAGAATTTGAATTGAGTGTTGATAATATTTATGACATTGTAAGTTCGATAAATGATAAAGTTTATGTGATGAAAGCTATAAAATCAGGAGCTCTAACAGGTCTTGATTCGTATAGTATTGGAAAACTTATATATGACTCTAAAGACAAAAAATTTATTAAGGAATGTTTAAAAATTAGCAAAGAACTTAATTTAGATTATTCGGAAATTGAATTACTAGAAGGTTTGTATAAACAGTTAAGCTTTTTAAAATTTACAAAACATAAAATAATGAATGTAATAAAAAGTTATAAAAATGATTATAAAAGAGAAGTTCAGTTACCGCCATATATGACATTTGGTATAGAAATAGAGTCTATAGGTCAATTAGAAAAAGAATACCTCGAAAAAATTTTAAAAAAGATGGGAGACTGGCATTGTAAAAGTGATGAGTCATTAATGGATAATCCTCCATATGAAGAAGGTGTTGAGGTCGTTTCTCCTGTTTTGTATGTAAATGGAAAAAATCCCACAATAGAAATAAGAAATATTTGTGCATTATTAAATTATTTTGGACATTATTCTGATGAATCTTGTGGTGGTCATATACATATAGGTGGAAACTATTTGCAGAGTGTAGACGCATATAAAAATTTGTTGGAATTATGGTCAAATACGGAAAAAATTTTATATTTGATTTCAAATGAGCCAGGAACAATTTCTAGACATAGCGTTTATTCATATGCTTTGCCAATATCAAAAGATTTAAATTATACATTGGAAACAGGAACTGTTAATTTGTCAAATGAAGATGATTTGGAGAAATTTAAAAATAATCTTAGAAAATTCGAGGAGAATCGTTTTAAAGGATTAAATCTTACGAACATGGCTACAGATATTGTTAAAATAAAAAAATTACCTACAATAGAATTTAGAATACCAAATGGAACTGTAAATGCTGATACATGGATTGAAAATATAAATCTTTTTGGTGGATTAATTAAAGCTTCCGAAGAGTTGGCAAAAATAAAAAATAAGCGTAGAAAAATGAAGAAAAAAGAAAAAGTTATGCTTGAAAAATTTGAAAAATTAAAGCGAGAAAATCTTACTGAAACAGAAAAATTAGAAATACTATTAAATTTGGCAGTTAAAAAAGAATCAAAAGAAATATATATTTTAAGATATATACAAAACAGCAAATTACTAAAAGAAACTACAGATTTAATGAATTATTTTAATGAAAATATTACAAATAGCCCTATTAATATACCACGAAAAGAAAATAAATTACCACATGCTCATAATAAAAAGCATTTTCAAACTAAATCAGAGCAGGAGGGGGATAATGAATATGTTAAGTAAATTTATCATTATAGAAAACAATAAAGATTACCAATGTAATACTTTTGAAGATGTAGTGAAATATTTTATAGATGAAAATTATTATAATTTAACAATGGCAGAGCAAAAAAATAAAATAATGAAAATAGCAATAGATAATGCAATAGATAACAATTTAAAAATAGTGAAAATAGTTGAAAATATTGATAATATTAATGAAAGCTTTATAGCAATCGATGAGATTACCGTAATATTATCTATATTAAAAAATCAATTACGAATTGTATTATTAGAAAGAAAAGACTCAAACGTTTTTAACAAATATATAAAAATTCCTGAAACAAATGATAACTATGTAATAATAAACACATTTTCAAAGCATGCACTAAAAAATTACATAGACTATGTCAAAGGTTGTCAAAGGGGACGGTTTGAAGTGCGGAAAAAAATACCACAGTGTCCCTATCTAGTTTTTTACGATTTTTTG
>OKRY01000333.1_pt1 | contig 36352 bp, 39 predicted proteins | sample 1601121 | NCBI WGS metagenome assembly OKRY01 (sample SAMEA3541546, study PRJEB24748) | human gut metagenome | biome: human gut; feature: human-associated habitat; material: faeces | place: China | collected 2012
ATTGCATAATTAGAACCATAATTCAAATTATACAAAGTCAATGTAAAATCATCATAATCTGCTTCAAAGACTGGCATCTTCGTCTCATCAAATTCTACCTGTTCCTCGTAGTCTGCCAAAATTTTCTTAAAACCACTGCCTCTACGTTCCATGTATTTTAAACGACTGAAAATATCAGCTAAAATTGGATTCCTTCGTTTTGAAGGAATCTTCAACATATCTTTTCCTTTTAAAGATATACCACTTACCATTCCTCCCGGTGAATATATTTCTATTCTATCATCGAACATATCTATATGAACTTCACTTCCTATATCCGTATAACTTCGATGAATCAGAGCATTTACTAAACCTTCAAGCACTGCTCGCTCCGGATAATCAGGCATATCTATTCTGCCATCATCCACCTTCCGCCATGCCTTCTTTGAATTATTTCTAATGAATTCCGTTCCGGACTGCAATAAAGTTACAAGGCTTCCTGAATATTCCTTATCATCAAGTGCATCCACTATTCCTGATGCCTTAGTTAATCCATTCCATCTTGTGCAAAACAATCTAGAGTGACGCACTGGAGATTCATCTGCCAAAAGTGCACCTGCATTGGTAAGATTTCCATTTTCATCAACCAAACCAAAAGATTCATAATCTGTATCATCAAATGTATTTCCTGTTCTCTTCTTATATACCGATTTTAATTTTGTAAAAGACATATCACTAAAATCATATCTTGATTTCAGACTATCATAGCTTTCTCCACTTCCACGAAGTACTAACTCTCTTAACTGGGACGGTGTAGCTGGAACACTTTCATTTCCTATGCGCATAAATGCAACAAGCTGCCCATCTCCATCATAATAATATGGCGTCTGCTGTCCTTTCATTACTTCTACAATAATAAACGTCTTTGCTCCATCTTTTTGAAAAGAAAGTTTAACATCTGGTATAGGATTTAAATGTATTTTAATTGCCTCACTAATTTTTTCTGCATCTTCTTCTGCATTAGCAAGCCCCACCAACTCATCATCATCTGCTACACCGAATACCAGCTTGCCACCAAAACAATTTGCAAATGCACTGATACTTTTACACCAGCTTTTAGGTCTTTTTGTCTCTAGCGCAAGCTTCTTGTCATAATACGTGGTTTCACCAATTAACTGCTTTATATCCATTAAAAACCACCTCCTCTATAAACCAATACTTTCCCATTATGTCCGTTTTGTATGAATCCATTCTTCAAGTTTCATTTTCTGCCACTGACAGCAATACCTGCATCGCATCTTTATATAATTTACCCAATGCCAATCCGTCTTTAATGTTTTATCATGCACATAACATACATCATATTTCGCACATTGTCAACTCCCTTTTCAAATACCCTCCCTTCCCCCTTCTCCAATAAAAAAAGAAACCGGGTTCAAAGCTATATTTGCTTCGCAAATATCCCGCTTTGAACCCGGGTCTTTTTTTATTACCTCTCAAAATCCAAAATCGAAAGTGGCTCACTAAGATTCTCATTTTGTTCTGCCAAATCAATCGTTTCACCATCGGACAACCGGCGCACAACCGGGTAGAGCGTATGGTACTGGCGATTCTCTACCACGACCGCAACGTTACCATCCGACAATATCACGTTACGTCCTTTTGGATAAACCGGTATGTAAGTAATGAATGCCTTTACATATTCCGGCTGGAACATTTTTCCTGCATTGTTCATCAAAAACTCAATGGCTTCTTTTGGCGACTGCGCTTTTTTATAAGGACGCTCACTTGTAATCGCATCATAAACATCCGCAATGTGAATAATTTTTGCAAACATATAAATCTGGTCGCCGCGCAGTCCCAGTGGATAACCGGAACCGTTTACATTTTCATGGTGCATATAAACACCCATTTTCGTCTTGGAACTGATGTTAATGTTCTCTTTGAGTCTTTCATAGCCAAGCTCTGAGTGCGTTTTCATTGTCTTATACTCTTCCTCAGAAAGCGGACCTGCCTTTTCCAATAAATCAAGCGGCAAATTAAGTTTTCCGATATCATGCAAAAGCCCTGCTGCCGAAAGTTCCTTCAGAATCGACTTTTTTAATCCGATACCGATACCTGTGAGCACCGACAAAACTGCTACATTTACCGAATGTTTGTAAGTATAATCTGAGTTTGTCCGCATACTGATTAAGTTGACATTAATATCACCATTTAAACTTAACTCTTCTGTGATGTCACTTGCCACCTTAAGTGCGGCATCAATATCAAGTTTTGTCAACGCCTTAGTCGCCTTTACACCCAATTCATCACTAATCAAATCTTCTACTGTAATATCTGATGATAACTCATCTTCAATATACAACCCCGCCAAGCCTATATCACGCATTCTTGAAATTAACCGTTCGGTCAATTTAACCCGGTAATTCACTAAAATACTTCCCTGTTCATTGTAAATGGATTTCCCAACAATCATTCCGGGCTGTGCACTGTCAATACTGATATATCTCATACGTCAATCTCTCCATCAAAAACCGTCGTTGCCGGTCCTTTCATCTGTACTTCGCCATTGGCTAAATACGTGTCATATAGTTTACCCCCGCGAATCTGTACCTCAACTTCTTCTCCCCGTTTGCAAAAGCCGTTCAAAACAGCCGCTACAACCGATGCACATGTGCCCGTTCCGCAGGAAATCGTCTCCCCGGAACCGCGTTCCCACACCCGCATCTTTATCGTGTGGTCATCGATTACCTCAACAAACTCTGTGTTAATCCGGTCCGGAAATAACTCGTGGTTTTCAAAAGATGGTCCAATTTTTTCCAAATCTAAATCATCAATTCCCTCTGTAAAAATCACACAGTGTGGATTTCCCATTGAAACACAAGTGGCTTCATACTCTTTTCCGTCAACCACAAGTTTTCTAGCAACAAATGTATCGCCATCTGCTGATACCGGAATCTTTGCAGGTTCCAATACCGCCTGTCCCATATTTACCGTTATGTAAGTAACCAATCCGTTTTCCACGGTAAGTTTTAATGCTTTTATGCCGCTCTTTGTTTCAATCGTAATCTCATCTGAATGAACTATTCCATGCTCATACGCATACTTTGCGACACAGCGAATCCCGTTTCCACACATCGCACCTTCCGAGCCGTCTGCATTATACATAATCATACGACAGTCCGCAGTTTTAGACGGTGCAATCAGAATCAAGCCATCGGAGCCAATTCCAAAATGTCTGTCGCTCACAAAAACCGCCAGTTTGGATGCATCGTCTACCTGTTCTGTAAATAAATTTACATAAACATAATCATTGCCGGTTCCGTGCATTTTCGTAAAATGTAATTTACTCACACAACTCCTCCTTTATTCTTCAATGAAAATATCTACATTGCAGTTAGACAAAAATGTCTGGTTCAGTTCCAAATCATAATCTAACTTCAAATGAAATCCCCGCTCGGTGAGTATCTTCTGGAGCGATTTCGTGCTAAGCGCAATCTCCAGTTCCCCAACCGGCGTCGAATAATATGAATACGTCGTCTCATTTGGCACAAACACCATATGGCTTTCCGCCGGACCATGCTTGATAATCTCTAACTGGTCGTCTTTGTATTTCACCAGATTTTTCACAACGGAGACAAGTCCATTTTCTTCCTCTTCCACAACTTCCTCATAGGTAATCCATGCAAATCCATCTCTCTCACACATCTGCCCAACAGAAATCACTTCCACATCATCGCGGTCACCGTCTTCGCCGTGCATATGCATGCCGCAGATTCTAAGTTTAACCTCTTTTGTCATGTTCTGACTCCTTATCTTTCAAATGCAAGTGCAATAATCTGATCTAACAATTCTTCTTTCTCAAACCCTGCTGCCTTCCAAAGCATCGGATACATACTGATGTTGGTAAATCCCGGAAGTGTATTAATTTCATTGAAAATCACTTCGTTCGTTCCCTGCTCCACAAAGAAGTCAACACGCGATAATCCAAAACCGCCCACGGCGCGAAATACCGCTACTGCATTTGTCCGGATTTTCTCCTTCACTTCATCCGGCAAATCCGGGTCAATTACCGTCTTCGATTCCGCATTGTTATACTTGGCATCAAAATCATAAAACTCTGCTGCCGCCAAAATCTCACCAACCGGCGAAGCTTTTGGATTTTGTCCGCCTAAAATGGCACACTCCACTTCTCGTCCGATAATCGTTTCCTCAATCAATACACGATGGTCATGTTTTTTCGCAAGTGCCAGCGCTTTTTCTAACTCTTCTCTGTTATGTGCCTTGCTGACACCCTGTGAAGAACCGGCATTGGATGGCTTTACAAAAACCGGATATCCCAGTTTCTCTTCTACCTTTGCAATTGTCTCTTCTTTTTCACTCAAATCTCTTGCAGTATCTGCCACATAAGCTGCCTGACGGACACCGATGCGGTCGGCAAAAATCTTTGTTGAAATCTTATCCATACTTGCAGCGGATGCTAAAACATCACATCCCACATACGGAATTCCCGCCAGTTCAAAAAGGCCCTGAATCGTTCCATCTTCTCCAAACTTACCATGCAGAACCGGAAAAGCCACATCAATCGGAATCACTTCCACATCATTTCCCGTTACTTTCCAGATTCCTTTCTTTCCATGATCCGGTGAAATCACTGCTGTCACCGTACCCTCTACCCATGAACCATCTCGAATCGAATCGGTATCTTCCACAAAAAGCCATTTGCCCTCTTTCGTAATACCAATTCGGTAAATATCATATTTATCTTCCCGCAGTCCGTCAATTACATTTGCTGCGGAAACACAGGACACATCATGCTCCGATGACTGTCCACCAAAAATCACTGCTACCCTCTTTTTCATAGGAACCCCTTTCCGGGTATTTCACCCTGCCGGTAACTTTTTCATATACCTAATAAAAGCATATGACACCTCCTATACTTTATCACGGAACCCCTTTTTTTTCAAGAAAAAAGAATATTCCTAATCCATTCTATGAACAAAGAAGAAGTTTCGATACCATTTTCCCCATCAAGCAGTGAATTGTACTCCTCTTCCGTCAAACATTTCTTTAATTTTCCCTTGGATTCTCCCGGCACAATCTGGTATGTGGAGTCCACAAAACACAGCGTCGGATACATCACACACCACCAGTTTTTTCCCGCACTTTTTCCCAAATTTACTTTCAGTGCCTCATACTCGCCCGCCGGAAAAATCATATCGCCATATGTTTTCACCGGAAAGTAGCAGGACGAGAGTGTGGCATCCGCATCATAAGAATAGCCCTTTTGCTGCATTTTCTCCTTCGCAACCGCTTCAATCTCCGGAAGTCTTTTCTGAATTTGTATACGCGCCTCATCCACACTTTCTGCATCCTGCATTACACCGCGCAGATATGTAACAACCGCCTCTTTTACTTCCATTTTCAATGCCTGGTCTTTTTTGCTGTCGCTGTTGGCAACCACGTGAAGCCGCAGAATTTCCTTCGCAATATCTTTCTGCATTCGGTTTTGTCTCATCTGTCTTGCATAAAAAAACATGAGAACAAACGTCACCACAAACAATCCCGCAATCGCAATCCACTTTTTCTTTTCTGTCATTTTTATTTCCTCCTGATTTCATATTGTCTAATCATAGCATTGACGAATCTTTTCTATTTATACACTTTGCAGGAAAATGAATTTATGGTACACTCTTTACAAAAGCAGAAGGGAGAAATGAAATGGATTCGATTTGGATTAATGCACCGGCAAAAATTAATATTGGACTGGATGTCATTAGACGCCGCGAAGATGGCTACCACGAAGTAAAAATGATTATGCAGAGCATCCGCCTGTTTGACCGACTGACACTCACAAAGACGAAAGAGCCGGGGATTAAATTGACAACAAACCTTTCCTATCTTCCGGTAAATGAAGATAATCTTGTCTATCAAAGCGCCAAACGTCTGATGGACGAATTCCATTTGGAAGGCGGACTTGATATCAAACTTGACAAGCGGATTCCGGTTGCCGCCGGTATGGCATGTTGTGCATGACGGAACAGCAATTTCTGTAACCGAATCTCTCACACAAATAGAGATTAAAATCGTACAGACTGAATATATTTGTAATTTTTATTTCTTGATTTTATCAGAGTTAATATTCCTCATCACCATTTCATGCCTTTCCTTTAATAAATTATATCTTTGATAGAGATCTACAAAAAGATAATTACCAACTATCCAAAATATACAAGTAATAATAATCAACATTATACAGAAAAATCTGTGATTGTTGGCATTACCTATATTATCTTGGGGTATCTTCTGTATGGCATTTTCGAATCCGTTAAGCCTTGCATTTATGGCATCTATTTTCTTATCGATTTGAATAATAGGGGAGAGTTGGGGTAATAACACATTATTAACCAGTTTGGTCTCCCTTTCAATTGCAAAATCAATAGTATTCTTACATCTTCTACTAACTTCATCAGCATAGTTTTCTCTACTGTTTATGTGGGCATTTATGGTGTCGTTTACAGCATTTACAATCGTTTCCTTTATCAATGAATTTAATTCTTGATTGTTCTCTGATTGCTGGGGCTGTTGAATATTCAAATGCTGAATATCTGTCCGTATGGCCTTTATTTCATCTTTAAGTTCATTATATATGGATAGGAGAGCTGCTCCTTCAATTTCTTTCTTGATCATCTTCTTCTGCTTCTAATATGTTCACGATTTTTCCTTTTTCTTTCATCATCATCCAACTGGTTACTGTTTCCTCCACCACCTCCTGAAGATATTACCGCATTAGGCTGAAGGAGTAAATCTGCAACAGCATTTATTATAGAATTGCCAGTATGAGAGGTAACCTCATTTTCATATATTTCCTCATGTTCTGCTGGTGCGACTGTATCCTTTTCTTGTTCCTGAATTTTGTCTTGCTGGGTATTTCCTAAGCAGTCCGATTTATCCAGACAGTTCTCATATTTGTTTAGCATATTAGCTATTTTAAAATAACTCAGACTACGATCTATCCTGGAACCACTGAATGTATATTCACCGCGTGAAAAGACTATACCACATGGCTTACCTTTGCTGTCTGTTCTTATGGTAAAATGAATTTTGTCTCTGCTCAGTTTCTTTTGAAACTCGTTCCAATTATTACTTTTTTCTAAAGCCTTGCGTATGGCAAACATCATTTCATACTTATGCTTGTCTTTGCCACGAAGCCTATTATACTTGACATTCTCTTTACCTTTCGGCATATACAGGCCATATTTTATTGTCAGTTCCCTGCATACTTTGTTGTTTCTTATGCGGTCATTGCTGTCGCTTATGGTTTTCCCGTCATTGTCCACACGGTTTATCACAAGATGTATATGAGGATGTTCTCTGTCGTAATGCCTTACAACAATATATTGTGTGTTTTTGATATTCATCTTTTCCATATATTCCCCGGCAATCTTTACCATAAGGTCGTCAGTCAGTTTCCCCGAATCCTGATTCGAAAAGCTCAATGATATATGATAGACCGGAGTCCTGATTCTTGTATTTAAACTTGCCTGACAACTGAAACTTTCAGCTATATGCTGTTTGCTGTCTGAACGTACTCCTTCGGTAGCAAGTAGCTTGGATTTATTGTTGCCTTTCATCGTATAATTTACAATCTTACCGAAGTCATTCCTTTTCATAATCTTTCCCATCATGCCTTTATCAGTTTAATGATTTTGTCTATTTCATCAGCCAGTTCAGATACGGATTCTGACACTGAAGCATATCCGAAAGTATTTGCATTTTTAGCAAGCTGGTTTAGGTTGTTTGCCATGCCTGAAAGACTCCTTATCAGTTTTACATCTTCAGGTGTAAGGCGTGCTGTTATGTTTCCGTTTATGGCCGTATTTCTTATATACTCACCTAATGTAACACCGGCTGTCATGGCCTTACCGTTTATGATATGCCTCTCCAATACGGTACATTTGAATGATAATATCTCTGTACGTTTTTCCATCTTGTCCAGTGGAGGTCTGCCACCGATAGCCTTATTTTTGTTGTTGTTTTTTTGTTCCATTCTGTTGATTATTTTTTTCGGTTTATAATTGATTCCTGTTAGGTACTTCTCGGATGGATTCAGAGGTTTTGGTATTACCAAAACATAAACTTGCCAACCGAAAAAACTACATTCCTTTTGTCATTCCGTTTTTTTCAGAATATTGTTGGATATGAGCAACGTAGTTTTATTGAGTACCGAAACCTGACAGTTCAAGGTCGAAAGTCTCGATCAAAAGTTTTAGAGCAGGATTCTTTCTTGTTATGGATTGGAGAACGGCTTCACCTGATTTTACCTTTATAAGGTAATCGGCAATGTCGTATCCGTTCACCCTTTCAACATCATTTGCATTTTCTTCAAGATACTCGGAAATCTCAGTACGGATGTTTCTTTTTCTCATCTGCATACACTTTTCTTTCCATTCCTGTGTCATTCCGATGTCAGGGAACAGGACAATATTCCTGCCTTTTAGTACGTCAAAATTCTGCTCGTTGAAGCATCCGTTTTTACCTCCCGTTGCAAGCCAGATATACTCCGGTATATAGAATGAAGCAATGATAGCAGTCTTTTCGCTTTCCACTATGGCAACGGGTTTCCTGCTGTTGTATAAGAGATGTTCTCCAAAGTAGCATTGTTGTAAGTGGAATTCCGGTATATCAAGTTCTGTATGTACCCATGAAACATGTGCATAGGGTTCTTTTATACGTTTTCCTGTCTCTGCATTGTACTGCATGATTTTCCCGGTTCTTATTTTTCCGGATATGTCTGTTTGCCAGAATACCGTAGCATTTTTCCATTTCCTGGCGGTACCTACATGGTAAGTCTTCATCAGACGTAGTGCTGACTCATAACCCAGATGATTGGCAAGATACAGAAACAGGTTATTCTGTTCATAGCATTTCATTGTCTGCTGCATAATTTCATCTGGTATAAAAGATGTGTCGGTATGCCGGCGTACAGGAGGGAGTCTTGGATGACATACAACAGGTTTCTTATCTTTTACAACAGGGAATGATTTATTGTATTCTTTACATTCCGGATGTTCATCAAAATACATTGCAGGGGTATAATGATAACCACAATTATTGATTCTGTTACATTTTCCTACATATTCGGGAAAGGAGATAGCCCCTTGGGTATCGATATAACGGGTGAACTCACGATGCTTTCCGCACGAGGGGCAGGTGTATCTGTTTCTCTGGTACCTGTTGTACGGCTCCAATATAAATCTGAAGTTTTCCATAATTATCTGTTTTTAGTGATTGACAAAGTGACAAAGTGATAAAGTCAGCCTTAGTTTGTCACTTTATCACTTTGTCATTGTGCTTTTTTATAATTTCCATATTCGTGATAAAGGTAAGTTCCCGTTGCTTTTTTCAGGAATCGGTCATACGTGCTGGTACTCCAGTTCATGGAGACGGCTACTTCCAATCCTTCAGAACGTGTAAACTTATCCGGCAGCTTTTCCAACAGTTCTGTCTGCTTGGGAGTGAGCATCACGCCTTCAATCATGGAGCATATCTGCAGGGCAGTATTTTTAAAATAGGACACCAGACGTATGGATTTCATTACACTGTCAAGATCGATACAGTTTTTGTCACCTTCATTACATACCCATTTGCACAGTTGGATGATCAGGCAGAATCTATGAATGTAAGTCTCAAATTTGCTGTATATACTGCGTCTTTTATCCGATTCCTCCATGTTCAACATATCTGCCCATTGATGCTGCCATTCCATAACCTTTCGTCTGGCTCCAGGTTCATATTCCAGTCTTGCAGGATTTATGTTTCCGTGTTCATCATGTTCTATTTTCATCCTGATAAACGATTGCATGATCGTGTTCCATTCATTGAAATGGCTCATGTCAATATCATCATCTTTCCAGTATAGCTTATCCTGGATTTCAGGTATGGCAAAAAGAATACGGTCAAGGAAACCATTATTGCTTTTACTTCCTTTGAATGTATCGATAAGTATTTCCGGCTGAATTGTACCTATCACATTGGAAAACGGAGAGTCAATCATGATATAGTTGGTATTCATTTTGCGGTCGGAAATATACATGTACCCATTGAACAGTGATATGTAGAACTGTTCTTCCGAGCCTTTGTTGTAGCGTGTGAAATTATTGATCCACCCTTGCAGTTCATCCATGTAAAGGCAAATGCCGCGCGGATTCTCTGATATAGACTTTGCCATAGCTTCCTGTGTGATATCAGAAACCAGAAATCGGGTGCGTACAGGTTCCTTGGGAAACATATCAAATCCCTGTTCCAGACGTTCCTTTTTACTCAAGCTCATTATTGATTCATACTTTCTGTACTCTTCGTTATATATTTCCTTCTGCTCCTTATCAAATCTGAACAGAGGTTCGAAGACTGTTTTCAGAGGATGGCTTTTATTGGCACCCGGCCTTCCGACGAGAGCCATATATATGATACACTTGATATCCCATCCCGTTTTGAAATGAAGGATATGTGTATTGCCTATACAAGTGGAAATGGCTGTCATCATGCTGCACGCTGTGTAGTCGATAGGAAATGCCAGGTACTCATACATATTCAGAATGATGTTTCTTATCTTATTTGGGAAAACATCAATAGGAAATGAAGAGTCGTTCATTTTGCCTATCATGCTGACAGCATCATTTATTATACCACTTGGAGTTATTCTACTTTCTCCCATACCTGTTAATCACGGTTTAATACCCTGAATGACTCAATATGTGCTTCATCAGAGAGTTCATTAATACATTTCTTCTTGTGCATTTTCATCCATTCGAGAATCTCAGACCGGTAGAAATGGAGTGTATTACCCTGCTTAGAATGAGGAATACTGTTTTGACAAGTATACCGGTAAATGGTGCTCACGCTTTTCTTTATAAGAGAACTTACTTCCTCGATGGATATCTCATCATCTTCCACCGACATGTTATTTTTAGAATTCTGAGCCTGTTCCTCCATCATTTTTATGAGGTGCTCTACAGCCTGCGGCAAGTTATCATGTGTAACTTTGCCAAAAACATTGTTTTCGTTTTTCATCATTTGTAAAAATTTGATTTCTCTGCAAAAGAATGGCAAATGATGGATAAAAAAGCATGTCCTCATGAATTCCTCATGCGGTCCTCATGCTTTCCTCAAACTTTTAACAACTACAATGTAATATGCTGTAATTCTGCGTGTTTATACTATGATTTTTATGCATCCGGCTGACATAAAAAAAGATTCCCATAAAACTTTAAATACAGTTTTACAGGAATCTTCAGTAATAAGGATTTTATTTGTTTCTACTGGATTTCTTTCAGATATTCGCTGAAGAAATTGCTTTTTTTCATATTTATGGCCTCAATACGGGAATTGGTTGCCAGTCTTGTACTGTTCTTGAATAATACATTGGCAGTGCAGAAAGAAGCTGATATGAACTTCTGGCACCCATTGAAGAAATCGGTTTTCTTTAGGTCTGTTCTACAATAGTGGCACATTATATAGAGGTTATGAATGAAAGCTCCCAAGTCAGTCTTTGACATTCTGTAGATTTCAGAAATCGGGTATTGTATATCTTCTATTGGCATGCCTGTAATTTGAGAAAAGGCATACTTTTTAAAATATTCAATTTCATAGGGCTTGAGACAATCGTCCAATTCCGTGCTGATATAATTATAAATAAAGGAAAACAGTTTGCATAATCTTGTAGATTTGTCATCGCCCGGATTATCATTGCCGTTATTCTCTATTGCATCCAGATAATACTGTAATGGCTTCTGGTCATTTACGAGAAGTTCCTCTATTTTTTCAATCTGCTGTTGATGGCGGTTTTCCTGTTCTTTAAGTCGTATCAGTAGCTCTTCGGCTACACTTTCATTGTTTGCCTCATTTTTGTATTCTTCCAGCAGTTTTTTCTTGCACCGGTATAAATGTCCGTTTGTCTTGTTATATATCCTCAGATTAACGTAAGTAAGTTCTTTATGTAACCATTCCTGATCATCCTTATGCTCATTCAACACAAGAATGTATTTGTCCAGTTCACTTTGAATCTTCATATCGGAGATTTTCCGCGCTATCATAATAATTATCGCTATAAGACTGATAGCGGCCAAAGAGTAGGAGACGACCGAGAGCATGGGGCTGTATTTATACACTTTTGCTCCTGAGCAGATAACACCAACGACTAATAGCAGAAGTACTGCTATTAGCCAGATATAACCGATATGCAACTTTTTTGCATATCCGATTGGATTGATTTTAGAAATTGCCTTTTTCATATTGTTCCGTGTTTTGACTGATTGTATTAATGCTTAATCGTTTTGCTGCTTGTTCCTTTAATGGGTTCACGACTTTTGTATATCGCATTGTGGTACTTTCCTGTTTATGTCCGAGTACATTCTTGATAGTAATAATATCTGTACCGAGGGCCAGTGACAGGGTAGCGTATGTATGACGTGTACAATGGAAGTGCAAGTCTTTCTTTATGCCTATGCTTTTGAACCATCTTTTCATCGGATAGGTCAGCATATATGTGGTCAGTCCGTTAAATACGAGTCCTTCACCACGTGGCCCGATAACTTCCATAAGATCGTCTCCGATAGGAACGTTTGCCATGTTCTTTGTTTTCTGCATACGTTTAAATACACACCATCCGCCTTTGGGCAATTCCTTGATGTCCTCCCACTTCAAAGCAAGTATGTCACTTCTTCTGAAGCCTGTTATACAGGCGAAAATGATAGCCTTTCGCAATACCGGAATAGGGCATTCATTATTTATGATCAGTCCTAATTCATGTTCTGTCAGATAATTGATTTCTGTTTCCTCTTCCGGAATCCTGTCAAGAAAATCATTGATATTCTCTTTAAGCATCCGTTTCTTATAGGCCTCTTTCAACATTCCTCTGAATGTGGAAAAATATCCGGCAGCCGAGTTTTGTTTCAGCTTTTTACTGTCGTCTCTCAGTTTGGCCGTATTCAGCAGATAGGAACGGAATCTCTGGCAGAGAGCGACATTGATATCTGCAAAAGTACATTTGTTGTTTGTGAAGGCAGCAAAGTGCTGATACACATAAATCCACTTCTTATTGTGCTTGAGTGATTCATTTTTGAAATAATCAAGAAAATCAGTTTTCTCAACAATCTTATCGTAAAAATCGAATTTCTCGTTTATTATCTGCTCCAGCACTCTCAGACGGAATATTTCCATCTTCTGCATAATACTTTTTACATGTTCACGTTCCGCAAATGATTTGGGCTTTTCCGGAAGATGTACATTGAGAAAATAGCGTCGTGTTGTTCTGTTAGTTCCAGGAATGAGAATAGGAGGGTAGAAGTCAAGATATAATGAAACTCTTCCCTTACTTATTTTCTTTTTTCTAAGATATACTTTTGAAATCATGATAATTCGGATTTGATAGGTGATACATTAGCGTTGTTTGTCATAGATTGCCGTTTACTCATGCGCGGCTATGGCAGGCTCATTAACATTATTTATGGCAATGTTTCCTGTACCAAACACCTTTCTGAGTCCTTCAATGCTTATAATGACATTCTTTCCCTTTGTCTTCTTGGGAATGTTGTACCATTTGCATCTGTTGTAGATAGTGTCACGATCTACATTGAACAATGCACAAGCTTCGGGGACGGTTATATATCCGTCCTCTCCAATCCGGGCATTTTTGATTTCATCAACATGTTTCTTGGAATACAAGGTAGTATTCCCGGTCTTTTCCTTTTTCTTGGGAATTTTATACCTTGAGGTAAAGCTGTGTACAGCCTTTACCGTCATCTTGTAGATTTTCTGGATCTGTTCGATTGTGTACCACTCTGTTATTTCTTCAGCTTCCTTATATCCCAACTTTCTGAAATAGCGGTCAATATGTTCCATACTGAACAGCCTCTTTCCTGAAAGAGTAGCTGAAGGAATGTTGTTTTCTTTAGCAATCACATAAAGTCTGCTATAAGAAATCTGGTACTTTTCTTCTATCTCTTTTGCAGAGTAGAAATCAGTAATTGTTTTTGTAGACTTAACAGGTCTCTCTTGCATTGTTTTTACGCTTTTTAAATTCATCATAACCGTTTCAACCTCTTTGCGTTTAACAATAATTCTACTACCAATTTGTGAAAAAGGAATTTCATAAATCCGCATGTAAGTATAAATACTTCTTCGGCTTACCCCCAGATAAATGGCGAGTTGTTTCAGGCTGATAAATTCTCTCGCCTGTATAACTTCCAGTTCATCCACAGCCAGACGGATTCTTTTCTTCTTTTCCTCTTTCACTTCTTTTGTGACTGCATTATAGCGGTCACTTCTAATTAACTCCTTGTAATACTTGTCGTTACAAGCCTTACAACAGAAACGTGTCTTGCAGGTCTTTGCTATGAAAGTCTTCCCGCAAAATTCACAGATTCTTTCAATTCTTACCTTGTTACCCATATTTTACTCTCAAAAACTCGCTGCGAAATAGTGTGTAAAGGTGTGCAATGATGTGTAAATACCTTTTGTACTTCGCACACGTTGTTAGTGAAAAATTACTCTAATGAGTCAACAGGTACTTTCGGGGTACAAAAATATGCAAAACCGTGAAAATAAACAATGTTAGCGTAGATTGCTAACATTGTTTAATATATTGATTATTAGACTTTTGTTTGTTATTGTTTGCTGGCGTTTTTCATCGTTTTTCAGTCCTTATTTCCCTATGCAAAAATGCTTGAATATATTACCCAAAACCTCGTCATTAGTAATTTCTCCTCCAACAATTTCCGCCAGGTGGAACAAACATTCACGCAGATCCTGGCTGACAAAATCTCCTGAGAGCTGCATATCCAGTCCCTCCTGTACGCGGTGGATTGATTCAAGGGCTGCACTCAACGCCTCATAATGACGGATATTGGTCACAATTAAGTTGCTTTCAGTAATTTCCGGGATATCTGCAATTTTCAATAACTTGTTTTGTAATTCCTCAATACCCATTTTTTTCTTTGCGGAAATAGTGATGACAGGGCAGTGAGTACATTGTTTCAACTCCTCTGCGATAGAAGCATAACCACCATTCTGCGTATCTTCCATGATATCCGCCTTATTCAGAATGATGACCAAAGGCTTGCGGTTGCATCGGGAAATAATCTCCTTCGAAAGCTTCTCAAACTGTATTTTTGCTTCTGCGATATCAATGACCCAAAGTACGATTTCCGCCTGTTCCAACTTTTTGAAACTACGCTCTATACCCAGACTTTCTATCGCATCACTGGTTTCACGGATACCGGCCGTATCGATAAAGCGGAAATTAACCCCGCCGATGTTCATGGTATCCTCAATCACGTCACGCGTAGTTCCATGGATATCACTTACGATAGCCTTTTCCTCATTCAACAGTGTATTCAGCAATGTCGATTTACCCGCATTCGTTTCTCCCACGATTGCCACAGGAACTCCATTCTTGATTGCGTTGCCCACACTGAACGAACGGACCAGTCCGTCTAGGATCTTTTCGATTTTGTCAGCCAATCCCTTCAATTCCGAACGGTCGGCAAACTCCAGTTCCTCATGATCACTGAAATCCAGTTCCAGTTCCATTAAAGAAGTCAGGTGCAGCAACTGTTCCCGTAGCCTTCTAAGCTCCTGACTGAATCCGCCACGCATCTGATTCATTGCCAGACGATGTGTTGCCGCCGAAGACGAAGCAATCAGATCCGCCACCGCTTCCGCCTGGCTCAAATCCATCTTTCCATTCAGGAATGCACGCTGCGTAAACTCTCCCGGCTGAGCAGACCGACACCCGTTCCGGATCAGCAGCTGTATTACCTGCTGCAAAATATAAGCCGAACCGTGGCAGGAAATTTCCACTGAATTCTCTCCCGTATACGAATGAGGAGCATGAAAAATGCTGACAAGCACTTCGTCGATCACTTCTTTCTGCTCATTCAGAATCTGTCCGAAAGTAAGTGTATAAGGTTTGCGTTCCGCTAACTTTTTCCCATTAGAAACCGGTTGGAAAATGCGGTCGGTAATTGCAATGGCATTTTCTCCAGAAACTCGGATGACAGCTATGGCTCCCCCGGGAGCTGTAGCTATCGCACAAATAGTATCCTGTGTATTATTCATTCTTGATGATTCTTTATGTGCAAAATTACGAATAAAAAGTGACATGGAAAAATGATTGGTCACCTATGCTTCAGTCTGCATACCATTCTTCTGACAATGCGCTTTCCTTTGTTTATCGGTCTCTGTTTATTATTTCCTTTTCATTGTTCCCTGTTTATTGATTCCTGTTCATTGATCCTTGTTCATTAGTCTTAGTTCATTGTCAGATTCCTCTTTGCATATCGTTTGCTGTCAGTTCTCGTTCACTGTCAGTTCTGTTTTTCCCTCAGCATCCGGACTTCTTTTTCGATGTCGTAAGCATTTCGCTGTCCTTTTCCACGTTCACGTTCCCTTTCACGGCGAATGGAATCCTGCTGCATCTGCTGGCGGATGTAACGTTCAAACCGTGAGGTCTCCTCCGATGGAGAAGGGGATGGCTGGCGCTTCTGCCGTACAGAATCTGAAACTGCCGACTGTTGCAGGCGCAACTTACGGGCAATCGAATCTGCCGGGATTGAATCCGGAGCAGACGCCTGCTGCTTGTCCGCCTTCTGAACCGCCGTTTTACTTTCCGTACGATACACAGGAAGCGTAGGCAACTGTCCGAAACGGGTCTCGTATATATATTATCATCTGTATTGAAGCACCATAATGAACCCTCATTTACATAATATGCATATCTTGCCTTTTCATCTGAAGCATACTCTGCTGTTGATGATGATTGTATTCCAAGATTAATCTTTCCAGCCGATGTAAGATCGTTCTTTCCATCAAATATCTGGTTTGCTTCCCTTTCATAGTTAAGCAGATAAAATCCTGAATTAGTCTGCCTTATTCTATAGTACTCATAAACATTATAAGAATCATAAGAATCATATTCGTTAACCGCACCTGCCCTATAGTTTAAAGTTATAATAGCAACATCCTTGCTTATTTCCTTAACTTTAGGTACAAGCTGGCTTTCTATATATGGTGTTATTTCTCCCCAGCCAACCTGTGATAACGAACTGTTAATATTTACCTTACCATAGTTACTGTTGTTGCCACTTGATAATGTTTCAAGATACTTCTGGATTTCATTCAGTCTGCCTGGATTTAATGTGCATGCATTAAAATATTTTACAAACTCAAACTTCTTATCCAGCTCATAATTCTCTCCTGTAACTATTCTTGTATAATAATATATTTCATCATGTGCTGATGTTTTTATCATTATCTCAAGTGCATACTGTACATTATCATCTATAAGATTCTTTATTCCAAGAGTTGCTGTTATTTTATTGTCATCTCTGTTAAGTGTATTTACCTTAGTATTCTCAATAAGCGAATTATCCGACAGGCTTCTTACTTTGTATGAAACCTCCTGCACATCTGCCCCATAACTATATATTACTATATCAAGCTTTCTGTTCTGTGCTATCGGTGTAAGGCTGTCATTAGTAAGTGCCTGGTTAATAGCTGCTGTATATCCATGAAGTGGATTAAATTCCGTTCCTTCATCTGTCAGCATTGATATGACTGGTAATGTAGCCTCCGTCATAGTCGTTGCCGATGGTGTAACCGTCTCAAGTCCCATAGATAAAAATGTAACAACCATAGTCGCAATAAACAATACGCCTAAAAAAATATATTTGGAGCTGGACCTTTTATCAGTTCTTCTCATTATTCTCTCCATTCCTGTTATTTTACAGATTTAACATTTCACTCATAACTCTTTATAACAGCTTTGAAATAGTCAGCTCTATACCTAGCGCCTTCTGCATATCCTCTGCCTGTTTTTCTGCTTTTTCATCTGTTTTTCCTGTTTTTACAGCTCTTATAAGCAGATTCTTAGGAGTGTGTTCCATATCAATAAATTCCAAAATCTGAGTATCATAACCTCTCGCCTTTAACATATTGGCACGTGCTGCATCGGTTATTATTGCAGACATTCTTTCTTTAAGTATACCATAATCCATAACTGGCGACAGAAGCGTACTGCTTATAGTCCTGTTAGCCTCATGCTGACAGCATGGTACAGACAGTATAACCTTCGCTCCCCATGCTACAGCCTTTGCAAGCGCATAATCTGTTGCTGTATCACATGCATGAAGTGTCACTACCATATCTACACTGTCAACATCCTTATATGTTGCTATGTCACCAACATAAAAATCCAGTCTGTCATATCCATATTTTGTTCTTAACTCATTACAATGTTCTATGACATCTTCTTTAAGATCAAGACCTATTACCCTTATGTTATAACCCTTGAGTTCCTTCAGATAATAATACATTGCAAATGTAAGATACGACTTACCACATCCGAAATCTATTATAGTCTGTTCTTTATCCTTATCCAGTCTTGGAAGTATGTCTTCTATAAACTCAAGAAAACGGTTAATCTGCCTGAACTTATCATAGCGTGTTCTTACTATCCTGCCATCAGGTGTCATAACCCCAAGGTCTATCATAAATCCTACAGGTGTGCCTTCCTGGATTATATATCTTTTGGTTCTGTTATGGCTTAACTCCTTTTGTGCCTTTATTTCCTTCGCCTTCTTATACTTACATGTACATGTTCCACTTTTGCTTGAAAGAATAGTTGCCAATGAATCTGTTCTAGTTATCTGCGCCTGCTTAAACTCTTCTTCCATATACTTTTCTATACGCTTCTTAACATCTTTCTGTGTATAATTAGTATGCAGTACCTTTCTTCCAACAAACTCAGATACCTGATACTCCAGTGTATCTTTAATAATAACCGGTCTTATCTTCACCTTCTGTGCTTTTGTTTCATCTTTTAGTTTTCTGCTGCTTATAGTCATATCTATAAGGTTTTTATCTATACATATATCAAGTAATTCTTTTATATTCACAAGCTTTCTTCCTTTTCTTATATGGCATAACTGCCAGAACTTATTTTAGTCCCTCCATTATACAATGAAGAGTAAGCTATCGCTTCTGGCAATCCTTACATCATTTTAATCTCTTTGTGTTATTTACACAAGTAATAATATCCGTTTTAATAATCTTTTAAAATCTATTTTCCAATATATACCGGGGAAGCCATGTACACTATCGTTTTATCCTCTGTCTCATCATATTCCATTGAAATATTTACATTTATTTTTTTCTTACCAAGCATGACATAGTCTTTTTCACTTCTGTCATATGCATATACCACAAACATATCCATGGTCTTTCTTGACTGTATTTCCTTTGCTTTAAGCTGTTTTAACAACTCATTACACAGATTTTTCCTATCTGTTATATCTATTCTGCCATCTACTGCTCCCTTAAGGCATACATTAACAACGCAATCTATGCCATATTCCTCACATACTGTTTCCACTATTTTTTTATACTGCTCTGTACCTTCTATTCCCTTATCAAGCTTTATATCTATGGCAAGATAATACTTATTCTGGCTTGATAATATCCTTATATCCACATCCCCATAAACTGAGTCCTGTATCAATGCATATGAATCATCTTCTTCATTTGCATGCTTCACTATTTTATATGCATTAAGCCCTATATCTTCTGCTATATCCGTAAGAAGCATTGTTTTAGCATCATCTGACAGGTAGCTTTCAGTTATCACCCCATAAGCAGTAAGCTCTGATGAAACATCCCTGTACACATTGTTGCAGAATATGCTCACCATATCCTTTCTGCTGTTAACTGATACCGCCCTTACTATTCCAGGTGAAAACACACGCACAGCTGTAAATATCCATAAAACTATTGCCAGTATAATACTAAGCCTCTGAAAACTATATCTTTTCACATATTTGTCTTTAAGCAATATACTCTTATACATATAAAAACCTCCCATCAACCAATAATAATATTCTCTGATATTATTACCAGTTAATGGAAGGTATATACTCATGAAGTATTTTAGTCTTTAGCATAACAACTGACTATAATACTTCATTATTAATCAACTGCTCCAAGTCTTGCAAGGGATCTTCTAAGAGCAAGCTCTGCTCTGTGGACATCAAGATTACCTTCCTTTGCAGCAAGTCTTCTTTCCGCTCTTACCTTTGCTTCATTGGCACGATTAACATCGATTTCATCCGGCCACTCTGCTATTTCTGCAAGTACTGTAACACGGTCTTTTAGTATCTCTACTATTCCACCATGAACAGCAGCCTTCTTTACTTCGCCATCCTGATGAATCTTTAACACACATGGAACAAGCACAGCTGTAAGTGGTACATGGTTAGGATATATACCTATTTCACCCTCACTTGTGCTCAGCTCAACAAATGTGACGTCATCATTGTAAAACACTCTTTCGGGTGTATTTACTAAAAGCTTCATTGTATCTGCCATATCAATTCTCCTTATCAAGATATCTGAGTTTACAATCTTTATTGCTTATCTTCTACTTTGATACCTTTGCAAGTACATCGTCGATACTGCCGCAGTTAAGGAAATAACTTTCTGGGATATCATCATACTTACCTTCAATGATTTCCTTGAAGCCCTGAATTGTCTCACTTATAGGTACATAACGTCCTTCAAGTCCTGTAAACTGTCCAGCTACGAAGAATGGCTGTGAAAGGAATCTCTGTACCTTTCTTGCTCTTGATACAACCATCTTATCTTCCTCTGAAAGTTCATCCATACCAAGAATAGCAATGATATCCTGGAGTTCCTTATACTTCTGTAATATCTCCTGAACTGCTCTTGCTACCTTATAATGTTCTTCACCAACGATTCTTGGATCAAGAATTCTTGATGTAGATTCAAGTGGATCTACAGCTGGATATATACCAAGCTCAACTATAGAACGTGAAAGAACTGTAGTTGCATCAAGATGTGCGAATGTTGTTGCTGGCGCTGGGTCAGTAAGGTCATCCGCAGGTACATATACAGCCTGGACTGATGTGATAGAACCATTCTTTGTTGATGTGATACGCTCCTGAAGAGCACCCATCTCTGTCTGAAGAGTTGGCTGATAACCTACGGCTGAAGGCATACGTCCAAGAAGCGCTGAAACCTCTGAACCAGCCTGGGTAAATCTGTAGATATTATCGATGAAAAGAAGTACATCCTTTCCACCCTTATCTCTGAAGTACTCAGCCATAGTAAGTCCTGTAAGACCAACTCTCATTCTTGCTCCAGGTGGTTCATTCATCTGACCGAATACCATGGTTGTCTTCTCGATAACTCCTGAATCCATCATTTCGTGATAAAGGTCATTACCCTCTCTTGTACGCTCACCAACACCAGTGAATACTGAATATCCACCATGCTCAGTAGCAATATTACGTATAAGTTCCTGGATAAGAACTGTCTTACCTACACCGGCACCACCGAAAAGTCCGATCTTTCCACCCTTCTGATAAGGGCAGAGTAAATCTACTACCTTGATACCTGTCTCTAACATCTCTGTATTAGTAGCCTGCTCAACGAATGAAGGAGCCTTTCTATGAATAGGCATATGCTCTACTTCTGGAGCTGGCTTATTATCTATAGGCTCTCCTAATACGTTAAACATTCTTCCAAGTGTCTGCTCGCCAACTGGTACTGATATAGGAGCACCTGTAGCTTCTGCATCCATACCTCTAACAAGACCATCTGTTGGTCCAAGGGCGATACATCTTACCGTGTCGTCTCCAAGATGCTGTGCAACTTCCACAACAAGCCTGCCGCCGTCATTGGTCTTTATGTTGATGGCTGAATTGATTTCTGGCAGATTACCTTCTGTGAATTTAATATCAATTACAGCACCGATAATCTGAGTAATCTTACCAATATTATTCTCTGCCATTGTTACCTCCATCTATAATTATTATAACTATCCGATAGCATTCGCACCTGCTATGATTTCTGTAAGTTCCTGTGTAATAGAAGCCTGACGGGCTCTGTTATACTTAAGTGAAAGATCAGAAATCATCTCATCTGCGTTGCTTGTGGCATTATCCATAGCCTGCATACGTGCACCATTCTCACTGGCAACCGCCTCTATAAGCGCACCATATATAAGACTGCACACATACTTAGGTATGATAAGGTTCAAAGCTTCATCTTCCGCTGGCTCATAGTTCATAGGTGTTGTATCCTCACCGCTGCTTAAGCCATCTGTATCTACTGATACAGGAAGAAGCTTAATAAGCTTAGGCTCATGAACTACTGTATTCTTAAACGAAGTATAAGCAAGATATATCTCACCTATTTCACCAGCTGCAAATCTTTCAAGCAGCTTATCACATATGTTTCTTGCATCTGTATAAAGAGGTTCATTGATAACATCAGAATCATCTTCTGATATATTATACCCTCTTCTTGCAAGATAATCTCTTCCCTTGGTACCTATAGCAACTATATCTATATCTTCCTTTGGAATACCACTCTCTGTAATAAGCTTTGTTAAGTTTGTATTATATCCTCCGGCAAGTCCTCGGTTAGCTGTTATTGTTATAACCGCCTTCTTAGAAGACTCACCAGGAACAAGATACTTGTGATTGATGTTACCTGACCTTGCAAGCATATTGCATATCGTCTCGTACATCAGATCTGAATAAGGCTTTGTGCTCTCTGCCTTTCCCTTTGCTTTCTGAAGTTTAACAGTGGAAACAAGCTTCATAGCCTTAGTAATCTGACCAGTACTCTGAATACTGTCTCTACGCCTTTTTATATCTTTCATTGAGGCCATAGAATTTACCTCCATTCCCACATTTAGAACTTAAATGTTTTCTTAAACTCTTCAATAGCACTTACAAGCAGCTTTTCATTCTCTTCAGTAAGTTCCTTAGTTTCCTTTATAGACTCTGGAATCTGAGGATACTTAGTATCTATGAATTCAAACAAACCTTCCTGGAAATCAAGAATCTTATCTACTGGTATGTCAATAACATACTTCTTAGTTACAGCATATATAATGATAACCTGATATTCAACAGGCATTGGCTTATACTGTGGCTGCTTTAACATCTCCATGATACGCTCGCCCTGTGCAAGCTTCTCCTTAGTATCGGCATCAAGCTCTGAACCAAACTGTGAGAATGAAGCAAGCTCTCTGTACTGTGCAAGCTCTGTACGGATAGGAGCAGCAATCTTCTTAATAGCCTTAATCTGTGCTGAACCACCAACTCTTGATACAGAAAGACCTGCATTGATCGCTGGTCTGAAACCAGAGTTAAACATCTCAGTTTCAAGATATATCTGACCATCTGTAATAGATATTACGTTAGTAGGGATATATGCTGAAACATCTCCTGCCTGTGTTTCGATAATAGGAAGGGCTGTAAGTGAGCCTCCGCCGTACTCATCTGACATACGTGCTGCTCTCTCAAGAAGTCTTGAGTGAAGATAGAATACATCTCCAGGATAAGCCTCACGTCCAGGAGCTCTCTTTAACAGAAGTGAAAGTGTTCTGTATGCTGCTGCATGCTTACTTAAGTCATCATATACAACAAGAACATCTTCACCGTTTTCCATCCACTCTTCACCTATAGCGCATCCTGAGTAAGGAGCAATATACTGAAGAGGTGCAAGCTCACTTGCTGTTGATGCTACTACTGTTGTATAACTCATAGCACCATATTCTTCAAGAGTCTTAACGATACTTGCAACTGTTGATGCCTTCTGTCCGATAGCAACATATATACAATGTACGCCCTGACCCTTCTGGTTGATAATAGTATCTATAGCGATAGCTGTCTTACCTGTCTGACGGTCACCGATGATAAGTTCTCTTTGTCCTCTTCCGATAGGAACCATGGCATCGATAGCCTTAATACCTGTCTGAAGTGGAACACTTACTGACTTTCTTGTGATAACGCCTGAAGCAACTCTTTCTATCTTTCTTGTCTTGTCTGTGTTAATAGGACCCTTGCCATCTATAGGCTGTCCAAGTGCATTAACAACTCGTCCTGTTAATGCATCACCAACTGGAACTTCAACTACTCGTCCAGTTGTTTTGACAGTATCACCTTCGCTTATATTTCTTGAATCACCAAGAAGAACGGCACCTACATTGTCCTCTTCAAGGTTAAGCACCATACCATATACTTCACCAGGGAATTCAAGAAGTTCTCCCTGCATGGCCTTTTCAAGTCCATGGATTCTAGCGATACCATCTGCTACCTGAATTACTGTACCAACTTCTGATACTTCTAGTTCGGCAGAATATCTTTTAATCTGTTCTTTAATAACTGAACTGATTTCTTCCGGTCTTAAATTCATTAGCTTTATGCACCTACTTTCTATTAGATTCAAGCTTTATGCCAGCTGGATATTCTTTAAATTCCTGGCAAGCTCATCGATTTTATGTTTTACACTGCTGTCTACGACTCTGTCTCCGATTCTTATGACCATGCCCGCTATAAGCGATTCATCTATATCATAATTAATCTTGAAATCCACATAATCAGTTGTTGCAAGCAGTCTGCTTACAACTGACAGCTTCTGATCATCTGTGAGAGGTCTGGCTGTGGTAACGAAAGCCACTCCTATCTTCTTGTACTCATATACTCTCTTTATAAAGTACTGGAGCGTGCTTACTATCTTGTCCTGTCTGTCCTTAGACACCATAACAGTTAAAAGTCCTGTAATATCCTTAGATACGAACTTATCGAATACATTCTTTATAAGTTCTTCCTTATCACCCTTTTCTACCTTAGGTGACCTTAATATCTTTACCAGATCCTGGTTATCCTTGAACACATCTATCACAACCTGTGCTTCTTCACATAGTTCGTCGATCTTAGATTCCTGGATGGCGAGCTCAAATAAAGCCTCACCGTAAGTTGTTTCTACTAATTTCGCCATGTGTTCTCACCCATTTCATTCAAAGTCTGTTCAATAATTGCATTACTTTCGCTCTCATCAATAGATTTAGAGATAAGCTTAGAAGCTATCATAGCTGATACAGTAACAATCTGCTGCTTAACTTCATCTGCCACTTTCTGCTTTTCAAGTTCTGCTTCCTTACCTGCTCTCTCGATAATTCTTGCAGCTTCTTCTTTAGCTTCATCTATGATTTTCTGCTCATTATGCATAGCTGTCTTTCTGGCATCACTTAATATAAGCTCTGCTTCTTTATTCGCAGCCTTTAACTTCTCTTCATATTCTGCCTTCATGGCAAGAGCATCTTCCCTGTTCTTTTCCGCAGTTTCCCTGTCACTTGTTATCTTATCCTGTCTTTTCTTTAACATGTTACGAACAGGATTGAAAAGAATAACTGACAAAAGCAGGAATAATATGAATACGTTAATGGCTGTTATCGCAGCATCAAATAAGAGCTGATAATCAAGTCCAAATAATCTTCCTGATGTTTCAAGAGCCACAAATGTACTTCCGAAATTCAATTGTTGGCCTCCTTTCCATTATCTTAATGGGCCTTTACCCTTATGAATATAATATTCCGTTCTTAATTAACCCTTGAATGGCTGAACGAACATTAAGATAATAGCTACGGCGAAACCATAAAGACCTGTTGTCTCGGCAACGGCCTGTCCAAGTAACATAGTTGAAGTGATATCTGACTTAGCACCTGGATTACGTCCAACTGCTGCTGCACCATGACCTGCTGCAATACCCTGTCCAACACCAGGACCAACACCTGCGATCATCGCAATACCTGCACCAATGGCTGACATAGCCTGAATAAATTCCTGTCCACTAATATTCATCTTAAAATCCTCCGTTAATAAAATTTAAGCATCGGTTCTTTTATCACCGTGCAATCAAAATGTGTACATTACACAATATTTTATATGCATTTAGCATATAACATTCCAGATATGAATCTTGTACATGCCTGGACTAACTATGAAAATCTAATATCCAGACCTCTATATCCGGAAATTATATTTCAACTTAATCTGCTATCTTGTCGTTAACATAAACCATAGTTAACATACAGAATACATACGCCTGAATACATCCTGAGAACAAGTCAAAGTATGCATGAAGTACTGCCGGATAAGCAATTGTAAATGGCTTTAACAAATCATAGATAAGTCCCATAAGAACTGTTCCTGACATAACGTTACCAAACAGACGCAATGAAAGAGACAACGGAACTGCAAACTCACCTATCAGGTTAATAGGGAACAAAAACCAGATTGGCTGGAATAATGCAGCAAAATGTCCTACCTTATTCTTCTTTATACCATTGAACTGAACAAGTATAAATGTGATCAGACCAAGGCATAGCGTAACACCATAATCAGCTGTTGGTGGCCTGAGTCCGAAAAGACCAGATATATTGGAAATTATAATAAATAGGAATAATGTTGAAATATAGTTGACGAACTTGTTTGCATTCTTTCCCATAATGCCGTCAACCATCGTTCCAAGCATCTCCACTATAATCTCTATAGCATTCTGGAACATCCCAGGTGTATCATCAGGCTTGACCTTATTAATCTTCACCCTGGCAATAACCGCCATGATAATTATGAAGATTGAAACCAGCAACATAGCAACATGTGTCGTGTTAATACTGAATGTATAATCAATGCCTGGAATATGGAACTCCTTAAGGCTATGAATCATAAAACTCGAATCACATGCTACAAGTGTGTTAACATAAGAGCTTCCCACCTTCTCACCTTCCTTTTTTTATTTTGTTGATTAATTTATCAGTAAACGGCTGTATATAAGCCGCTACTTTCATTGAAAACATTCCCAGTATTGCAAATAACAGATCCCCCAGATCAAAAACATACAATACTGTAAACATAACAAGCATCACTATAAGACGTATTACATAGCCTAATATAAATGTAACGCTTGTATTCGCCCCTCCATACACTACCTTTCTTATACGTAAACTCATATGAAAGGTACTAAAAACCGCATACGCCACACCTGCTACAAAACCTATGGCAGGCTTAAGCGGTGTTTTGGCTATACATATTATTAAAGCTTCTCCCACGATAAGATACAACAGCTGTACTATAAGCATACCTGGGATAGAGGGATTAATATCTTTGATTTTCTCAATCATGCATTATACTCCTCTCTTTTAGTTGTTATCCTTATGTGCTTTGTTATATCGTTCTACCTTCTGCTGTATATCCTTTTCCTGTTCAAGTTTTTTCTTAACCTCATCCTGCTTTATAGAATTCATGGCAAGCACGTATGCATTCCTGCAGCCAGCCGCAATTCCGAGTATAAGCAGTGGAATAGTAAAACATGTTCCTAACTTTTTATCCAGCCATAGACCTAGTGCCAGACATATAAACGTTGGAACCATAACGCATATGCTAAGCTGGGATATTAATACTATATTCTTCAATGCAATTCCTCATTCCCATACACTAATGATAACCCACTCACTTTAAAATTCTATACCGATTATACCCTTTTAAACAAATGTTGTCTATATATTTTATTTCCCAAATATTTACACTCAGATATCTAATGTCTAGGCATTTTGACTAATTTTTCACAAAGAATAACATCTGAATTTTTTATTCAACGTTTATCCACATTTTTGTTGAATTTTATATATCTGCTTGCTATAATTTCCATAATAAATATGTGCTATGAAATTCATTTACTTAACCAGGAGGAATACGTATGGCAACTTTATTCCGTAAACGTCTTATCCCAAGCGAATGCGTCAACCTGAAAGACGATACCATCATACATATTGATGAAGATACTATTATAACCAGCTGGAAAACCTTCCGTCCTAAAGCGGAATTCTCACATGGCGTATCTTATTACGTACTAAAAGAAGGTTATAAAATAAGTAAGTTCTATAAACAGGATGACACCCTGGCTTATATATACTGTGATATCATAGATACAGCTTACGATAAAGCTTCTGATACATACGTTTTTACTGATCTGTTAGCTGATGTTATCATAGAAAACTCAGGCTTTGTACGTGTAGTAGACCTTGATGAGCTTGCAGATGCCTGCAGCGATGGTCTTATATCTGACAACATGCTTGTAGAATCACTTCACAAGCTGAATAATCTTTTAACTTCAATATATTCCGGAACATTCCACGGATATCTTAAGGTTCTTGAAGATTACGAAGCTTCCATATAATTTACTAGTGAACAACATAATACTCATTATATTTAATAATACCCATCATATTTATATTATGCATTCTTCTGCATAGAAATATGATGGGTATTAAAGTCGGGGCTTTTGACCCCGGCATAATTATATATATTTATTGCACATCACCACGCTGACTGCTACATCTGCTATAACTGAAGTGTCACTTCTCTTTTATCAGACTCATACTTATAATATCTTACTCCTGCTGCGTTAAGCATCCTCTTTGATGCTATGACTGAAGCTGTATCCGCATACTTATCGCAATCATACACAATAGTTTTAATTCCCGCCTGTATAATCGCCTTTGCACATTCATTACATGGAAACAGCGTGACATACATCTTGGCTCCATCTAATGTTCCACCACGGTAATTAAGTATTGCATTAAGTTCACTATGTGTCGTATAAAAGTACTTGTTATCAAGTGGATCACCTTCACGGCACCATGGGAATTCATCATCAGAACACCCTATAGGAAGTCCGTTATATCCCATAGATAATATCTTATTATCATTACTTACTATACATGCACCAACCTGTGTGTTAGGATCCTTGGAACGAAGTGCTGACAGCTTGGCAACACCCATAAAATATTCATCCCAGGATATATAGTCCTTTCTTTTATCGCTCATATCTCTCCATTTCTGACATTGATCAAACATTAATCAAACATTAATCAAACATTGATATTCTTCTTATATGTCTTTCATCATTGCTGAATTTTGAATCAAGGAATGTATCTGCTATTCTGAACGCCAGCTCTGGTCCGATCACTCTTGCACCAAGACAGAGCACGTTGGCATTGTTATGCTCTCTTGTTGCCTGTGCACTAAAACAGTCACTGCAAAGTGCAGCTCTTATTCCCTTGACCTTGTTAGCAGCCATACTCATGCCTATACCTGTTCCGCACATAAGAATACCAAGCTCACATTCACCGCTTGTTACAAGATCTGTTACTTTGTTTGCATATACAGGATAGTCACATGACTCACTTGTATATGTTCCAACATCCTTACATTCTATTCCTCTCTTCTTAAGATGCTCTATCATCTGGTTTTTAAGTTCTACTGCTCCGTGATCACATCCAATTGCTATCATCATTTTCTCCTTTATTATCCTGTTATTGTTTATCAATCCTGATTGTTCCTTGGTGAGGTTATTACATCTACAACCTTTGCAACAAGACTGTATAACTGCTCAAAACACCTATTATATTCTTCAAGTCCCTTGCCATAAGGATCTGGCACTTCTACATCGCCCTCTCCGGCAAGCTCACCAAGTGTAAAGACATTTATAGCCTTGTCAAATGTATCATACATTTTCTGTTTCATAGATAAGTTCATAGTAAGCACAAGCGTATCTACACTAAAATCATCATTGGATATCTGGGCTGAAACATTACTAGGCATAATCATCCCATGTCTTGAAGCTACTGCAACTGCCTTTGGATTATAAGGCTCAGGAAAAAGCACAACCATTCCCCTTGATTCACTTCTCATCTCCGGCATAAGATTAGACATAATCGTTGCAGCCATAGGGCTTCTGCATGTATTACCCATACATACAAATATTACTTTATTAAATCTGTTCATAACGAAACACCATCCTGGCTCACACTGCAATCTTGTTATCTATACGTGTATTATAGTATGCCCTGCAGCTTTTATCAATCTGTTCATGACTGCACGTCCAACATTCTCTGTTTCAAAGCTTTCCGAAAATACATAATCCACATGTTCATTATCAAACTCTCTTAGTATCGCATACAAATGTCTTGCAACGCTTAGCTCATCACTCTTATGTCCCATGGAAATAACTATTCCATCTGTATAAAAATGCCTTGTTTCATCGGTAGTCATTATTGCTACCTTAAAGCCTTCATTAATAAGCTTTTTCGTGTTATCGTTTATATAATCAACAACCTTAGCCATGTCACCTTCAACAATCTTAAGATCTGCATCCGGTGCATAATGCTTATATTTCATGCCTGGTGCTCTTGGCACAACCCCTGCCTTCACCCCGTCAGTTATAGCCGGATCTATAGTCACTCTGCCTATAACCTCCTCAAACATCTCCTTTGTTATATATCCGGGACGAAGTATAGCCGGCACTTCCTCACTAAGATCAATAATAGTTGACTCAACGCCTATATCTACTGTATCATCTGCTATTATCATATCTATCTTTCCTGAAAGATCCTTTATAACATGGCTTGCCAGCGTAGGGCTTGGTTTTCCAGAGGTGTTAGCACTAGGTGCCGCTATATATACACCTGATTTTCTTATAAGCTCTGCTGCCACTTTATGGCTCGGCATTCTTATAGCAACCGTTCCAAGTCCACCTGTGATTGAATCAGGAACTATATCCGACTTTTTTAATATCATTGTAAGAGGTCCCGGCCAGAACTTTTCGGCAAGCTTTAGGGCTGTCTTTGGCACCTCACTTGAAAGCTTGTACAGCGCATCCATATCTGCGATATGGACTATAAGCGGATTATCTGATGGTCTTCCCTTAGCCGCATATATCTTTGCAGAGGCCTTTACATCAAGTGCATCTGCCCCCAGTCCATAAACTGTTTCTGTTGGAAATGCGACAAGACCGCCTGCTCTTAGTATTTCTCCTGCCTTATCATATATTTTGTCATCCTCTTTGGGATTTCCTGTAATATTTGCAACAATCGTTTCCACTGTCACTTACACCTCTTTTATATTATTCGTTGGTCAGATATTCCATAAGACCATTGTATATACTCCCGGCAATTTTCTGCTGATACGAATCGCTGTTAAGTCTTCCTGCCTCTTCCGGGTTAGATAAAAAACCACATTCAACTATGACAGCTGGTACATTCGTATGAAGCAGCAGGTAATATGTCGAATCCGCCTTTTCTACACGTTTGTTAGTAGTATCAGCTTCATTTACTATATGTCTCTGTATAATACCTGCCAGTTTTTTTCCTTCAGCTGACTGCTTATAATAAAATACCTGTGCACCTCTTGATTCCCCAGACACATAACTGTTCTGATGAATACTTACAACCGCATCAGCATTACTTTCATTGATTATACTGCACCTTTTCTTCATATCAGAAGCTTTTTTGTTTGTGTCGCTTTCATTATATAATCCATTATCATCTGACCTTGTCATTATAACAGTTATACCAGACTGTTCAAGTAATTTTTTTAATTTAACTGATATTGCAAGATTAACATCCTTTTCATATATACCGCCGACACCTATTTTACCTGGATCTATTCCGCCATGACCACTGTCAATGGCTACCACTTTTTCTGCAACATTAACATCCTCAACTGTGTTTTCGGCTTCAACACCTCCTATGGTGTTTCTGCCAGTTTCTGCATAATGGAATATATATACACCTGTGAGAACTAAAAGCACAAACAAAGATACCTTCAATATTTTTAATCTGAACTTCATATTAATCACATACCTTTTTTCTTAAAGTGTATGTCAGTCTGCATTATTTATTCCTAATTAATATATCTGCTTATCACATTCCATACTGATGCCTTTTCTAATCCAAGCTTCCATGCTGCAACACCTGCTGTATCATATTCTGATATGACCTTAAGTTTTTCTTCTATAGACTTATCTTCCTCAAACCATGTCTTTTTAGTTACACCATTCTTATCATATGAACTTACATACTGTCCGGCATCTTCATTCCATGGTGCAGTTTTTCCATCAGCATTAAGTTCATCAATCGCAGCCTGCATACCTACTGCACGGCTTGTTGTTGTCTGTCCTGATATGCTCCATATTCTTGTAAAGAAAGGAATACCTACTATAACCTGCTTTGATGGAACCATATCTATAGTATCACTTACAGCTTCCCTTACAAAAGGCAGAGAAGCTACAGAACCTGCCTCAGAACCTGCATAATGCTCGTCATATGCCATAACTACAACATAATCAACATATGATGACTGCTCCTTTAAATTGTAAAATTTATTATATGCCTCTGGCTTATAATTGTCTGTTGAAAGTACTATATTATTCTTATGACATTCAAGTGAAAGCTCTCTTATAAACTGAAGAAAATCCTTTGAATATTCATTTCTGATATTTTCAAAATCAAGATTAATCCCATCATATCCATAAGAAACGGCATCTCTCATAAGTGTATCTATAAGCTTTCTTCTATTGCTTCTTACTGAGAACAAAGTTTTATAATCTATATCCTTATTAAAATCATTGATAAGCGGCCACACCTTTATTCCATCTGCATGCATATCATTAACCCATGCCCCTTGTGCATAGCTTGAAACGTCTCCCTGCTCAGATGTAACGCTGTACCACGTTGGTGATATCACGTTAACTGCTGATGCACTGACAAGGCCTGCTGCCTTGCTGTTACCACTTATCCCACCTGTCTGGAACCATCCAAGTCTTATCTTTGAATCAGATAAAACCTTTGCATAATCCTCAACATAAGTATCTTCCGGTACATATTCATATACATCCGAAACATCTTTACTTCTTACATATCCTGTATACCCTGTACTGGTTGTAACCTTTATCCAGTCATCAAGATCATCAACATAGTAAAGCATGCTTCCTTTTGCTGCTTTCTCAAGCACATCACTCTTTATTCCGCCACGATATCTTACATATGTATCCTTATCAGCCACTACAGCTTTCTCTTCACCTGATATGCTGCGTATGCATATCCTTTCAGGTGCACTTCCATATGAATATGTACAGTTAGTATACTGTGCTACATATTCCCAGGCTACATACTTATCATCATTTACCATTACTGCTATTGGATATTCTGTTTTGTAGCTGTTGTTTTCATTATCAGTGTAATAATCCTTCCCTGGTGCATACTCATACGTCCTTTTATCATCTGTATAAAGAACTGCTCCACTTTCTGCATCATTATAAAACCTCACGTTGATATTTTCTGATACGAAATCAACTGGAAGATACCATTTTCCATCAAGTTTCATACCCTTATCTTCGTATTTAGAACCATTGATTATAATAAGAGCACTATCCGATGTATTATCAACATTAAAATATTCATATCCATCCATATACTTTTTAGATGGTGAATATTTTCTGACAAACACTGCTCCTACCACAATTCCCGCTAGAATTACAGCTGCAGACACACCTATTAATCCAAGCTTTATTTTTGTTTTATCCTTACTTTCCATAACAATCTCCAATCATATCCAGTGTTTTATCTTATATTAGCATACATTTTTCCAAATGCGAAGTACTTATAATATGGATATCACAGGGGAATTAGTCATAACCTGTTCCCCTGCAATAACCTGTAAGCGAAGGAACCGCTTTTATATATCCGTGATATTATAATTTTAAACGTACTAAATAAGTTTTTAACTGTTACGTAATCTTTAGAAGTTCAAGAAAACTTCTAAGATTTTCACCACTTATGACAAATGGATTTCTTTCAAATGGGATAAGAACAACTTCAACCCCATGTTTTTTAATTATACTCACCGCTTCCTTATCACATGCAGCCAATGTAACCATTTTTAATCCTCTTATATCAAGAAATCTTTCTATTCTTTCCATCTTTTTTTCACATTCTCTTGATTTCCATGGGAGCATCGACCCTGCAAGAATCTTTTCATCACACGCTGATAACCTCGATACCATCCTTGCAAATGTAACATTTGTATTATCAAATGTATTCTCAAAGCTTATATCCAGTATGATAACATCATATTTCTGCCTTAATATTCCTATGTCTTCATCACGTATTCCACAGTAATAATCAATGCCATCCATACTGTATGCATGCCGGCTTGCTATGCCCTTATGCTGTATCGCTGATGCCTTTTGCATCTGTCTTAGCATAAGACTGTACGTAACCTCATCTCCTGCTACAGCAGTTTTCTTTTTTAATACCTTTCCCATAAAAACAGCCAGCATTATACACATCTGAGTTGTGCCTGCACCACTGCATAAACCAGCCACACCTATAAGCTTTATTGAGGTTAATTTCGCTGATGTTCTGTATTCCTTATATATTCTACGGCTTTCTTTTTTTACATGTAATACTTTTTCCCCCGAAACATTGCCAGAGCACCTTAAAGATTTTATATCTGATAATATACGCCTTTTCATATAATAAGCCTAACTTCTCCTTTTTTAAGTCTGTTATTATATTTTCCCATATTTCAGGCATATTATCCTGAATGAAATCTTTTATCACCGGAATAAATTCTTCATTACATACATGCCAGTTATACATACATGGAATCCTATAGCACATCCTGCTATCAGCGATATAGTTTACATATTCATAGTATTGAGTTTTATCCATAAGATTTAACATAAGCCTGGTGTCATATGTACAGCTGTTAATGATGCTGCACTCATTAGCAACGCCATACTTTCCACCTGCAACTATAATATTAATAACCTTATAATTATTAAATAACCTGCACATAATATCTTCATAGTTAACTTTATCAGTGCCATATATTCCTTCATCTACTATTATCACTTTATAACGCGGACTGCTTTTCTCATCCTGCTGCTTATAGCTGATACCATCTGCTGCAAAATGTACACCATTATATGTAAATAATCCGTTTTCATCAAGCCTTCCATTAAGCATTATAGCCTGTATATCACTTCTTCCTGATTTTTCGGTTACAACACAGCTGATTCCACATTTTCCAATTGCATATGCCATGCTTAACGCAATATGAGTAACTCCTATTCCTCTTTTTGTTCCGGATATTCTTATAACATATGAGTGATTATTACCTTCTTTTGTTTTACCCAGTCGTCCCGACTGGCAGCTTATATGCTGTAATGCACAACTCACAGCCTGTACATTTCTGTATCTTAACTCCGGCTTGTGGCGTGTACATTTCATTATTACCTGGTATATTCTTTTATGACTTACCCTGCTAAAACCGCTGGCATCTGTCATAAACTTAAGAACCATTCCCACACTGTATATATCAGTACGTTTTGTTGGCTGTGCACCCTGATACTGCTCTGGTGCTGCAAAGCCTGGACTTAACATACTTTGATCATTCGTTTCATAACTATATAATGAATTACCGAAATCTATAAGCTTAACATTATTGTTATCATCTATAATAATATTATCCGGCTTAATATCAAGATGGATTATTCCGCCGCAATAGTTATGCAGATACTCCAATATGTTACATAACTTTATTCCTATATCACATATCTGATTTATACCCAGCTTTTCTGATTCACACACGAAATCACGCAAAGATTTACCAGATATATATTCTTCAATAATGCAAATACTTATATCATCTTCATATATGTCATAAATAACAGGTATGTGGGGATGTTTAAGATTCTTAATAAGACTGGCTTCTCTTATGATATGGCCTTTATCATATGAAGCCTTGTTGATAACCTTGGCCACCCGCAACACATCTAATACTGTGTGCCTGACCAGATAAACACTAGAATAACTGGTTTTTCCCAGTTCTTTAATAAACTCGTATCTTTCGTTAAACTCTTTTTCTCACCTCCAGTTGATTCAGTTCTAATCACTCTGTTTATTTTATAACATATATTAAATATATTATCAATATCAAATTTTATAATTTTTGTCAAAAATTGATAAAATTTACACATTTTTTATTTTAAGTATGTGTATGACTTCTTTACATATCTATGAAAAATGAGTATTATATTTGCATAGATATGAATTTACTATGCATTTCGCAGGAAAGGAGATTGTTATGAAGATAGAAAGAGTTAATGAAAACCAGATACGTTGCACTCTCAACAAGGACGACCTTGCTTCAAGACAATTAAAGATAAGCGAACTTGCGTATGGCAGCGATAAAGCAAAAGAACTTTTCAGGGACATGATGCAGCAGGCATCCTATGAAGTAGGTTTTGAGGCTGAAGATATTCCCCTGATGATTGAAGCGATTCCTATCTCGGCTGACTGTATTGTGCTTATAGTTACAAAAGTTGAGAATCCGGAAGAACTTGATACAAGATTTTCCAAATTCTCTCCTTCTGATGATGGAGAATATGACTATGATGATGAGTATTCAGATATGGAAACTATCGATGACAGCTCTTCATATACTGATTCATCAGTTCCACCAACAGCAGGGGATGAGCTTGACATAGACACCAAACAGACTAAATCAGAAGGAGGCGTTATCGGTGATGATCTTATGAATCTGTTCAGTAAGGTACGTGAGTACTTAAACAACACGAATAAGACACCAGATAACAC
>OKRY01000335.1_pt1 | contig 36236 bp, 30 predicted proteins | sample 1601121 | NCBI WGS metagenome assembly OKRY01 (sample SAMEA3541546, study PRJEB24748) | human gut metagenome | biome: human gut; feature: human-associated habitat; material: faeces | place: China | collected 2012
TACAACATTCCGCAGAAATGGGCTTTTTAAGAAACAACTTTTTAAGGGACGACTAGCTATTAGAACAATACTCCTCATCTGATATGGTATTTATCTTATAATCTTGGTGTATGTTATATGAAATTTCTCTTCATCCCAATATTCGTGTTCAATAGAAAATATCCTGTAGATTCCATGAACTCAAGGAATGACAAAACTTAATTTAATGAACGTATTACACATGCATTCGATAGATAAAGGTGTGAAAAGAATAACACCGACAGTGTTGATATATTGTTTGATTTTATACATATGGCAATGTCAATTATTAAAGCTAATATTTTGTTAGTATAATGTTATTGCAAAATTCACATGTAATGTCAAACGCTCAAGGTTACTAATATGGGCTAATTAGCAATTACACGAAAGTTTTCGACTACAATTATAAAGCTATTATTCCATTTTTGCAAATGTATTTCAGATTATTTTTCAAAAAAATTAGTGCAAAAAAAAAAGGAGATAAAATGGAACAAAAAACTAGAGGATAACACCAACTATACTGGTATATATATTTTTATTGTAAGAAGAGAGACTAAACTCATTGCTTAACATACAGCAACTTTTCTTCTTATTTATAGCGTGAACCAATACATGAAACTTTATATGAATACGCCGCAGGAAATACCTATTTCCTGCGGCGTATTCATATGTTATGACAGCTTTTATCTGTATTTATTTCACAGTATGAATATATAACGTCTTAATATCAGTCTTTAATATTCGGCTCCTCAAGTCCCAAACCTTTCTTTTTGTCGACAGCTTTGAGTACGAAGCCAAGAATAAGCGCTGCTACTCCGAGACATGCAAGCATGACAAGCGGTGCTGTATAGTCATATGACACTGCAGCCTGTTCGGGAGTTATCACACCATTCTTAAGATTCTCCACAAGCTTCGGATTGGTTTTATCAAGTACTTTTCCTATGAGTAGGGGAAACAGCCACAGTCCTATATTCTGTATCCAGAAAATAAGGGCATACGCACTTCCAATGATTTTGGCATCCACCAACTTAGGAACACTCGGCCATAACGATGCGGGAACGAGAGAGAAACTTGCTCCGAGAACGAGTATTGTGAGATATGCTATGATGATGCCTCCGGAGGTATTGCCTCTGAACGCCGGAAGAATGAATGCAAATGTAAGATGACATATGATGAGGAGGACAGAACCAATGACAAGCATACTTGCCGCCTTTCCTTTATGGTCGACATAGTTGCCGAGAATAGGAGTTATACCAACTGCGAGAAGCGGGAATACAGCAAACACAGTCTCCGCACTCTGACGCATATAACCCATGTAGCAAAATACAACAAGTGCCACCACAGCTGTTATCAGATATGTGGCTCTCAGAGATTTATTCTTTGCAAAATTGCTAGCAAATGCGGCTGCCGCAACGACAAGCATAATACAATATTGTATTACAGTAACGGTATTTGTAGCCCAAAATGAATCCGGAGAAAGCTTGGTGAAAGTGAGGTTGCACTGCAACATGTTTACAGCGTACTTCTGAAAGGGGAATATGGCAGAATAATAAAGCACACATAGCAAAGCTACAAGCCAAAATCCACCGCTTGACAGTATTTTTCCGAGATCACTTATCTTGAACGGATCATCCTTTTCTTCAGCCTCACCTGTCTGAGCGTCCAGCTTCTTGTCCATAAAGAAATATACAATAAACATGATGAGAGCGATGAGCAGCAGAACCACTCCGAATGCAACAGAGCGTGAAACGTCAATGTCACCTCCAAGTTTTGCGAATACAGGAGAGAATATCATGCATGTTGCTACTCCAAGGCGTGCCAACGCCATTTCAGAGCCCATTGCAAGTGCCATTTCGCGTCCTTTGAACCATTTCACGATTCCTCGTGAAACTGTTATACCTGCCATTTCGACTCCACAACCGAAAATCATGAATCCGATGGCTGCGAATTTGGCTGATGCCGGCATACCTTCATAGAAGGGAGATATGCCAAGCTCGTCAAAGCCTGGAATGTAGTTAAGGTTGTTGTTGAACCATGTCTCAAGACCACTGCCAATGAACTGTTCGGTCACGGCATACCAGTTGATGGTTGCACCTATAAGCATGACAAATCCGGAAAGTACAGCTGTGAAACGTACTCCCATTTTGTCTAATATGATTCCCGCAAAAATGAGGAAGAATACGAATACGTTGAGAAATGTCTCAGAACCTTGCATCGTACCGAAAGCCGTGGAGTCCCAGCCCCGCGTCGACTGCATCAGATCCTTGATAGGTGAGAGAATGTCCATAAAGATGTATGAACAGAACATGGCAAAAGCTAAAAACAGCAGTACTGTCCACCGGGCAGCAGCCGAATCTCTCAGTGTTTTTTTTATAGTTTCAGTCATTTTTGTAATTTATTGTGTTATTTCTATTTGTCATATCAGCGTGCTTATTTTTTCAGCCATCTATCAAGCCAGTTGAAAAACGTGCGCTGCCATAATATACCGTTCTGTGGTTTGAGAACCCAGTGGTTCTCATCTGGGAAAATAAGCAGTTCAGCCGGAATACCTTTCATACGCGCTGCGTTAAATGCTCCGAATCCCTGATTGGCGTTGATACGATAATCCTTCTCACCGTGTATACATAATATTGGGGTGTCCCATTTGTCAACGAACCGGTGTGGACTATTTTCATATGTGCGTCTTGCATTGTCGCTGAGATTCTTGTTCCAATATGCGTCCTCGTATTCCCAGTTGGAAAACCACGCCTCTTCTGTGTCTGTGTACATTGATTCAAGATTGAACGCTCCATCATGTGCTATGAAGCATTTAAACCGTTTGTCATGATGCCCTGCGAGATAGTATACGCTGAATCCTCCGAAGCTGGCACCCACTGCACCAAGACGGTCTTTGTCTACATATGGAAGGTTTGTTGTCGCATAGTCTATAGCACTGAGGTAGTCTTTCATGCACTGACCTGTCCAGTCTCCGCTTATCTCCTCATTCCATTCTGAGCCGAATCCTGGCAGACCACGCCGGTTAGGGGCAACAATCACATATCCATGTGCAGCCATTATCTGGAAGTTCCATCTGTAGCTCCAGAACTGGCTCACCGGACTTTGCGGTCCGCCTTCACAATAGAGCAGGGTAGGGTATTTCTTAGTCTCATCGAAGTGTGGGGGCAGTATTATCCAGCACAGCATATCTTTGCCGTCAGTTGTCTTTATCCACTGTTTTCTGACTTCCCCCATATGCAATTGGTCGTAAATATGCTGATTTTCGTATGTAAGTTGTGTAACACTTGTCTTTTTTATGTTCTTGCCAGGATTGACAATGTACAGTTCGTCTGCCTGAGACATACTATGACGTGTAGCAAGAAGTTTATTGCCGTTATTTACAAGAGATATTGAACCGAAATCGGCTATGTCGTCAGTGAGCTGCAATACATTCCCGTTAATGTCCGTATGATAGAGGTTTACGCATGCATGCCAGCATCCGGTGAAGTAAATTCTCTTTGAGTCTGCCGCCCAGCAATAGCTGTCCACATTTGAATCAAATGTTTCTGTGACGTATGTTTTTTTCTTATCTGCTATATTATAGACGCATAAACGGTTACGGTCACTTTCATAACCGTCACGAGCCATACTCTGCCATGCAATGTATTTCCCGTCAGGAGAAAATGTCGGATTTACATCGTAACCAAGGTTGTAGTCACCTTTCTGTTGGTTTATAGCCTGATTCTTCATAGATTTTGTAGGATCAACATCAACAGGAATATAATTGGACGGTTTACAGATATTGGTTGTCTTACCTGTTGTGACGTCATAAAGATATATGTCCGAATCCGTCGATATTGCATAAGAAACCCCTTCTTTTTTACGGCACGTATATGCAATTATCTTTGAGTCAGGACTCCAGTTCAATTGTTCGATGCCTCCGAATGGTGCCATAGGACACTCATATGGTTCATCTTTGAGAATATCGATACCATCATCAATTCCGCTTTCCCCAACTTTAGCGATGAACGGATGTTGCATTGATTCCACATAGTGATCCCAGTGACGATAGTTCAGGTCGGTAACAAGTCTTCCTGTAGCTAATGGTAAATCGTCCGGATTTTTCTTTATACTACCATTATAAGGTATTGATTTTATCAGCAAAACACTTTGTTCGTCTGGCGAGAATTTGTATCCTTCAATATCGGTTGATGATTTTGTGAGCTGTTTACAGTCGCTGCCGTCAGCTGCCATTGACCATATCTGTCCATCTTGAAGGAATGCTATACGTTTACCTTTGGCAATCCATGTGGCGTCACTCTGACTTTTTCCTGCCGGTGTGAGTTTTCTTTGTGTCTTGCCGTCACTGCTTATTGTGTATATCACCTGACGACTTTTATTTTCTTTAACGCTGTAATATCCTACCTGATAAACTATAGTCTTTCCGTCTGGCGACGATTCTGCACCACCTATTCGTCCCATTGCCCATAGTGCTTCAGGAGTCATTAGGTCGTTTTTAAGCTTTATGTCACTTTTGTCAATCATTGTCTGTGCATGTATTCCGCTGCATGCAACTAATGCCGCAATAGTTGTTGTTAATGCATTCATATTATTTTTCATTTAATAAAAGCAGATTATGTTGAATCAGGACGGTGAATCCTTCTTTTACATAATCTGCCTGAATATTTTTATTGATTTATTGCCTATTCCGTCTGCGTTCCAGTTCCTCACGCTTACGTTGCAGTTCCATCTGTTGTTCCTGCATTGCCTGAAGTCGTGCTGCCAGACCGCTTAACTTCTTCGGATTGTTTTTGTTCTCCTTATAACGCGCTTCAAGTATTGCAAGAAGTTTCTCATCATTTGTTGTCTTACGTAGTATCCACATTATCAATGCACTGCAGAACAAACTGGTGAAATAGTAGAAATTCAATCCTGATGAATAGTCATTGAACATGAAAAAGAAGAATACCGGCATGAGATATGTCATCCATTGCATCATCTTCATCTGCTCCGCCTGCTGTCCTACCATCTGATCTTTTTGCTGACGCATTGTCATTATTGAGTAAAGTATATTGGATACACAGAACAGAATACACGTCAGGGACAAGTGGTCACCTATCATCCATATGTTGGTGTTCCACTCAAGAATAGGGTCGTATGTTGATAAGTCTTTTATCCATAGAAAACTTTCACCACGAAGTTGTATGGCGTTTGGAACAAAGTTGAACATAGCAATCCAAATAGGCAATTGTATTAGCATTGGCAGGCATCCTGACAATGGGCTTACACCGTATTTTGCGTATTCCGCCATCATTGCCTGTTGCTTCTGCATCTGATCCTCCGGTCTGTTGAACTGTTTTGTTGCTTCCTCGAGTTTTGGCTTAAGAACTCTCATTTTTGCCGAGCTCATATAGCTTTTCTTTACCAAAGGATATGTTATAAATTTTAGCAATAGTGTTATGAGAATGAGAACGATTCCCATATTAATGTTCATGCTTGTCAGGAAGTCAAATACATATATTGTAAACCACCGGTTAATAATACGTATAATAGGCCATCCAAGGTACACAAGCTTTTGAAGTTCGAGTTCCTTATCATATCCAGCCTCTTTCTCTACACGCTGAAGGAGGCGGAAGTCGTTGGGACCGAAGTAAAAATCAAATTCCGAAGCTTTCTTTCCACTCGGATCGAAAAATGTTTTAAGTTTTGCCTCATATTGTTTCAGATAACCAGAACCTTTCTGTTGGGGGATGCTTGTTAATACCGAATTGTCAGAGAAATCGTTTTTGGCTATCATAACAGCGGAAAAGAACTGGTTTTTAAATGCCACCCAATCGATTCTTTCCTCAATGATTTCGTTAATTTTTTCTCCTGTGCTACTAAGCTCATCGGTTCCGCCATCAACATCATGGTATGTGAGGCATGTATGTTGATTTTCGAATGTGAATCCTTTTTCCTGCTGACGACATCTGTCACTCCAATTCACATCCATCATGTTATAGTTTGGTGAGAACAGACCTTCCATACCACTGGCAAGAAACTCCATATGCAACATATAATCTTTACCAAGGGTATACTTGATTGTTATGTCCTTGCCTGATCCTGCTATGGCTGTCATTGTTACAGTAGAGTCCGTGACATCTGACGGCGTGAAATAAAGATTAGATGTATTAACATTTGTTTCCTTTGCCTGGAGAATGAACTTCAGGCTTTGATCTTTCTTGTCAAATAAGGTTACATTCGGGTTCTTCTTATAATCCGGGAAATTTTTTACAACAACCTTTTCCGGTGTGCCACCTTTTGTGTTTAACGTTACTTCTATGCTTTTATTTTGTAGTTTTATCTTCTCTTCCTTTCCTTTCAGAGAAGAATAGAACAGAGCTGTTGTGTCCTGAGCGCGGTTGCTTTCTTCGGCAAGCTTTTTCTCCTGCGCTTCTTTTCTGGCGAATTCCGCTCTTTGCCTTACAACGTTGTTAATAGAATCCTGCTTTGCCATAGCCGCTCTTTCCTCAGCCGATGGCTGTGACCATACTCCGTATCCTATAAGTACAGCTGCTATAAGGACAAAGCCTATAATAGTATTTTTATCCACTTTTTCTGTATATTATGTTTTAAATCAAGATCTTATTATTTTGCTTTGTTTTCTATCGCAGCCTTTACAAAAGACATGAATAGCGGATGTGGTTTGAGTACTGTGCTCTGGTACTCAGGATGGAATTGTGTTCCTATATACCATTTCAGACCAGGTATCTCAACTATCTCAACAAGGTCACTTTCCGGATTTCGACCGACGCATTGCATACCGGCTTTCTCATATTCCTTTTGATATTTGTTGTTAAACTCATAACGGTGACGGTGCCGTTCCTGTATGTGTTCTTTTTTGTAAATGTCAAATACTCTGGAGCCCTGCCGCAGCACACACTCGTATGCCCCAAGACGCATTGTACCACCCATATTGGTGATATTTTTCTGTTCCTCCATAATATCAATCACGTTATGCTCTGTCATTTCATCCATTTCGCGGCTGTTTGCATCTTTATATCCAAGGACGTTGCGTGCGAATTCTATCACCATCATCTGCATGCCTAAGCATATACCAAATGTAGGTATATTGTGTATTCGTGTATAATGACATGCTATAATTTTCCCTTCTATACCACGCTGTCCGAATCCCGGACAAATCATTATGCCATCCTGACCGGCAAGTTTCTCTGCAACATTCTCCTCGTTTATTTTTTCGGAATTTATGAATGTCAATACGACTTTGTGGTCATTATACGTTCCTGCCTGCGAAAGGCTTTCCCTTATGCTTTTGTAAGCATCCTGTAAATCATATTTTCCAACAAGTCCTATTTTCACTTCGCTTGTTGCATTTGTTCTTCTTTCAAGAAATTTGCGCCACGGTCCGAGTGTCGGTGTCTCACCTATAGGTTCTCCCATTTTCCGAAGTATGGCTGTGTCAAGACCCTGTTTCTGCATTTCCACAGGAACTTCGTATATGCTTGGTTGATCCTCACTCTGTATCACACAGTCTTGTCCGACATTGCAAAATGCTGAGACTTTATGTAAGATGCTATCGCTAAGATGTTTTTCTGTACGCAACACCAAGATATCCGGCTGAATACCTATACTCTGCAGTTCTTTTACAGAATGTTGCGTAGGTTTTGTCTTTATCTCCTGAGCGGCTTTCAGATAGGGGATATATGTCAGATGTACACACACAGCTCTGTTTCCCAATTCCCATTTGAGCTGTCGTATTGCTTCGAGAAAAGGCGTAGACTCAATGTCTCCTACTGTACCTCCGATTTCAGTGATTACAAAATCATAGCCATGCTTACGACCAAGTTGTTTCACGTTGCGTTTGATTTCGTCTGTGATGTGAGGTATAACCTGAATTGTCTTTCCAAGATAATCACCTCTACGTTCCTTATCTATTACTGCTTTATAGATTCTTCCTGTTGTAAGCGAGTTTGCTCGTGTTGTCTGTATATCTGTAAATCTTTCGTAATGTCCGAGGTCAAGGTCTGTTTCTGTTCCATCGACAGTCACATAGCACTCTCCATGTTCATAAGGATTTAATGTACCAGGATCGATGTTGATGTAAGGATCAAACTTCTGGATAGTAATGTTGTAGCCTCTTGCCTGCAAGAGTTTTCCAATTGATGATGAAATAATGCCTTTGCCAAGCGATGAAACCACACCGCCTGTGACAAATATGTATTTTGTTTCAGCCACGATTAAAAGAATATAATTAGTTAAAACACATAAGTAATACAAGGCGCAAAGTTAACACAAAAATGCGAATTGGACAAACAACTTTAAATATTTATTATTACCTTTGTGCGGTAAACAGAATTCGGATATGAATATTAGATATATACTGTTATTATTGTTCTGTTTGGCGGTATCTGATGCTAACGCTCAAATTCAGGTGCTTGCTCTAAAACAACATACGCGTGACTCTGTCGCAACGTATGTGAAGAACTATTCTGACTCTCTTCGTGTATATAAATTGAAACTAGATTCGTTACAACGTGCTGGCACTTATAATGAGATAGAGAAAACTCATGATGCAAGATATTATCGTCTTTTTACTCCGCTCACATTTTATTATAACATTGCAAAAAAACAGTTTGACTTAAGTTCTGATACAATCCTTGAAGAACCGGACAAGTCGCTACTTACTGTATATATGCAACGTCCGGATCTTGTCTTGAAATCACAAAAGCAGTTGGATCAGGCAGGAACCATACGTACACCTATCAGCTCGGCTGTCACTCCGGATGCTGATATAATAGAAAAAGTTTCACCAACTGTAGCAGATTCGGATTTAGCACCAGTTGATATTATTGTAAAAAAGCCAAATTTCTGGAAACTTTCTGGAAAGACGGAACTATATATAGAGTATAATCATACAACAAAAAATTGGATAGATGGAAATGATAAAAGCCATTCATCGGTAAAGGGTTTTGTTACATTATGGGCAAACTACGATAATAAAAAAGGCATTAAATGGAATAACACACTTGAACTTAGGATGGAATTGAGGCATGTATCTGAAGATACAGTGCATACATTCAAAACAAATGAAGATAAAATCAGATATACAGGAAATGTTGGCATTCAGGCTATAAGAAACTGGTATTACGCTTTTCAGGTTACAGCTGAAACACAAATGTTGAGAGGTTTTGACGCAAATTCTAATTTCGTTAATACAGACTTCCTTTCTCCTTTAGTTGTATCACCATCGTTAGGTATGGATTACAATTTCAATTGGTTTAAGGGTAAACTAACAGGCTCTACACATTTTGGTTTATTAGCAAGCCAGATGAGATATTGCGATAGAAAGAATTTGTCTTCACGACATGGAATAGAGGATGGAAAACATTTTAAGATTACTTATGGTTCTGAAATCACAGTGAACTTTACTTTTAATATTGCAGACGGAATAAGTTGGAGTAGTCGTATACGCGGCTACACATCATACAAAATGAGCATGATGGAATTTGAAAATAACTTTAACTTTCGTATTAACAAATTCCTTTCGGGAAAGCTCTGTGTATATCCACACTTTGATGACAGCAGAGCGAAAGACGAGGATCACGGATATTGGAGGTTTAAAGAAAATCTTAGCTTTGGTTTTGTGTATTCTTTCTAATTAAATGTATTGAGATGGATATATACCCACTGTTGTCCCAACGATTTTATTAAATGATTGTATAATAAATTATTGTAAATCTATCTATTACGAACGAAAAATAGCGCGTAGATTAAAGAAGCGGTCCTTTGTACTGTAAGACCGTTTGAAGGTATGGTAAAAAATTGTTGGAGCATCAATGGATACGAGATAAAGTCATATAATCCGCAATATGATAAAAGATATTTAACATTTTTTAAAGAGAAAACCGACAAAGAGAAAAAACATTTCTCTTTTTACACAATATAAGAGATTCAAATTAACAAATCAATAAACAAAATTTGTAAGTGTCAAAACAGTTTTATATCTATAGTGTATGTTATTGCGCGCGCGCGCGATTGACGCACGCACACGCAATAGAGAGACATTACCTTCGCAGACCACAATTTTAAAAATTCGGAGCAATTTTGCAAATTCTCCGAAATTTTAAAACAGTGGTCTGAACATACGAGGGCTTACGAGGAAAAACTTTGTAGTTTTTCCGAACAACAGCGCACGGCATGGTATTTAGAAATAATGCAACGTGCTTGCACTTCAAAACTAAGTGTCGGAGCTACCGTACCGATTGACAATATTTAGGCAAGTAGGCTACGCCATCAAGCTAAATGGCGTTTTAAGTTGGGGCGGAAGCGGAAAGAGATAGATTTAATGAGTGCGCCCTTTCCGCTTTCCGCCCCAACCAACCGCGGACACTGTGTGTCCGTGCCGCTGGGCGGAAAGGGCGCATCGTGCTTGGTCACTTCGTTCCGTACGCACGAGACCACTCACACGGGTTTAACTGTAATGATTGAATGAGACATGCGCGGAGGTCGCTTCGCTCCTTGTCGCGACACATGTTTAACTGTAAAAATTACCCTTTTGTGCTTTCGTTCGCTACACTCACACGCACAAAATTACGCTAGTCGCAGCTTCGCCTTAACGGCTCAGTTTTTTACGCTTCTCAGACGCTACGCTTTCTTCGTCGCTTTGTCGCTTACGCTCTGTGTTTATGGGGTCGCATCGCAGTAGCTTCGCTCCGGTGGCTAATGCAAACGGAGTTTGCACGCCCTTGAAATGTTTGGGGAAAATTGGTCTTACAAGATGGAGTTAAAAAAGTATAAAACACAATTAACGTTACTTAACCTTTTAACAAATTTTGTTTTAAAGATTAAATAACGCTAAAAGTAAATGTTAATTTTTTAACAAAAAATCGATTTACTCTCGAATCTTCTTGACTAAATAGATAATCAGCAAAATAGCTAATATAACTATTATAAGAAAAGGTGCAAGTATTAACAAATAATCAAACACACTCAAAGAACCTAAAAATAACATATTTGTAATCATAATGCAAATATAGTCATTTTCCCGTAATCACACCAAGAACATCACTAATATCTATGAGTTTACGATTAAGTTCCTGCAAAGATTGCAAATCTTCCTTACTCATATCTTTAGTAAGAATAGGATACAATCCAGGATTTAAAAGAAGAGAATAAGCAGCCTCACGAACAGTCTTAGGATAACTGTCTATAAGGTCTCTGACTTCCTTATGCTGCAAAGACTTAACACGAGTATCAAAAGTATCACGATTAAACTTATTATCAATGCGTTTACCTTCAGTATCTACATTAAGATTAGAAACACGAGCACGAGACTCTGCAATATCCTGCTTTATCTTTTGATATGTGATATCAGATATAGCACCGGCTTTTTTGAGGTTATCGGCTTGAATATCCAATATATCAAGATTCTTCCGAGCAGCATCAATTTGAAGATTAGTCAATTGTGTCCCAGTCTCAAACTCATACTGTTTTAATTGCGCCTCAATTTCAGCAGTAACAGTAGCAGCGTGTTCTTTCCTATCACCGTACTTTTCATCAGTAAGAGCCTTAATTTTGGCGGAACGTGCTTGCGATTCATTCAACATAACAGTCCAATCAGCAGACTTAGAATTAATATCATTCTGAATCCTTTGGCCTTCAGCCTCTTGTTTGGTCTTTTCTGTCTGAGCCTGAACAAGAGACAACTGTTGCAAAAGATTCGCAACACCTAATTGGGCTTGAACATCAGCAGCACCCGTAGGAGCAGAACCGGCAGAAGGCGAAGCAGTACCAGGAGTATTAACAGCAGAAACATTACCATCTTCAACACCTGCAACAGAGAATCCGGCAGCCTGCAATCCGGCTTTATTGAGTAAAGGCAAGTTATATTGATATTGATATTGATTACGTAATTCCGCTGCACGATTTTCACGTGCAAACTGTTGTTGCTGTCTGTTTAAAGATAATTGATACCGATATTGGTCACGACTCTTATTAGAAAGAAGAGAAGAAACACCGGTACCAACGGAAATCAGACCAGAAAGAGTTTTTAAAGGGTCAGCCATAATTATAAATTTTAGTAATGAAAATAGAGTGTATAACGCTGATGGGCGTTACACACTCCGTGTTTATTAATCCATTTTAACGTCAATAGACTTATCGTCAGTACCTTCATCAAAGGTGTCATAGCTCTGTGAAATAGGCTTATACTTGTTTGTAACCTTAAAGTCAAAAATCATTTGACAGATAAAGTTATCATCTATAAGTTCATCACCTTCGTAAGAAACACCATGATAATTAACGCCGGACTGATAGAAAATACGGTTAGGATTCCCGAGCCAAGGATATTTTGTAGGATAACGCCATTCTTCTGTTGCTGTAGGAATATCGGAAGTATGATATTTAAGTTGTACAGAACCATCAGACATAGGGATACTTGAGATTTCTTGTATACCTATAATCCTATCAAGATAATAACCGTTATAACTGTCAATAGAACCACGACGGGACATATCACCGTTAACTATATTGCGTTTACGTTTCAATGAAGAGTAACGAGGAACAAAACCGAAACCTCCATTAACTTTATTAGCTCCTGGATAGCAAACACCCCTATCATCAAAAATCATAGATTTAGGTGTTATTTCATAGCCTAAAGCATCATAATCAGGAATCGGAATTGCATTACGGTCAAGAAGATACAAAGAAGCATCATTACCTTGAAAATAGCCACTTTCGGGAACTACACAAGAAAGCATAATTGCAAAACCATGTGACGGGGCTTTATACTTAAAAGAAGAATTATTAAAGCCTAAACCTTTGCCGGCATAAGCGCCAAGAACTTCACCACCATCAGAAGAGGCAGTATCTGAAGTAGAAAAGACATCATTTATAGAAACATCAAGACGGAAAGAACCTATACGATTAGTCTCTTTAAACAAACTATTGGAAATATCAGAACCGTAATGCACTTTTATCCAATCAGAAAGTTTACCGCCAATTACACTGTCTTTATTTACAAAACGGGTAATCAAACGGAGACCTTGAATCGTAAGCCAATTCGTGGAAGCACCAGCAAACTGAAGAGGGAGTTCACTGCCTGCAACGTCTAAATCATTCTGTAAATCCTGAAGTTCTTCTTTACCGTCACTAATAAGAAGCCGCCTCTCTACAGTAACGGGGGTATCACGATGAGCAGAAACAAAATCATCCAATTGCGTATACCAACAGTCATGCAAATCAGCCATCAAAAAAGTAAACAAATCAAAAGCCTCTGATTGTGTGTCGTTTTCAAAAAGTGAAAAATCGAGATAATAATGTTCCTCAATATACTTGATAAGAGCATAACAATTTGTCGAAATCCAACTTATATTACGTTGAGGGGCATAAGTATCAAAATAAGCCTTATAAAACGCAAGCAAAGGAAGAATAGACAATTTATCGGTATCAAAACAAGAGAGAGAAAAACCACAACCTACAAATATCTTACGCAGACGTCTACCAGCAGAATTAAGCCTAAAGAGGAATATATAAGAGTCATCAATTTTAATGACAAAATCAGCACTTTCGAGCGTTATTGTACTATAGGTAGCACCAGTTTGCGAATCAGGTGGCAAAGTAATATCAGGACGGGGAGTATCAAAAGTACCGTCATGAACCTCATTACTATCATAAGTAAGCTTCTCAAAATTTTCAGATCTAAGTTTACCTAACTTAGCATAAGAACCTTGCCAAAAATCACCCAAAAGAGTATTAAGAGCATTCAAACCGGAAGAGTCTGAAGGGTCATGGGCACCAGTAGTCACACCGTTAGAAGCATATCTGTATAAATTCTGACGGGATGTATCATCCAAATAAAGTACATTAAAATCACAACAATTCAAACACAAGTATTGAACTAAAGTACGATTAGTGGTATATGGAACTTTTTCAGGATTGTAAGTAACATTATCACCACCAAAATAAGGCTGTTTAGCTAAAAGAGCCTCATAATAGGGGCATACATCAGTAATAGGAACGAACCTAAATTCATTCTGTACATGAACACGACCAAAAGTAGGATAGGGCAGAGGGGCAAGACGCAAAAATTGACGAAGATTCAAATTAAAAGTATCGTCACCCTCAAGATATTGAGTAAGAACAGGCTGAACACCACCAAAATCAAAAGTAGTATTATTGTCAAACGACATATTATGCGTATATCTTTTGGTAGGTCTACCAAGGGAAATTTTACTAAATGCAGACATAATTATTCAGTTTTATCAGATTCAACAACTTTATTTACAATGTTCTCCAATTGCTCAGAAGTCGGAGAAGAACCGACAACAAGAGGAGAAACAGCATTAAGAGGAATGCCAGCAGCAATCAAGTCCTCTAAACGATACTCAGAGGGGTCAGGAATGTTAGAACCGTCAACAGGAACACGAACCGGACGCGAATAGGTAACACCATTTTCAACAGTCTGTTTAAGAACTGTATGGTATACACGACGTGGAGTAGGATGCGAATGTGCAATTTTTCTGTGTCTAAACATATTAACAAATCTTTTTATCAAATCTACATTTATATTTACGCCTCATAGATTCAATCAAATCGAGACGACGTTTATTTTCCTCACAACGCAAACGGGCGAGGTATTGAGAGTGTGAAATGTAAGCAGAATGTACATAAGAAATATCTGCAAACAGAGAATTAAATAACCTGTTACTAGTCGTAGGCTCACCAATAAGGCAAGTAGCACGAAGATGACGCAAAAACTTAGTATCACGACTAGTGAACCACAACTTAAAACAAAGGTCATCATCAAACAAATCATGAACAGAACCGCAAGTTAACTTCAAAGCATCCTCCAAGAAGTCATCACGGAAATTCTTGAACAATTCATGATACAAGGCAAGCGTATGCAATAAATTATATCCATAATTTTCAAGTTTAACAATATAAGGGGAAATAAGTGAATACATTTCCTTATTATCTGTACGAATAAGTTGCAAAACCTCTGATATCTTATTTTCACGTCTCTTTACACGAGAGTCAAAGACATAACGCATATAAGCACGACCAAAGTCAGTGTATTCTCTATCATAGTAATACTCTTCACGCAAAGGGTCACAAGTATTATCTTTCATGCGTGGTATCTCTGTTTTCCAAGAGGGAACATTCTTATACAGAAGTTTATTAATAAAATAAGAGGGTAGAGGCACATTTTCACCCAAAAGGGGGTTATATATGCCATTATCCAAAAGACGCTTAAATTCCTCTGAATCAAACAGATTAACATGGTCAATTATAGTATAGCCTAAACGGTTGGACTGCCAATGTTTAGGCAAGTAACGTTTCATACGTTCTTTATTTTCCTTATCTCTGATATAAGACATAACAGCAGGGTTATTTATATACGACAAATCCTTTGTCACATATTTAGTAACATACTTTGCACCACCGGTAAGAGAACGTAAGACGGGAGTAAAAGCATTACAGAAAGAATCCAAATAACATTTGGTATGCTTATCATACTTAGGAAACATAAAACCATAAGTCCACAAATTACGACATAACTCGCAGAAATCCACATAATTGGATATTTGAGGCTCAAGGAAAAATATAGCATGATAATGCGGGCGTCTGGTGTCTTTTCCGTATTCGGAAGTAAAGAAATAACTGTAAGAATGTTTGCCGTAACGCCGCCAACAAGCAGCCTTAAGACGATTCAAGAACGCCAAAACATGGTCATGATTAAAACAAACAAAGTGAAAATTACGTTCATTATCATGATAATAAGGCAAATTCTCGTTATTATAAGTAAAAGTAAGCATGACGGCAAGTCCGCCACGCTTATACAATGAATCTATATGGAAAGACAAACGTATCTGCCATTCACTCATATACTGTTCTTTACATTCCAAACATTTACCGCATGGAACATCAAAATAACGCGGTGTATATCCGGCAACATTATACACCAAGTTAGATTTAATATGAAGCGGTGAAAGACACATACACAATTAACGTTTTAAGGGGTGAAACTCAAGAACGCCGGAATGGTCGATAACTGTAGTGTCTGTAGTGACAATGACAGCACGACCGGATGAAGTACTTTCACGAGAAATAGTGCAGGAAGTAACAGAAGAAACACCAAGGGCGGCAAGGAACAAGCCAGCCACATAGATAATAACTTTCAAAGCAATAATAATAATCTCTTTCTTACTCATAATATCAAAACAAACTTTGGGGTAAAACTTTTAACATACTATTGTAATAACGTTGAAAACGCTCACAACGCAAAGAGGATGCAGGATATTTAACCTCAGATTCAGAACAAGCCATATCGAGAAAATATGCTTTCAAATACTGTAACTCTTGGTAATTAACCTCCATGAGGTACGAGTTAGTCTTGGTCGGATTCTTGAAAATCTTCATGACGGGAAACAGCTAAAGAACCAATAAGAGTATACAACGAATCAGGGACGTAAATACAATCCTTACGAGACTCTGCAGCACGACAAGTAAGATAATGCAACAACTCACTTACTTCAGTAGAAGAAAAATCAAAATTCAATCTCATATCCTTAACTTTTAAAATTCAACACTGCGAATATAAGAATAAAAATCACATAATCCGCATTATGATAAATAGAAATAATCCGAAGTTTTTTATATCCAAATACCACTACATAAATCTACTCTATTTGCATTTCATGTAGTACTCTGCCAGATTTGCGCGTGGTATTCCCTTTCTTACTAAAATATCAAGGTCGTTGCGTGCATCATCCTTGCGCTTGAGTATTATCTGTACATTAATTCTATTCAGACGATAATTATTATTTTCAGGCTCCAATTCTATCGCTTTGCTGTAATCGAATTCAGCAAGTTCATAGTGTTTGTGATCCATTTCCATCCCAGCTCGTGCTGCGTATACAATCGCACTGTCAGGATAAAGTTCTACGAGTTTGTTTATCTGATTCAGTGCTTCTGTGAAATGCTTATCCTTGTGATTTAATAGAGCCAGTCCGAGTCGTGCTTCAAAATGATAAGGTACTATTTTTATAAGATTCTCATAATCAAGTCTGGCAAAATTATACCTTTTCTGTTTTTCGTTAACAAATGCTCTATAAAACAATGCTGCTATATTGTTCGGATCTTGCTTTAATACAAAGTCATACTCGTCACGGGCATATTGCCACTGTTCAAGAAGTATATTCCACCCTGCTTTTTTTAGCCGTAAATCCAAAGAATCAGGTTTATAGCTTAACGCTTCTGTAGCTTTTGAAAGACTATCACGTAGTGCCTGGTAGTTTTGTGCACTTACTCTGTCGCAGAAATATGTGAAAATAGACAATATAATAAAGAAAAATTTTTTATTCATTTCAGTCATATACACATTATTATGCAGTAAGAGCAGACATAATCGAACCAAAACGATTTCAAATTGCATGAAATATATGGTTCTTTATCATTTTGAAATTCAATTTGTTAAAAAATATATTTGTGGTCCATCATTGAATTATATATATTATTTAAATGATTTAACACAAAAACATCTTTTAACAAAATGAATTTCAAATGATTATTATCTATTCCTGCTGATACATGTATTATATTTTAATTTTGAAATCTGTTGACAATTTGAATAAGGTATCAGCATTCGTTTTTTATAAAATCTGCGATCCATTTTCCGACTTCTTTCGTCCCATAATGAGCACCACCTTCGACTTGTATTTCTGGAGTACGAATGTTTGCTTCCAAAGATGCATCGACAGCACGTCTTATAACATTACTTTCATCTTTCATATCAAAATATTCAAGCAACATTGCTGCTGAAAGAATTTGTGCCAAAGGGTTTGCTATATTCTTACCTGTAGCTTGCGGCCAAGAACCATGTACCGGCTCAAATACAGGAGTTCCACAACCTATAGATGCAGATGGTAACAGCCCCATAGAACCGGAGATGCAACTACCCTCGTCTGTCAGAATATCACCAAAAGTATTTTCGGTTACCATAACATCAAAAAAAGATGGTTCTGTTATCATTCTCATAGATGCGTTATCAACAAACATGTAGTCAACATTCACTTCCGGATATAAAGGCTCCATCTCATGTGCTATTTGTCTCCATAGACGTGATGACGCGAGCACATTAGCTTTATCTACAACCGTCAGATGTTTCTTACGTTTCATTGCATACTCAAATGCAACTTTTAAGATACGCTCAACCTCCGGTCTTGTATAGTAATTTGTATCATACGCCTTATCATTATCCTGATATTTCTCACCAAAATACATTCCTCCAGTAAGTTCGCGTATGCATATAAAATCAGCATCTTTGACAATTTCTTCCCTCAAAGGAGACATATGAAGCAAACATTTGAAAGTCTGTATAGGGCGTATATTTGCATAGAGCCCTAATTTCTTGCGCATTGCAAGAAGTCCCTGTTCAGGACGAACTTTAGCCGTCGGATCATTGTCGAATTTTGGATGCCCTACAGCTGCAAACAGCACAGCATCAGCTTCTTTACAGATTCGGAATGTTTCTTCAGGAAACGGCTCTCCCACCCTATCTATTGCGTCTGCCCCACAAATGGCTTCATTATAATTGAATTCATGACCAAACTTCTCGGCAACAGCGTCCAATACAGCAATTCCCTGTTTCATTATCTCCGGACCAATACCGTCTCCGGCTAATATTGCAATATTCAATTTCATATTCAATTATTTATACATTTAATTATTATATTCCTGTTCTTCAAACATATTGAGCATTTTTATTGTTGCCTTTATGGCAGCTTCAGTCTGGTCTACATCAAGACCTCTTGTTCGTATCATTTTATCACCGAAACGCCATGTAATGACTGTCTGTACAAGAGCATCTGTACGTCCTCCTGGCGGAATTGTAACCGCGTAGTTCTCAAGTAGCGGAAAAGTACGACCGAGTTTTTCTTTATATATTTTTCTTAAAGATTTTACAAATGCATCATACTGTCCGTCTCCTGTAGAATCAGCTTCATAAAGATTACCATTTATCGAAACTTTCACGCTGGCTAAAGGTTTCAGACCATATGCGAGTGATACCATATAGCTAACCAACTTTATCCTGTTCTCAGGAGCAGAATGTTTCAACACATCACTGACAATAAATGGAAGATCATCCTGTGTTACAATTTCTTTTCTGTCTCCGAGCTCTGTTATACGCTTAGTAACCTTTTTAGTCTGCTCTGCAGAGAGTTCCAATCCGAGTTCTTTAAGATTTCGTGCTATGTTTGCCTTACCACTATTTTTTCCTAAAGCATATTCACGTTTACGTCCAAAACGTTCCGGAATAAGATCATTGCAATACAGATTATCCTTATTATCTCCATCTGCATGTACACCGGCTACTTGAGTAAAAACATTCTCACCCACAATTGGTTGGTTCGGAGCTATTGCTATTCCCGAATATCCTACAACAAGTTTGCTAATGTCGTTAAGTCTGCTTTCTTTTATGTTGGTCTTTGCATGAAACTGGTCTTTCAAGATGGCTTGCACACTTGCGAGAGGCGCGTTGCCGCAACGTTCTCCAAGCCCGTTTACCGTAACATGCAAACCCTTTGCCCCACTAAGTACAGCTGCCAGAGAATTACTTACAGCAAGGTCATAATCATTGTGTGCATGAAAGTCAAAATGCGCATTCGGATAGCGTTTTATCATTTTTCTGAAGAATTCAATCACCTGAAGAGGATTAAGCACCCCCAAAGTGTCTGGCAGCATAAATCTGTTTACATTTGTATCAATCAACGCATCCATAATCTGATACACATATTCCGGAGAGTTTTTCATCCCATTACTCCAGTCCTCGAGATAAAGATTGACACCTATATTTCTCTCTGCCGCATATCTCAAAGAATTTTTAATATCATTAATATGTTCTTCCGGAGTTTTATGCAATTGATGTGTACAATGTTTCAAAGAACCTTTAGCAAGTAGGTTTATAACCTTACATCCACAATCGCATATCCAATCTATTGACTGTGTGCCATCGACAAACCCCAATACCTCAACTTTATTGAGCATACCAATTTGGTTTGCATATCTACATATCATCTTGACGGCATCCTTTTCACCATCAGACACCCGGGCTGACGCAACCTCTATACGGTCAACGTTTATATCCTTAAGGAGCATTCTTGCCATCATCAGTTTTTCATGTGGCAGAAAGGATACACCGCTTGTTTGTTCTCCGTCTCTTAACGTGCAGTCCATTATCTCGATAAACGGAGGTATCCTCTGATAGGTATTCACCTTTGAGTCTCCCATTTCTCTATTTTGTCTTTATTCTGTAAAAGGTAGTCTATATCATCCAGTCCATTCATAAGACAATGTTTTTTGTATGCATTTATTTCAAATGTCTCTGTCCTCCCGGTTGTCTTATTCGTAACTTTCTGATTAGGAAGATCGACTTCAACCAATGTATCCGGATTTATTTCTATTTCTTCAAATAGTTCTTTTAGGAAATCATCGGAAACGACTACAGGCAAAACGAAATTATTCAGTTCGTTTTGTTTATGTATATCCGCAAAGAAACTGCTGATTACAACTCTGAATCCATATCCTGCAATTGCCCACGCAGCATGTTCACGACTGCTGCCGGAACCGAAATTTTTTCCGGCAACCAGAATACAGCCTTTATATTTAGGATTGTTAAGTACAAAGTCTTTTTTTAATGAACCATCCTTATTATATCTCCAATCTCTAAAAAGATTCTCTCCAAATCCTTTCTTGTCTGTTGCCTTAAGAAAACGTGCTGGAATTATCTGGTCTGTATCAACGTTCTCTAATGGAAGCGGTACACATGTACTGACTATTATATCAAATTTTTGCTTCATTTTTTTATGTTTTCAAATGATACTTCTCGGATCTGTTATCACTCCGGTAATTGCTGCTGCCGCTGCAACAAGCGGGCTTGCCAATATTGTTCGAGAGCCAGGTCCCTGACGACCTTCAAAATTTCGGTTGCTTGTTGAAACTGCATATTTGCCGGAAGGTATCTTATCATCGTTCATTGCGAGGCAGGCTGAACATCCCGGCTGGCGTATTTCAAATCCGGCTTCCTCAAGAATTTTGTCCAGTCCCTCTTCCTTAATTTGTCTCGCCACAGCCCACGAGCCCGGTACCAGCCATGCGGTGATATTGTCTGCTTTTTTCTTACCTTTTATTATAGAGGCGAATGCACGGAAGTCTTCGATTCTTCCATTGGTACATGCTCCAAGAAAAACATAGTCCACCTTATGGCCTATCAGTTTCTGTCCAGGTTCAAACCCCATATAATCAAGTGATTTCAAAAAAGATGCTTTTCCTGAACCATCGATTTCGTCCAGACTTGGGATAGACTCGCTTATGCCAATACCCATACCCGGATTAGTACCATAGGTTATTCGTGGCTCTATATCCGAAGCGTCAAAAAACAATTCTTTATCAAATATAGCGTCATCACCGCTTTTTAACGTTCTCCAATATGCTATTGCCTTGTCCCAGTCAGCACCTTTTGGAGCATATTCCCGTCCTTTTATATATTCAAAAGTCACATCATCCGGTGCTATAAATCCACCGCGTGCTCCCATTTCGATTGAAAGATTACACAATGTGAGACGTCCTTCCATTGACATATGACTCACAGTAGAACCGGAATATTCCACAAAATATCCCGTTGCACCTGAGGTTGTAAGCTTTGACATAAGATATAGAGCGACATCCTTCGCGGTAACTCCATCTGCCAGTTCACCGTTAATATTTATTCTCATCGACTTTGGCTTCTGCTGCAATATACATTGGGACGCAAGCACCATCTCCACCTCGCTTGTTCCTATCCCGAAAGCCACTGCACCCATCGCGCCGTGTGTTGACGTGTGAGAATCTCCACACACAATTGTCATTCCCGGCAAAGACAGCCCTTTCTCCGGTCCCACAACATGTATTATACCATTATCCTCGGACATCATTCCAAAATGAGTCAATCCGAAGTCTCTGGCATTATTTGCCAATGTGTCTACCTGCTTTCTTGATACAGGGTCTTCAATTTCCTTATCCTGATCATGCGTAGGCGTATTATGGTCCGGCATGCAGAATATCTGCTTAGGTCTGAAACACTTCAGACCACGTTCTCTCAATCCTTCAAAAGCCTGTGGACTGGTAACCTCATGACAATAGAGTCTGTCTATATATAGTTGTGTAGTGCCGTCTTCAAGTAACTGGACGACATGTCTGTCCCAAATCTTATCAAACAAAGTATTCATGTCTTATCTTTTAAATTTGTTAATACAGTCAATATAAGCCTCTACAGATGCAGTAACGATATCGGTGTTAGCCCCGAAACCATAATAAATATGTCCGTCATATTCAACCTGCATATGAACCTTTCCCACGTCATCAGACCCTTTACTTATAGCCTGAATGGTGAATTCTTTTAAAGTCATATGTTTCTGTATAATCTTTTTCAATGCGCATATTGCCGCGTCTACAGGTCCGTTGCCCGTTGATGCCTCTTCAAATTTCTGTCCGGAAATGTCAAGTCCAATGCTTGCGACGCTTCTTACTCCCATTCCTGTTGTAACCTGAAGGAAATCGAGCTTCACAGCACGGGTCTCAGCAATATCCGCACCTGCAAGCATCAGTATGTCGTCATCGTTCACTTCCTTCTTCTGGTCTGCCAGTTTAAGGAACTTCTGATATATTTTGTCCACCTTCTCTTCATCATCCACTTCCACGCCAAGAACACTTAATCTGTATCTCAGCGCTGCCCTTCCGGAACGGGCTGTCAATACAATTGAGTTGTCGTCAAGTCCCACATCCTTGGGGTTCATTATTTCGTATGTCGACACATTTTTCAGTACACCGTCCTGATGTATTCCGCTCGAATGCGCAAAAGCATTTCTGCCGACAATAGCCTTGTTCGGTTGAACCGGCATGTTCATCAGACTTGACACCATACGGCTTGTAGGATATATTTTTGTAGTGTTTATATTTGTCTCTATGTCGAGCTTATGACATTTCAGAATCATGGAAATCTCTTCCAATGATGTGTTTCCGGCTCTTTCTCCTATTCCGTTTATCGTGACTTCAACCTGCCGTGCGCCGTTCAGCACTCCACTGAGTGTGTTTGCCGTAGCCAGTCCCAGGTCATTGTGGCAATGTGTCGAAATGATGGCTTTATCAATGCCGTCAACGTGTTCCATCAAATACTTTATCTTATTACCGTATTCGTCCGGAAGGCAATAACCGGTCGTGTCAGGTATGTTGACTACAGTCGCTCCAGCCTTTATGACAGCCTCGACGACTCTAGCAAGATATTCATTGTCTGTGCGTCCTGCATCTTCTGCATAAAATTCAACGTCATCTACGTAGCGTTTCGCATACTTGACGGCAGCTATGGCACGTTCCAGTATTTCTTCCCTATTGGATTGGAATTTATACTTAATATGAGAATCAGACGTTCCTATTCCCGTGTGTATTCTTTTATGTTTTGCATATTTCAACGATTCTGCCGCAACATCAATGTCCTTTTCTACGGCTCTTGTCAAAGCACAGATTACAGGCCATGTCACAGCTTTGGATATCTCAATAACAGAATTGAAATCGCCCGGACTCGAAATAGGAAAGCCTGCTTCTATAACGTCAACCCCCAACTGCTCAAGCTGCTTGGCAACTTGTATTTTCTCTACAGTATTCAACTGGCATCCAGGTACCTGTTCGCCATCACGAAGTGTGGTATCAAAAATGAATAATCTATCTGTCATATGTCTTAATTTATGCGAATTTATACTGTCTCTCTGTCATATAAAACAAAGACCTTTCACACCATTGGTAAGTGAGAAAGGTCTGTCTATATTTTTTATATGCATATTTTTCAGCCGCATCCTACAACTTACCCTCTTCAACCATATTAATTAGCTGAATAATAATAGCATGTAGGATATTCTGAGATACTGTCATTGCCGTTTTTTGTTTGTTCGGTTGCAAAGATAATCATATTATTCATATTAGCAAACAAATTACCACTTTTTTAGCTGAATAAATTTCATTTTGCAATAAAACAGTATTTTTAATATTGTTTTATGTTCGTGTTAAAGCCATCATTCCAGACCCGTATACATGTGAAATGTTTTCTTTGAAATCTCGTCAGCTGAAAAACTTAGCGATATCAATCTGACTTGAAATTTGTGATTCGGATGCCCTCCGTGTTCCGGATAATGATGGTGCGGAACCAGTCGCGCAAGACCCCACCCTCTCTGTTTTGCGAGTCAGAAACCATTACGACTGTCTGTGATCCGTCCGCCAATTTCGGACCAAGGCACATTCCTTCATAATTTGCCAATGAGTAATTGAAAAGAGTGAGTCTGGTTTTCCATTCACACAACAATTCCTTAGGCAGTTCTGTTCCCGGTGGTTCAGACATGTATTCTGTTGACGCTGATGATTGTGGTTTGACCAGATATAGTTTGCACACGACATAAGCGCCAAGAATACTTTCCGGAACACGGAACTCACGCTCAAGAACCACAAGCGAGCCGTCATCAAGAGCGAGAAGCTCACTAATGCCATGGGCATAATGCTTTCCGGCACTGTCCGCCTGAGGTTTGTCCATTCTATATGAATACGCGGAAACAGGACGCAAGTCAACGTTAAAGGACTGAAGTCTGACTACAGCCGCAGTGTCGCTTGTCATCAGTGCTTTGGCGTCAGGATAGACATTTTCCGTGCAGGTCCATAACAACCCCGTGTTTTCATTATATGACAATGATTCGTATCCGAAGTTTTCGGATGCTTTTGCAAGATACAGTTCACGCCCGGTAAACGTTCCTACAGAGTCATATTCCATGATTCTGCTGTCTCGTTCTCCAACAATGAGAACAGTGTTGCGTTCCGGGATATATGTGATGCCTTCCGCATCGCGGTTCGGAACATCAGATGCCACAAAGCCTTTGTTTCTCACGTTAATGATTTCACCGCTTATGGAATCAATGTCTATATTGAAGACAAAATATCCGTCGTGTTCCGATTTGTCACTGACAACCGCATACAAACCATTCCCCATACCGGTTATTCCGCTGTAGTTTCCAGCCGGGACATTTTTTCCGAAAGACATCTGTTTATTTACTGTCACACTCATCTGTGCGGACACGTCCGGCACTGTTACAGCAGTAAAGATACTTATTGCGACTATTTTATACGAGACATTCATTTTCCGACAATCGAATTTTGAATATGCAAACATACAAAAAGTGTGTCATACAACAATACCGATTTATTAGTATTAATATGTTTTCACAGGATTTACGGTAACAATTTATGGGTAATATGTAATAATCCGGCATCGAATGTTTCCCCAACTCGAATATTATAAGTAATTTTGTGTCACGAACAGAATAACCGCATTATATGAGACTTTCAGAATTGAAAACCGGAGAGCGTGGCGTCATTGTAAAAGTGATCGGACACGGTGGTTTCCGCAAACGCATTGTTGAAATGGGTTTTATAAAGGGAAAGATTGTGGATGTACTCCAGAACGCCCCGCTTCAGGATCCGGTGAAATACAAGGTTATGGGGTATGAGATTTCACTACGGCGCTCAGAGGCAAGCATGATAGAAGTTATATCCGTAGAAGAAGCCAGACAATGGGTAGATGAATATCCGGAATCACAAGATATAGATATAACCGACAAATATGAGGATGACTCGTCCATATTGAGCGATAAGCAATTGCACGATGCGGCACTGAAGAAAAGACGAACCATAAACGTTGCACTTATAGGCAATCCCAATTGCGGCAAGACATCCTTGTTTAACTTCGCATCCGGTTCCCATGAAAAAGTAGGCAACTATTCCGGCGTTACCGTTGATGCCAAGGAGGGACGTGCCACATTTGAAGGATATGAGTTCAACATCATAGATTTGCCCGGCACATATTCGTTGTCGGCGTATTCTCCTGAAGAGCTGTATGTCCGCAGACAACTCATCGAGAAAACCCCTGATGTTGTGATTAATGTGATAGACACCAGCAATCTGGAGCGCAACCTGTATCTTACGACGCAGCTGATAGACATGCATTTGCGTATGGTCTGCGCGTTAAACATGTATGACGAGGCAGAGAAACGCGGTGACATCATCGACAGCAACAAGCTCGGAACACTTTTCGGTGTCCCGATGATACCTACCACGTTCACTTCCGGACGTGGGGTTGAGCTGCTGTTTCACATTATTATAAATATGTATGAGGGATTGGATTTTCTTGACAATAAAGGAAATCTCAATCCTGAGGTGGCTGACGAGATAAGGCAATGGCATCTTAAATACGACAAAGAGGACGGCAACGACCACGAGGAGGATTTCGCCAGCGGCATAAAGCCGCGCAACAACGTTTTCCGCCACATACATATAAACCATGGCAGATACATAGAAGAAGGGATAGCTGACATTCAGAAAGAACTGAAAAAACCGGGAAATCCGAGACACCTCTACTCCACAAGATATCTGGCTATAAAATTGCTTGAAAACGACAGGGAGGCGGAAAAACTGCTTGACTCTTATCATAACAAGGAAGCAATACTTAAAGTGAGAGACCGTGCGGTGGAGAATGTGAAGTATTACACAAAGGAAGACTGCGAAACTGCCATAATGAACGCTAAATACGGTTTCATTCACGGGGCACTTCATGAATCGGGTTATGAGACCGGTAACAAGAAAGACACTTATCAGACAACCCACATCATCGACAATGTGATAACAAACCGTTATGTGGGGTTCCCAATATTCATCATGTTTTTATGGGTAATGTTTGAGGCGACTTTCTCACTCGGGCAATATCCGATGGATTGGATTGAGGCAGGCGTGGCATGGATAGGCGATACTGTAAAGACATATATGCCTGACGGCCCTCTGAAGGACCTTATAAGCGACGGTATCATAGGAGGCGTGGGAGCGGTGATTGTGTTTCTTCCTCAAATCCTAATCCTGTATCTTTTCATATCCTATATGGAAGACTGCGGATATATGGCGCGTGCAGCATTCATAATGGACAAGCTGATGCATAAAATTGGTCTGCACGGCAAGTCGTTCATTCCGCTCATCATGGGATTCGGATGTAACGTCCCTGCCATCATGGCGACACGCACCATAGAGAGCCGGCGCAGCCGCATCATCACCATGCTCATAATTCCGTTGATGAGCTGCTCCGCCAGACTTCCAATCTACATAATGATAACGGGCATAATGTTTCCAAAGGCATATCAGTCTGCCGTCATGATGGCACTGTATGTCACCGGCATTGTAATGGCTATCTTAATGAGCCGTCTGTTCAGCCGTTTTCTTATTAAAGACGAAGACACTCCTTTTGTGATGGAACTTCCGCCATACCGTTTCCCGACAAGCAAGGCTATAGCAAGGCACACATGGGAAAAAGGCAAACAGTATCTAAAGAAGATGGGAGGCATCATACTTGTGGCAAGCATAATCGTATGGGCACTAAGCTATTTCCCGCATGACGACAGACTGAACAGACAGCAGCAGGTTGAGAACAGCTATATCGGACAGATAGGCAAATTTGTAGAACCTGTATTCAGACCACAGGGGTTTGACTGGAAGCTTGATGTGGCAATATTGTCCGGAGTTGGAGCGAAAGAGATTGTGGCTTCAACCATCAGCATCCTCTACTCGTCTGAGGCTGACGGCAGTGCCGGTGAAGATACATACGGGTCGGAATACGGACATCTCAGACAACAGATGACAGCCGACAACATAACACCTCTTACCGCCATAAGTTTTCTGGTCTTCATACTACTCTACTTTCCGTGTATAGCTACGATAGCTGCCATAAAAGGAGAAACCGGATCATGGAAGTGGACGCTGTTTGCCATGGCATACACGACAGCACTCGCATGGATAACTTCCGCCGCGGTATTCCAGGTCGGGACCTTGTTCGGAGCCTGACGACAACTGCCCGTCGTAATGAAGAATAAGAAAAACGTACACGGCGATATGACAAATTTCATATACACAGAAATGAATATATATATAAAAACTGCGGCTTTCGCCATCTTATCATTCATAAATACATTGACCCTGTCTGCACAGAATCCGGTCGCAAACAGGGTCAGGGCAGCAGCTGAAAGCCTGCCGGACGGATGCGAGATTGTGGCAAAATATACGGACAACAGATACCACTGTCTTTTTTATACGATGCATAACCGTTTATATAAATATGACGTGTTGACCAACAAAAATACAGATGTGAACTTCACTCCGTTCGCTTACTCGTCAATATATGCCACTTACCTGGCTCCAAAAGGGAAATATATCTATATCTGCATAGAGAGAAGCCCGTTTTCCCAGACCACTCCTGAGAACAGCCACGAACTGTGGAGGATAAGCCCGGACGGTGATGAAAGCAAAAAGATAGACGAAGGCATAAAGATAATCAAACGCAAGGGATGCTTCATTATAAAGAAGCTTTCGCGTATAAAAAGGGTAAAAGATAAAAACGGGACACGCCGGCAATGGATGATGAGAGACCATTATTACAATCTTGACGGCCATATAATATGGGCAAAGGATGAATATGAATATAAAAAATAAAAACGTGTCCCGACATTTGTGATTTGCATTCTTCCGATACTTGCGTATATTCAATTATAAACAGAAATAATCACTTCATATTGTACAGAAAACTCTGATTCTTTGCGAGATTGTAAATATTCCTGTGAATACAGCTTAAAATCATGTGTATTGTAAGTGTCTGACAATATGCGGCTTATGTATTTACGGAAAATATCGGATTCGTCGCGATGTCATGAAAGAGGCTCTCTGGCATGACAGAACAGGCTCTTCCGCATGCCGGTAGAGCCTGTTTCAGGGCATGAAACAGTGCATCTACGCGTCCGGAACGGGCTTTTTCGCATCAAACAGTTATGATTTTTTCTAAACAACAGGCACATGACACGTATTTCATAAGCCGGTTCTCAATTTCCACAATATGGAATGCAGGAAAATGTCGTGTTAATTTTCTCAAGGAGTTAAGTTAATATTTGTATATAGAATGTTGCCTTATGCGCATACTACATATACGAGAGACACATGTGCATTCATAAGTATGACATCATTGCCTGTTGTATACAGACATGGTTAACCGCGCATAAACTTAATATGACTCCATACAGTGACCGATGGAAAATGTGCATACCATGCATAGCTTATATATCCATCAGGTCGGGCAATGCGGCATGCTCAGTTCACGGTAATGTGAAAACATCCCTGCTTCACCTCGTATTTTACAAGACATCTCTTTTCGCGGCGCAGGTCGTCAAGAACCTCACTCAACACCCATTTCAACGTGTCGTTTCTCACAACACGCCGTTTTGGTCCGTCAGGATCCTCTACCGTTTTATACCGGTTGTAGCATATGTCGAAAGTCGTACCGTAAAGATGGCAGCTGTTCTCTGTGGCATTGCTGTTGTGGTCGCGCAGTTTCCTGACGTCCTCTTTGCTGCGCAATACACTTGTAACAATTATTTTGTGAAGCGGTATGCCTTTTATCTGCAGGCTGTCAAAGAAATTACGTCCTATATCCTGTAACAACACCGATGCTTTCGGCACAAGATACGGTATGCTGCTATACAGTTTGTCAACGTGAAAATATGGATTACTGCCGACATATACCAGCTCAGACTTGCGTCTTTCGGCATCGGCACGGTCCTCCACAGCTGCAACACCGTGTTTCTTTGCAGAAATCAGCTGTACGTCATTCTGGTCAGGAAACGTGTTGCCGAAATGCGGAACGCTGTATATCGGATTTTTAACAGGCGTGCCGTCCGGATTGAAAAAGCGCGATTTTCCCGCATGTTCCTCTTTCACAACTCTTCCGGATTCATGCGTTTTATAAAGAGAGTCCTGTTCATTACGGACATCCGGCGTTTTCATATTACTGCCTTCGAGCGGTTCCGCTATTGACGGGAACAGACAGCGGACAAACGCAAGAAATATCACGATAAGTCCGAATGTCTGCAAATATGCCTTTTTGGTAATCTTCATCATATGTTGTAAATTGCTGCAAAAGTAATATTTTTTTTAGAATTACAATAAGTGCGTAATAAAAAACAGACATGTCCTACACGCATAAAAGCTCTCCGACAGGGCATGGCGGCATGCCATGTCATGGAAATGGGGCTTTATCATTCAATCAGTGCCGCGTAATGTGTATTCACAAGAGGGGATGCAGTATGTCAGGATGTATTTCGGTTAACGCCGGTGCTGTAAATTTAAATACATTTTTATTTTGTTTTTTATACTATTTGAGCTAACTTTGCAACCGAAACAATAACGAAAAAACTTGATAGAGAAACATATTATATTGGAAGACATTGATCCTGTCGCATTTTACGGTATAGGAAACAGTCATCTGCAAATGATAAGGTCGCTGTTTCCGAAGCTCAGGATAGTGGCAAGAGACAATGTTGTAAGAGTGCTCGGAGATGATAATGACATCACCGTTTTCCAAGATAAGATAGAGCTGATGCGCAAGCATGTCCTCAAGTTTAACTCTATCAGTGAAGAAGATATTTTAGACATCATAAAAGGCAGACAGACCAAAGGCGAGGCAATAAAAGATGTGCTAGTATACAACATATCCGGAAAACCAATAAAAAGCCGTAGCGCCAACCAGCAAAGACTGATAGACGAATACGAGAAAAAGGATATGATTTTCGCCGTTGGACCTGCCGGAACAGGCAAGACTTATCTGAGTATAGCACTTGCGGTTAAGTCTTTAAAAGAAAAGAGCATAAAAAGAATCATATTGAGCCGTCCCGCTGTGGAAGCCGGAGAGAAGCTGGGATTTCTTCCGGGAGACATGAAGGAGAAAATAGATCCATACCTACAACCTTTATATGACGCGCTCGAGGATATGATTCCACAGGTGAAGCTACAGGATATGATGGAGAAGAACATCATACAGATAGCACCGCTGGCGTTCATGAGAGGAAGGACTCTTAACGACGCTGTGGTTATTCTGGATGAGGCTCAAAACACTACTCCGGCGCAGATCAGGATGTTTCTCACCCGCATGGGATGGAATACAAAAATGATAATAACAGGTGACGTCACACAAATTGACTTGCCAAGAGGACAGAAAAGCGGTCTTGTCGATGCCATGGATATATTGAAAGACATTGATGACATCTCGTTCGTGAATCTGTCAGGAAAAGATATCGTAAGGCATAAACTGGTCACTAAGATAGTGAGTGCCTATGATGCATATGATAAAGGACATCATATGACAGAAGGGAAACAGAACAATTAAAACATATAAAATATGAAAGCATTAACAGCGACCGACTTCCATTTTGATGGACAGAAGAGTGTGTACCACGGCAAAGTACGTGATGTGTATGATATAAACGACGACATCCTCGTAATGATTGCCACAGACAGAATCTCGGCATTCGACGTCATTCTGCCTAAGGGTATTCCTTACAAAGGTCAGGTGCTGAATCAAATAGCATCCAAATTTCTGGATGCGACCGCTGATATCTGCCCCAACTGGAAACTTGCCACACCCGACCCCATGGTGACAGTCGGTCTGAAATGTGAAGGTTTCAGGGTTGAGATGATTATCCGCTCTATACTCACGGGCTCAGCATGGAGAGCTTACAAGAACGGTTGTCGCGAACTGTGTGGGGTGAAACTGCCGGAGAACATGAAAGAGAACGAGAGATTCCCGGAGCCTATTATAACTCCGACTACAAAAGCCGATGAGGGACATGATCTGGACATTTCCAAAGAGGAGATAATAAGACAAGGTATTGTCAGCGCGGAAGATTATGAGGTAATGGAAACATACACAAGACAACTGTTCAGACGCGGACAGGAAATAGCACAGAAGCATGGTCTTATACTCGTCGATACGAAATATGAGTTTGGAAAGCGCAACGGTAAGGTATATCTCATAGACGAAATACACACACCCGACAGCAGCCGCTATTTCTATGCTGACGGCTATGAGGAGAAGCTCGCAAACAACCAGCCGCAAAAACAGCTGTCCAAGGAGTTTGTAAGGCAGTGGCTTATCGAACATGACTTTATGAATGAGCCCGGACAGACAATGCCGGAAATAACGGACGAATATGCAAACAGTGTGAGCGAGAGATATATCGAACTTTACGAGCATATCACCGGTGAAAAGTTTGTAAAGGCACAGGATGCTGACGATATTTCAGCAAGAATAGAGAAAAACGTCAATGCTTATCTGGCTACAGCCAGATAAGCGTGATAGTGCCTGATGAAGTTGACAGCATTTCATATACATAATGACATATAAACAAGAGGAAATAAAGCCTTACGATCCGGACAGTGACAAAGGTGAACAGGTGGCGCGCATGTTCAATAACATCGCCCATTCATACGATAAACTGAATCACAGACTGTCTTGGAATATAGATAAGATATGGAGAAAAGCCGCCATAAATTCCTTGAGGAGATATAATCCGCGAACGATTCTGGATATCGCGACAGGAACCGGTGACTTTGCCATAGAGGCGGCAAGAATGCTTGCGCCGGACCAGATTATCGGCGCAGACATAAGTATAGGGATGCTGAAAATAGGAAATGAAAAAGTTAAGAAACTGGGGTTGGACAGTGTCATTGCATTCAAGAAGGAAGATTGTATGAATCTTTCATTTGAGGATAACGCGTTTGACGCTGTGACTGCAGCTTTCGGAATAAGAAACTTCGCAGATCTTGAACGCGGTATAAATGAAATGTATCGTGTTTTGAAACCTGGCGGACATCTCAGTATTGTTGAGCTTACAGCTCCTGTGCATCATCCAATCAAGGAGCTTTTTAAGATATACTCACATACGATTCTCCCATTATACGGGAAATTGATATCGCACGACAATGTGGCTTATTCATATCTCACAGCTACAATCGAGGCTTTTCCACAAGGTGAGAAGATGGTAAGCATCCTTAAAGATGCCGGTTTTTCCGATGCCTGTTTCAAACGTCATACATTCGGTATCTGCACCACATACTTTGCAACGAAATAAAACGTATAGCTTATGGACAAATACGGACTTATAGGTTTCCCCTTGGGACACTCGTTCTCAATCAGCTATTTCAATGAAAAATTCAAGAGTGAGAATATTGATGCGGAATATGTCAATTTTGAAATCCCGACGATAGAGACTCTGCCGGAGATACTGGCGTCAAATTCTGAGCTGAAAGGTCTGAATGTAACTATACCATATAAGGAGAAGGTTATTTCGTATTTGGACGATATGAGTGAAGAAGCACGGGAAATCGGTGCGGTAAACGTAATTCGTGTAACTCATAAAGGCGGTAAGACCCATCTGAAGGGATTCAACAGTGATGTCATCGGATTTACAAGAAGCATCGAGCCGATGCTGGAATGTATACATAAAAAGGCTCTTATACTCGGAACAGGCGGAGCATCAAAGGCAATAGATTTTGGATTAAGGTCACTTGGCTTGGAAACATTGTTTGTAAGCCGCCGCAATGAAAAGAAAGGGGCGATATCATATGATGCGGTAACTCCTGATATAATAAGGGAATATAACGTTATTGTCAATTGCACGCCTCTGGGTATGTACCCGAATGTAAACAGTTGCCCCAAAATTCCTTATGAGGCAATGGACAGTAACACCATATTATATGATTTGATATATAATCCTGATGAGACTCTTTTTATGAGAAAGGGTGCCGAACACGGAGCAACAACAAAAAACGGCGTGGAAATGCTTTTGCTGCAGGCTTTTGCGAGTTGGGAATTCTGGAACGGAAAAGAATAATACAAAAAACGACTATGGACAATTCTAACAGATATATGATGCGTGGCGTGAGTGCCGCCAAAGAGGATGTGCATAATGCCATCAAGAATATAGACAAGGGATTATATCCGCAAGCATTCTGCAAGATATTGCCAGACATACTTGGTGGGGATGATGATTATTGTAACATCATGCACGCGGACGGAGCTGGTACGAAGTCATCACTTGCATATATGTATTGGAAGGAGACCGGTGATATTAGTGTATGGAAAGGCATTGCTCAGGATGCTGTTGTCATGAATACGGATGACCTCTTGTGCGTGGGAGCCACGGACAATATTCTTGTTTCAAGTACAATCGGACGCAATAAGATGCTTATACCGGGGGAAGTCATATCTGCGATAATCAATGGAACTGACGAACTGCTGTCCGAAATGAGGAATATGGGGGTCGGTATATATGCGACTGGAGGTGAGACTGCGGATGTCGGGGATCTGGTTCGGACAATTATTGTCGACTCTACCGTTACATGTAGAATGAAACGTTCTGACGTTATCAATAATGCCAACATACGTCCTGGTGATGTGATTGTAGGTCTGGCGTCATTCGGACAGGCTACATATGAGAACAAATATAACGGAGGTATGGGAAGCAACGGTCTGACAAGCGCTCGGCATGATGTGTTTGCAAAATATCTCGCAGAAAAGTTTCCTGAGAGTTACGACCATAATGTTCCTGACGAACTTGTTTACAGCGGACATTATAAACTTACCGATGAGATAGGTAAACTTGGACTTGATGCGGGACAGCTTGTCCTTTCGCCGACCAGAACATACGCTCCTGTGATAAAAAGCATACTTGATGACTTACGGCATGAGATTCATGGAATGATACATTGTACTGGCGGAGCACAGACAAAAATATTGCATTTTGTTAATGACAATTGTCATGTTATAAAAGACAATATGTTTCCTGTACCTCCATTATTCAGAATTATACGTGAAGAAAGTGAGACGGATTGGAAGGAAATGTATAAGGTATTCAACATGGGACATCGGATGGAGATTTATGTGGATAACAAACATGCCGACAGAATAATCGAGATAAGCCGGAAATTTAATATCGACGCGCAGATTGTCGGTCGTGTTGAAGAAGGTCCTAAAGGGCTTACTATAGAATCAGAATTTGGTGTCTTCAATTATTAATTATTGACAAATGGCTGACCGTAACAACATCCTGGATAAATTGAATGGCTTGGAAAGTCGCTACGAAGAAATATCCACTTTGATAACCGATCCTAATGTAATAGCAAATCAGGATAGGTTTATCAAATTGACGAAGGAATATAAGGAGTTGGGGGACATTATGGACGCCCGGAAAAGGTATTTGTCTTGCATGAATTCAATAAAAGAGGCAAAAGACCTGTTGGCAAATGAGTCAGATGCGGAAATTAAAGAGCTGGCACGAGAAGAGCTGAGTATTAATGAGAATCTGTTGCCCCAAATTGAGAATGAAATAAAACAGGCTCTTGTTCCCAAAGACCCTGAGGATGGGAAAAACATACAAATGGAAATAAGAGCCGGCACAGGCGGGGACGAGGCAGCCTTGTTTGCAGGCGATCTGTTTAATATGTATAAGAAGTTCTGCGATTCTAAGAAATGGAATCTATCTATCATTAGTGTCAGTGAAGGGGCTGTAGGAGGATTTAAGGAAATAGATTTTGCCGTAAGCGGTGAAAACGTATATGGAATAATGAAATATGAATCCGGAGTGCATCGGGTTCAGCGTGTTCCTGCAACTGAGACTCAAGGCAGAATGCACACGAGTGCGGCAACTGTAGCTGTATTACCGGAAGCAGACAAATTTGAGGTTAACATTAATGAGGGCGAGATAAAATGGGATACATTCAGAAGCAGCGGTGCCGGAGGACAGAATGTAAATAAAGTCGAATCTGGTGTGAGACTGCGATATATGTGGAAAAACCCGAATACGGGAGAAGAGGAAGAGATACTGATTGAATGTACAGAGACAAGAGACCAGCCTAAAAACAAAGAACGCGCACTTGCCCGCCTTAGGACCTTTATATACGATAAGGAACATCAGAAATATATGGATGATATTGCCAATAAGCGGAAGACGCTGGTGTCAACCGGAGACAGAAGTGCAAAAATCCGTACATACAATTACCCGCAAGGTCGTGTGACAGATCACAGAATAGGTTACACTACGCATGACTTGCAAGGGTTTATGAACGGTAACATTCAAGAAATGATAGATGCCCTTACTGTAGCTGAGAATGCAGAAAGAATGAAAGAATCCGAATTATAATAAATTTATGAACAGACAAGACTTAATTATAGAGATAAAAAATAAGAAATCTTTTCTTTGTGTCGGTTTGGATACGGATTTAAGAAAGATACCACCCCACCTCACTGAAGA
>OKRY01000337.1_pt1 | contig 36079 bp, 32 predicted proteins | sample 1601121 | NCBI WGS metagenome assembly OKRY01 (sample SAMEA3541546, study PRJEB24748) | human gut metagenome | biome: human gut; feature: human-associated habitat; material: faeces | place: China | collected 2012
TATCGGATCGTGAAAATCACTATCCTCGTCACCTCTCAGGTGGACAAAAACAACGTGTGGCTTTGGCTCGTGCCTTGGCTATGAAACCAGAAGTTCTTTTACTGGATGAACCGACTTCAGCCTTGGATCCAGAATTGGTTGGAGAAGTTGAAAAATCCATTGCCAATGCAGCAAAATCAGGACAAACCATGGTACTGGTCAGCCATGATATGTCTTTTGTAGCGCAAGTAGCAGATAAGGTCCTATTTTTGGATAAAGGACGGATTATTGAATCTGGAACACCAGAGGAAATCATGCAACATCCAAAAGAAGAACGGACAAAAGAATTCTTTGCTAGTTACAAACGGACCTATGTTTGATATAATAGAGGAGAGGTAAGACTCAGCTGGCGATGCTAGCTGGGTTTGTTTTCTGAAAATGTAAAAATATTTGGAGTCGTGATGTTAAATAAATTATTGTCCTTATATTTACAAAGTTTAGTGACGACAACGATTTTAGTTGGGATCGCTTCTTGTATTTGGATTGGCTACCGTGCCCTTAAGAAGAAAGATAAAACAGCCAAGCAACGACAAGCCCATTTGTATGATATCCTCTTAATTGATATCATGACGATTCCTATTTTAACCTTTGCGGTCATAGGGATTTTGTTTATCTTTCAAGCACGATAATTGCAAAAAGACCGTGTTAGAATTATAATGGTTACAACGAAACAGAAAGAGGTTGAGTATGTTTGATACAGTGATTATTGGAGCAGGTCCTGCAGGGATGACTGCTGCCCTTTATGCAGCACGAAGCAATTTAAAAGTCGCATTGATTGAGAGAGGAATTCCAGGCGGTCAAATGAACAATACGTCTGACATTGAAAACTATCCTGGCTATGCGAATATTAGTGGCCCAGACTTGGCTGAAAAAATGTTCGAGCCTTTGGAGAATCTTGGTGTGGAACATTTGTTTGGTCATGTAGAGTGCATCGAAGACCTCGGAGCAACCAAAAAGATTGTCACAGATGACGGAGAATTTGAAGCTAAAACTATTGTGATTGCAACAGGTTCCAACCACCGTTTATTAAATGTCCCTGGTGAAGAGGAGCTGAATAGTAGAGGGGTTTCCTACTGTGCTGTTTGTGATGGAGCTTTCTTTAGAGACGAGGATCTCTTGGTCGTTGGTGGAGGCGATTCTGCGGTAGAAGAAGCTGTTTTTTTGACTCAGTTTGCAAAAACAGTGACCATTGCCCATCGTCGTGATCAATTGCGTGCTCAAAAAGTTCTTCAAGATCGTGCCTTTGCCAATGATAAAATTCACTTTGCTTGGAATACAGTTGTTGAAGAAATTAAGGGTGAACAAAAAGTAACGTCTGTCCTTTTAAAAGATGTGAAGACAGGAGAGGTTAGAGAGCAAGCCTTCGGTGGTGTCTTTATCTATGTCGGTTTAGATCCTGTCAGTGAATTTGCGACAGAACTTGGTATTTTAGATGAAAATGGCTGGGTGGTCACGGATGATCATATGAGAACCACAGTCCCAGGTATTTTTGCGGTTGGCGATGTTCGTCAAAAAGATTTGCGTCAAGTGACGACAGCCGTCGGAGACGGTGCGATTGCTGGCCAAGAAGTTTATAAATATATCACAGAAAACTTTTAATCCAAAAAATCTGAGCTTCCTGTCTCAGATTTTTTTCATGCTTTCCTTTCAGTATTCAATAGAGCTGAAATGTGCTATAATGGTACTAATTTTATGGTAGGAATTCATAGAACAAATCAATAAAAAAGAGGTATACATATGTATCCAGATGACAGTTTAACTTTGCATACTGATTTATACCAAATCAACATGATGCAAGTCTATTTTGATCAAGGTATCCACAATAAACATGCTGTATTTGAAGTGTATTTTCGTCAACAGCCTTTTAAAAACGGTTACGCTGTATTTGCTGGCTTAGAGAGAATTGTGAAATACTTGGAAAACTTGAGTTTTTCTGAGAGCGATATTGCCTATTTAGAGTCACTTGGTTATCATGGGGCCTTCTTGGAATATCTTCGTGATCTCAAGTTGGAATTGACGGTACGATCGGCTCAAGAAGGAGACTTAGTCTTTGCGAATGAACCAATTGTTCAGGTAGAGGGCCCTTTAGCTCAGTGTCAATTGGTGGAAACAGCCCTTTTGAATATCGTCAACTTTCAAACCTTGATTGCAACAAAAGCTGCTCGTATTCGTTCGGTCATTGAAGATGAGCCTTTGATGGAATTTGGAACACGTCGTGCGCAAGAAATGGATGCGGCCATTTGGGGAACTCGTGCAGCAGTCATCGGAGGGGCCAATGGAACTAGTAATGTTCGTGCAGGAAAACTCTTTGGAATCCCAGTTTTAGGAACCCATGCCCATTCTCTTGTACAAGTATATGGGAATGACTATCAAGCCTTTAAAGCTTATGCGGAAACCCATAAAGATTGTGTCTTCCTCGTCGATACCTATGATACGCTTCGTATTGGGGTACCAGCAGCTATTCAGGTAGCGCGTGAAATGGGAGATAAGATCAATTTCCTAGGCGTCCGGATTGACTCAGGAGATATTGCTTATATTTCTAAAAAGGTTCGCCAGCAATTAGATGAGGCTGGGTTTACAAATGCTAAAATCTACGCTTCTAATGACTTGGATGAAAATACCATCCTCAACTTAAAAATGCAAAAAGCAAAAATTGATGTTTGGGGTGTAGGAACCAAGTTAATTACAGCTTACGATCAACCAGCGCTTGGAGCGGTATACAAAATTGTCTCTGTTGAAAACGAAGCAGGAGAGATGATCAATACCATCAAGCTTTCCAATAATGCAGAGAAAGTTTCTACACCAGGTAAAAAGCAAGTCTGGCGGATTACCAGCCGTGAAAAAGGTAAGTCAGAAGGGGACTACATCACTTACGATGGAGTAGATGTTTCACAACTGACAGAACTTAAAATGTTCCATCCAACTTATACCTACATTAATAAAACAGTCCGAAACTTTGAGGCGGTTCCTCTTTTAGTGGATATTTTTAAAGAGGGTCAATTGGTTTATCAACTGCCAACATTATCAGAAATTCAAGAATATGCTCGTAAAAATTACGATCAATTATGGGATGAATACAAGCGCGTTCTCAATCCACAGCATTACCCAGTTGACTTGGCCAAAGATATTTGGCAGGATAAGATGGATCTGATCGAGGAAATGCGTAACAAGGCCAATGGAGAAGGAGAAGCAAAATGAGTTTGCAAGAAGAGATTATCCAACAATTGGGTGTCAAGCCTAGCATTGATCCTCAGGAAGAGATTCGCCGCTCGGTTGATTTCTTAAAAAGATATCTAAAAAAACATCCCTTCTTGAAAACATTTGTATTAGGGATCTCAGGAGGACAAGATTCAACTCTTGCTGGACGATTAGCTCAATTAGCCATGGAAGAAATGCGTGCAGAAACAGGAGATGCCTCCTATCAATTTATTGCCGTTCGTCTTCCTTATGGGGTACAAGCAGATGAAGCAGATGCACAAAAAGCATTGGCCTTTATCCAGCCGGATGTTAGCCTGGTTGTGAATATCAAGGAGTCTGCTGACGAAATGGTACGAGCAGTAGAAGCGACTGGAACAGAGGTTTCTGATTTTAACAAAGGCAATATTAAGGCTCGCAGTCGCATGGTTGCTCAGTATGCTCTAGCTGGAGCACGCAGCGGAGCGGTGATTGGAACGGATCATGCTGCAGAAAATATTACTGGTTTCTTCACAAAATTTGGAGATGGTGGTGCAGATATTTTACCCCTTTTCCGTTTGAATAAACGCCAAGGAAAACAATTGCTTAAGGCCTTAGGAGCCGATCCTGCTCTTTATGAGAAAATCCCAACAGCAGATTTGGAAGAAGAAAAACCAGGAATAGCAGATGAAGTAGCACTGGGTGTCACCTATAATGAAATTGATGATTACCTAGAAGGCAAACAAGTGAGTCCAGAAGCTCAAGCCACTATTGAAAAATGGTGGTACAAAGGCCAACACAAACGCCACTTGCCAATCACAGTATTTGATCATTTTTGGGAGTAAAAAGGTCCAGTGGACCTTTTTAGCCCGAGTCTTAAAATAGGAGAACGAGGTAGAAATCGGTAACTCGTAGAGTTCGATTTCGTAGTCTCACCATACAATATTGTGAAAAGCATTAAAAAGAAGGGCGGTTTCATCCGTCCTTTTCTTCTAGATTAAAGTAACCAACTTGCAAAGTTCAAGTTGCATGAAAAAATGAAGGGAGACAATCTATGAAGCATCTTGGAAGTCTTGTCATAGAGACGGAGCGTTTATACATGAGGCCTTTCGTTTTGGAGGATGCATCAGCGATGTTTGAAAATTGGGCTTCTGATCCTGAAACCCTGAAATATGTCACTTGGGATGCCCATGCATCTTCTGAGAGAACTAGAGAATCGATCAAAAGATGGATCGAACAGTATCGTAAATCAGATACTTATAAATGGGCGATTTGTTTGAAAACATCACCGGATCAGGTAATTGGAGATATTAGTGTGGTTTCTCAGGACCCGGAAAGTCAATCATGCGAGCTAGGTTATATCCTTGGCAAGAAATTCTGGGGGCAGGGATTCATGACAGAAGCCGTCATAGCTGTTTTGGCTTTCTTATTGAACGAAGTCGGATTTAAAGAAATCAAAGCCACTTATGTCAGTTTAAATCCTGCTTCAGGGAAAGTCATGGAAAAGACAGGAATGCAGTATGTAGAAACCATCCCTCATGCCATTCAACGCAAAGGATATTGTGGGGATAAAATCATCTATTCTATACAGAATCCCTCTCTATAGGGTGATTTTTACTTGAAGATTCTGCTCAAAGGATTATAATAGTAAATAACGAAAAAAGGAGATTGCTATGTCAGAATTAACGAAAGAATTTACAGACCAGCTCTATGCTAATTATGAAGCAAATGTGAAATATGCGGCTCTTGAAAATGCTGTTACCCACAATGGGATCCATGCATCGCTTGAAACGCGCAAGAGTGCAGTAGAAAATACACCAGTTTTTTCACTTGATTTGACCAAGGATAAGGTGACAAACCAAAAAGCATCTGGACGTTGTTGGATGTTTGCGGCTTTAAATACCTTCCGTCACAAGATGATTTCAAGCTTCCAATTGGAGGATTTTGAATTGTCTCAAGCACATACTTTCTTTTGGGATAAGTATGAAAAATCAAACTGGTTTTTGGAGCAAGTGATTGCTACAGCAGACCAAGAATTGACCAGCCGTAAGGTGGCTTTTCTCCTACAAACCCCACAACAAGATGGCGGTCAATGGGATATGGTGGTATCTCTCTTTGAGAAATACGGAGTGGTTCCAAAATCAGTTTATCCAGAATCGATTTCTTCAAGCAATAGCCGGGAATTGAACACCTACCTCAATAAACTCTTGCGTCAAGATGCGCAAATCTTGCGTGATTTGATTCACTCAGGCGCAGATAGTGAGGCAGTTGCGAGCAAGAAACAAGCGCTGTTGCAAGAAATTTTTAACTTCTTGGCTATGTCTTTAGGATTGCCTCCACGTGAATTTGACTTTTCATACCGTGATAAGGACAACCAATTCCATAGTGAAAGTGGTTTAACTCCACAAAGCTTCTACAAAAAATATGTAGACCTTCAATTAGACGATTACGTCTCTATTATCAATGCCCCAACTACAGACAAGCCATATGGAAATTCTTACACCGTAGATATGCTGGGCAATGTTGTTGGTAGCCGTCCAGTCCGCTACCTAAATGTTCCAATGGATCGATTGAAAGAATTAGCCATTGCTCAAATGAAAGCAGGGGAAACTGTCTGGTTTGGTTCAGATGTAGGCCAAGTCAGCAACCGTAAAGCCGGAATCCTGGCAACAGATGTCTACGATTTTGAAGCAGGCATGGACATTCATTTGACACAAGACAAGGCGGGTCGCTTGGACTATGCAGAAAGTCTCATGACACATGCTATGGTCTTGACAGGGGTTGATTTAGACGAAGCAGGTCAGTCTCGTAAATGGAAGGTTGAAAATTCATGGGGAGACAAGGTCGGTACAGATGGTTACTTTGTGGCTTCTGATGCTTGGATGGATGAATATACCTACCAAATCGTAGTTCGTAAAGAATTCCTAACAGCAGACGAATTAGCAGCCTATGAAGCAGAACCAATTGTCCTAGCACCGTGGGATCCAATGGGAGCTTTGGCAAAATAATGATACAGAAAAGAGCCGAAAGGCTCTTTTTTTTATATACTCAAAAATAAAAAAGCTGGGAAGTCTAACTAAATAAATCAGATTTTATTCGTTCTGGTTTTTTAACCATTGTTTTAAAAAAAGCCGGGCAAAAGCCCGACTTCTCTGTTATATTATTCGTTATGATTGTTAGATTCTTGTGAAGAAGGCTCAGATGGTTTAGATTGATTTTCTTCGTTCGAAGAGCTAGACGATGGTTCTTCATACGAATACTGATCAGTGGAATAACTTGGCTCATAGTAGTAGTTATTGTAGTTGTTCTTACCATTGTTTAAGTAGAGATAAGAACCACTTCGATACAGTCCACTTGGTTGCGTCCAATCCGTATGACCAGAGTTATTATTATTAGCAAGATAGAGCATCATTTGACGGTAGACATCCGTTGCGACCTGTATTCCATTATCCAATACTGGTGTAAAGCGATTGGAATAACCTGTCCATACTGCCATGGCATATTCAGGAGTGTAGCCTACAAACAATTCATCCGGTGTTACAATATTTGAATAAGCATTTTTTGTCAATTTACCGATTTCGTTATCAGCATAGTTTGATGTACCTGTCTTACCAGCTTGGTAGATTCCCGAAATGGCAGCATTTGTACCGGTACCAGACAAGAGAACTGTCTTCATCATATCTGTCATCATGTAGGCAGTTGTTGCTTTCATTGCACGAGTTCCTTCGGACTCAAATTCCTTGGTTGTGCCATCACTAAAGACAACCCGACTAACATAGGATGGTTTGTAATAGGTACCGCCATTGGCAAAAGCAGCATAGGCAGCAGCCATTTTTTCACTGCTAGCTCCGTATTTGTTACTTGAATCGCTAGTGTTACTTGAGATGGCATTAGCGTATACCATTTCTGGATAATCGATTCCGAGTCCATTGAGGAATTTCTTAGCTTGTTTAAGACCAACTTTTTCCAGGGCCTTCACCGCAGGCACGTTACGAGATTGTTGAATTGCGTAGGTAATGGACATGCTACCATAGTATGAACGGTCCCAGTTGTAGACAGGCGTTGATGAATGAGGGAAGTTGTATGGCGCATCTGTTGTAGTAGCTGCTGTAGAGGTATATTCCTCATGTTCAAGAGCTGGTGCGTAATCTGTGATTGGTTTCATTGTTGAACCCCAGTCACGGTTCGTTTCAACCGCTTGGTTTGTACCAAAGGAAACATTGCTGGATTGGTGACGAGAACCCAGCTGAGCAATGACTTTACCAGTATTGACATCAATAACGGTAGAAGCTACTTGCATTTCATCATCCGGGTAATTGACATATTCATCTGTATTGTAGATATCCCATAGTTTCTTTTGAGCTTCTGTATCCACGTTTGTATAGACAACCATTCCGGTTGTCAACAAATTGTAGCCCGTTTCTTCTTCGACTTGCTCGATCACTTCTTTTAGGTAATTATCCATATAGGCTGGGTAACTGCTTGAAGAACTGAGACTTTGCAGACCATCTGTAACAGGTGTATTGACCGCTGCTTCGTATTGTTTGTTAGAAATGGTCTTCATATCGAGCATTTCTTTTAATACTAAGTTTCGGCGTTGTTGCGCTGCTTCAGGATGGGAGTATGGATCGTATTGGTTTGGTGCTTGGGGCATCCCTGCAAGGAGTGCCAATTGAGGGAGCGAAAGATCTTTTAGATCTTTTCCGTAATAACTTTTCGCAGCTGTCTGCATTCCGTAGTTCCCATTCGCCATAAATACTTTATTGACGTAATAGGTCAAGATTTCTTGTTTGGTTGCTTTCTTTTCCAATTGGGTTGCTAACCAAGCTTCTTGGATCTTACGAGAGAGGGTACGGTCAGAGGCCGAAGTGGAGAAATAGGTTAATTTGATCAATTGTTGCGTCAAGGTTGACCCACCTTGACTTCCTCCTCGTAAGTTGTGAAGGAAGGAACCGCCGATCCGAATGATGTCGACCCCACGGTGATTGAAGAAACGGTGGTCCTCAATCGCTACGATAGCATTGACCAAATCAGTAGGGATTTCATTGGCTGTGACATTGATTCGTTTCTCAGCCCCCAAATCTGCGATCAAGTTATTTTGGTTGTCATAGATCTTACTAGATGTTGTTGCAACCAAATCTTTTTCAGACAAGGTTGGTGCTTTCATAGCATAGTAACTAAATATCAGTCCACCAAGGACAAATAAAAGTAAGAAAAATGAAATGGCTGCGATCGCAACATATTTCAACCATTGAATGACTGTTTGTTTATTCATTTAAATACCGCCTAGAAGTTTCTGTTCGATAATATCAAGATAAGGAACGCTCGGAAGTCGATTCTCATCTACTAGAAAGCCGTGCTCCTGAATATAGGAGAGGGGCATGGATTTACTACCATGATCGATGTTGTAATAGTGAATTAATGCAGGAGCAGGTAGTAAGTAGGTTTCACTCAACTTTGCAAAATGCAAGAGAACGAAACAGATACCGCCTTGCTGGACAACCGCTTCCATATGATCGATCTGATGTTGGTGAAAATTTTTCATCGGCATTGATTGCTTTTGCTGTGTTTCCTTAGCTTCAAAATCGATATAGCGTCCCTTGTATACTCCAGAATAGTCCGTCGTTGAGGCTTGCCTGAAATAGGCTTCAACAATCTTTGCCCGACTGCGACGTGGATAATCCACTTTCACGATTTGAATCGGTGTTGGTTTTTTATGGATGACTGCCAGACCTCGAGAAAGATAGTATTGATTACTTTCATTGATCATTTTTTCAAATGTCATCCCACGATTCGCAAAGTCGACTGGATGTTTCCTTTGTGTAGAGACCAAGGTTTTTTTGGCTACTTTATGTGGATAGTTGACCATAGTTCTCCTTATTGGTACAATTACATCACTCTATTATATCATAAATTAGAATAATGAGGAAAAAATGAATACCATACTTGTTGCAGGTTATAAGAGTTTTGATGTGGGCGTCTTTTCCAATAAAGACCCTCGACTGACCATTATCAAAAAAGCCATTGAAAGAGATCTTCGTCGTTTATTTGAAGAAGGAGTGAAATGGCTGGTCTTTTCTGGTAATTTGGGATTTGAGGCTTGGGTACTAGAGGTCGCCTTTGAATTAAAAAAAGATTACGATTTTCAAATGGCGACGATCTTCCTATTTGAGAATGTTGGCGAAAATTGGAATGAAAGCAATCAGGAATTATTAGCACGCTTCAAACAGGTGGATTTCGTGAAATATGCCTATCCCCACTATAGCAATCCGGGTCAACTAAAAGAATACAATCAGTTTTTGATAGATAACGCGGATGGAGCTTATGTTTTTTATGATCCAGAAAATGAAACCAATTTAAAATATCTTTACAAAATGATGGTAGAAAAAGAACCATTTTATGTCAAACAATTAAGTTTTGATGACTTAAATGAACTTGCTGAAAATTTTTACGAAAACTAAGTGTTATACCTTGATTTTTCTTACCATTTTTTTATATAATTGAGATGATGAACTAGATTGGAGAGAGTAATGGCGAGTATTATTTTTACTGCGAAAGATATTTTTGATCAAGATTTCAAACGAGAAGTTCGTGGTTATAATAAAGATGAAGTAAATGAATTTTTGGATGATGTCATAAAAGACTATGAAACCTATGCTGCTTTGGTGAAGGAATTGCGTGAAGAAAACGCCCGCCTTCGTGAAGAACTTGCCCAAAAAGCACAGGAAACACCACAAACATCTCCGATTGCTAGCACTGCTACGCAAGAATACCCGCAAGTGACAACAGCGACGAACTTTGATATTCTCAAACGTCTCAATCGTTTGGAAAAAGAAGTTTTTGGGAAACAGATCGTAGATCGCGATTATTAATCCCATAGATTGTGCAATTTTTGGATAATCGCGTGAGAGAATCCTCTCATGAGGAAAGTCCATGCTAGCACAGGCTGTGATGCCTGTAGTGTTTGTGCTAGGTGAATCCATAAGCCTAGGGACTTGGTATTCAAGTTACGGCGAGTGAAGGAGCTAAGTCTAAGGATAAGCTCTAGTAACTCTGAAAGTGCCACAGTGACGTAGTTTTTAGGGAAACCTAAAAAGTGGAACGCGGTAAACCCCTCAAGCTAGCAACCCAAACTTTGGTCGGGGCATGGAATGCGTGGAAACGAACATAGCATTCTGACTGGAAACAGTAGACAGATGATTATCGAAGGAAATGGTACCTAGTCATTTCTGGAACAAAACATGGCTTATAGAAAATTGCATATAGGTTGATGAGGTGGAGAGAGATCTCAACCTCCTTTTTTAAAGTGATAGGAATAAGATGAAAAAACAATTTGAATTGATTGCAACGGCCGCTGCTGGTATAGAGGCTGTTGTTGGTCGAGAACTACGCGATCTCGGCTACGATTGCCAGGTTGAAAATGGACGGGTTCGATTTCAAGGAGACCGTCGAGCAATCATAGAGACCAATCTCTGGTTGCGCGCGGCTGATCGAGTAAAAATTGTGGTTGGGACTTTTCCAGCCAAAACCTTCGAAGAACTCTTTCAAGGTGTCTTTGCTTTGGATTGGGAAAATTATTTGCCTTTAGGAGCACGTTTCCCTATTTCTAAGGCTAAATGTGTCAAATCAAAACTTCATAATGAACCTAGCGTTCAGGCCATTTCGAAAAAAGCAGTGGTTAAAAAGTTACAAAAACACTATGCCCGACCAGAAGGTGTTCCTCTCATGGAAAATGGGGCAGAGTTCAAGATCGAAGTATCGATCCTTAAAGATCAAGCCACTGTCGTGATTGATACCACTGGTAGTAGCCTCTTCAAACGTGGTTATCGGACTGAAAAAGGGGGAGCCCCTATTAAGGAAAATATGGCAGCAGCAATTCTTCTGCTGTCAAACTGGTATCCAGATAAGCCCTTGATTGACCCGACATGTGGTTCTGGAACGTTTTGTATTGAGGCGGCGATGATTGCGAGAAATATGGCACCTGGTTTACGTCGGACCTTTTCTTTTGAAGAATGGAACTGGATGGATGATCGCTTGATTCATGAAGTCCGTCAAGAAGCAAGCAGAAAAATCAATCGCGAGATCGAATTGGATATTATGGGAACTGATATCGATGCGCGGATGGTTGAGATTGCCAAAGAAAATGCCCAGAAAGCGGGCGTTAGCAGTGACATTACTTTTAAACAAATGCGAGTCCAAGATCTTCACTCAGATAAGATCAACGGGGTGATTATCTCCAATCCTCCATATGGAGAACGATTATCTGATGATGAGGGTGTGACGAAATTGTATACTGAAATGGGGCACGTATTTGCACCTCTCAAAACCTGGAGTAAATTTATCTTAACCAGTGATGAAGGTTTTGAATCTAAATTCGGTAGTAAAGCAGATAAAAAACGAAAACTTTATAACGGAACCCTAAAAGTTGATCTCTACCAATATTTTGGGGAACGAGTAAAACGGCAGATTAAGGCATAGAAAGGATTTTTATGACAGAGAAGGATAAAAAGCCATTAGAGCAAGAAACAGAATCAATTTTAGAGTTTGAAGATGCTAAAGAGATGACGATTGGGCAGGCCAATCGAAAGGCAGAAGAAATCGAAGCAGGTGTAACGGAAGGTGATAATGTCTTAGACAAATACATCAAACAACACCGAGCAGAAATTGAAGCGGAAAAATACGATACAAAGATCTTAGCTAAGGAAGAGTTGGCTAAAGCTGAAGAGTTGGCAGCTTCAGAAACAGTTGCCGAAGTAGCTGAAGCAGTGGAGGCACCGGAAGTAACGGAAACAGTCTTGGAACAAAGGCCTGAAATGGATGCTATCTCAACAGAATTACCTGCTAAGATTAAATTTGGACCTACACCAACTGAACCAGTTGTAGAAGCAGAGGACCTTCCTGAGGAAACACCAAGCAATGCGGGTAAACGAATCAAAGCGGTTCTATACTCTGCATTAGGTCTTGCGATTGTCGGTTCGGCCATTTTTGTGACCTATAACTGGATGCACAGTCGTGGAAAATCTGGTGGTACAACTGTTGTATCGTCTTCATCTAGCAAGTCATCTTCTACTTCTAAATCAAGTAGCAGTGAAACACAAGCTCAAAAATTGGAAGAGTTTACCAAAGCCTACGATGCCTTTTTTGTAGATGAATCAAAAAGTGCTCTTAAAAATGATAAATTCGGAGACTTGGAAAATCTGAAGAAACTGCTGGACAAATTAGAAGGAAGCAGTGATTATAATGCGGCTAAAACAAAATATGAAGACCTTGTGAAGCAAGTTTCTGCTATTCAAAAAGTGAATTCTCAATTTAGTTCTCCAGTCATCAAAGATGGAGTTCTTGATGCAACAGCCAAAGCGAAAAGTGATGCGACCTTTGCAGAAACAAAGACAGGCAATGAAAAATTAGATAGCTTATTGAATGAAGCGGTTGCGCAAGGACGTTCACAACAAGTTGCGACACCGGCACCAGTGACTGGAACAGGAGGTACAGATACTTCTAATGCAACTCCAGCCCCAGCTCAAGCAACAACGCCTACGGCCCCAGCTGTCAGTGCTACTACAGGTGGTGCAGGAACGGCAAGTCCAGGTTATTCAGGGTACGGTCTTCCAAGCGATGGTGTCCCACTTCAGCGGAACTTGAGTCGTGTGCCGTATAACCAAGCAGCTATCAATGATGTCAATAATCCGGCTTGGGTGTTTGGTGATGGGATCCTTGAAAAAGTATTGAACATTGCTCGTAAACGTGGGCATATCACTGGCAATCAATACATTTTAGAGCGTGTCAATATCATTAACGGTAATGGCTATTACAACCTCTTCAAACCAGATGGAACCTATCTCTTTAGTATCAATGCCAAGACTGGTTATTTCGTAGGAAACGGGAAAGGTCATTCAGATGCTCTGGATTATTAATGTCTGAGCAAACATCCCCTTTCTGTGAAAAATGACAATAAAAAAGAGAGTGGGACAGAGATCGGTAATTCGTTAGAATTCGATTTCGTCGTCCCGCCTCCGCACAGTTGAGTAGGGCTGTAAAAGCTGATGAAATCAGCGTAGTAGAGCCCACTCAACCACTGCGTCTTGCTCGACAATCCAAAAATAATTGAGAGGCTAGGACTTTTGTCCCAGCCTCTTTTTCGTATTAAACAAGATGACGTTCAAATGGATCGTCTGAAATTCCTTGATCTAGAATCAGGCGACACCATTCTTTGGCTGAAAAGAGGCTGTGATCCTTGTAATTTCCACAAGACTCAATAGTTGTACCTGGGACATCCTCCCAAGTACTGACAGATGCAATTTCTTCTAAAGAATCTTTGATTACTTTAGCAATTTCCGTACTCGAATGTTGTCCCCACATGATCATATGAAAACCGGTGCGACATCCAAATGGGGAACAATCAATCATACCATCGATGCGTTTGCGAATGAGCATCGCAAGAAGATGCTCGATCGTGTGGAGACCAGCAGTTGGAATCGCATTTTCATTGGGCTGCACCAAACGAATATCAAAATTGGAGATGATGTCTCCTTTGGGTCCAGTTTCCTCACCAATCAAGCGTACATAGGGAGCCTTCACAGCTGTGTGGTCCAATTCAAAACTTTCAACAATTACTTCTTTTGTCATACTCAAATCCTTCTTTGTTTTTCTTGATTATAGCATAAAAAAGCAGATTCAACAAAGTGGAAATTAATGAATTCCTCACAGATGTCCCATGAAAGAAAAGTCGACAAAAGAACAAGCATTAAGCAAAAATATAAAAGGTTTTTCCTGTTTTTTTAGATTGTTAATTTTAGTAATTTATGGTAAAATGTAAAAGAATTTTTAATTCAACTAATTAAATAGATTTGGGGTAAAAGCATGAATTTTGTTATTACAGGTGTTTTTGCCGCGGTCATTGGTTTAGTCATTGGATATGTGGGAACTGCTCTTAAAATGAAAGCTTCAAAAGAAGCTGCGGAACTCACCCTTTTGAATGCTGAACAAGAAGCAACGAATTTACGTGGACAGGCTGAACGCGAAGCCGATTTAATTTTAAAAGAGGCGAAGCATGAGTCAAGTTCACTTAAAAAAGAAGCACTTTTGGAGGCAAAGGAAGAAGCCAGAAAATATCGTGAAGAGGTCGATGCTGAGTTTAAGTCAGAACGACAAGAATTGAAGCAATTAGAAAGCCGTTTGGCAGAACGTGCTAGCAATCTTGATCGCAAAGACGACATTTTAACAAGCAAAGAACAGTCTCTTGAACACAAAGAGCAAAGTCTTACAGATAGAACTAAACACATTGATGCGCGGGAACAACAGCTGGAAGAGCTTGAACACAAGAAAGTAGAAGAACTGGAACGTGTCGCTGCTCTAAGTCAAGGAGAAGCGCGTGACATTATTTTGAGTCAGACGGAAGAGCAACTTTCAAAAGAAATTGCCTCACGGATTCGTGATGCTGAATTGGAAGTGAAAGAACGTTCTGATAAAATCGCAAAAGACATTCTCGTGCAAGCTATGCAGCGAATGGTGGGTGATTTTGTTGCTGAGCAAACAAACTCAACCGTTCATTTGCCAGACGATAGTATGAAGGGTCGGATTATTGGTCGTGAAGGTCGCAACATTCGTACCTTTGAGAGCTTGACAGGTGTCGATGTGATTATTGATGATACGCCTGAAGTGGTGACCTTGTCAGGGTTTGATCCGATTCGTCGTGAAATTGCCCGCATGACAATGGAGAGCCTTCTCAAAGATGGTCGGATCCATCCAGCCCGTATCGAAGAGCTGGTTGAGAAGAACCGTCAGGAAATTGACAATCGTATTCGTGAATACGGTGAGGCGGCTGCCTATGAAATTGGTGCGCCAAACCTCCATCCAGATTTGATGAAAATCATGGGACGGTTGCAATTCCGTACTTCTTATGGTCAAAACGTTTTGCGTCACTCCATTGAAGTTGCCAAACTTTCTGGTATTATTGCTAGCGAGTTGGGTGAAAATGCTACCTTGGCACGACGTGCAGGATTCTTACATGATATCGGAAAAGCGATTGACCGTGAAGTGGAAGGAAGTCACGTCGAGATTGGAACTGAATTGGCACGGAAGTACAAGGAACACCCAGTGGTTGTCAATACCATTGCCAGTCACCATGGTGACGTGGAACCAGAAAGTGTCATCGCAGTCATTGTCGCTGCAGCGGATGCCTTGAGTGCAGCTCGACCTGGAGCACGAAGTGAGTCACTTGAAAGCTACATCAAACGCTTGCAAGATCTTGAAGAAATTGCAAATAGTTTTGAAGGAGTTAAGACAAGTTTCGCCCTTCAAGCGGGTCGTGAAATCCGTATTATGGTTAGCCCTGAGGCAATCAAGGATGATAAAGTGACGATCTTAGCTCATGATATTCGTGAGAAGATCGAGTCCAATCTTGAGTATCCTGGAAACATTAAGGTTACCGTGATTCGAGAATTGCGTGCAGTAGATTACGCAAAATAAACAAAAGCTTGAGATCTAGCATCTCAAGCTTTTTTGAATGAAAAAATCAGTTGAAAATTAGGCCGATTTTTGTTACACTAGATAGAAAGACATTGAAGGAGAAATCATGGCGGATCGTGGCTTATTAATCGTATTTTCTGGCCCTTCGGGGGTTGGAAAAGGAACGGTCAGACGAGAAATTTTTGAAAACTCGGACAATCAGTTTCAGTATTCTGTATCGATGACGACGCGTGCACAACGTCCAGGTGAAGTGGATGGTGTCGACTATTTTTTCCGTACACGTGAAGAATTTGAAGATTTGATCCGTCAAGGGCAAATGTTGGAGTACGCTGAGTACGTTGGAAATTACTATGGGACTCCTTTAACCTATGTGAATGAAACCTTGGACAAGGGAATCGATGTATTCCTTGAAATTGAAGTTCAGGGTGCCCTTCAAGTAAAGAAGAAAGTTCCAGATGCAGTTTTTATTTTCTTAACTCCGCCTGATTTGGATGAATTGCAAGATCGATTAGTGGGTCGCGGGACAGATAGTGCAGAAGTTATTGCGCAACGGATTGAAAAAGCAAAAGAAGAAATCGCCATGATGCGTGAATATGACTACGCCATTGTGAACGACCAGGTTCCTCTTGCTGCTGAACGTGTCAAACGTGTGATCGAAGCAGAGCATTTCCGTGTAGACCGTGTCATTGGCCATTATCTGGATATGTTACCAAAAACACAAACTATTGTGAAGAGATAAATAATTAGAAATTAGGTATAGGAATATGATGTTAAAACCTTCTATTGATACATTGCTTGACAAAGTACCATCAAAATATTCATTGGTTATTCTTGAGGCAAAACGGGCCCACGAATTGGAAAGTGGTGCAGTACCAACTCAAGAATTCCAATCAGTTAAATCAACATTACAAGCGCTTGAAGAAATCGAGTCTGGAAACGTAGTTGTTCACCCGGATCCAGAAGCAAAACGTGAAGCACTTCGTCGTCGGATTGAAGCAGAGCGGATTCGCAAAGAAGAAGAAGAGCGCAAAATTAAGGAACAAATTGCCAAAGAAAAAGAAGATGGTGAAAAAATTTAAGGTTGGGGCTTCTCAATCTTATTTTTTGCTATTTAAAGGGTTCCGTGATAAAGTAAAGCTCATATGATAGAGGCTGGAGGTGAAAAAGTGATAGCAAAAGTCATCGTAGATGTCCCATTGATGCAGACAGATAAACCCTATTCTTATCAGATTCCATTAGAATTTGAGGATATGGTGGAGGCAGGTATGCGAGTTCATGTCCCCTTTGGTAAAGGGAATCGCCTCATTCAAGGGATTGTGGTAGATGTTTTAGAAGAGGCAGACACAAGCGAGGAATTAAAAGCGATTGTGGAGGTCTTGGATTACACTCCGGTCTTAAATCAAGAGCAGTTCTGGTTGGCAGATCAATTACGAAAAAGTGTTTTTTCTTATAAGATCACGATTTTAAAAACCATGCTTCCTTCTCTCCTCAATTCGAGTTATGATAAGATTTTGTATCCTCAACCTTCTTTAGATCCAACTCTCAAAGTGAAACTTTTTGGTGAAAAAAATGAAGTTTCTTTTTCTTCTCTAGATGCGGCCGATCAAGCCCAAGTGATGCGGTTGGTCAGAAAAGGAGATTTGGTACTTGAATACAAGGCCAAGGATAGGAAACAAATTAAAACAGAAAAATGGTATCGCGTTAACCAGGAAGGATTAAAAGAACTTCAACCATCAGGAAGAGCTAAAAAAAGGCTAGCATTGAAAGAGCGCCTGTTACTAGAGCAAGGGGAGCAACCCTTAGCAGGATTGTATCAGGATTTTTCACGAGAAGTGGTAGCTTATTTTATCGAACAGGGTGTTTTAGAAATTACAGAACGAGAAGTGAATCGGGCGGCTGCATATTATGAAGGCAAAGAACAGACCCAGGCTCTGCTTTTAAATTCAGAGCAAGCAAAAGCTGTCGAAACAGTAGTTTCTCAAATTGGGAAAACATCAAAACCTTTTTTACTAGAAGGTGTGACTGGAAGTGGGAAAACAGAAGTTTATCTGCAGATTATTCAAGAAGTTCTAAATAAGGGGAAAACGGCTATTATGTTGGTTCCTGAGATTTCCCTGACGCCACAGATGACGGATCGTTTTATCTCGCGTTTTGGCCAGGAAGTAGCTATTCTGCACTCGGGCTTATCAAATGGTGAGAAGTATGATCAATGGCGAAAAGTTGAACGTGGGGAGGCCAAGGTAGTCGTTGGAGCGCGCTCAGCCATCTTTGCCCCTTTAAAAAACATCGGAGCCATCATCATTGATGAGGAGCATGAGGCTTCCTACAAACAAGATAGTAATCCACGCTACCACGCAAGGGAAGTCGCAGTCCTAAGGGCTCAGTACAATCAAGCAGTCTTGCTTCTTGGATCTGCTACACCAAGTTTAGAATCGAGGGCTCGTGCAACAAAAGGGGTTTATGAATTAATTCGTCTCACCCAACGGGCCAATCCGGCAGCCAAAATTCCAGAAGTTAAAGTCGTTGATTTCCGTGATTATATTGGCCAAAATGAAGCTGGTAACTTCACTCCGGTTCTAGTGGAAGCTATTGCTGATCGCTTGCAGAAAAAAGAGCAGGTCGTCTTGATGTTGAACCGCCGTGGTTATTCCAGCTTTGTCATGTGTCGCGAGTGTGGAACTGTGGATACTTGTCCCAATTGTGATATCTCACTGACCCTCCACATGGATACTAAAACCATGAACTGTCATTATTGTGGCTATAGCAAAGCGATTCCTCGACACTGTCCAAATTGCCAAAGTCCTTCCATTCGTTATTACGGGACAGGAACGCAAAAAGCCTATGATGAATTACAAGAGATCTTTCCTGAAGCTAAAATTCTGCGCATGGATGTGGATACCACTCGAAAAAAAGGGAGCCACGCAGCAATATTAGATGCTTTCGGGAATGGAGAAGCGGATATTTTGTTAGGGACGCAAATGATTGCTAAGGGGCTGGATTTTCCAAATGTGACGTTAGTGGGTGTCTTGAATGCAGATACTTCTTTAAATTTACCGGATTATCGATCCTCTGAGAGAACCTTTCAACTCTTGACTCAGGTGGCAGGAAGGGCCGGACGAGCAGAGAAAGAAGGAGAGGTTATCATTCAAAGCTACAACCCCAATCATTATGCGATTCGATTTGCCAAAGACCAAGATTATGAAGGCTTTTTTGCCTATGAAATGCAGATTCGCCGGCAGTTAGGCTATACGCCTTATTACTTCACAGTTGGGGTGACCCTATCCCATAAGAGTGAGGAAATGGTGATGGAGAAGTCACATCAGGTCATGGAAATTCTCCGATCTGGCTTATCTGATCAGGTCCAAATCTTAGGACCAACACCTAAACCAATTGCACGCACACATAATTTGTATCATTATCAAATCATTGTGAAATATCGTTTTGAAGTAGGTATGACACAGGTCTTGAATCAAATCTTAGAATTTACGCAAGAAAGAGGCAACCAAGATCTACGTGTCAGTATTGATAATGAACCTCAAAGTTTCATGTAAGGAAGAAAGAAATGACAAAATTAATTTTTATGGGAACGCCTGATTTTTCAGCGACTGTTTTAAAGGGATTGTTAGCAGATTCGCGCTATGAAATTCTGGCGGTTGTGACTCAACCCGACCGCAAAGTAGGTCGCAAAAAAGAGATTCGAATGACCCCGGTGAAGCAGGTAGCTTTGGAACATCAACTACCGGTTCTTCAGCCGGAGAAATTATCGGGTAGTCCAGAAATGGAAACTCTCTTATCACTAGATGCAGATGGAATTGTGACCGCTGCTTTTGGACAATTTTTACCGACAAAATTGTTGGAGAACTTCCAATTTGCGGTGAATGTCCACGCGTCTTTATTGCCTAAATATAGAGGTGGAGCTCCCATTCACTATGCCTTGATCAATGGTGATGAAGAAGCTGGGGTTACAATTATGGAAATGGTCAAGGAAATGGATGCCGGAGACATGATTGCAACTCGTTCTCTCCCAATTTTAGATGAGGACAATGTGGGAACCTTGTTTGAAAAATTGTCTGTCCTTGGACGTGACCTACTCCTAGATACTTTGCCAGCATACCTGGCAGGGGAGATCAAGCCAAGTCCACAAGATCCAAGTTTGGTCACATTTTCACCGAATATTTTACCGGAAGAAGAGGTTTTGGACTGGACCAAAACCAATCGCCAAGTCTTTAACCAGATCCGGGGGATGAATCCTTGGCCAGTTGCTCATACGTTATTAAATGGTCAGCGCTTTAAAGTTTATGAAGCAGAGCTATGCGAAGGAAATGGAAATCCAGGAGAAGTGATTGCTTTGACCAAAAAAGAGTTGGTGGTCGCTGCAGGAGAAGGCGCATTGTCCCTCAAAGTTGTGCAGCCGGCAGGAAAACCAAAAATGTCCATCACAGACTTTTTGAATGGCGCTGGCCGTCAATTGAAAGTAGGAGATCACTTTGAAAGTTAAACAAATGAATGCGCGTGAACAGATCGTTCGAGTGTTAGAAGAGGTTTTTGAACAGGGAGCTTATTCTAATATTGCTTTAAATCAAGCGCTGGAACATTCTCAACTTTCAGATAAGGATAGAAGCTTTGTTACGGAAGTTGTATACGGTACTGTAGCACGGAAGATAACACTCGAGTGGTATCTCGCCCACGTAATTGAAGACCGGACGAAATTAGATCCTTGGCTCTATTATCTTTTGATGATGAGTTTGTATCAACTTGTCTATTTAGACCGAATTCCCGATCATGCCATCGTCAATGAAGCTGTCCGGATAGCAAAACGTCGTAAAGAAGGCAGTGAGAAGTTTGTCAATGCTATTCTTAGAAAGCTCCTCCGCGAGGGGCTACCAGCTGTTGATACGATCAAGCGAAAGAACAAACGTTATTCGGTAGAGTATTCCCTACCTGTATGGTTGGTCAAAGCATTGATCGAAGAATACGGTGAAGAACGTGCTTGCGCTATTTTTAAGAGTCTCTATCAGCGTAATAAATCCAGTATTCGTGTGATTGATTTGGACGAAAAAGAAGAGTTGGCTCAGCTACTCGAAGCAACCTCCTCTCTACTTGCTTCGTCCGCTCTCGTGAAAGAGCAGGGACATTTTGCGGCGCATTCCTTGTTTAAAGAAGGGCGCATTACTATTCAAGACGAGTCCAGTCAATTGGTGGCACCAGCTTTGGATTTGCAAGGAGATGAGTGGGTTTTAGATGCCTGTGCGGCGCCAGGTGGAAAGACGACTCACCTGGCTTCTTATCTCACAACTGGGAAAGTCACAGCCTTGGATCTGTATGATCATAAATTGAAATTGATTCAAGAAAATGCCAATCGGCTCCATGTTGCGGACAAAATTTTGACAAAGAAGTTAGATGCGACAAAAGTCTTTGAAACATTTGGACCTGATGCTTTCGATAAAATTTTGGTGGATGCGCCTTGTTCAGGGATTGGTTTGATACGGAGAAAGCCTGATATCAAGTACAATAAAGAGAGTGCAGATTTTGTATCTTTACAAGCTATTCAATTGGCAATCCTGGATAGTGTTTGTCAAAGTGTGCGTAAAGGTGGTATAATAGTGTACAGTACGTGTACAATTATGGGCAAAGAGAATTTTGAAGTGGTGGACCAATTTTTGAAAAACCATCCAAATTTCGAACAAGTCCCATTGGATCACGAAAGAAAAGATATTCTTAAAAATGATTGTATCCTTATTACACCCGAATTATATGGAAGCGACGGCTTCTTTATTAGTCGTTTTAAGAGAATCTCATAATATCAGGAGGAAACTGACAGTATGGATATGACGATCTTAACCGATGTAGGTCAAAGACGGACAAATAACCAAGACTATGCAAATCAATATACAAACAAGGCAGGAAAACCGATGGTTTTTCTTGCTGATGGTATGGGAGGACACCGTGCCGGAAATATTGCTAGTGAAATGGCAGTCACAGACCTAGGTGCGGCTTGGGTTTCTTCTGAGATCGAGACGGTTAATCAAGTACGGGAATGGTTTGCAGAACATTTAGAAGCTGTGAATCGTCGGATTCATTTGGCTGGGCAAGATGATGAGCACAAAGGAATGGGAACGACACTAGAAGCCTTGGCTTTTGTAGAAGGACAAGTGATTTATGCCCACGTTGGGGATTCACGGATTGGCCTCATTCGTCAGGGCGAATACCAGCAGTTGACCAGTGACCATTCTCTTGTAAATGCTCTTTTGCGAGCTGGTCAAATTACAGAGGAAGAAGCTGCCCATCATCCTCAACGTAACATCATCACTCAGTCCATTGGTCAAAAAGATGAGTTGGAGCCGGATTATGGTTTGGTGACGGTTGAAGCAGATGATTATATTTTGATCAATAGTGACGGTTTAACCAATATGATTGGCCCGGATGAAATCAGAGATATTGTCTTGAGTGATGTTTCACTGGAAGAAAAAGCTCAAACCTTGATTCGTTTTGCCAATAATGCTGGAGGCTTGGATAATATCACTGTTGTACTGCTCCACTTTACTGAGGAGGACGCAGCATGATTCAAATCGGCAAAATTTTTGCCGGGCGATATAAAATCATCCAACAAATTGGACGCGGCGGGATGGCAGATGTTTATCTTGCACGTGATTTGATTTTAGATGGGGAAGAAGTTGCAGTCAAGGTACTGCGTACGAATTACCAGACGGATCCCATTGCGGTTGCGCGTTTTCAGCGTGAAGCAAAGGCGATGGCAGAGCTGGACCATCCAAATATCGTTCGGATTACAGACATTGGCGAAGAAGAAGGACAACAATACCTTGCAATGGAATATGTTGCAGGTTTAGACTTGAAACGCTATATCAAAGAAAATGCTCCTTTATCAAATGAAGAAGCTGTTCGTTTGATGGGGCAGATCCTTCTAGCTATGCGTCTTGCCCATACGCGTGGCATTATCCATAGAGATTTAAAACCACAGAATGTCCTCTTGACACCAGATGGAACAGCAAAAGTTTCAGACTTTGGGATTGCAGTGGCCTTCGCAGAGACTAGCTTGACCCAGACCAACTCGATGTTGGGGTCGGTTCATTATTTGTCCCCTGAGCAGGCGCGTGGTTCAAAAGCTACAGTGCAAAGTGACATCTACGCTATGGGGATCATTTTCTATGAGATGTTGACAGGACACATTCCTTATGATGGAGATAGTGCAGTCACAATTGCTTTGCAGCATTTTCAAAAGCCACTCCCATCTATTCGGGAAGAGAATAAGAATGTTCCACAAGCTTTAGAAAATGTGGTGATCAAAGCGACAGCTAAAAAACTGACGGATCGCTATAAATCAGTGGCAGAGATGTATGTGGACCTTTCAAGTTGCTTGTCCTACGAGAGAAGAAATGAGAAAAAACTGATTTTTGAAGTTCAATCGAAAGCTGATACAAAGACTCTTCCAAAAGTGAGTCCAACTCCAAAGACGGCTCCTGTTCCAATCTCTGAGGTACGCAGTGAAATCAGTTCGGTAGATCCTAATCGACCATTATCTGACCAGCAGACAATGGCACCAAGTAAAAAGCCAAGAAGACGCTTGCGGGCGCGCTACAAGGTCTTGTTTTTTGCCATTGCACTAGTTCTTGCAGCCTTTACTTTCTTGTTGTATATGAGCCCAGCCAATAAAACAGTTCCAGATGTTTCCGGCAAAACCATTGCCGAAGCTAGAGCGGTTATTGAGGGACAAGACCTTCAAGTCGGTGAAGAGAAAGAAGAGTACAGTGATTCGGTTGCAGAAGGCTATGTGATTCGGACCAATCCAAATGCAGGTGCTCAAAAGAAAGAACAAAGTCGCATTGATTTGATTGTTTCAAAAGGTCCAAATAGTTTTGAAATGCCAAACTATGTAGGAGAAACACGAGCTAAAGCAGAGGAAGATCTGAAAAATACTTATAAAGTATCAAGCAAAATGATCACGATTGAAGAAGTTGAGACCTTCGATTATGCTGCAGGGACAGTTCTTGAACAAACCCCAGCTCCAGGAGAGCAATATTCACTGAATTCAAAAACCAAGATTGTTTTGAAAGTAGCGAAAGAAACGACTTCAATTGAAATGCCAAACTATGTTGGATCAACTTATGATTTTGCTAGAAGTAATTTGATTGAGATCTATGGTATTAAAGAAGCCAATATCGAATTAAGAAAAACGGAACATCTCCCTGATGGGGTAGTTGTTTCTGCCGGTCAAATTGTCAGTCAAACTCCAGAAGTTTCGAGTACGGTGGATATTAACCGAACACGAATTGTTTTGACTGTATATGAGCCTAAAGTGACGGCTTCTTCAAGTATGAAAGCCTCATCAAGTTCAGATGCATCTAGTTCATCCTCTGCTGAACGATCAGATACAGAAAGCTCCAGCAGTAGTGCAACTGGTGGAGATTCATAAATCAGTCTAAGACTCAGATGAATTTCTGAGTCTTTTTGTATTTTTTTTGTTGCTATGTCGTGATTTTTTTATTTCCCTGTAGAGGGAAAAACTTTGAGGTCGCTTCAAGAAACTATTTTTCTACAGATGAATAGATTATGTGAATCCCTTAACAAACAAGGGGTTTCAAATCCGGTAAAATAAAATAGTCAATTAAACATAAGGTAATTTGAAGTTGAAAATAGATTGAATATCAAATTATTTGCCTTTGTTTTAGCCCACATGCTATAATCTGCGTGAAAGGAGATCAAAGAGTAAAAATGTCGTTCAGACCTGCTTTGATAGGAAATTGGTAAACGAATAGATTTTTTTCTACTAGTTGAATAGGCCTTGACAACTGGTGGAGATAAATATCGTGAACTAAGAAACAGGGAGGTAGAATGACTTTTGAAATATGTGCACATAGTTGATGTATCTTTCGCCTATACTTTCCCAATGGATATTATTTAAATGGACAGAAAATATAGAGTGGTTAGTCGAGCAATCTTAGCAACAGCTATGATTGTCCCGGCATTTATAGCAACAAAAGTAGCTGCAGAAAATAGAGGATGGAATACCTCCCCTTATCGTTCAAACTATTATAACTATGGTTACAATAATTGGAACGGTTATAATGGCTATAATTCATGGACCTATAGTTATGGCTATGGATATCCAAATTGGAACTATTATTATGGCTATAACTATGGTTATCCTAGTTGGAATAATTATTATGGCTATAATGGTTGGAACTATGGTTATTCCTTGGAAAATGATGTAAACTACATTTATTGGAATGGCAATCATTATTATCGGATGAGTGATGGGACTTACCGGATCTACCGCAATGGTGAGTGGAAGCCTTTAACTAATCGGAATAACTCTACTAATAACCTTGCCAATGACCCTCATTATGTATATGAAAATGGCTACCATTATTATGTATTAGATAATGGGGATTATTACTACTATAAAACTGGTAAATGGGTATTTGTGAAGAATTCGACGGAAAATCCTGATACTCCAGATCCAACTCCAACACCGACTCCGGATCCAACTCCAACACCCGACGAGCCAGATCCAAGCGATAAACCCGATCAACCAGTCAACCCATCAGAACCATCTACACCAGAAGAACACGGGAACTTGATCTTCCCAGAAAATCCTCCATTTGTAGGAGCAGATGGAGAGTTTGATCCTTTCGCACCAACCCCAGAAAATCCAAGTGAACCAAAACCAGAAGAACCGGTGCAACCTGAAGTGCCTGGAAATGATGGTTTGGTATCAACAGATCAGCCTAGTGAAAACCAAATTCCTCCATACGTTGAGACACCTGCAGAAGGATTAGAACATCTTCCATGGGCTCCAAATGGACGAGCACCAAAGATAGTCTATCCTCCTGGCAAACCTGGATCAGCAGCTTTGCGTCGAGATAAGAACTACTACTTTGACGGGTCGACTCACTATTACTACGTTCCTTCTGATACGGAAGCAACTGGTTACTCTGCTTATTGGAAATGGAATGGAGATAAATGGAAACTTTATGGAATGACAGATCCGAAAGATCCTGAAATCGATCCAAAATTCCACGAAGATGCCAAAGATGATGAATATGCCTATAGCGATCGAGACTCAAGCGTGAAGCTCTACTCTACAAACCTTGTAGAAACAGCTAAAGCAGGTCAAGCTCTTCCATTTAAGAATGTGGATGAATTTAAGGACTATGTCATTAAGAAAATGAATCCTAAATTTATTGACAATGCTGGCTGGGATGCCAAAGTAGAATGGGAAATCGAGGACCCAGAACTCTTTGAGCAATCTAAAGAAAACCCATGGGCTAAAGACTATGTTTTAATCGCTAACTTGAAGAGTGGAGTAGATGACAAGAACTACAAAGATGTTGAGTTTGGCTATGTGAAATTCGTTTATCGTGTAGAAGCAACAGACAATACAAACTATATCGAGTTAGATAAAGCGAAAGAAGCATTTGCTAAGATTAACGAATTGCGAAAAGCACAAGGCTTAAAAGAATTGACTTGGTCAGATGATGTCTACAACTCACGTGCCTTACCAAAAGCCCATACTATTTCACGTCAGTACGATAGCACAGGTTTTGTAGCTCGCCGTGAAGACAATGCAACAACAGTCGCAACGAAATGGTATAACAGTGGATTGAGAGAATTAATGCTCGATCCAAATGCCACAGAAGGTGCGGTAGCAGCAGTCATCAATGGCGACGGTAACTATTACTGGGCATTCATGTATAAATAATGCCTCTAGACAACCGTTATTGGAAAGAACTTATTTAATAACAATTCATTCCGATACTAAGGACACCCAAAGGATTTCTATCTTTTGGGTGTTTTTTTGCTCTTCGTATTATCCAACCACAGACGGAAGTCAAATGAGGAAAAATTTGATAAAATAGGAAAAGATGAGGTAGACTATGTGGAAAATACAAATTTTTATTTTCGTTGAAGCCGTTTTGTTAACATTAGCAGCGATCACCATTTTATCAATCGATTTTTCCAGATTTGTTGTCTTGATGGTTCTCTTTTTGCTCCTTTTGTATTACTATTTTGGCAAACAAAAAGCAAATTTTCTATTAATCGCGCTGAGTGTGCTCTTGTTTTTTATCGTGATGCTGAATCCTTTTGTGATTGCAGCCATTTTATTTGCGGTGGTTTATGGTTTATTGATCGCCTACCCTTATATGTATAAGGAAAATGAAGCAGTTGTGTTTGATGTTGAAGAGGATACGAAAATTCGTCAGGAAAAAACTCGATGGATTGGTGATTTACAACATTTTTCAAAGCAAAGTCGAGGGTATCGAGATCTGAATGTGATCCGAATTTTTGGGAATGACACCCTCCATTTAGAGGAGGTAGCCATTTGCAATTGGGACAATGTGGTGATCATTCGGAAAGGGTTTGGAAATACAAAAATTATCTTACCGATTGATTTAGAGTTGCATTTACAAATTAACACCCTGTATGGAGATCTGAAGTTTTTGGATCTTCCTGTCCGTAAAATGAGAAATGAAACCATAGATATTGAAACGTCACATTATCGGAGATCGCATCGTTCTATAAAAATTGTGTTAGTTGGTATTGTTGGGGATGTTGAGGTGATTCGCGCATGAAGAAATTAGACTATCTCCTATTGTACTTCTATTCCCTAATGGTGGTTGCGGTCATTTGTCATACCATTTTCCATTTTGTTGGTTTTCAGTGGGGCAAACTTCTCTCAGATCTTTCCCTGCTTCAATCATTCCTATTTTTGGTTTTTAGTCTGACGCTTGCATTGACGGCTTTGGTTGTCTTAATTATTAAGATCACGCAATTTGTAACGGTTCATGCAGTACAACAAAAGGTAGAATCTATCCTGACTGCTTCACAGCGAAAAGAAATTGCCCCCAAAGAATTGAATCAACAGTTAGATTTATTGGACAGCAAATTGCTTCGACTAGAAGAAAATTTACAAAAAAGTGAAAATCGTGTGATGCGAAATGAGGAAGAAATTGTGGAAATCGAGCGTAAGAGAATTGCGCGTGATCTACATGACACGGTTAGTCAAGAATTGTTTGCAGCCAATATGATTTTATCTGGAGTGGCAGCACAGGCTCTTGAGTTAGAGAAAAGTCAGATCCAGCAGCAACTAAATGGTGTGTCAGATATTCTAGGTACAGCCCAAAATGATTTACGCGTCTTGCTCTTACATCTTCGTCCTACAGAATTGGAAGGAAAAAGTTTGGTAGAAGGGATGGAGATGATTTTTAGAGAATTGAAGGAAAAGAGTAACCTAACAGTTGTCTTCCATCATAATGACGTGAGCATTCCAAAAGAAATGGAAGAACATCTATTTCGAATCGTCCAAGAAATTGTCAGCAATACCTTGAAACACGCTAGAGCTCAACAAATGGATGTCTTTTTGCATCAGGAAGGAAAACAACTTCATTTACGGATGGTAGATGATGGAATCGGCTTTGAGCAGGAAAAATTGGAACGATTGAGTTATGGGTTGAAAAATATTCAAGAACGTGTAGAAGACATGGCGGGAACCATTAAAATAAGAACGAGTCCTCAAAAGGGAGTGGCTGTGGATATTCGCGTTCCCCTCCTTGTAAAAGATAAAAATGAAAAGGAAACTGTATGAAAGTATTATTAGTAGACGACCATGAAATGGTCCGGTTGGGATTGAAAAGCTTTTTGTCCATGCAAACCGATATTGAGCAAGTCTTAGAGGCGAAAAATGGGCATGAAGGGGTGGAGTTGGCGCTGAAAGAAAGACCAGACGTCATCATCATGGATATTGTGATGCCAGAGCTAAATGGAATCGATGCGACTCTAACCATCCTAAAAGAGTGGCCGGAAGCTAAAATTGTCATTTTGACGTCTTATTTAGATAACGAAAAGATTTACCCTGTCTTAGATGCTGGTGCAAAAGGGTATATTTTAAAGACCTCGTCAGCAACTGAGATCTTACAGGCTGTCAGAAAGGTTGCAAAGGGAGAATTTGCAATTGAGACAGAAGTTAGTCAAAAAGTTGAGTCACGAAAGAACCATGCTGAATTGCATGATGATTTGACAGCTAGAGAACGAGATATTCTGGCTTTATTGACGAAAGGATATGAAAATCAACGAATAGCAGATGAACTCTTCATTTCTTTAAAAACAGTGAAGACCCATGTCTCCAACATCTTATCGAAATTAGAAGTCAGTGATCGGACGCAAGCAGTCGTCTATGCCTTTCGACACCATCTGGTGAATCAAGAAGATTTTTAAAGGGAAACATGCTATAATAGAGCATGATCATAAGGGGGAGACAAGTGGACGCAAAATTACGTTATAAAGCCAAAAAAGTTAAAATCGTCTTTTTTGATATTGATGATACATTACGTGCAAAAGAAACTGGATTGATCCCAGAATCTGTCAAAGAAGTCTTTCATCAATTGAAAGAAAAAGGAATCCGAACAGGGATTGCAACGGGTAGAGGGATTTTTGGGGTTGTTCCTGAAATCATGGACTTAAAGCCTGATTTTCTAGTAACCTTAAACGGTGCCTATATAGAAGATACAAAAGGAACTGTGATCTACCAATCACCAATCAATGAAGCAATCGTTTCTTCTTTTGTGGATTGGGCCAAAGAATCCGAGATTGATTATGGGTTAGTAGCTAGTCATCAAGCTGCCCTGTCTAATCGGACACCCTTGATCAGTGATGCTATTGACATCATTTATCCAAACTTACCAGTAGATCCAGATCTGCATTTGAAAGAACCTATTTTCCAAATGTGGACCTTTGATGAACAGGATAGTGAGCTAGAGTTGCCCCCTTCTTTGCAAGAGAACTTGCGCCTAGTTTCGTGGCATCCCCATTCGTCAGATGTTGTTCGCTTTGAAGCTTCAAAAGCTTCAGGAGTTTCTCATCTTGTAAATCATTTGGGCTTGAAGCCAGAGAATGTTTTAGTATTTGGGGATGGATTAAATGATCTAGAATTGTTTGATTACGCTGGAATTAGTATCGCAATGGGAAAATCTGCCCCAGAGTTACAAGAAAAAGCTGATTATATCACTAAGAATTTAGAAGAAGATGGCATATTCTATGCCTTAGAGGAGTTAAATATGGTTGAAAAAGAATTGACATTACCACAGTTAGAACTTGCTACGGTTGACGGTCCTGTCGCTGTGATCAAAACCAATCACGGTGAGATGAACATTCAATTGTTCCCGGATCAAGCGCCAAAAACAGTTGCAAACTTTGTAGCTCTTGCTAAGTCTGGCTATTATGATGGTGTCATTTTCCATCGGATTATTAAAGATTTTATGATCCAAGGGGGAGATCCTACTGGTACAGGTATGGGTGGTGAATCCATCTATGGTGAGAGCTTCGAAGACGAATTTTCAAAAGAACTGTACAATATTCGCGGAGCCCTTTCGATGGCAAATGCTGGACCAAACACAAATGGTAGCCAATTCTTTATTGTACAAAATCAACATCTCCCATATTCGAAAAAGGAATTGGTCCGCGGTGGCTGGCCTGAAGAAATTGCTGAAATCTATACGACAGAAGGAGGAACTCCTCACCTAGATCAACGCCATACCGTATTTGGACAATTGATGGATAAAGCTTCTTTTGCTGTGTTGGATGAGATCGCGGCTGTTGAGACAGGGATGATGGATAAGCCGGTAGAAGATGTCGTGATTGAAACCGTCGAAATTGAGGACTAATATGAAAATTGGAGATAAGTTAGAAGGGACCATTACAGGCATTCAACCTTATGGTGCCTTTGTCGAACTAGAGTCGGGTGTCACGGGCTTGATTCATATCTCAGAGATTAGAAGTGGTTATGTAAGTAATATTCATGATATTCTTTCAATTGGAGAAAAAGTCTTTGTCCAAGTCATCGATGTTGATGAATATTCTAAGAAAGCTAGCCTCTCTCTGAGAACACTAGAAGAAACACCACAACGAAGTATTCGACACCATCGTTTTTCAAATGACCGCTACAAGAGTGGTTTTGCGCCCTTAGCTCAACAGATGCCGACCTGGGTTAAAGAAGGAAAGGTATTCTTTAGCAAACAAGAAAAGAAATAAAAACTTCGATAGGTTGATGAAACCTATCGAAGTTTTTTTGATATAGAGAATTATTCAAATTCGTAAAGGGTAGTAGAAAGATAACGTTCTCCATTATCTGGTGCAAGAGCAAGAACTTTTTTACCGCTACCCAATTCTTTTGCGACTTCAATAGCAGCATAGATAGCAGCTGCGCTTGAGATACCGACTAAGAATCCTTCAGCTCCACCGATAGCGCGTGCAAGTTCGAAAGCTTCTTCTGAAGATACGCGACGAACACCATCATATGCATTAGTGTCTAAAGTATTTGGGATAAAACCAGCTGAAATCCCTTGGATTTTATGTGGTCCAGGTTTTTCGCCAGAAAGGACTGCGGATTCATTGGCCTCAACGGCATAGACTTTGACAGCAGGATTATTCTTTTTCAAAGTATGAGAAATACCAGAAACAGTACCACCAGTACCAACACCTGCGACAAAAGCATCTAAACCATCTTTTCCAAAGGCATCAACGATTTCTTGTCCTGTTGTTCTTTCATGTACCTCTGGGTTAGCAGGGTTTTCAAATTGAAGAGGAAGGAAGCCATTTCTTTCTGCAGCGATTGCTTCAGCTTTAGCGATAGCGCCTTTCATTCCTTCACTTCCAGGAGTCAAAACGAGTTCAGCTCCATAGGCTTGGATGATTTTACGACGTTCCACACTCATGGTTTCAGGCATGACAATCACAACCTTGTAGCCTTTAGCTGCGCCGACCCATGACAAGCCAATCCCTGTGTTCCCACTAGTTGCTTCGACAATGGTATCACCTGGTTTGATCAAGCCATCCGCTTCAGCTTTTTCAATCATGCTCAAAGCAATCCGGTCTTTAACAGATGATCCAGGATTGAAGGCTTCGAGTTTGACATAGACATCTGCAGCTCCTTCAGGAACAAGACGGTTCAATTTGACAATCGGAGTGTTCCCAATCAATTCTGTAATATTTTCATAAATAGCCATAATATACCTCAGTTCTAGGTTTTCTTGATACTAACAAGTATAGTCCCTTGCGGGAAGAATGTAAAATATAGAAATTTTATGGGTGTGATAAAAAAAAACTATCGTTGCCGATAGTATTTTAATTATTTTTCTACAGAAAGTAGGGGTACTTCAACCTCACGAATTCCTTGGTCCTCAATAATGACTTTGCCATTGTAAAATTCGACTAAAGCTGCTGTGATAGAACTTGTGTTTTCTTTATCTACAAAAATAGTTGTCATCACCTGATCTGTAAACATCGGATCTTGTTCCGCCAATTGATGGTCTTTTAAGAAATTAGCAAATTCTTGGTATTGGGAGTAAGAAAGTGTGATCCCAAGAATCACTTGCTCTTTGATTTCTACCAGTCCAATTTCTCGAACTGCTTGTGCAACACTTCCAGCATAAGCACGAATCAGACCGCCAGCGCCTAATTTAATACCTCCGAAATAGCGGGTAACTACGACACAACTATTAGTGATGCGATGATTCTCCAAAACTCCTAACATCGGTACCCCAGCGGTTCCACTAGGCTCTCCATCGTCACTGGTCCGTTTGATGTCACTTTGTTCCCCAATGATGAAAGCAGAGCAGTTATGTGTAGCCTTATAGTGTTCCTTTTTGATGGCATTGATAAAATCTCTAGCTTCCTCTTCAGAGGAGACTCGCTTGACATGACAAATGAATTTTGATTTTTTGATTTCTTCTTGAACAGTGCCGTTCTCTTTAAATGTAACATATTCCATATTCTTATTTTACAAAAAAAGAATGATTTTCTCCAACTTTTGCGAATTAATAAGTATGAAGATAGAAGAATCTTATGGAAGACTCTTAACGGAGAGTCAAATGACAAATGATTTAAAAGAAATTGCCCAAGAACTTCCCGCTATAGAAAAACAGAATGGAAGGTACCAATGCTTTCGATGTGGCAGTTTGATTGATCAAAAACTGTGGAAGTTGAGTGAAGAGGTACTGTATTGTAGAGCCTGTATCCAATTGGGGAGGATCCGGAGTGATCAAAAACTTTATACTATTGCACAGCAAGACTTTGAAGGACAGGAGGTGTTAAACTGGAAGGGAACCTTGACTTCCTATCAACAAGAGGTATCCGAAGGTCTCATCCAAGCAGTTAAGGCAGGAAAACATGCCTTGGTACATGCTGTGACAGGAGCTGGAAAAACGGAAATGATGTATCAGGTTGTAGCAACAGCGATCAAGGCAGGAAAAGGAGTCTGTATTGCTACCCCGAGAATCGATGTCTGTATCGAACTGTACGGAAGGATGAAGGAAGATTTTTCCTGCCCCATCTCTTTACTTCATGAAGAATCGGAACCCTATTTTAGAACACCTTTGGTGATCGCTACAACCCATCAATTGCTAAAGTTTTATCAGGCCTTTGATCTCCTTATTATAGATGAAGTAGATGCGTTTCCCTATGTGGACAATCCAATCTTATATAAAGCAGCTCAGAATGCAATAAAAAAAGAGGGAAATACCCTATATTTAACAGCAACCTCTACAGATGAGTTAGATAAAAAGGTCAAGAAAAAAGAAATCATTCGTTATAGTCTTCCAAGAAGATTTCATGGGAACCCACTAGTGGTCCCTGAAATAAAATGGGTGCCGAAAATTAGAGAAAAAATAGAAAAAGGAAGAATCCCTTACCAACTATTGCAACTGATCAAGAAACAAAGACAGACTCACTACCCATTGTTAATCTTTGTATCTGAGATAGAATTAGGACAACAATTTACTGAGAACTTAAAAAAATACTTTCCAAAAGAAACAGTAGGTTTTGTATCCTCACAGACAACAGACCGCCTACGAATGGTAGAAGAGTTTAGAAACAGAGCCATAACCATGCTAGTCTCGACAACAATTTTAGAAAGAGGAGTGACTTTTCCATTTGTAGATGTCTTTGTTTTAGAAAGTAATCACAAATTATTTACTAAAAGTGCCCTCGTACAAATTTCAGGAAGGGTCGGTCGAAGTAAAGAAAGACCAACAGGTAAACTACTTTTTCTATCAGATGGTATAACACGAGAAATGAAGAAAGCGATCAAAGAAATAAAGGAAATGAATCAGGAGGCTGGATTTTGAAAGAATGTCTGCTTTGTACTAAAGAGTTGAAAACTGGTGAACATTTTACAGACCTTATTTTTATTAAACAACAAGAAGAATGGATTTGTAAAGAATGCAAAGAAGACTTCGAACAAATTGGCGAAATCCATTGTCCTAGATGTTATAAAGATAAGGAGGAGAAAGTATGTAAAGATTGCGAATACTGGATACAAAAGGGGAATATGGTCGAACATGAAGCATTATATAGATATAATACAGCAATGAAGGACTATTTCAAGCGATATAAATTTGAAGGCGATCGTTTATTAGGAATGGTATTTGCATGTGACATCAAAAAAGCCTTGAAAAAGTATAAAAGCTATACGATAATACCGACTCCAATCAGCCATGAAAAAAACCAGGAGAGAGGATTCAATCAAGTCTCGACTATACTAGATTTTGCAGAGATAAAGTACAACAGTCTCTTCCAAAAAGAAGACACTTTAGCCCAATCAAAAAAAACAAGAGAAGAACGATTAAAAACCTCTCAACACTTTCAATTAAAAGGAGAAGTTTCAGAAAAGCAGAAATATCTTATCTTCGATGATATCTACACAACTGGCAAAACAATCGAATTAATGAAGCGCCTACTAATTGAAAAAGGTGTGAAAGAAATAAAGACATTTTCAATCGCAAGGTAAAAAAAGATTTGCAAAAACTTTATGAAAGCGTTATAATATACATATAAATAAAAACATAATGTTTAGAAAGTAGGTACTAATATGATTAAATATAGTATCCGTGGTGAAAACCTAGAAGTAACAGAAGCCATTCGCGACTATGTCGTTTCTAAACTCGAAAAGATTGAAAAATATTTTCAGGCAGATCAAGAGCTAGACGCTCGAGTAAACTTAAAAGTTTACCGTGAAAAGACCGCAAAAGTAGAAGTAACCATTCCGCTTGGATCTATCACACTTCGTGCAGAAGATGTCTCTCAAGATATGTACGGTTCAATTGATCTAGTTGTAGATAAAATTGAACGTCAAATTCGTAAGAATAAAACAAAAATCGAAAAGAAAAATCGTGTTAAATCTGGTGCAGGTAAATTGTTTACCGATGCAGTTGTAGAAGAAGCAGCAACCACCACAGAAAAAGTTGTTCGCTCAAAAACAATTGATCTAGAGCCAATGGATTTAGATGAAGCGATCCTTCAAATGGATCTATTAGCACACGACTTCTTCATTTATCGTGATGCAGAAGACAACACAACAAATGTGATCTACCGTAGAGAAGATGGAGACATCGGTCTATTGGAAGTAAAAGAATAGAGATCAAAAAGAGATTGAAAACATCAATTAAATTATAGAGGAATCAGGAGCATTTATGCTCCTGATATTTTTATATAAACCAAAAAAGTAAAAAAACTTTCAAAAAAATAAAATTTTTTGAAAAAAAGTATTGACAGTAAGGTAAGGTCATGATATACTAATATAGTTGTCGCGCGAGAGCGACAAAGACCTTTGAAAACTGAACAAGACGAACCAATGTGCAGGGCGCTATAACTAAGGTTATAGTAACTGAACAATAAAAAAACAATAAATCTGTCAGTGACAGAATGAGTTTAAGACAAACAATTATTTTAATGAGAGTTTGATCCTGGCTCAGGATGAACGCTGGCGGCGTGCCTAATACATGCAAGTAGAACGCTGAAGCTTGGTGCTTGCACCGAGCGGATGAGTTGCGAACGGGTGTCGCTCAAGCAGACGGCCGCGACGGCCACATGCTCACCGAACGCGTGGACATGCGCCAGACGTTCCGGAACGTGCCGAATATCACCCGCGGGACGATTTTGCGCCTGCTGGGCTGAACCAATAAGAGAAAATCACAACAAGGAGAAAACCCATGACAAAGAGAGCAAAGGGGACGCTTGCGCTGATTCTGGCGTTCGTCGTGCTGGCGAACGCGGGAATCTTCCGGAAGATGTCCTATTCCAAGACGCACACGAGCGGCGACACGATCGTTGTGCGCGTCGGCGATACCGTCGCCGCGAACCACCCCATCTCGCAGGCGCTCTATATCTTTGAAGAGGAGCTTGAGCGCATCTCGAACGGGCGCTTTGACGTGCGCGTTTACATCAACTCCGCCCTCGGCGGCGACCGCCAGCAAACCGAGAGCGTCATCCTCGGCTACATGCAGGGCAACACCCCGCCGACGTCTGTGCTCGCGGGCTTTGATACCCGGTTCATCAAGCACAAAAGAAAAAAACAAGGCTGTCAATGCAGAACTTGCAGAGATTCTTA
>OKRY01000346.1_pt1 | contig 35723 bp, 37 predicted proteins | sample 1601121 | NCBI WGS metagenome assembly OKRY01 (sample SAMEA3541546, study PRJEB24748) | human gut metagenome | biome: human gut; feature: human-associated habitat; material: faeces | place: China | collected 2012
GAGACGCTGTAAAAAACAAAGAACAACGTACTTTATACTATGATGTAAAAGAAAATGATAAGTTGGACGTAAAGGTTGGATTGCAGGACGTGGACAAAACATTCGTGTTCAAAGATGTTGATACTACAGATGTAAAAAAAGTGGATGTTTCTTTAAAGGATGATAAAGTCAGTCTAGATGTAACGAAAAAAGATGGCAGTACTGCCACTTTGATCCCTTCTGAAGATTCTGTAAAGACAGAGGAAGAAAAGAAAGATGAGCAGGAAGTAAAACAAGAAGAAAAGAAAGAGGAGAAGAAAGAAGAAACCGCAAAAGCGGATACTTCAAATAAATCAAACACTTCAGAATCAAAGAAGCATAACACCGCTTCGACTAGCTCAAGTTCAAACAAGAACAACTCAAGTTCTAACAGTTCCAAACCTTCTTCTAAACCTTCAAACAGCAGTAACTCTAGTTCATCTAAACCATCAAATAACAATAGTTCAAACAGCTCAAAACCAGCTGAACATACACATAACTGGGTGGCTCAGTATAAGACTGTAAATATTCCAGAAAAAGGGCACAACGAACAGGTCTTGGTGCAGGCTGCCTATGATGAACAGGTTCCAATTACTGAGATGAAGGAGTTCTCAATCTGTAATCAATGTGGAGCGGATATTACAGGAAGATATATAGAACATTTTGAAGCTAATGACGGTTGTTCAGGATATCACTCTGAATGGAGAGAAGTTGTAACAGGATATAAGACTGTACATCACGATGCAGTGTACGAAACAAGATATGTTGTGGATTCACCTGCTACCACAAAGCAGGAATTGACAGGCTACAAGTGCAGTAGTTGTGGAAAAACGAAAGCTAACTAAATATAGATCAAAAGACAGAATGAAATAATAAAGCGGGTAACGCCCGTACTATTGCACCATCTTTCATGGAATAGGAGGCGATAAATATGAACATCTTTAGTTTATATGATTATCCTTAAATGAACTTGAAAGGATTTCAGTATTTGTTCCTTCAGAATATTGAAATTCAATTCACGTCATAAGACAAAATTTCTAACGTTAGGGATTTTAAGGGGATAGAAACATCTTTAAGGGGAATTTTTAAATTAAGGCAATTTGCCTTAATAGGAAGGAATGAAAGTATGAAAAAGATTAAGAATACCTTTCTTGCCTTTTTTGTAACTGTGTTAACTTCACTGAATCTTGCTCTTCCTGCATACGCAGAAGAAGCAACGACTCAGACTGTTGATTCAGCGGGATTCTCAGTGAGTGTTGTTGGGGATGGTACAGTTACACTTTCATCTAGTGATTTCACAAAATCATTGTCGAATGGTGACATTTTCAATGCATCCTACGAAGAGGGTACAGAAATTAAAATTGTCTCAAAATCCAATGAAAATGCGGTTATTGATGATGTAGCTTTAAATAACAGCACAATTTCAGGATTTACGAGCGGTAAAAAATCTTTCAGTTTTGTTTATGCAACGAAAACTGCGGATGCAAATTTCAGTGTAACTTTTAAAACAAAAGAAACACAGAAAACAGAAAGCAGTACGACTGAAGAAAACACAAGCGAACAGTCATCTGTTCAAAGTGAGAATTCAAGTACATCACAAGATGAAACATCAAGTGATGTAAACGAGGATTCATCTTCTGAGAATGGGGACAAGGTAAGACTTGTTTACCAAGGAAAAAAGAAAAATTTAGATTCGGATTTGATTTCAGCTAAATATTCTAATATGTACGTTTTGGAATATGGTTCTCAGGATGAAGCGGATAATGCTAAATCAGAATTAAAAGACGGCTTAACTAGCAATGTCACCGAATTGCTAGTTAAGCCAATTTATTTCTTTACAACATTCGTTAGACAGACAAAACCAAGAACTAGCATCCCTTCGAGATTTCCTTCTGCCAATGCTTATGAATGGACAAGTAACATTCAAGGAGGATAAGGAGTAAAATGTCAAAAGGATATATTTACGTTATGACTAACCCTTGCTTGAAGAATATGGTCAAGATTGGCTACGCAGCCGATGTTGAATTGAGACGTAAGCAACTAAGTACAACTGCTCTTCCTTATGAGTATGAGGTATATGCTACATATGAAACTTCAGGAAATCTTGAAGATAAGAAACTTCATAGATTGATTGATAATTTAAACCCAGATTTAAGAGTTTCAAAAAGCAGAGAGTTCTTTGTGATGAAGCCAAAGGAAGCGTATGAATTGCTTGAAGCCATTGCAATCATCAGTGGGTCTCAAGATAAGCTTACTTTACTAGTCGATGATGGTAATCAGCAAACACATCAACAAAATAAAAAGCGTCCAGCCATTAACTTTGAAGAATGTGGTATTCCTATAGGTGCTGAACTTGTATATACTGAGGACCCTACAGTTGTAGTTACAGTAGAGGGGCCTCGTAAGGTGATTTACAACAATGAGATTACTTCTTTATCAGCTGTTGTTGGTGGAATTAAAGGAGTAAAAGCGATTGCCGGTCCATCTTACTTCACATATAATGGTAGATTAATTACAGACATTGCAAATGAGACGCAATGGAAGGATTATTAAGAGGTGACCCACATGTCAAAACAAAAGAAAGATTGGACAGCGCTTAATATTCGTATGAGCTCTGATATCTATGATACTTTAACTCAGTATGCTGATGATAAAGGACAAAATAAAACAGTTGCCGTTGAACGCATCCTTAAAGAGCATCTCGAAAAAGAAGGATATAAAATAGAGAAGAAGTCTTCTAACTAGAGGACTTTTTTCATTTGTGTAAATTAAGACTATTTTTTTGTGTCAATAGCATGGAATATATGGTATTGTATAAATGAAGATAAGATATCTTCTAGGGTGTGGTGGATAGAGATTATCGATTCTACTGTTCAAGATAGAAGAGTTTACATAAGAACCTGTTCTTGAGAACGAACCAAACGGAAGGTGATTGGAACCGTCAGCCTGGCCCCAGGCTAAAAACAATGGGTATCCGGGGAGGCGTATGGACTCCCACCAATCAAAATTAGAGCATCCAATAAGATGTGCTCCTGAGAAAATTGAGTTTTTAGAAAAACTACCTTGATTTCCTGCAAGAATTATGGGGTAGTTTTTTCTTTTCACCGACCATTATCACCTTTTTGGTCGAGTACAAACGAGCTGACTTTCTGTATGATTAAAACAGAAAGAGAGGAACCTATGACTAAAAGAATATCAAAAAAGGTAAAGAGGTCGTTTAAAATCAAATCCGCCCACGATGAACTAGGAGAAGTTCTGGCTGAGCTGCTTAGAATGCTTGATATTGACGAACTTCATATCCTAACCTATAAGGACCGTATTGATTTGTTCGCAACAAAAGAGATGAATCCATTGCACGTAGAACTCTACGAGAAGCTCTTTAGTTTGTCTGAAGACGATGTTGACCGCATTGAAGAGTACAAGCGAAAGCTTGGCATTTGATATCTTGCATCATCCTCTCATTCTTCTATGTTTTTTCCTGCTTTGCTACAAATTCTTCCCCTTAAGGTAGATTTTGTAGCAGTAGCCCGAGAAAATGTAGCAAAAGCAGGCATAACAGCCTGCTTCGTTTGATATAAGCTACCTAGTCTTAATAATACATGCTTAAATCAGCATCTATGATTTTTTGTTTGACAACTTTGGCATCCTTATAAGTTACTTCTACCGCACTATAATCACCTGCGTAAACTCTTCTCCATTCGATTTCGAATTCAGGGAATTCTCTCGACAACGCTTCCGCAGGACAGTTTTCGAAACCGATGAACCGTTCGTTTCCGATGTCTTCGAAATACATACTTCTTTCATCTTCTACTACTATGATATTATCATTTGAAAATGTTTCTTTATAGTAGTCACAGAAGTCCTTAGCTATTAAATTGAATTGACCGGGAGTAGCATCCTTTACAGTAACTGTATATCTATGAGGATATGACATAACGTGCCTCTCTTTCTATAAGAGCATTATAGCATAGCATAACTATAAGTTCATATCTGTGCTACAATATAAAAAGACAGATTAAATAGCTTATAAAAATAGAGGTGTCACTTATGTATTATGGAAATATTAAAAAGAACGATATAGCTAACGGGCAGGGAGTACGTGTAACATTATTTGTATCTGGGTGTACAAATCACTGCAAGAATTGTTTCCAGCCTGAGACATGGAATTTTGATTATGGAAAACCTTATACAAAAGCAACTGAAGATGAAATTATCGAAGCCTTAAAGCCAAGCCACATTGCCGGTTTGACATTACTTGGTGGAGAGCCTTTTGAACCAGAGAATCAAAGAGAACTAGTCAAACTACTTCGCCGTGTTCGTAAAGAGTTGCCTGATAAAAACATTTGGTCTTTTACAGGCTTTGTATTGGACCAAGACTTACTTGACGGTGGTCGCAAACACTGTGAAGTTACTGATGAAATGCTTTCATTGCTTGACGTCCTAGTCGATGGTCCATTTCGAGAAGAGGAAAAGGATATCACACTGGCATTCCGCGGCTCAAGAAATCAGAGAGTCATCGATATGAAGAAGTCTTTAAAAGAAAAAGAAGTTATTTTATATTTAGATTGATGTGGTACCTCTATAGTCTAAAAATCGGGTGCTACAATGCATAAAGAGGTATTTTTTACAACATAAAATTCAAAGTCTGCACCCGTTTTTTATACTATAGAAATGTGGTACAATATAAATGAAAAGAGAGTATCCAATAAAGGGTTCTCCTTAGGAAATTTTAATAGCTTTAGAAAAAACTACCTATGTTTCCGCCAAGAATTATGAGGTAGTTTTTTCTTTTGAAAAGATAGCAAGATTCGTGAATAAATCTCGCTTTTTTTCATCAAAAGCGTAAAGTGTCCCCTGCCAAAACCAAGTGATAGGGCGAAGAGATTTAAATCAGTGCTTTGATTGATAAAATGTCTCGATGTGATACAATATAAACGAGAAGAACATCTAATAAGAAGTTCTCCTTGGAAAAATGTATAGTTATGAAGAAACTACCTTAATTTCTTGCCGGAATATCGAGGTAGTTTTTTCTTATTCATTTCATCTCTATCATGCTATAATAAATGTGGTAAATACCTTCTAAGTGAAAACAAAAAAATGAACATTATAGGTGCCTATCAACACCTCATTTCCACTCTAATTTCTAAACATTAAGAATAAAGTACATAATGTTTAATGTTCAGAAAGGAAAAGAGTGAACAAAATGAGAATATCCTTTGTTTAAAGGGTATGAGAAGATTTAGAATAATGTTCACACTTTTCAAGTTTCGTAACCCAAAATGTACTATGGAAATATAAAAAAGAATGATATCGCAAATGGTAAAGGTGTACGTGTAACACTATTTGTATCAGGGTGTACAAATCATTGTAAGAATTGTTTCCAGCCAGAAACATGGAACTTTGATTATGGTAAGCCTTATACAAAGGAAACGGAAGATGAAATTATTGAAGCTTTAAAACCAAGTCATATTGCAGGATTGACATTGCTTGGTGGTGAACCGTTTGAACCAGAAAATCAAAGGGAACTTGTGAAACTTCTTCGACGTGTTCGTAAAGAATTACCTGAAAAGAATATTTGGTCGTTTACTGGATTTATTCTTGATCAAGACTTGTTAGATGGAGGAAGAAAACATTGTGAAGTCACAGATGAAATGTTGTCTTTATTAGATGTATTAGTGGATGGTCCTTTTAAGGAAGAAGAAAAAGATATCACTTTGGCATTTCGTGGTTCAAAAAATCAAAGGGTTATTGATATGAAGAAATCTTTGAAGGAACAAGAGGTTGTAGAATTGGAAGTTTAATCTTCCAATTTTTTTTAACTATTGTTAAGAAAATTTGATATAATGGTCTCATGAACTATAGTGTGATTGTTTTAGCTGCTGGAAGAGGCAGTCGTACAAATTTAGATTATAATAAAGTATTTTATACTTTTGAAAACGGACAAACTGTGTTAAATAAGAGTCTGTCTGTTTTTTTATCAGATGATGAGTGTAAACAAGTGGTTTTAGTTTGTGCTGATTATGAAAAGGACTATGTGAATGAACATTATACATATGATTCAAGAATCCAAGTTGTAACAGGAGGGCAAACACGACAAGATAGTGTATATAATGGCTTACAAGTTGTTGATCAAGATTATGTTATGATTCATGATGGGGCTAGACCTTTTGTTGAAAAGAATTGGATTTTTGATTTGAAACAAACATTAGAAACCGAATCGGCTTGTTTATTAATGGTTCCAAGTGTGGATACTACAAAAATTGTTGTGGATGGATATGTGAAAGAATCATTAGAAAGAAAGCTTGTATATCATGCGCAGACACCGCAATGCTTTAAAACTGATTTGATTAAAGAGTGTCATAAGCTTGCACGAGATCAACAAGTGCAGGCAACAGATGATGCACAACTTGTAGAATGGTTTTCTGATACAAAAGTAAAGGTTGTTTTATCAAGTTTCACAAATAAAAAAATAACTTTACCTGAAGATTTGAAAGGATAGGTATAAAGATGGAATATTCAGCTTTGGTATTTGATGATTGTAAAGAAGTAGAAGATACGTATGACAAATTATTAGCAACAATCGATTTGTTTGCGAATGATGAAAACTGCACACAAATTGTTGTAAGTTGTAAAAGTGTATGGACACTAAGACTTGCTTCATCACCTAAAAATAAGGTGATGCTTGTACAAAGACCGGACAAGCCTTATGTGGCTTTATTGAATGGTTTAAAGGCTGTTAAACAAGAAAATGTTGTTGTGACAGGTATTTCTACTAAACATATAAAAAAAGATGTAGATACATTATTGGATCATCTATCAAGATATCCAGCAATTAATTTCGATAAAGATTTACAGGCATTTGATACAAGATTATTGATGTTCTGTCTACAAAAAGCCATTGAATCCAACTTGGCAATTACATCTTATGCCCAAGCCGTTACGCTTGCAAATACTCCACTTGAATCTGTTGAATGATACGGCTATAGTCGTATCATTTTTAATAAAAACTTAATTATTTTGCATGCTTAAAGGTAGTACAATAGGTATATGCAAAACTCATCAAATTTATCAAAAAGTTATAAAGAAATCATTAAACAACATGTATTTACTTTATTTAATGGAATCAATGTAATATTGGCTATATTCGTATTTTTTACGGGTTCCTATCGCAACATGCTTTTTATGATCACCGTTATTTTAAATATGTTGATTGGGCTCTTTCAAGAAATACGATCTAAACGAATGCTAGACAAGCTTTCCTTATTAAATCAGCCAAAGATTCATGTGCTTCGAAAGGATATTGAATTTGAATTAAGTATTGAAGAAGTGAAAGTCAATGATATTCTTGTATTATATCCTGGGGATGAAATCAGTTTTGATGGTCATATCGTATCTGGAAGTATTGAATGCGATGAATCCATGCTGACAGGAGAAAGTGATGCGGTATATAAACAAGAAAATTCATCATTGCTTAGTGGAAGCTTTGTGGTTTCAGGAAAATGTTTGATGAAAGTAGACAAAGTAGGACAAGATACATATGCCTATTCGATTTTAAAACATGCGAAACGCTTTAAAAGATATCCAAGCCAGTTACGAGATTCGATTGATACCATTATTAAATGGTGTACATACATTCTAATTCCACTTGGATGTGCCTTATTTATTAAACAATTCATCAAAACCAATTATACAACAGCTACCTTAAATACAGTAGCAGCCGTTGTTGGTATGATACCAGAAGGCCTTGTCTTTTTAACAAGTGTTGCCTTAGCCATCAGTTCATTTAAACTTGGTAAACAGAGCGTTTTAGTACAAGAACTCTATTGTATTGAAACACTCGCAAGAACGGATACACTTTGTTTAGATAAAACAGGTACACTGACACAAGGAAAGTTGAGTGTATGTCATGTAGAAGAAATTAAAAATATTGATGGTATTCTAGGCGATATGATGCAGACTTTACCTGATGAAAATGCGACAGCACTTGCATTAAGAAGTCATTTTAAGACAAGAAATCATAATAAAGTCGTATCTTTTCTGCCATTTTCAAGTCAAAGAAAATATTCAAGTGTGACATTTGAAGATGGAGAATATAAACTCGGTGCTTATTCTTATATTGCCAAAGAGATAGATTCAAAAGTAGAAGAACATATTGAAGAATATACATCTCAAGCTATGCGCGTTATTGTGTTGATGAAAGAGGATGTTGTTTTAGCTTATATATGTTTGCGTGATGAGTTAAGAGACGATGCCAAAGATACATTGAACTTTTTTAAAAAACAAGGCGTGGACATTAAGTTGATTTCAGGAGATGATCCAAAAACAGTTGAAGCTCTAGCTAGAAAAGCAGGCTTTACATCTAAAAGCATCGATATGTCCAAAGTACAAGATGTTGAAACTGTAGTTGATTCTTATTCGATTTTTGGACGTGTGACTCCCGAACAAAAGAAAGAACTTGTTTTGGCATTAAAGAAAAGAAATAAAACAGTCGCAATGACAGGAGATGGCGTCAATGATGTCATGGCATTAAAGGAAGCGGATTGTTCGATTGCGATGGGATCTGGTTCACAAGCTTGTAAAAGTGTGGCAAGTTTAGTTTTATTGAAAGATCAAATGAATGCATTACCTGCCATTTTGTATCAAGGACGATGTGTCATTAATAATATTCAAAGAACAGCATCTTTGTTTCTAGTTAAAACACTATTTTCAATTGGACTATCCTTGTTGACACTGATATTTTTAAAGAATTATCCATTCAAACCTATTCAATTAACTTTGATTTCCGCTTTGGCAACAGGAATACCTAGTTTTGTATTAACATTAGAACCCAATGGAAATAAAGTGAAAGGTAACTTTCTACAAAATGTTATCTCAAAAGCATTGCCAGGAGCTATATGCGTTATATGTAGCGTAATTGGTGTATCGATTCTAGGTCATTTTATCTATATTTCGCCAAGTGAATATTCAACGATGTGTACAATTCTTGCCGGAGTCAATGCACTTATGGTACTCGTACGCGTATGTGTGCCTATGACAACATTAAGAAAAATATTAGTTACTATCATGTGTATGATATTTGTAGGCTCAATAATCTTATGTAAGAATTTTTTCTACATAGTCCATTTAAGATGGTATGAAATTATCTATGTGATTTTGAATATTTGTCTCATTCCACATATTTTAACAGTTGTATCGTCTTGGATAAAATTGTTTTTGAAACAAAAAAATAAAGTTTGGAAATGATCCAAACTTTTTTCTATCTCCAAACCTCTTCAGCGATTTCTTTGACTAGTTTAACTTTAGCCCACTGTTCATCTTCAGTCATGATATTTCCTTCTTCCGTAGAAGAGAATCCACATTGTGGGCTTAAACATAATTGTTCTTTTGGCACATATTTTTCGGCTTCCTGAATTCTTTTCTTAACCTCTTCTTTATCTTCGAGTTTCGCAAATTTCGAAGTAATCAATCCTAGAACGACTTTTTGATCTTTAATAAAGCGAAGTGGACTAAAATCACCAGATCTTTCTGAATCGTATTCTAGGAAAAATCCATCTACTTTACAATGACCAAATAAAATTTCGGCAACAGGTTCATAACCACCTGATGAAAACCAAGTAGATCTGGAGTTTCCTCTACAAATATGCATTGTGATTGTCATATCTTCTGGTTTTGCCTCTAAGGCAAGATTGATCATATCTACATACGATTTTGCGATTTTATCAAGATCAAGACCTCTTTTGTTATAGGCCTTTCGCTTATTGGCATCACAGAATTCTCCCCAAGAAGTATCATCCAATTGTAGATATCTACACCCAGCATCGTAAAATGCACGAATCGCTTTCTGATATGCGATCGCAATGTCATGATACAACTCTTTTTCGTCTTTATAACGTTCAATTGGTGTATATTCTTCACTACGTACGCAACAAATCAAATGAAGCATAGAAGGAGAGGGGATTGTCATCTTACAAAGTGTATCTTGTCCAATGCTTTGTAGATATTTGAAATGTTCTACAAATGGGTGGTTACCAAAATCAATTTTACCTGTAATTTTTAATGTAGCTGCCTTTGGCTGATGTCCTTTAAAATGTACAGACCAATGATCAGCTTTGATTTCTTCAACACCATCTAGATCTGCTAGAAAATCTAAATGCCAATATCTTCTTCTGAATTCTCCATCTGTAACAGCTTGAAGTCCAACTTCTTTTTCTTTTGCGACTAGCTCTTGGATGGCCTTATCTTCAATGGCTTTTAATTGCTTGGCATCAATTGTTTTATTCGCAAATTCTTCTCTAGCTTTTTTAGATAGTCAGGACGTAAAAAACTTCCTACTACATCATATTTAAAAGGGGGTTGTACTGTCATAATTAATTCCTCAACTTTCGTGTGTTAAGTCTACCATATTTGTAGAATATAGAATAATTGAAAAAATCTTTATGTTGTTATAGGTAAAAACTATAATAAAAAGAAATCTGGAATTAACCCCAGATTTCTTCAGCAATTTCTTTGACCAATTTAACTTTAGCCCATTGTTCATCTTCTGTTAATTTATTTCCAATTTCACATGATGCGAAACCACATTGTGGGCTTAGACACAAGTTTTCTAATGGGACATATTGACTTGCTTCTTTGATACGAGCAATCACAGTTTCTTTGTCTTCTAATTTAGCGGATTTTGTCGTAACCAAACCAAGTACAACTTTCTTATCAGGTGTTACCTCTTTTAATGGCTCAAATCCACCAGAACGAGCATCATCAAATTCTAAGAAATAGGCATGTACATTTTCTTTTGCAAATAATGTTTTTGCGACGGCATCATATGCACCACTTGAAGCATATGTTGAATGGAAATTACCACGACAAACATGTGTATTGATTGTTAGATCTTCTGGTTTATCTTCAATCGCAAGATTGTTGATACGCAAGAATAATTCTTGAACTTTTAATAAACCTTCTTGATCCGTTTGGAAAAACAACGGTGCTTTTTCATCTACCAACATACCCCATGAACAATCATCGAATTGGATGCATCGACATCCAGCATCATATAATTGTTGGATGACAACCTTATATCCATTCGCAATATCCTGTACCAATTCTTCTGTATCTTCGTAATATTTTCTTGTGTTTTCTAGCGCAAAAGGAAGAATCATCTGTTCTAAAAATTGTGCTGGAGCTGGAATTGTTTGTTTGGCAATCGTATTTTCATCTTCAAACTGCTTTACAAATTTAAAATGTTCTACAAAAGGATGCGTACCATTCACGCCTACTTTTCCAGTAATATATGTATCATCAATCATAGCTGCTTCACCATGGAAAGGAAGACCTGTTTTTGTTGGTGTATGAGAAACGCCATCAAATCCCCACATAAAATCTAAGTGCCAAGTAGCACGTCTAAATTCACCATCTGTAATGACATGAAGTCCGGCTGCCTTTTCTTTTTGAATTAAATCCGTAATGCATGCATCTTCAACTTTGGTTAATTCTTCTTTTGAAATCTTTTTGGCTTCATAATCTTTGCGAGCTTGTTTTAATTTTTCGGGTCTTAAAAAACTTCCGACCACATCATATCTATAAGGTGTTTGAACTGTCATAATTAAATTCCTCAACTTTCGTGTGTGTTAAGTCTATCATATTTGTAGAGTACAGAATAATTGAAAAAATCTTTATGCTGTTATAGGTAAAAGCTATAATAAAAGACCAATTTTACTTGGTCTGTTCAATATATTGTATTAGATGATTTAGATAGTTTCTTGCCATGTTGGATAAGACTCCATCACTGATATAGCCTATTTCCATGACTTCATCACTATCTAGTGGAATGGATACAATATTGTTTCCATTTAAATCCGTGCTTAAGATACCTGAAGAAATCGTATATCCGTCAAGTCCAATCAATAAATTAAATAAGGTAGCACGATCGGAAACAACAATACTCTTTTTAGATGGTTGCGTACTGTGTAATTCTTCTGAAAAGTAAAATGAATTGTTGATTCCTTGTTCATAAGTTAAACGAGGATAGTTTTCTAAATCTTCCATTTTCACTAATTTTTTATTGGATAAAGGATTTGTCTTAGATACAAAGACATGAGGTCTAGCCTCAAATAGTTTTGTGAATGTTAAATGTTCTTTCTTTAAAATGCTTTGAATAACTTCACGATTAAAATGGGAAAGATAAAGAATACCCAATTGACTGCGATGATTTTTAACATCATCAATAATATCGTATGTTCTTTGTTCTCTTAAAGAAAATTCATATTCACTTTGATTATACTCTTTGACTAAGGCAACAAAGGCATTGACCACAAAGGCATAATGTTGACTTGATATCGCAAATACAGTTCTTGCAGGAACGGCATTTTTATATTGTTCTTCAAGTAAGTTTGCTTGTTCAACGACTTGTCTAGCATATCCTAAAAATTTTTCACCTTGTTCAGAAAGTAAAATACCTTTGTTTGTGCGAACAAATAAACAGATGGACATTTCTTCTTCTAAATCATGAATGGCTTTTGATAAAGATGGTTGCGAAATAAATAAGGCTTTAGCTGCGGAATTAAAAGATCCAGATTCAACGACCTGGATCACGTAGCGCAATTGTTGTAGCGTCATTAGTCAATAATTGTGATTGTATCAATCACTTGAGGATTTCTAGGACGGTCATTGAATGTAGTAGGGGTCTTCGCAATTTTATCCACATTTTCCATACCTTCAATCACTTTTCCAAACGCAGCATATTCACCATCTAAATGAGGTGCATCTTGGTGCATAATGAAGAATTGACTTCCTGCACTATTTGGATCCATAGCACGTGCCATAGATAAAACTCCACGAGTGTGTTTTAAATCGTTTTTAAATCCATTAGATGCGAATTCTCCATGAATTGTATAACCTGGACCACCAGTACCATTTCCGATCGGGCATCCACCTTGAATCATAAATCCTTTGATAACACGGTGGAAAGTAAGTCCATCATAGAATTTCTTTTCGATTAGATTCAAAAAGTTTTCAACCGTTTCTGGAGCAATCTCAGGATATAGTTCAGCTTTGATTTGATCTCCATTTTTCATTGTGATTAAAATATTTTTTGTTTCCATGTTTTAGTTTTCCTCTCTTATATATTGAATTGCGATACAACCAAGACCAGTATGTACGGCAATTACAGAACTAATATAGTTTATATGAATATTTTGTTCAGGTACACCTTTTTCGATAAAACATTTTTTAAAATGGTTGGCACCCTCTAAAAAATTAGAATGAATAATATAGATATGTGTATGTTGAATATCAATATCATCCATGACTTTATCGATCGCATAGGCATCGGCTCTTTTTTCTGTACGAACTTTATTTAAAACATCAATTCTACCTTCTGTACTTTTATTTATATGTAAAACAGGATAGATCTTTAATAAACCCGCAAGTGTAGCAGCCATAGGTGTTAATCTTCCACCGCGTTTTAAATGTTGAAGATTTTTGACAAGAATCAATGAGTTGGATTCATCAATAGCAGGTTGAATGATCTTTAAAATCTCTTCTGAAGATTTATGTTCATCCACCAACTTCTTGATCCAAATCGCAACATGTTTTTCAATTTCACACGTTGAATACATATCAATGACATGAACATTCATTTCGAGTTCACGTGCGATACTTTGCATGGTGCTAGCATTTGTGGATAATCCATTTGTCAAAGGAACGGCAAATATTGTGTCATAGTCTTTTTTTAGTTCTTCAAATAAATCATAAATTTTTTGATAAGCAGCCATACTTGTTTTTGGCATTTTACCATTCGCTAATTCGTTATATATATCTTGGGTAGAAATTTCTAATGTATCTTGATAGGTTGTTTCATCAATTGTAATCTGTAAAGGGAGTAGATAGATTCCTAATTCTTTTGCCTGTGCAAAAGATAAATTTGAACCCGTATCTGTTACAACAGCAATTTTTTCCATTTAGAATCCTCGAATCGTTTCAGCATCGATATTTTTAATGATTTCAACCGCAAGTTTTACAGCATTGTCATAATCTTCTTCAGAACAAATGCCAAAAGAAGCATGCGCAAAACGAACAGGAATTCCAATGATTATCGTTGGTATGTTGTAACGATGTGTGATACCTGCATTAGTTCCTCCACCTTTTCTTACACTTTCTTGTACAGGGATATTTTTTTCATGGGCTAAGTCGATCGCATAGCGCATAAAACGAGGACTAGTGATGTATGAACGATCAAACCAACGTAACATTGGACCTTTTTTAAGAGCCGATTGAATCATGTAATCTTGTTCAAAAGTATCATCACTTGGACACCCTTCAAAACAAATCGCAATATTTGGATGTAAGTTTTTAATGGCCGTATCCATACCTCTTTCACCCACTTCTTCTTGCGTTGTTAATGTGGCTTCAATGTTATGATTTACATCTTTTAATTGGTGAAGAACATCCATTACGGCAGCACATCCAATACGGCAATCAAAAGCTTTACCTAAAAAGATTTTGTGGGCTTCATCATATTTACAAGTAACGGCAGGACACATGAAATTACCTACAGAAATATGGAAATCTTCCTTAACTTCTGTAGCACTTGTAGCTCCTACGTCGATGACTAAATCATCAAAATCTACTTTTCCATTACGCTTTGCTTCTGATAAGAAATGAACCGGTTGACTTGCGACAATACCAGAAATTTTTTCACCCTTATCATTTAAAATCCAAACTTCACCTGATACGATGTTTTTTGGATCCCATCCACCAAGTGGTAAAAAGCGAATTGTACCATTTGGCTTGATTGCTTGCACAATAAAACCAACTTCATCTGCATGTGCATCCAAAAGAATGGTTGTCTTGTGTTCTTTATCTTGTTTAAAATGCATATATGTGTTACGCATTGTGTCATCATGAACTTCACAAATATCTTTAACATCTTCCATGGCTAATTTCGATACTTCATCTTCCATGCCACTTGGTCCAAAGGCAGTTGAGAAGTCAAGAATTCGTTTTATTTTTGAATTCATATACATTTCCTCCATAAATTTGTTAATATTATAACACAGATACATACTTGTGGATGTGATTCTGGTCATTTGAATCAAATTGTATTTGGACAAAGGATTAGAATACATGTATCTTAACCAAAAGGAGATTTTTGAATGAAAAAATTAATGTCAAAACTACATTTTAGAAGTATATATAAAACAATCGTATTCACTTTAGTTTTATGCTTTTTATACAATATCGCATATTTGTTGATGAGTGCATCTGCTATGAATGTCTATATAAGACAAAGTCTAGAAGTTGCACTAAGCTTATTATCAAGTCTAGGCTTTTACTTCATCTGTACAAAGATCTGGAAGACAAAGAACTTTTCGGCTTCTGCAATTTTAAAAGTAATCGTACTACAAGGTATTTATATCTTGATTGTGAGTGGAATTCTTTCAAATCTTGTAAATGTTTGCGCAAATAATACAAGCTTAATGTTAGTATTACAGCTTATGAGTGCATTCTGTTTAGTTGTGATGGTACCATTCCAGTTGATTTTCTATTATGGCTTGATTCATGATAAAAACTTAAAGGAATTTATTCCTTATGCATTAAAAAAACATCAGAAAAAGATGTTGAACTGGTATTGTTCACTACTCATCTTAATCGTTGTATTGGATACAATGTCAGGTGGTTTGTTTAGTGCGGCCCAAGGCTTTAATGCCCAAAGCATTTTAGTTGGATCTATGTATATGGGCAATCCCATGATATCTTGGATGATGTATTTATTTTTAGGTGTAAGTTTTCAATCGAGTCTTGCATCGATGTTTACTTATTTATTTGTGAATTTTTTGATGGGCTTTTTCTATTGTGTTCTTGAACTTAACTATGTTTCTTATGTGGGAAGTCTTTTAGATGCAGATTAACGAATTAAAAATTACCAGTCGAAGACTAGGTCTTTTAGTAAAGATGAATATCTTAACGGTTGAAGATTTATTGAAATATTATCCTTTGCGTTATGACACGGTACAAACTTTGCCTTATGCTTCGTGGAATGAAAAAGAAAATGTTGTTTTTCAAGGCTTAATTTGTTCGGCAGCACGAGTGATCCGTTTATCTAAGAATCGTTCGATGACTAAATTTAAAGTGATGTCATGGAATGAAGAATTAAATATTACTTTATTTAATCGTCCATGGCCAAGTCAGTTTGGTTTTGGTAAGACTATAACGATTTATGGTCAATACCAAGGAAATAATAATGTATTAGCTTCTACTTATAATTTCAAACCTTTAGATCAACAATTGGGGTTACATCCTGTGTATCCATTAATTGAAGGTTTAAAACAGTCGGATATTCAAGCGATTATGAAAGAGGCACTTAAACATGTGGATATTCTGCCTCAAAGAGTACCCCAAAGATATGTTGATAAGTATAAATTATTAGATATATCAACCGCTTATAAGTGGATTCATTTTCCGGAAAATGAAAAGCAGCTGCATGCAGCCATTCGTACATTAAAATATGAAGAGTTTTTGTGTTTTCAATGTGTAATGCAGTCGATGCATGAAAAGAAAGAAATTAAAACAAAAAAGGTTTTTTCAGTTTCTACAGTAAAAAATTGGATTTCAAATCTTCCTTTTGAATTGACAAAAGATCAGCTTTCAAGTATTGATGATATTCTATATGATTTAAAAAGTACAAATGTGATGTTTCGACTTGTTCAAGGTGATGTTGGCTGTGGGAAGACGATTGTGGCACAAATTAGTATGTATGCCAATCAACTTGCAGGTTATCAATCGGCTTTACTTGCACCAACTGAAATTTTGGCAAGACAACATGTAAAGAATATGCATAAATTAGGTCTTGAAGCGACTTTATATGTTTCAAGTCTTACGGCTAAGGAAAAGAAAGAAATTTTAGAGAAACTTGAAAATGGCAAGATTTTTAATGTAGTGGGAACCCATGCTCTGTTTCAAGAAAACGTTGTATTTCATAAATTAGGTCTTGTGATTGCGGATGAACAACAGCGGTTTGGGGTGAAACAAAGAAGGTCTTTGTTAGAAAAGGGAAAGTGTGTTGATTTTTTAATGATGTCAGCTACACCGATTCCTAGAACATATGCACATTTCTTATATGGAGATATGGATATTAGTTCAATTCATACGATGCCTATAGGAAGAAAGAGTGTTGTCACAAAATACTTTAAAACGGCAAGTATGGCACCTTGCTTAAAGGATGTTTTAAACTTTATTAAAGAAGGAAGACAATGTTATGTCGTATGTCCTGCGATTGAAGAAAATGATGAGTATAAGATGCGTAATGTGTTTGAAATTTATGAGGGAATGACAAAGACATTAAAGGATGTGCGAATTGGCTTGTTGCATGGGAAAATGACAAGTCAAGAAAAGGAAGAGACGATGGCTAAGTTTTCTAAGCATGAATTCGATATTCTTGTTTCTACAACGGTTATTGAAGTTGGAATTGATGTAGCCAATGCGAGTGTGATGGTCATTTATGATGCGCATCGCTTTGGCTTAAGTACATTACATCAGTTAAGAGGACGTGTAGCTCGTGATAAAAAACAAGGATATTGTTTCTTGTTGTCATCATCAAATGATCCGCAGGCGATTGAGCGTTTAAAAAAGATGGAAGAATTGAAGGATGGCTTTGAAGTATCAAATTATGATTTGCATATGCGCGGTCCAGGTGATATTTTAGGAATAAGACAAAGTGGTATGCCTTGTCTTGTGTTTGGTGATTTTGAAAAAGACCAGGCTATGATGGAAATGTGTATTCAGGATGCAAAAGAAATTATACAAGATCAAGTGGATGTGGATCTCTTGTTGTATATTTCGAATGCGATTGAAAATGCACAATATTTTGATTAGGAGACTAATGATGGATAAACAAAAGGTAGAGAATAAATTCATATATTTTATCAGCTTACTTGGTATGGTAATGATTCTTGTATTGATTGCATATTTCTTCTTTTTGCGTAATGTTGAAGTGGATATTATGGATAATGCGCAATATACCTATGTTGGAGAAAATGGAAATGCAAGTGTTGTGGTAAGCGCAAAGCAGGGGGAATTGAATCAAAGAATGCAGGACTTTTTGAATTCAGTCAAATATGAAGTGAGTCCAAGTTCAGATTTATCCAATGGAGATACAATTCATGTTACGGCAACCTATGATGAGGCTTTAGCAAATCAATATCATTACAAACCTAAAAGTATAGAGGCAAATGTTGTCGTTGAAGGACTTGCCAATCGTTATTTGGCTTTGCAGGATATTCCTAAGACATTGATTCAAGATGGTAGAAATGCTGCACTTGATTATGTAAAGGAAAATCAGGATGCAATCTATAAGTTAGATGGAAAAGAAGAAAAGACACCAAGTCTTGATAAAATGAAAATTGTATATTCAGCATATTTAAAATCGAACCAGAAAAAGAATAGTGATCGTTTTGTGTATATTGTACAAATGACTTATGATTCAGAAGTTCTTTATTATATGGTGTGTATTCCAAATATCAATGATTCCAATGAAATTGATACACATAATATATATGGAGAAAAAGCATATTTAACGCAAGAAGAATTGGATGGTAAAGATTTTAATGGGTATGTAGATCGTGTCTATTCGTCAAAATATCAAATTGAGCAAAAAAAATAAAGAAGTCGACGACTTCTTTATTTTAGTTTATTCATTAATTCTTCAAAATCAGGTTTTTCGATTTCATGAAATTCAATCGTAACATGATCATTATCTTTATAGCGTGGAATTAAATGAACATGGAAATGATTTACGCTTTGTCCAGCCGCTTCATGTACATTACTTAAGATGTTAATGCCATCACAATGTAAAGTTTGTTCTAATTTATTGGCAAGTTTACTTGCAACTTCAAAAACATGATTTCTGGTTTCATCTGGACAATCTAGAAATGAATCGCAATGTTCTTTTGGAACAACAAGGGTGTGTCCATAAGAAGTTGGATTGATATCTAGAAAGGCGATGACACTTTCATCTTCATAAATTTTATTGCTTGGAATTTCGCCGTTAGCAATCATACAAAAAATACACATAGTAATAAGTCCTCCTTATTAAAAATAATACATCGTTTTAGATAAAATGAAAAGCCAGACTAAGGGGGTGTCTGGCTTTTCAATAAGGGGATAGAAAATAGTATGAATACCATAGACTGATTTCATACCGGCAAGGTCTTCAAACTCCTTGCTTGTAAAGAAGTATACCATAAGTTGTGTCAAATAAAATGTGAAAAGTGTGGGAAAATATGTGATATTTCAAAAATATAGTGTTTCGGCCCCACTTTTGATGATTTTTTGTCTCAATTCATGAAAATGTATGAGTTTGCAAGAGTTAAAAATGGGAAAATTTGGTTTTTTCTTGAAATATAAATATTGACAACTAGTTTTATGCTATAATGTAAACTAAGCGGAGGTTTTGAGATGATTGTAAAAACCATTCATGAAATAACAAATATGATGCATGCAACTTTGCATGGTGATATTGATGATACAAAAAAAATTCATGGTGTTGTGATTGATTCACGACAAGTGACAAAAGACGTTTTATACGTACCTATTATTGGTCAAAGAGTGGATGGACATACATTTGCCAAACAAACAATTGAAGATGGTGCTTTGATTAGTTTGTGGCAAAAAGACCATGTCCCATATCCTGATTTTCCTGTAATTTTAGTAGATGATACACTTAAAGCTATGCAGGATCTTTCAAAAGCATATCTGGATGAGTTACATCCTTTAGTTATTGGTGTAACGGGTTCAAATGGTAAAACAAGTTGTAAAGATATGTTATATAGTATTTTTTCACAAGAGAAAAAAACACAGAAGACACAAGGAAACCGCAATAGTGAGATTGGACTTCCTTTAACGATATTTGATTTTGATGAAGATATTGAAGTGGCCATTTTAGAAATGGGTATGGAAAATAAAGGTGAAATTACACAATTAACTTCCATTGCACAACCGGATATTTCTGTCATCACTTCAATTGGCTCGGCTCATATGGAAAATTTGGGTGGAAAATTACAGATTGCCCAAGCTAAATGTGAAATTTTAGAGGGTACAAAAGAAAATGGATTGTTCCTTTATAATTATGAAAGTAAAGAAATCCAAGAAGTGCTTTGTACTTTAGATACAGAAAATAAAAATGTTGTATCTTTTGGTCAAGGTGGAGATGTTTCAATCACAAGTGATATTGAATATGATAAAGAAGGAATTGTATTTAAATGTAATATTTTAGATGCACCTGTACATTTGCGTGCATTTGGTGATTTTCAGGCAATGAACGCATTGCCGTGTATCTATATCGCAAAAGCTTGTCATTTAAAAGAAGAATCGATTTTAAATGGATTGAAAAATCTAGAAATGACGAAGATGCGTACGCAGCTAATTTCAGTAAAAAATGCGTATATTCTAGATGATACATATAAATCAAATCCAGAAAGTGCTAAGGCAGCCATCGATACATTGATGGAACTTCCGGCCAATAAACATATTGCCATTTTATCGGATATGTTAGATCTTGGTAGTGAAGAAAAACAGTTGCATTATGATGTGGGTGTTTATGCCAAAGAAAAAGGTGTGGACGAATTATATTGTACAGGTCCTCTTTCAAAAGAAACGGCCGATGGTTTTAATGGGAAATGGTATGAAACTAAAGATGAGATATATGAAGTTTGCAAACCTTTGTTAGACAAAGATTGCATTATTATGATCAAAGGTTCAAGAGCGATGAAGATGGATACATTAGTAGATGCTTTTAGGGGGAAAAACAATGAGTAAATTACGTTTAGGTGTCGTATTTGGGGGACAAAGTAGTGAATATTCTGTTTCATTACATTCTGTCACTTCCTTTTTACGTCAAATTCATGCAGACAACTATGAAATGACTTTAATTGGTATTAATAAAAATGGACATTTCTATTTATATAATGGAGATGTGGATTCTATTGAACATGATACATGGGAAAATGAAGAAACTTGTGTATCTTGTGCATGGGTAAACGGGGGAATCATGCCATTAGATGGTTCAAATAAAGTGATTGAACTAGACTGTGTATTCCCGGTACTACATGGTAAAAATGGTGAGGATGGATTGATTCAAGGTTTACTTGAATTGATGAATATTCATTATGTAGGTTGTGATGTTATGTCAAGTGCTATGTCAATGGATAAAGAAATTATGCATATTTTGTGTAAAGAAGCAAATATTCCTTGCGCTGACTACATTTGTTTATATGCCAATCGAGAAAATCCTACATTTGAACAAATTCAAGAAAAGATTGAATTGCCATGGATCATTAAACCATGTAATGCAGGAAGTAGCTATGGTGTGCATTTTGTCAACAACAAAGAAGAATTTGAAAGTGCATGTAAAGATGCATTCTTCTATGATGGTAGAGGTAAGATCTTAGTCGAAAAAGTAATTAAGGGCTTTGAGATTGGTTGTGCCGTTATGGGAAATGAAGAAATCTTTACAGGATCTATTGATGAAATTGAAATTACAGGTGGATTCTTCGATTTTGAAGGAAAATATGAAATGAAAGGAGCCGCTATTTATTGTCCGGCTCGTATTGATGAAAAAACATTTAAAGAAGCGCAAGAATTAGCTCGCAAAACATATATTGCGATGAATTGTTGCGGAATGGCACGTGTAGATATGTTTGTGACAGAAGATAAAGAAGTAATCTTGAATGAATTGAATACAATTCCTGGATTAACAGCGACTTCTCGTTATCCTTCTATGATGAAAGAAGCCGGTATTGAATTTGCGGATTTAATTGATAAGCTAATTGAACTAGCTATGCAAAGGACAATTGGAGCATGCTAGAAGCTTATAGTCGAGCTTGGACTGAAATTGATTATGATGCGATCCGTCATAATGTAAAAGAAGTTAAAAAGCTTGTAAAAAACACAAAAATCATGGGAATTGTGAAAGCCAATGCGTATGGCTTAGGTGATGTTGCATGTGCTAAGGCTCTACAAAAATGTGGTGTGGACTATTTTGGAGTTTCCAGTATTGATGAAGCATTAAATCTTAGAAATGCAGGAATCCAAGATAACATCTTGATTTTAGGGTATACACCAAGTATGCATTTTCATTATCTTCATGAACAAAATATCGTTCAATCTTTAGTATCCATTGAATATGCTAGAGAATTAAATGCCTATGCCAAAGAAAATGATGTAAAGATTCGTTGTCATTGTAAAGTAGATACAGGTATGTGTAGAACTGGTATTGTATATCAAGAACAAGATAAACATATTGAAGATATTTATGAAGAGTATCGCTTAGAAAACTTATGTGTAGAAGGAATCTTTTCACATTTTCCAGTGAGTGATTGTTTAGATGAAGATTGCACTGAATTTACAAAAAAACAAATTCAATTGTTTGATGAAGTGATTGATTTATTAAAATTGCAAGGTATTGATCCGGGTATTCGTCATCTTCAAAATAGCTATGGAATCTTGAATTATCCAGAACTTGAATATGAATATTGTAGACCTGGCCTATTATATATGGGTGTTACGAGTGATGATCATATTAAAATCAAGACAAATCCTGATTTTATTCCCATCATGTCTATGTATGCCAATGTGAGTTTAGTGAAATGGATCTATCCAGGACAAAGTGTAAGTTATGGTCGTCATTTTATAGCTGAAAAACCAACAAAAGTTGCGACTATGAGCATTGGTTATGCGGATGGATTGCCTCGTTTATTATCCAATCAAGGATTCGAAGTATTAGTACATGGTCAAAGATGTAAATTGATTGGAAACTTATGTATGGATCAATGTATGATCGATGTTACAGAAGTAGAAGATGTTAAAGAAGGCGATGTGGTATGCATCGTTGGTCATCAAGGAAATGAAGTGGTAACTGTAGATCAAATCAGTCGTATGGCTAAGACCATCAACAATGAGACATTAACTTCAATTTCTTCACGTGTACCTAGATTAAAGGTGCGCTCATGAAAAGGCAGTATGCATCGATAGATATTGCGCGTTATGTTTCGGCATTGTTGGTTGTATGTATTCATACATTTCCATTTTTAGAAATATCAGAAACGTTTAACACGTACTTTATTCATACTGTTTGTCGTTTGGCCGTTCCATTTTTCTTTACAACAAGCGGGTTTTTCTTCTTTAGAAATTATGACTTGGAAAATGAAGATGTGAATGACGCTCGTTTAAAGAAAGCATTACTTCGTCTTTTTAGAATCTATTTGATATGGACAATTATTTATTTGCCATATACGATTTTTGATTATACACACAATGGCTTTCGCATATCGTATTTATTCACATACGTTCGAGATTTTATCTTTAATGGAAGTTATTATCACTTGTGGTTTTTACCAGCCTTAATGTTGGCGGATGTGATCGTGTATTATTTATATAAGAAAAAAGGCTTGAAGTTTACATTGATTATTACATTCGCATTCTATGTTGTGGGTTATTTAATTAATGTGTATACACCAGTATGGGAAAGTTTACCTTATATTTCTTTCTTATTTGGATTTTTTACGAAAGCATTATCAACCGCAAGAAATGGAATCTTCTTTGGTCCTATGTTTATTGCGATTGGTTTGTTACTTTCAAGAACGCGTCGCTTACCTAAAAAAGTAAGCTTACTTGCTTTCTTGATTAGTTTTGTATTATTGTTTTGTGAAGTAGCTCTATATCGTCATTTTAATATTTTGCGCGATCTAACAAGTATGTATATTTGTTTAGTTCCAGCTGTATATTTCTTAGTGAATTATTTATTGAAGGTCAATATTCCATATCGTAAAATGTTTACAATTTTACGCCACGATTCATTGATGATTTATACTTCACATATTTTGTTTGCCAAAATCTTCTTAGTTTTGATGCCGCATGCACATTTAGTTGTATATTTTTTAACTTTGGCATGTGCACAATGTTTAGCTGGTTTTGTGACTCGTTATCAGGATCAATATCCGATATTAAAAAAATTACTGTAAGCTTATGATTCGATTATTTCAAGTGAAATGTGCGAGTGAAAATGAAATTGAAGCACAGATCTTAAAAAAACTGCGAATCCGTAAAGAAGACCTTTTGCAGTGGCACGTACATAGAAAAAGTGTGGACGCACGCCACCAAAAGGTCTTGTTTTCGTATGTAGTAGATTGTAAAGTCAAAAATGAAAAGAAACTTTTAAAATTAAAAGATGTTTCATTAACACCCGATGAAACATATCATCCAGTAATGAATGGAGAACACGCTTTATCTGCAAGACCTATCGTTGTTGGATTTGGCCCAGCAGGCATGTTTGCAGCCTTGATTCTTGCGCAATATGGGTATAAACCTATTGTTTTAGAAAGAGGATCGAATGTGGATGTTCGTAAACAAAAGGTAGAAACCTTCTGGGAAAATGGAGTGTTGGATGAAGAGTGTAATGTTCAATTTGGAGAAGGTGGAGCTGGTGCCTTTAGTGATGGAAAACTAACCACTCGATCAAAGGATGCTTTATGTCGTAAAGTTTTAGAGGAACTTGTTTCTTTTGGGGCAAAATCAGAAATATTGATGGATCAGCACCCTCATATTGGTACAGATGCTTTTTTGTCCATTATTAGAAATTGTCGGAAAGAAATTGAAAGATTGGGTGGAACTTTCTATTTTGATACGAAATTAGAGGATATCAAAGTAGAAAATGGAATCCTGAAACAGATCTATTTCAATCATCATTGGATGGATTGTAATGCGTTGATTTTAGCAACTGGACATAGTGCAAGTGATACAATTTTAATGCTTCATAAACATGGTATGCACATTGAAAATAAACCATTTGCGGTAGGTGTTCGTATTGAACATAAACAAAAATATATTAATGAAGCTATGCTTCATGAGTATAGTCAAGATGAAAGATTGATTCCTGCACGTTATCAATTGACATACACAGCTTCCAACTCGAAAGGTGTATATACATTTTGTATGTGTCCAGGTGGCTATGTGATTCCAAGCTCATGCCAAAAAGAACAATTGGTTGTGAACGGCATGTCGTATGCGAGTCGTAGTGGTGAAAATGCCAATAGCGCTTTACTTGTGCAGATCAATGACTCGGATTATGGCAATGAGTTGTTTGCCGGTTTAAAATATCAGGAAGAGTTAGAAAGAAAAGCTTTCTTGATGGGACAAGACTATAAAGCTTGTGTGCAGCTAGCCAAGGATTATTTAGCGCATAGAGTGTCTAAACAATTTGAATCGGTAGTACCAACGTATTCAATTGGTACAACATTCTGTGATTTGAATGATTTATTCTCAAAAGAAGTCAATTTAGCCTTACATGAAGCTTTAGAACATTTTGAAAAGAAGGTGCCTGGCTTTGTTTCGAGTGGTGCTATATTAAGTGCTGTGGAATCAAGAAGCAGCAGCAGTGTGCGTTTGGTACGTGATAAAGAATCTTATATTTCAAATATTCAAGGCATATATCCAAGTGGGGAAGGTAGTGGCTATGCAGGTGGCATTATGACAAGTGCAATTGATGGTATTCGTAGTGCTGAGCATTTGATTGAATACTTTGCCAAAGGGGATTTCTAATGAATATTTTTGCACCGGATTATTATGTTCAGAGTTTTAAAACTTTGAATATTAGAAAGCTTCATGAAATGGGAATTCAATTGTTACTTTGTGATATTGATAATACATTGGTAGCGTATGATGAAGAAGTTCCAAGTCAAGATGTGGTTGATTTTATTCATAAGCTAAAAATGAATGGAATTGAAGTTGCGCTTTGTTCAAATTCACCGAGTTCAAGGGGTAAGAATTTTGGCAAGCATCTTCCAGTGTCTAAGACATATCCATTTTCGTGTAAACCATTTCCTTTTTGTTTTAAAAAGGCAATGAAAGATCATGGCTTAAAGGCTAGTCAGATTGCGATTTTAGGTGATCAGATGTATACAGATATATTGGGTGGAAATATTTGGGGGCTATATACGATATTAACGGCTCCAATTGCGATAAAGGATCGAAATATCACAAAGGTGTTTCGTTTCTTTGAAGAATTAATATATGGTTATTTAGAAAAGAAAAAAATATTGAAGCGAGGTGAATTTGATGACTAAATATTGTAAGGGTTGTGGTGTTTTACTACAAAACGAAGATGAAAAAGCACTTGGGTATGTACCTACTTTAGATGCTTCTTATTGTCAAAGATGTTATCGTATTCGTCACTATGGTGATGTGACAATCAATATGCAGCAAGGGATTGAATCCAACGCAACATTAGAAAAAATCAATAAGATTGATGGGGTTGTGTTCTGGGTTGTAGATTTATTTGCGTTTGAGGCTAACTTAATTTCGCGTTTAAATCAGAAACTTCCTGGTAAAGATATTGTCATGGTATTAACGAAGCGTGATGTTTTGCCGACAACTTTAACCGATGAAAAAATCATCAACTTTGTGAAGCATCGTCTTCATGAAGAAAATATTATTGTGAAAGATATTGTGATTTGTGGTTATCTACTAAAAGAAAATGATAAATCTAGAGAATACTCTTCACGTATTGTGAATGCGATCTTAAAATATCGTAAAAATAGAAATGTGATTTTTATGGGTGTTGCCAATGCAGGTAAATCGACTGTGTTGAATCATTTATTGGCAACAAAAGATCTAACAACGTCTCAAAATCCTGGAACTACATTAGATTTAGTTCCAATTCCTTTTGAGGATTATACGATTTATGATACACCAGGCATTGAGAATACGCACTCTTTATTAACGTATCTTCAACCGAAAGATTTAAAGACAGTGATTCCGACAAAGCCAATTCGACCATTTGTTTCACAAATCTTTGAAGATCAGTCATTTGCGGCTGCAGGTTTGGCAAGACTAGATGTAGTGGTGAGTGGTAAGGCAACAGTAGTTGGATATTTCTCTCGTTCTTTATCGATTCATAGAGGAAAATTAAGTAATGCGGATGCGTTGTGGCAAAAACATTTAAACGGCATGTTAGTGCCATGTGTGGACACTTCCTTATTAACGATGCATACGTTCCATGCACCTAAACTTGAGGATGAAAAGATGGATGTTTGTATTCATGGTATTGGATGGTTCTGTATTAGTGGACAAGTAAAAGATGTATATGTAAAAGTACATAAGGGAATTCAAGTAACGTTTAGAAAGGCGATGATTTAATGTTAACGAGTCAAAATAAAAAATATTTAAGAAAATTGGGAATGGATTATAAATCATTATTCCAGATTGGAAAAGATGGTTTGAGTGATAACTTAATGAATACTCTATCCGATTCATTAGAGGCACATGAATTAGTAAAATGTAATTTATTAAAGACATGTCCAGTGGATGTGCGTGAGGCAGCTATTGAGTGTGCAAGTGCAACGGGTAGTGAAGTGGTTCATATTGTTGGACATACTTTCTTATTGTATAGAAGAAGTAAAGAAAATAAATTGGGGCTTAAAAAATGAGAATTGCCATTGTAGGCGGGTCTTTTGATCCAATCCATAATGGGCATATTCAAATGGCCAATCAGTCTTTACAAGCTTTACAAGTCGATGAAGTGTGGTTTATGCCTACTTCAAGTACGCCCTTAAAAGATCGTGAATTGACATTGGATCAAGAGCGTTTGGCTATGATTGATTTGGTGGTTCAGAAAGACTCAAGATTTAAGGTATGTACACTTGAGCTTGAAAGAGCAGGTAAAAGCTATACGTATGATACGCTAAAAAAATTGGTTGAAACCTATCCGGAACATGAGTTTTATTGGATTATAGGAAATGATCAATTGGAGCAGTTTGATAAGTGGTATCATGCCGAAAAACTTGTTAAGATGGCTCATTTTGTGTGTTTTGATAGGAATGGCAAGCTTGCAGATTCAAAATATGACATTATGTGTATGACAATGCCCTCGGTCCCAGTTTCAAGTTCAGAAATTCGTATGGGAAATAAATTGAATTATTTGCCAAAAGAAGTTTTACGTTATATCTATCGAAACAGGTTGTATGTGAAGGATTTTGTGGCTTCTAGATTAACAGAAAAAAGATATAAACATTCTTTATCGGTTGCCAAACTTTGTGAAGAGTTTGCGTTGAACAATGGTTATGATATGCATATTGCGTATTATATTGGTTTGTTTCATGATATAGCTAAATATATGCCAAAGGATGAGATGGTAAAATGGATGAATAGTATTTGTCCTGAAAAAATGGAATATCCTGTAGCTGTATGGCATGGTTTTGTAGGGGCTGCTGTTACGAAAGATATCTTTTTGATTGATGATCCAATCGTATATAATGCAATCTATCATCATGTACTTGGAACGAGTCAAGATCCTTATGCGATGATGGTATTTTGCGCAGATAAATTAGATCCTTTGCGTGGATATGATTCTAGTAAGTTGATTGAAATTTGTAACAAAGATATTAAAGAAGGATTTGAATTGGTGGTTCAACAAAACCGTGAGTATTTAAAGAGAGGTTAGACATGGAGATTTTAGATATTGTAGTTCATGCGATCTGTGAAAAGAAAGCACAAGATGTACGTGTATATGATGTAACGAGTTTGACTCCTTTTATGGATTCAATGATTGTTTGTTCGACTACGAATATTCGTCAGAATAATGCGATTGCACAAAATATTAAGGATCGTTTAAGAGAAGCTGGATATATGGGGGATATGCATATTGAGGGGGACTCTGGTTCAAAATGGCTTTTGATTGATTTAAAAGAAGTTGTAGTCCATTTATTTGTGAATGAGGAAAGGCAGGTTTATAATCTGGACCGTTTATATTCGGATGTTCCAGTAAAAACGTATGATTTATAATACATTGGCACATTATTATGATGCTTTAGTAAAAGATGAAGAAGCTTCTAGAGAATGGGTTTCTTGGATTGAGAGTGAACTTGCACCTTGCGATTGTTTAGAACTTGCGTGTGGTAGTGGTGAGATCACTGAAATGCTTGCTTTAAAAGGTTATACTATGACAGCTCTTGATTTAAGTGAGGAAATGGTGAAACAGGCAAAAAGTAAAAACTTAGAGGGTTCGATTGAGTTTTTATGTCAGGATATGCGTCATTTAAATAATTTAGGATCTTATTCGGGTATTTTTTGTTTGTGTGATAGTTTTAACTATATTTTAGAAAAAGAGGAAATTGATGCGTTCTTTCATGAAGTCAGTCAACATTTAAAATCAAATGGACTTTTCTTCTTTGATACACACTCTTTGGATCGTTTAGAAGAGTTTGATTCTGAATATAATGAGACAGGTGCTTTTGAAGATGGTTGTCAATACCAATGGTCAATTATGGCAGAGGATGATTATGTATATCAGGATTTTGCGTTTTATATGAAAGACAAAGTGATTCAGGAGCATCATATTCAAAGGGTATATGATCCAAAATGGTTGGATGAAATTTTATCGAAGTATTTTGATATTTTAAAAGTCACAACCGACTTTGACATTGAGGGTATTGCGCCTGGTGAAAAGTATTTTTATGTATGTAGAAAGAAGGTACAAGAATGATTGGTATTGTAGCGGCAATGGATGCTGAAATCCATGAATTTGAGAAACGTATGGACTTAGTCGATCATACAAAGACAATTGCGGGATGCACATTAACATATGGAAAATGGCAAGGTAAAGATGTAGTCTTATGTAAAAGTGGTGTAGGTAAGGCTTATGCGGCTATGTCTTGTACAATTTTGTGTATGCAAGGAAATATTGACAGCATTATCAATGTAGGTACAGCTGGTGGATTAACACAGGATGAACAAGTGTTAGATGTTGTGATTAGTGATAAGGTTGTGCAAGCCGATTATGATACAAGTCCATTAGATGGTCCTTCCGGTGTTGGATTGGTGTATAATAGTCATGAAAAATTGTCTCAAAGTTGTATTGAAGCGGCAAAGTCTATGCAGATTCGTTATCATGTAGGTACGATTGCTTCTCAAGACTTATTTATGTCTAGAGATGAGGATTTTGAAAAGTTGATGAATAATTTTGCAGATTCAATTTGTTCAGAAATGGAAGCAGGAGCGATTGGTGCGGTTGCCACAAAATTTAATATTCCATTTGTGATTGTGCGTTGCCTAAGTGATGTTGTGCATCATAATGAAAATCCAATGGAATTTTCTACATATGTTTCTAAGGCAAGTGCACAATCGGCTAAATTAATTGAAAACTGGTTGATGCGTATATAGTAAAAAAGGAGGGATAAGGATGAAACTAAGGCGTAGACATAAAAAACAACATGGAACAAAAACGACACTTGGATTAGTTATCATTCTTGTTCTTATATTACTTGTGATTTGGTCTGAGTTTATCAGTGGACCAAATCGTGTTAAGGAACAGATTTATACGCAAAGAGTTGAGAAAATAGAGAAACAAAATAAACATATAAAAGGAATTAGTGAGCATGTCTTTGATTATACAACGTATCAAGGATATGATGATACGACTTTATATTGGTATAATGCGAAGTCTGAATTGATAACATCAAGAGATATTGAGACTTTGAATTATAAAAAGGCAAAGCGTATTGCGAAAAAGAATTATAAGATCAAATGTGAATCCATTGTACTTGGGTATGGCTACAACAACCCGGTATATGAGATTCGTGGTTCGAATAAATTGATTTTATTGGATTATGATAGTTTTGAACGTGTTTATGAAAGGAAGATACAATAATGGCTGATTTTGATTTTAATGCACCTTATGTAGATCGTAGAACTTGGATCATTGATCATCTACAAGATTTAATTCTAGAACCAAAAGAGATATTAGTCGTATTGTTGATTGATTTTTTCAACCAGCAGCATATTTCAATTGATCACGAATTGATTAGTGAAAAACTAAAGATTAGTGTGGATGAAGTGGAAGATATCTTTACCGAATTATCAGATAAAGGGTATTTGTCTTTAGATTATGCGGATGGATCTTTGATTTTTAATATTGAAGGAATCTTTGAACTTTCAAAAGCGAGTGATACTTCCATTGATCGTTCTTTATTAGAACAATTTGAGATGGAGTTTGCACATCCACTATCTTCAACCCAAATGCAAAGAATTATTGATATGGCAAGTATGTATGATGAGCGTCGTGTGATTTGTGCATTAAATGAAGCTGTTTGTAATGAGGCTTGTGATTTAAATTATATTGAAAGAATTCTACAGAATTGGCAACAAAAAGGTTTGTCAACTGAGGATATAGAGAATGGTAAACGATGAATGCGAATGAAATTTTGGATGAAATGGAAAAGATCTTTCCGAATGCCAAGTGTGAATTGTATCATGAATCTGCATTTCAATTGATTGTTGCGGTTGTACTTAGTGCACAAACAACGGATGCGATGGTGAATAAAGTAACGCCTGCATTATTCAAGGCGTATCCTACGGCAGAAAAGATGGCAGAAGCTACAGTTTCTGAATTAGAGCCATACATTAAAAGAATTGGTTTGTATCGTAATAAGGCTCGCTCCATTTCAAATCTAAGTAAAGATTTAGTTGAAAGATATCATGGACAAGTACCCTACACATATAAGGATTTAATGTCTTTAGCAGGTGTTGGAAGAAAGACAGCAAATGTCGTTCGTAGTGTAGCTTTCGATATTCCTAGCTTTGCGGTAGATACCCATGTCAATCGTGTCAGTAAGCGTTTGGGTTTAGCCAAATATAATGATTCGGTTGAAAAGGTTGAGGAAAAATTAAAACGAAAAATCGATCGTTCAAGATGGAATCAAGGTCATCATGACTTTATATTTTTTGGTCGCTATCTTTGTCATTCAAGAAATCCAGAATGTGAAAGATGTCCTTTTAAAGGCTTTTGTAAGAAAGATAAATATGAGAAATAATAGCACTACACTTGTAGTGTTTTTCTTTTTGTATTGTGATAAAAGATAAAATAATAAAGTTGACAAATAGTTGGTAGAGCAACCGCAATGAATTACCGTATAATGATGGTGAAAAGGAGGAAATATGTATTATGAAGGCAACTGTATTTATAGCTTATATTTTTTTGTTGATGTATTTTGTAGTTGGTGTCGCATTTATATACTTATTCGTATTGCTTGTTAGGGCATTAAAGAAATATATTAAATCTGAACCTGTAAGAAAGGAAAAGGCTGAAAGTGCCAAATCACTTGGAGAAGTGATTAAAAGATATCGTACGCAACGCAAAATGACTCAAGAATTTGTGGCAGAGTCTTTAGGGGTTACAAGACAGGCTGTATCAAAATGGGAAAGTGGAGTTTCCCATAGTTAAAGATACCACACCCAATATCACAAACTCACGCTTAAACAATATTCCTTAGTCAACCACATACAATAGCAAATACAAAAAAGCTGGAAGCAGACTTAATTTTGCTTCCAGCTTTTCTATATTATTTAGTTTTGATGAAGCCGTTCTATAATACTTGTTTTTGCGATCTTTCGATATATGATTGCCGGAATAATAACCGTTAGCGCAATCAAAAATGGATAGATAACAAACATAGGGAAAATAACAAATTTATAAGTGAAAAACCAAATGCTATTTGAAATTGCTCTTACAATGATAACCGATACCAGAGAACCAAATACGATTGACGCAACAACTGTTCCCGCAGCATAGTATAAGCCCTCAAATGACAGCATTTTCTTTAGCTGTTTTCCTGTCATACCAATACTTTGAAGCATGGCAAGTTCTTTTCTTCGTGTAATAATGCTGGTAAGAACAGAGTTTACAAAATTTGTAATTCCTATTAAGCCAATGATAATGCTTAACGCTCCCCCTATGGTAATAATCAGAGAGGTTAAATCATTAAAGGAATTGATATACGTTTGTTTAGAGTCGTAATTCATACTCGGCTCAATGTCCTCAACATAGCTGCTCAAAAATTCCTCCATATCAGCTTCCATACCGTCAACTACATTGAATGGGAAGCTAACCAAATGAGGTTGCTCGCAAAGAGGTAAGAAAACATCCGTCGGCATATAGAACTTTGCAAATCCGGTACTTCTTATCGTATCGGTGTTTTCATTGATTAGCACCTTTGCCATAACCTTGCAGTCAAAGTTATTATCTATACTACTGGAAAGTCCGTTCATTTGTACATGATTGAAGTGAAGTGTATCGCCAACATGAATATTAGGGTCATCAATAATGTTTCCATTGTCATCAGCGGTCAGGGCATACAGTACATAGTTCCCGGATTTTAATGCTTCCCAATCAATCGTTCCCTCTATAACATCCATTGAGTTCAGTAAAAAATCATCTGCTCCATATAATTGAACCAAAGGATTTCCCTCAGCGTCTTTGTTATAATTTGAGGTAACTCCATTCTCGACAGAAAATGCTTCTTCCAAAATCTTTGTAGTATATAACTCGCCACCCTCATCAAATGCCGGATTTTGCTTAACTGCTTCAATAAAAGAAGTGGAAAGGTCATTTTTGCTGTCGCTATTTCCAAACTTAAAATTGAAGTAATCCGCAGTAGAGATGATGAAATCCTTGTTTACAAATTTCTCTACATATTTTTCCACATCAAAGCCGCTTGCAAGTGTGAATACAGTGTTGAACAATACCAAACTCAAAGTCATAGAAATAATAACCAAAATTGTACGTTTCTTGTTCCGACCAAGATTTGATAATGCCATGCGATGAATTTTGGCTCCATGTATAGACTTTTTATTAGACGTCTTTTTGCCTTGAAATGCTGTTGCGTCATTTTCGGTATAGCGGATTGCTTCAATAGGCGATACTGAACCTGCTATTTTGGCAGGCTTATTTACGCTAATAATCACTGTAACAAGTGCAAATAAAGCAGCTCCGATAAAAATAATTGGATTAGCAGTTACTTTTACTCCTGCGTCCGAAGCATAAACTGTGCCGTTCATTAAAAATGGTACTAATGCTCGTCCAACAAAGAAACCAATTAGCAAGCCGAATGGAATACCGATAAAGGAAAGTAACATAGCCTGTTTGCTGATAAGTTTCTTTATTTGTCGTTTTGTTGTGCCTAAAGTTTTAAGCTGTCCGTAGGATTGAATATCTTGAATGACAGAGATTTGGAAAATATTATATATAATCAAATACCCTGTTATCATAATTAAAAGTATGCCAACAATCCCCGAAATCAATAAAGCTGGATTTTCTAAAAAGTTACTGCCTTGATATGCAGGACTAACACGAGCGATCACATAATTGTCATCTGATGGACTTCCGCCCATAGTATCACAAGTATAGCCCGTTTCAGCAAGAAGCTGATGTAATTTTGATTCGATAGCTCCGTTTCCATGAAACATAACATAAGCGGCGACTACGCCGGAATAGTCATTATCTTCGGGATAGGTGTATGTTAAAAGTTCAGAATTATTGTCAACAAAGGCTTTAGAAACAATAAGTCGTCCAATATTACTTAGGCTGTCTGTTTCCCAAAATCCGCATAGTACAAAATTCTTTGAATATGAAATCCCTTTAATTTGATAGTCCAAAGTTACGGTTGCTCCGATTTCAGCAGGAATACCAAGTGCGTCCAGCGTTTTGGTATCAGCCATAATTTCATTCTCTGCTTCAGGACGGTGTCCCGTTGTTGGCTCATACCGTGCAAACTTCAAAGCAGTATCGTCCATAAACCACATATCAGCACGCCATTTTTCCAGTCCGGGATTATTGATATGATAAGACACTGCCTTTGTATAGGCAATCTGTTCAATCATCTCATTGCCTTTTATATTATCAAAAACCTCATCGCTTATATAATTCAAAACCGCTTGACCGTCGCCACCTTGTTTTCTGATATTTTGGTCGTGAACGGTATCTATCAAACCAGAGCCTAATGTAAAAATGGTTGTAAAGAGTATAGTAGTTAGAGCGATTGCAATAATTGCAATGATATTTCTACTCTTTCCTGCTTTGAAATAACGGTTGGATAATTTTTTGATAACAGGGCGATTGCTATTTCCAAATAAAATATCATTCATAGTTTTTGCCCCCCTTATTCTGCAATTTTCCCGTCCTCAATGCGGACAATACGGTCTGCAAGCTGGGCGATCTCGCTATTGTGGGTAATCATCACAATCGTTTGATGAAATTTCTGGCTTGTTACTTTCAACAGTCCCAATACATCGCTGCTTGTTTTACTGTCAAGATTGCCCGTTGGTTCATCGGCTAATATAATGGCAGGCTTTGAGACAAGGGCGCGAGCAATCGCTACACGCTGTTGCTGACCGCCGGATAAGTTGTTCGGCATATTTTGCAGCTTATCGCCGAGTGCCAGCATTTGCACAACTTCGTCCATGAAATTTTTATCTACTGTATCGCCATCCAATTCTACGGGCAAAACAATGTTTTCATATACATTGAGAACGGGAACAAGGTTATAGTTCTGGAAAATAAAACCGATATTGCGTCTGCGGAAAATCGTAAGCTGTTCATCGTTCAGCCCTGACAAATCTTTTCCCTTGACCTTTACATTACCGGAAGTGGGAACATCCAAGCCCCCCATCATATTGAGCAATGTGGATTTTCCGCTGCCGGAAGTTCCCACAATGGCAACAAATTCTCCCTGTTCGACAGTGAGAGTTACACCATCCAGAGCTTTTGTGATATTCGGCTCGGTGCCATAGTATTTTTTCAAGTTTTTTGTTTCTAAAATGCTCATAGAGAACACCATCCTTTCTTGTGATGGCTTCATTATAAAGGGCAATCCTCACAGAAATGTCACAGC
>OKRY01000354.1_pt1 | contig 35428 bp, 27 predicted proteins | sample 1601121 | NCBI WGS metagenome assembly OKRY01 (sample SAMEA3541546, study PRJEB24748) | human gut metagenome | biome: human gut; feature: human-associated habitat; material: faeces | place: China | collected 2012
CGACACAAAGATTGTTGGATATTTATTCATCCATTCACTACATAAAACCTGATTCTGTGATATTTCTAATCCATCAAATAATTGTTTACTGTCTTTGCGAATATCAAAGTATGAATCAAGCATACTCATCGCTAGTGTTTTACCAAACCTCCGTGGTCTTGTAATCAAAGTAACCTTAGTAGAAGCTGTTTTTAGAATATCCTTTATCAATCCCGATTTATCTATATAATAATATCCGTTCTTCCGAATTTCTGTAAAATCCGATACTCCAACAGGAATATTTAAGTTCTTCATAATTGCCCTCACCCCTCGTCTTTACTTTATTGGATTGTCGGTCTTATGCATATTATATCTTATTGTATTAAGAATTTCTATTATAACTTTATATATCTATAAAATACAATCTATATTTATTCAATCTTATTAAGAATATCAGTTATCGTATTATTTTCTATGCGTTCTCTGGCTTCGTGGTGACAGCGGGTTCGCTACACCAGAACTTTACCGACAATGTGAAAAAAATGGAACTCGCTACGTCATCAGTCTTAAAGAGAATAACAATCTACATGAAAAGCTGCATGCTTAGATTAAACAAACACTAAATCAAACAATCTTTCCACATCCATAACGCAGTATTTATGCTATCTATTCTATTTCATCATCAATCCCCGCAAAATGCATTAATTTTAATAAAATCAATGAAAAATTGTAAGATAACCAATCTATATCTAAAAAAACACCATCAAAATACTCACTATTTTTATATTCTGGAAATCTAAAATACTCTACATATCCATTTTCAATATGTTCATTATATACGTGGCAAAAAACATCTACCCATTTCATATAATCATCATTTATACTATATTCTTTAAATACTGTATCAGCTAACTCACTTAAATTATGTGTTCTATCTGATTTTCTTATTTCTCCATTCTTCTTTACTATAAGATATTTAAAACCAATCTCTACTGCCTGTCTACCAACATTTATCGTAACAACAGAATCTGGCAATATATTTATTAACTTATCAAATGCATTAATATATTCAACCCAATATTCTTTCCATCTACATATTTTATCTTTTTTTAATTCATCTTCTATATTTTTTGCACTTATTCCATTAAAAACTGGAGATTTACCATAAAGTGCATGATGCGCTGCATTTGCCCCATCAACTTGTAAAATGTCTCTATAGCTTATATCATTTCCATATTTTTCAAACATTTTCATATAACCAAACTCCTATCCTAATAACACAATCTTAATCAATCTACTCATAGTCAGTAAAACACCGTTAAAATCGTAATACTTGGTGTTGATAAATTTCTTTAGTTATTCCTATTATTTATTATAATATTACATAAGTCTCTTCCCATATTGGTTAAATAAAACTTATCCACCCTCGACTCTCCACAATAAACAGTTATCCCACCAGTCAGCATTCCCAATGCCTGCAATCTAAAACACCTTGCATAATCATATTTATGATTCTTCCCCTGCTCAAATATATCTATCAATTCTTTCACATCTTCCATAAACATCATATCAACAATTTGCAGATATTCCACGAAATCCTTATATTCTATATCTTTATTCACAAGTGAAATATAAAGATATGCTTGAATCTGTGACTTATTAACATCATTACTTCTTGATATAAATAAACATAGCTACTCAATTTCCCTGTATACCCACTTTTTCTTATTCACATATGCAATTCTTCTTTTATTTAATTCTTTCTGGTTAATGTTACCTTTAGACAATGCCCTTAAAAACCTGAATTGTTTCTTTACTTCAACACGCTTTATTATGTCATTTGCCAACGAATATATGGAAACAGTGTACTTAAATATTGGTATATCTCTTATAATATCTGGTACAGCAAATCCTATCGTATCAAGTATATTATCAAATGCTTCATCCGTCATATTCTGTATTATCTCATTATTAAAAATAGATTCTGCCATTGAATCTGATATATTAAAATCTGGCATATTATTCTCTCCTTCATCAATATTGATAATTACTGCTCAATCGTTATTGCATTCAAACTATATATTTTCTACATAATCTCACTCAACCTACTCATCCTGATTCCAGCATCTATAATCTTGCATCTTTCCTCTTTTGACACCGCACCATTCTCCTCATTAACTATCTCCTGACAATGATTATAAATATCATCCTTATAGCCAGTAAAATCCTTTATAAGATAAGCTGGAATTCCTTGCCTGATCAGCTGTATAATCGCATACTTCGCCAATGCTGTTGCACATGTTGAACCTATTAATTCATTAAGAATAAAAAAAAGTCTTGTATTGTACGATATATTCTTACGCGGGTTACTTAATTCTATAAACATATATTGGTTAACATCTGAACCATTACATAACTCATTAATCGCTCTTGTTCTATAGTCCATATATGTATCCATATTTGTCTTTAAGGTGTCCGGCAAATGAACAGAATATCCATTGATTACTATACGACCATTAGTACTGTTATAATCCACAGCTTTCAATTCTCTTATAGTTTTATTACTCATTCCGAAACATAATACAAGCTTAGAAATTAAAGCTGATACATACGCTGAAAATGTTCCATCCCACTTTCCATTTATTAGCTCATCATAATTAGCAAGGTTAATTATCTCATTACATCTGTCAACAATACGTCTTGCTGCTTCCTCATCTAAAGGCATGACCTGCTTTGACTCATTAAGCTTAAGACATTTTATTGCACACTCACACTGTTCTTTCATGTCTGGTGCATACGCTTTATTATCAAAATATATATTGGAACATATCTGTTTTGCAGAAATATATGCATAAAAGCTTTTAACTGTAGATATATACAAATCTGCTGATGCTCTATACTTCACCTGATTACGTTTAACGTAAAAAATTATACTTTCAGCAACATCTTCTATTTCTAATCCCTTTAATATACTTTTATAATTAGAATCTGTCGCATTCTTCATCTCAACTAAATACTGATAAAATGAATATATCTTTTTTCGATATGCTTTTGATGTGTCTTTATCCCACTTATCAAGAAATTCATCTATTAATTGTTTAAATAACATATATACTCCTTTTGTTTTAACGATTATTTTGTTGTTTCATCGTTATCACTTTAATAATAACGCATCTTCTAAAAAAAATTATTATATTTAGAAGATGCGCGATTGAGTATGCACGATGTTGCGCTTACAACACTATACTATCTAATTTATCCATCACCAAAAAATATTATTATACATATAACAACTATTATAGTAATAATTATCCCAATAATCAGTATAGTATTCCTTATCTTTATATTTTATTCCACTGTCACCGACTTAGCCAGATTTCTAGGCTTATCAACGTCCAGCCCTTTCGCTACACTCACATAATAACCAAGTAACTGAAGTGGCACTACTGCCAACGATGCTGTGAAATGTTCATCTATCTTTGGAATATATGTGGTAAAGTCAACTGTATCCTCAACCTCATACTTTCCATATGTTGTAAGCCCGCAAAGATATGCCCCACGGCTCTTGCACTCTACCATATTGCTCACTGTTTTCTCATAAAGCTCATTCTGTGTAAGCACACCTATAACAAGAATATTATCCTCAATAAGACTTATGGTTCCGTGCTTAAGTTCGCCCGCCGCATATGCCTCTGAATGTATATATGATATTTCCTTAAGCTTAAGACTTCCCTCAAGACTCACTGCATAATCAATTCCTCGTCCTATAAAGAAAATGTCCTTTGAATTAGCTACCTTTGCTGCAAACCACTGGAGTCTTTCCTTATCTTCAAGTATCTTTTCTATCTTTTCAGGTATAGTTTCAAGTTCAGATAAAAGTCTTTCATATTCAGAAAGTTCCATTTCACCTCTCACATAAGCAAACTGGAGTGCAAGACAGTATGCTGCTATAAGCTGAGTGCTGTACGCCTTTGTTGTGGCAACAGCTATCTCTGGTCCTGCAAGTGTGTAAAATACATTATCAGCCTCTCTTGCTATCGAACTTCCGACCACATTTACTATGCCAAGCGTTTTAAGTCCCTTATCCTTTGCAAGTCTTAATGCTGCAAGACTGTCCGCTGTTTCACCTGACTGGCTTATGACTATGACAAGTCCGTCTGGGTCAAGAAGCGGCTTTCTGTACCTGAATTCCGATGCAAGCTCAACACGTACTGGAATTTTAGCAAGGTCTTCTATGACATACTGTGCGACAACACCTACATGATAAGCAGAACCACATGCCACTATGTATATCTGTGATATCTTCTTTATCTCTTCATCAGTAAGCTCTACTGCTGATAAGTCCAGCTTTCCATCCTTAAGAACTGAATTAAGAGTATCCTTAACTGCCTTTGGCTGCTCATGGATTTCCTTCATCATAAAATGCTCATAACCGCCCTTTTCAGCCGCCTTCGCATCCCACTTTATTTCAACAAGTTCCTTTTCAATCTCATCACCATCAAGATTATAAAATGTGATATGACCGTCAGCCAGACGACCTATCTCCATATTTCCAATGTAATACACATTTCTTGTGTAATTAAGTATCGCAGGAACATCTGATGCCACATAACAGTCGCCATCATTTACACCTAAAATCATAGGACTGTCCTTGCGTGCAACATATATCTCTCCCGGATATTCCTTAAACATAATTGCAAATGCGTATGAACCACGGATACGTACCATAGCATGATTAATTGCATCAACCGGTGTATGCTCATATTTTTTATAATAATAATCAATAAGCTTTACTGCCACCTCAGTATCAGTTGAAGAATAGAAGCTGTAACCGTTTCTTGTAAGCTTATCCCTTAATTCCTGATAGTTTTCAATAATTCCATTATGCACACCGACAACATTATAATCATCTGAAATGTGTGGGTGTGCATTAGTTTCAGATGGTTCTCCGTGAGTTGCCCATCTTGTATGACCTATTCCACAATTTCCGATAACAGACTGACCATCGTTAGTCTTCTCTGCTAATACTTTTAATCTTCCTTTTGCTTTAACAACCTGGACTGGCGAATCCCCATCCCTTACTGCTATACCAGCTGAGTCATAGCCACGATATTCTAACTTGGCTAAGCCGTTTAACAGTACTGGGGCTGACTGGTTCTTTCCGGTGTATCCTACTATTCCACACATAATATATTTCTCCTTATATAATATTGTATATAAAATTAATATAATCAAATTTTCAAATAAATTAATATATTATTTCAAAATTTTCCTTACAATATTGTTTTCATAAAAATAAGTTAATAACTAACATAATTTCATTAAAATATAAAATGAATACAATTAAATTTTCTAAATATTATTTTTCTTACCCACCATCCATGGAACAGTTCTTATAACTATATTATATACTGCACTGCATATTAAAATCGTTACTAATACAATAAATACTGCATAAAATAAATTAGTTCTTATAATATCAGAATTTATATTAAGAATAACTGATGTAATTTTTATCACAATCCTATAAATAGGTCCATGCATACAAAGAATTATTAATGAAATCTTTCCTAAATATTCTAAGAGCCTATTTTTATTTATTATCAATGAACTAATTGTTACACCAATCACACCAATTTGTGCTGTAATAAACCACATTATTCCTGTAGTTAATCCATAATATGATAAACAAAAATTTATTATAAGTAAAATTATAGCAATAATACTTTGACTTGCCTTATTATTTCTATTATTAACATTATTAACATTAATTTTTTTTAATATTTTTTGCGAAGAAACACCCACAGCATAAAATGCCATATATTTAAAACTTAAATCTATTCCCCAAAATAATTTTGGAATAGGAATGAATATGTATAATATACTCATTAATATAACTATAATATATGTTATTTTTTCACCCAACTTATTATATAAAAAATTAAATAAAACAACAGTAGTAAAAAAAAAAGGGTAAAAACCATAAATGAACATTAAAATCAAGATAATCATATTGACCAAATAATAAACCAAAGATATTTTCCCTAAGTCCCCTACTTGAATTTCTAAATCTTTTCTCAATAAAATACCAATAAATTAAATTAATAAAGCCAAACGAAAAATATGGTACTACTATACCTCTTTATATCTATATACACCGACCTATTTTTATATACACAACCTGCTGCAAAAAAAAACAGTGGCATATGAAATGAATATAACCAATTAAAAATTATAGAATTAGAATAAATATGTCCCATAACAACAAGAATAATCCCTATTCCTTTTAATACATCAAGCCAAGATAAACGTTCTTTTTCCATAATATATTTCTCCTTCGTTTTCATCCTAAAATTTATGTTTTGAATTAATTTTTTCTTGTTCACAATCAATTAGTAATATTTTTATAGTTACAAAACTATCATTCAACAATTATTAATTAATATTTTTTATTTTAAATATATAACTATAAATGAACAATTTAAAAGATTACATAATTGTATATATTACAGAAGCATATCTTTTATAATTTATTAAACCATATCAACAAGAATAACTTATTTTTTAGTTTTATACTTACATCTAATTTTGTTTATACATTTATTAATTATTTTTTTTATATCATCAGCATAAAGTATAATTATTGCAACAAATAAAACACATTGCAATAAATATATATAATTACTTTTTACATAAATAATTGTTGCTTGTATGCAAATTAATACATATGTTACTATATCTCTAAATATATTTATTCTTAATTTAATATATTTTTTTGATTGAATATATCGAAAAATCCATACTTCAACATAACAAACTGCGGTTGCAATAGCTGCACCTAATGCTCCCATATAAGGAGTCAATATCAAATTTAAAATTATATTAGAAATAGCTCCAACTATGCTTGAACTAGCAAAAATTCGAGAATCTTTTACTGCTGAAAAAAATCCTCCAATATATCCAGACATTGCTCCAAACACTCCAGCAATGGTTAACCAAGGAACATATTTCCATGCAATATAAAAATCATTTGCATATAAACATTTTGCGAGTATTTTATCAAACATAATAATAAAAGAACATAAAATTACCATCATACAATTATATGCTTTATATGTATTAGCAAAAAAACCATTTTTATCTTCTGGATCAAAGTCACGCACAGCAGATAATGTCCATGCTTGATTAAATATAGATTGAAAAATATTTAATATTGATGGAATTTTTGATGCAACAGAATAAACACCATTTTCAGCTAATCCACAGAAAAAAATTACAATATAACGATCTGATGTATTATTAACCCACCAGGCTACACCATTAGCAATCATTGGTTTACAATATGAAAGCATTGCTTTTTTTTCAGTATTAAAATTATTATGAAAATTTATATTTTTAATAACATTAGCTCTAATAATTAAATATATACACTGAAAAAATGGTCCTACTATATTAGCAAGAAAATATCCCATTAATCCCCATTTAAAAACAGCCAAAAATACAATATTAAGTCCAATCGTAACAAATGAGGCTATAACACTTGAAACTGACAATTCTGCAATTTTATCAATTCCGCGAATATATGATATAATAATTCCAGACATAGACTGTGTTGCATACATTAAAAAAAAGAAAATAGCATATTGTTTTACTAATATACTTATATTAAATATGGAATTAATTTCTAATCCTATTATTACAATAATATTTGAAATCAATAGATATTTTGCCCCAATAGTTATGATAGCATTTCTACTATATTTTTTTTCCAGTGAAAAACGCATTACAGACTCTTGTATATTTAATGTAAGTATTGGTATTAAAACACCTATTGTAGTATTGAAAAGATCATAGGTACCATATTCTGTTGTTGTTAAAATATTAGTATATAATGGAACAAGAAAAAAAACTAAAATTTTTGTTGCAAAACTACTTAATGTTAAAAGACCTATATTCTTAAATAAATATTTATATCCATTCAATTACCTTTTCCTCCAGAATATGTACTAAATTTAACATAAGATAAACTGCGGTAAATACCGCAGTTTTTATGTTCAAAAATAGAATAGTATTTATAATTTTAATATTTTATTGTATATAATCTTTAAAATTTTCTTTAACCCATTCTGCTGCTATATATAAATCAATTTCTTTATGTATATCTAATGATTCATCAATTTCATAATAATCAATATTATTTCCTAAAAATGTCCATGGTTGTTGACCCACTTTTCCATTTGATTTTAACATTTCTTTAACATTTAAAACCCAAATATTATGTGCTAAGAAAAAACATTTTGGTAAATCTTGACGATTAGTTGATATACTTTTTTCTATATTTCCTCCATACATTTGTAATCTTCCATTTTCATCTACAGTTTTAGCTCTTAATGGATGATGATCATTATCTTCATATACCGGAACAACAGCAGTAATAGACATATCATCAATCATTTTTTTTATACATATATCTATCCATTCACTTTTTATTGTTACATTATTTGCCAATACAACTACTAATATATCTGGACAAACATTATAGTTATTGTTCATAGTTTCTAACGCGTGTAAAATACAATCTAAATGTTGACTTGTTGGTTTAGCTAATTCTTCTGGCCTTTTTATTGGAATAAATCCTAGTTTTTCCGATTCATTTAAAATATTGTCATCATCACTACTACAAAAAAAATCTTGAATTAATTCAGATTTTTTAGCTGCACAACATGGATAATATAATACAGGATGATTTAAAACATTTAAGATATTTTTATCTTTTAAAGTATTGTTTCCTCTTCCAGTTAATAATGCTGCAATTTTCATATTTATTTTCTCCTAATTCAAATAATATTTAGATATTTTTATAATAAAAGTTACCAATTTTATTATATTTTCTTATTGTTTTGATTGAAAATGTCTATAGTTTTTATAATATTAATTTTTTTGTCTTTTCGCATTTCATTTAAAAATACACATAAATCATAAAAATCCTTATAATCCCATGAAAATAAATCTTCATAGTACATACTACCTTCTTTTAGTATACTATGAAACATAAAAATTACTGTAGCTTCCTTTTTTGTTCTTGACACTATATCAATAAATTTTTCTACTTCATGTAATTTATTATTTTTTAAAACTGGCACGCTATACAATATAAAATTTTTATTATAACATATAGAATCCTTATTAATAAAATAATATAAATATCCTGAATGAATATTTCGATTTATTTTTCTGATAGCTTTCTTAAAAAATTTTAACTTTGAATAATCATTACTTACCCTTAAATAAACCACATTATTATCTCTAAATACTTTTATATCTTCTTCTAATTTTTTTAAATCATATTCAGAATGTGGACTTGCAATTCCTACAAAATCATATCCTAAATTTTCTCTTTGCCATTCAACTCCTTTAATCAAGCTTTTTATTGTATTATCGTGTGTATAACCATGTCCAGCAATTTCACATATGCTACTTTCATTCATTTCAGCAACTTCTTCTATACTCATTGGTTTATGCGGTCCTGGCATATCATTTTTTTCAATATCATTTAAAACATATCCTGCTGTTATATTAAATGTTGCTGGAATATTTAAAGGGTTTAATATATTTTTATATGCCTCATAATTATCATGTCTTCCATCATCAAACGATAAAACTATATTAACCATTTTTTCTCCTTATTATTTTTGTTTATTCATTTTACCTAACGCATCTTTTAAAATATTATAATGTAATAAATCTTGATTTTCTTTATAATATAACATTGTACTTATTACTGCTTTATCAAAATTCTTACGAAATCCCTTGGATTTTCTTAATATTCGCTCAGAAACTTCAAAAATTGCTTGTATTTCTTTTTCTGTTTTGATATTCTTTTCTCCACCCCAAAACTTTTGGTAAAACAACGAATTTTTACCATCTAATCCATTTTTATAATTTTCAAAAGAAAATTCTTTTGCTGCAATTTCAAAATTATTTTTCTTAATAACATCATCTTGTGAGGTTAACGACATATCACTATCTTCTTTTTCCACTTCGCATCTATGATTACTAACAAAAATGTGAGGTTTACCTAAATAAATAGAATATCCAATATGACTTCCTAAATCATTTCCTAATGTTACATCTGATAATTGTATAATAGCTTTAAGTCTCCTGATAAAATTATCATCGCATCTAAAGCCATTTGATACTAACATAGCTCCTTTTTTTCTGAACAATTCACACAATTCACTATCAACATCATTCCAATATATAGAAACCATTACTGTATCAAATTCTTTTGCATAATTATCCATAATATCATTAACTAATATTTCTGAATTATATGAAAGTGTTCTTGTCTCATAACTATGAAAAGGAAATACTAACAATGTCTTCCCCAATTTCTGTTTTAATTCCATAAATTCTTCATTTGTATAATAATCCTTAGCATAATGAACATATGGCCCTATAACATATACAGGTGTATATGGATTTTCTTTATGAATGTCATTAACTTTATAAGCACCTTGAAATAAATAATTAAAATCACATTTATCGTCTAAAAATCCTCTTCTTCGTTCCCAAAAATCCAAACCATGCTCTAATTTAGGTAATAACAAATTACTTCCTTTATATTTTACTCCTGAATAATCGCACAATGCTTTTAATTGACCATAAAATAAAGATTCAGAACCTACACATTTATATTCATTAACTGAATCCATAAAATAAGGATCTTTTTTCCATGATATAATTAAATCTCTAAATTTATCAAAATTCAAAATTGAGTCAATTTCAGAACATTCTTTAATTCTTTTTCTAATAATATCATTACTTCTTTTGTTTCTTATTTCAGAAAGTTTGTTTTGAATATATACATTTTTTTTAGTTATTGCTTTTATATTCATTTATTTTTTCCATCCTTATCGAATAAATCTATATGCACTAACATACGAATATATATTTATTAAAAAATACAAATTATGTTTTATCAAAAATAATAAAATAATTTTCTTTTTCGGATATTCTGAATATTTTATATTTTTTATTAATTCTTTTAAATAATTTTCTCTTATAAATCTGATATATTCCTTTCTTTTTTTGAAATAAGTACTCTTCTGTCTAGGATTAAAATAACTACGTGTAGCAATAGCCATTATGGAATATACATGTCTTTGATTAATAAGTGCAATATCATCCAATTGCAATTTATTCGCTGTTTGTTTTATTTTTTCTATCCCCTTCATAGTTAAATAATTATTTTCTATTGTAGGTATAGCCGACAATGAATCTTCATTGTACACATAATGATATCCATAATAATTAGAAATTTTTACATTATTAGTAGTACAAAAAACTCTATAAATAAATTCAATACCTTCCATACCACATTTTAATTCAGTATCATGCCAAAGATTGTTATTCTTAATAAATTCCATATTATATAACTTTGCAACGCTTGATGAAAGAAAATAATCATGTTTTAATGTCATTTTTCTAAGGCTTTCACATTCCTCATTTAAATACTCTTTATCTCTATAGTATTTCATAGGTATTCTACTAACATTATTATTCTGATCTCTATACATTCCAAATACAATAACATCAGTATTATATTTAATTAACTCTGATATTTTTTCACATACATCTTCCTCTATCCAATCATCACCATCCAAAAACATAAACCAATCTGAATTAGTATTTTGAACACCTACATTTCTTGCATCAGATAATCCTCCATTTTTTTTATGCACTACATTAATTCTATTATCTTTTCCCTTAAATTCATCGCACAATGCAGAACATTCATCACCTGAACCATCATCAACAATAACAATTTCTATATCTTTATATGTTTGCTTTATAACACTATTAATACATTTAATTAAAAATTTTCGTGGTACATTATATACTGGGATTATAATACTAATTTTTGCCATTTAATCCCTCCTTCAATTTCTTTATCAAATTAAGTAATCCTAATTTATACAATATTTTTTTAATTAATTCCATAAAAACATCTATCGTTTTAATTGGTAGTAAAATTTGAACAGTTTCATCTATTTTTTTTTGATTTAATAATTCATAAAATTTTTCTCTTTGTTTCATATACTCTGTTTGATTATCTACCATTACTCCATCATAAAATATTGCTTTACTTATATCTGATTCATATATTTTATACATATTCGAAATCTCATTTAAAATTTCATTTCCCTTGTTTGTATGTATTAATACATTAGTATAACCTTTGTCATCATCTTTCTTCAAACTTGTATATTTTGTAGCATTCCAAGCATCAAATATTGTAAAATCTGAACATCTATCTTTTCCTTTGAAATTACATTGATAACAGCTTTTTCTCATGCATATGCTATTTATATAAGACCTCATAAAAAAATCAGTCTTATTTTTTGCATATACACTAGAATTTTTAAATTTTATCTCTAAATCAGCAGAATGATAACCTCTATTTTTTTTTCTAAAGTTTATATAATCTACTTTTGATTGCTGTTTTTCTTCTCTATAATTTAGATACTTTTCCCATAGTTTAGGGGATGCAACACCTTTACATACTAGATCAACCGTTATCAAATTATCATAATCATAATTTAAATATTTTTTTAATCCATACACTTGACATGGTGTTCCAAAAAAAAGAACTTTTTTTCCTTCTACTATTTTATTTTTTATTTCTTGAAAACAATTATTCATATAACTTTGTACATATTTTGAACCTCTAATCAAATTAATATCTTCATAATTATCTATTAATTTATGTTGTACTTCATGTTTTTCATTAATGATAGCGCCACATACAACACCACCATTTTTTATAACATAATTAGCTAAAGGAATTGAAAACCCTCCAGAGGCACTGTTTAAAACATCTTCTTCCACTTTTGTTCTTAAAACAACACTTCTAATAGGTGAAACACCCTGTATCTTATTTTCTATAGGACAAACCTTATCGCACAATCCACAATTAACGCATTTTTTCACATCAACAACAGGATACAAAAAACCCTCATCGTTAGGTAACATATTTATACATTTTTTTTTACATATTGCATAACATGCTGTACATCCACAACATTTTTCTCCAATTGATATCATTTTAGTTTCCTTTTTTCTTTATTTTTATTTTCAAAACTTTTGACAATAAATACGATAATGGAATTAAATATATAATTCCAGTTTCAATATATGTCAATCCATACCACAAATACCTAACTGCTGATGCAGTTAAAAAATAAAATACTATTCTCCCATATAATGTATTTTTTTTGATTATTTTCTCAACTATACATATGTATACTGGAATAATTACTAATATGCCTATATACCCAAAATTAATATATGGCTCAGATATTATAAATTCTCCCCCTGCTGTATGATAATACACTCCCACCAAATGTCCTGCTCTAAGCGGTTGATCAAACATAGGAATAAGACCTTGTAAATATGTAATATAGGTTTTTCCATACAATAATCCCTTATTATTTACATAATCAATAGTTCCATTAAATACATGACCTAAATCAGAAGAAGTGCTTTGTGTCATAAAATTTTGCCAAAATGAAGACACCGATAATACCATTTGTTCTCCCGCTCTACTATTACCTATGTATAAAAATACAACAAATATAAATATACCAATAATTGTAACACCACTCATAACTTTAAAACTAAAATTATAATTTTTCCTAGAACAATATCTTATAATTAAAAAAATAAGCAATCCCAATACATCAACTCTCTCACTATGTAATAGGAACCAAGCTATAACTATGCAAAAACAAATTTGTATAATTCTTGAATTTTTTAAATTACCGACAGCAAATAATAAAAGAATAATTGAAAAATGATTCCAAAAATGTCCTGGCAATAATGCATTAAAACGATTTGAACTATCAAACGTAAAATTAAGACTTGGAAAAGCAATGTACACCATAACAACAGCTAAAATAGCAAATATAATAGCTGTAGTTGTATTTATATTAACATCTGCCTCATATACTTTCTTTTCATATTGTAATAAATGTGAATAATAACAAAAAATAAAAATAATAATATTATAACAAATAAGAGCTATACACATCTCATTCATGTACAATTTGTGTATATATGCTAATTTTCCATATGCAATTCCTGTTTCATAATAATAAAAAACGCTCATAAGAGTATAATTAGGAACAAATGCCCATACCGACATTATAGAAAATTGAGCTTTATATATAATTAAAAAAAGCATAAACATATTAAATAAAAAAAGCATATATACTTTATTGTTACACAAAATCAAACCTAGTAAAAATACGCAAAAAGCTGAACCTATAACCCATAATTTCTTTTTTAAAATCATATCTATATGTTTCCCTTTTATTTATCACATTCTTTTAAAACACATTTTAAATATTCTATAGATTCAGACTTTAACTCACTTACCTTAAAATTCACTTTCGAATAGTCTATTGCACCTAAAAGAATATTTACACTTTCTTCTGTAGAACAATTATTAAGAACTCTTCTGTTTTCTAATTCTATTTTCAAAAGCAATGTATCTATTCTAGAATTAGTTGAATTCTTATTCTTATTATTATATCTATTATAAACGACAAACTGTTTATTAAATAATACAGAAAAAACTGTTCCATGAAATGAATCTGTAATAACATATGCCGCATTTTTTATATAAGATAAAAATTCAGATGGACCAACATCATATAATTGCTTATCACCAAATTTTAAATCTTCTAAATTAATTTCATCCATACATGGTATACTAAATATTTTTTTACCAGTCTTATTTTTCACTGCATTTGCCATTTCTCTTGCCATTTTGTTGTCACCTAAAAAATAACAAAAAATATAATCTTTATCTTCTATATTTGTAGAAATTTTTTCCCACCTATCGCTATCTAATAAAAGTGTTGGATCGACAACAACAGGAACCTTCTTATTTATCATATCATACACAATTTGAGCTCCCTGTTGTTCTCTCACAGATATATTATCTATTCTGCCGAGGAACTTTTTTGTTCCTTTTATTTGATATTTAGGTATATTACTAACACCAAAACTAGCAGCATATGTAATTTTCTTAATTTGTTCAGGAATCCATTCCATTGTGTAATAATGACTTCCATAATTTATTGGATGCCAAACCTGATCGCTACCTAAAACAAATTTTGAATACTCTAACGACATTTTATTCAGCTCGTTTATCGTTGTATATGTTTCTGTAAAATTAAAATTATCATTAACAAATTTTTGAAAATAATGTTCTCTTTTTTTACAATTTTCCCCAAGACTTTTATTTATAAATTTTATATAGATTTTTCTTTTTACACCTTTTAGTTTAAATTTAACAATGTCTTTTTCAAATATTAATGGAAAATAATTTTTTATATATCGCAATCCTTTTTTTTGTCTATACCTCACACTATAAGTATCATAACCTGTTATTTCACCAACAACTTTTTCCATTGCATATGATTGTAATACACTTCCATAATTATATATATGACTACAATTTAATATTCCAATTTTTTTCATCATTACACTCCATTTAATAACCTATTATAAATATTATCTAATTTCTTTTCATTACTTCTTATATCATATATTTCCTGTAAATCAGTTAAATCACATGGTTTAAATGATAAATAATGAGAAATTGTTTCTTCCGCCCACTCTTTATCATTTTTATTCAAATCAACAAACCTTATAGCATCTGTAATTTTACATGTCGGAGCAATTGAAGAACTAAAAACTGCTGGAACATTAGCTGCTTGAACTTCTATAGAAACAACTGGCAATCCTTCAAACAATGATGGTAGCAACAAAACGTCTATTACACTATAAATCTCATTCATCTTATCAGTAGTTCCGTAAAATAAAACATTATTAGATATTCCTAATGAAGCAACTTTTCTTTTTATTTCATCTTCAAGTTCGCCAGTTCCTACCAGCAAAAGGAAACTATTTTCATTTATTTTTAATATTTCATTAAATATATCTATTAATTTATTATGATTTTTTTGCTGTGAAAATCTTCCTATATGTCCCACTATAAATTTTCCATTTAAATTATTTGTTTGTCTAAAATGCTCGTTAAGTTCTTTATTTTTACTAAAATATTGTAAATCTATAGCATTTTGTATTATTGTAACTTCTCCTGCTTCCATTTTTTTCTTTCCATACATGTATAATCCTGCTTCTTCTCCACATGCAAAATAAGCTGTTGCATATTTAATACACATTTGCTTAAACACATTTGCCATCATATTAAACATAATACCTTTATTTTTTTCTGCAATATGTGAGTGTGAAATTCTTACTTTAACTCCACATTTTTTTGCCGCATATAAAGCACAGAAATTCATTAAGTTCATATGAGCATGAACTATATCCGGTTTTTCTGATTGTATCACATCGATACTATCCTTAATATTTTTAATAAAATTTTCGCTTCGTGCTGTAATCCTGATTGTTTTACATCCAATTAACTCCATCTTTTCTATACAAGTCAAAACCGGTACATGCTGATATACTATAACAAATTCATATTTTTCATGATCCATAAATTTACAATAATTATATAACATTTGTTCTACACCACCAGATATAAGTCCAGAAACAAAGTGTAATATTTTTATTTTCTTCATACATTCACCAATGTTTCAAATATATTTTCACACTCTTTTGAAACCCTTTTTGCATCAAATCTTTTTCTTACTGTTATTTCTGCATTTTTAACAATTTTTTCTCTTTTTTCTGTATCGTTTAACAATTCTATAACTTTATCTGCTGCTGAACTCCAATCATCTTTTTCCACAAGTAATCCTTCTTCTCCATCTTTTATTAAATATGGTATGGCATCTACTGAACTTGCAACAATCGGAATACCTGTAATCATGTATTCGGGAATTGTTAATCCAAATCCCTCCCAGCGACTTAATAAACAACCAACATCAAATCTACTCATATAAGCTAATGGATTTTCAACCCAACCTGTAATCAACAATTTAACTCCAAGACTTTTTGCTAAATCTTCTATTTTTCTTTTTTCTTCCTGTGCTTCTTCTATCACATCTCCAACAATAACAAAATAAACATTAGATATTTTCTTTTGAACTTCGTATGCCATTCTAATAAAAGTATCTGGTGCTTTTTGTTTACAAATACGACCGACCATCCCCACAACAAATACATCATTGGGAATTGGTAGTACTACTTCTTCTTTTTTATATTCTTGAATATCAATACCATTATAAACAACGTATAATTTATTTTCTTTGCAAATTCTATATTTAATTGCCGATTTTTTTTCTGCTTCAGAAATACATATAATTGCATCACAAAATTTTGCCATTATTCTTTCTAACATTATGTAAAAATTCTTTTTCGTACTTTCCATATTAAAAGACCATCCATGCGGATTGTATACAACTTTCACATTCAACCCAATACAAGCCATACGAGTTATTGCACCCGCTATTGAAGAATGTGCATATACAATATTAGGATTATATTTTTTTATTTTACTTCTTAATTTAATAGCTTCTTTTACAGCAGAAAATCCTATACCATGTTTCATATGCATTGTTTCAACATACTGAGCTAATTTTTGATAATCGCTTTTTTTATATAATTGAGAAAGAATCATTATATTCTCACAAGATGAATACTTTAAAAAACTTCTTAAATATCTATCTACACCACCTATACATTCTGCTACATGTAAAACTCTCATTATTTATCCTTCTCCAATATATAAAATCCACTTAACTATCAATAATATATTAAATCTACATTAACTCATTGTTTATACTTTCATTTATCTTATGTAAACTATTCTTTCAAACATAACGATTCATTATTTTCCTTAATCTGAATATCTATATGCTTATCAACTGCTGATGCATACTTTTCTAACATAATCAATGTAGGAATTCTTACTCCCGTTTCAAACCTTGCCAAATTATAAGGAAGTATCCCTATCATATCTGCTAATTCTTTTTGAGATAACCCCTGTTTTTCTCTCTCTTCAACAAGTTCACTTATTATATTCTTAGATAATTCACTAATTTTTTTCTTGACACACTCATTAAATTCATCAAGGCGATTTTCTCTAGATGCCTTCTCCTGCTTATATTCTTCTTTATTAATCTGCAATTCTTTTACCTATTTTTCTTATTGTTATAATACATTCTCATATATGATATACTCATATTAAAGCTACTCAAATATACATCATCATCTATGATAATTCAAGCATTACTTTGTTATTATTAATAAAAATACAATTTTAATAAATTACACAATGTAATTTTTATCCACATTTATAAAATAAAAAGAGCATTTTATTTTATAATGCAAATTTATTTCCCGTTTTCATTCCAATAGTAACTAAACAATTAAAACCAATAACAGTTTTTCTTATTAAATAGGATGTTCTGTCATTCTTTATAAAGCATAGGAATAAGAGGATTAATGTGAATATATTTGAATATGATAAGAAAGTGATTATAGATATTTTACGTAAAGAAGCTCGTAAGAAATCTCGTGCTCAAGCACTTACGGAAGGTCTTAAAAATGTTTTGAAAATGGACGTAACGAAGCAACCCTGAACGCAATCAAAAATATAATGGACAGTCTTCATGTATCAGTAGATAAGGCTATGGATATATTAAAAATTGATATTGAAAAGAGAGAGCAGTTGAAAAATCGCTTATAAGAATAATCCACATTAAGAAAGGCGGCAGATAAAATAATTATCTACCGCCTCCGCTTATGACTTATAAAGTTTTATATGCATATTGATACATACATTTTATCATCTTCACCTCTCCATCATCTTCTCACTAATCCTTCTCACTGCCCCGATTTGTCTTTCAAACATTACATCCCACAAGTCCATACATTTCTGGGCAGTCTTTTTTTGTGCTGTTATGTTGGAGTTAGAGGTTTCATCGTATAGTGTTATGATAAGCTCGGAGATTGAAGTTGTTAAGCCCCACTGTTTTTGTAGTTCGTCACTATCCATAGATAAAACATTTTCACATAATTCTATTATTATGTCTGAGTAATCCACAAGCGATACGGCGCTTTCCGTCAGAAAATGCATAAATGAGTCGACTATTCTTCTGCTAAGATTGGTCTTTATGAATTCATGTAGGAATTGTCTGTCACGTTTTACATCTATATACTTGTCATAGAACATTTTTGATAGTGGGAATTCAACATTTATATCTGTGTTCCTATAATCAAGTATAATCTTCTTGGCAGTTTCTCGGTATTTATCAACTTCAAGATACATTATCGCCATATCTAATATAGCTTTTACCTGCTCCTCGTTTTTATCCGTTGGTGTACTCATAATATCTGTGAATTCACCATATCTTATATAGAATTCACATACCATATAGCTCGCTGTATCAGTCAGTTTTTTATCATCTGACTCATAAGCCTTACTTATTATATCAATAACTCTTTCCTTGTATTTAGGATAAAGATAAAATAATACATTCTTTGTTCCATAGAAGCTTAATGTTCTGATATCCCTTTCCAATATATATAATATTCTTTCTTCCGCCCACTGTCTGTCAATATTATATGCCGGCCATAAAGCATACAATGCAGCATAACGCACTGCGGCATTAGCATCATTTACTACCTTATCAATAATATCTGCAAATTCTTCGTATAATGATTTATTATTTTGAAGAAGTTTTCCTATTGTTCTTACTGCTCTTCCTCTGACACAGTCAAGTGCATTACTCTGAAGCATATGGCAGCTTTTCATCTCCTTGTCATCCTGACTTGTAACACATGGTTTATCATTGTCAGGGTTGTGATGATTTACTGCAATATTTTTTAGTTCACAAAGGACTTCTTCTGACCACCTTACACTGCTTAATGTCTCAATTATTCCACAGAAATATGAAGCTCTCTGGCTTTCCATATCACATGGACATTCAAGCAGCATTCTTTCAACAATACTGCTGTCTACATCCGAAAGCTGCTCTGACATATTGACACCTATAAATAATGCATCTACAAATGCCTGCGGAATGTCTTCTTTATGACTTAATACAAGTTCTATCATTTCAACAGGATTTTGCTTTACTTCCAGTTCAAAGTCTTGAATGAATGTGTCATATGAACTTTCTATAAAACCACCTTTAACAGATATCCATTTAGAATGTTGTCTGTTTTTTAATTTCTCATTAGTTATTATTCTTATCCATTGTTTTGCGCTTATTTTTTTACCTGCTACCGGAGATTTGACCCAGCCTGAATGGTCATTATCATTTACATAACAGGTTTTTACTGTATCAAACCGTCTGCAAAGAACTTGTATTAATTCTCTGCTCTTTTTACTTATTCTTTCTTCTGGCAGACAAGGCAATAGCTCATATTGCAGGTCACCCCAATAACTCCAGTAAACAGGGCGTATTTCTTTATCCTGATTGTATTCTATTCTGTTTTTATACATTTGCAGGGCATCTGGTGACACATAATAATATATTATGTTTTCAAGTCTGGCAAATGTTTCATCACTACATTCTGACGTATGCTTTAGCAACACTTTTTTAACAAGTTCCAGCTCATTATCTGCGCCGCTCGTATAGTCAAATACATTATCATTAAAGCTTTCTGTTATATAATCTATAATTCTATCGCTGTATCTGACCGGAAGGTGTGCAAGTCCTGTTAATATTATTTCATTGTATACAGCATATCCCATTCCCATATATGGCTCAAAGTACTGCCAGAAAGTGTCCGGCGAATTATCTGCAAGTGCAACTGCTGCCTTTTTCACCAGCTCCACACTAACTCTCTCAATATTTCCAATATATGCATGATTATATGACCAGTCACCATATTTGATATATCTTCCTTTCTCCTTAGAAAGACATCCAAGCAGCTCATCAAGAATATAATCTGCATTTTTTATAATATATTCACCATCAGAACTTATCAGGTCTTCTTCATAATGATACACTGATTTTCCCTTACTATTTATCTTTCTCCTTAACCAGAAGGCTATAAGTCTTACTGTTCTTTTCTCAAAGCCATCCATCATCTTTTTTATGTCTATATAGACATCTTTTGCAAATTCCGGATAATGCTTGTAAAACATCATTCTAAGCTCAAACACAGCATCGCTTTCCTGCGTTATATCATAATGGAAGCACCTCATAAACATCGCATCATCTTCTTTACTTACAAATGCGTGCTTTCTGATAAACTCCACTGCCTCCTCTGTAAGGTCGGGGCTCATACTGATTAGCAGATTAAAAACAATCTCTTTTTTATCAGGAATATTATACCATCTCTCAATAATTCCATTTGTAAGTAATATATTTACATAGTCTTTCCTGCCATATATTGTATTTCTGATAAGGTAACTTCCATACTCTTCGCTGTTGCAGTTATCAATAACAAATGTTGTTATATTATCATCTGGATTATTTATCTGTCCTAATATTTCATAAAAAAGATACTTTATATAATATCTTATGTTATCTGAAGCCAGCATATTTCCGCCTGCATCAATAAATTCTGCACTGTCAAGCTCTAAAATGTTCTGTAAAAACATCTGCACCTGATATCTTTTAGTCGGAGTCTGCCTGCTTTTCTCTCCAATAATCTCCTCTATTGCTGCTCCCTCATAATATTTTTCCAGCATATTCTGTGATATAAAGTAATCAAGTATCGACTGATGTACGAAACCGACTTTATTCCCCTGCACAACTATAAGTTCTGACGATATAAGATAATCAAGTGTTGCTACATCTATTTTAAGTATCTGTTTTGGCACATATAAACGTCCCATTTTATCAAGTCTGTTTACAATATCTGTTTTCGCCTCAGAAACGGATTGCTCTGCTATACCACATAATCTGCTCTTCATGCATATCTGCTCAAACCATTTATCTATAAGATGGCTTGTTGTCAGACATCCATCATATGAGCTTTCTTTATCCAGATGCTGCCATATATACAGATTACTAGGTATTTTCAATAGATTTTTCAGCCTGGCAGACATTTTATTATATTCACTGCCAACAACTTTCTTTACAGTATCTTCTTTAAAACAATCTACCTTTATTACTTTCCATTCATCATCCTGTGAAGCTTCTGCACCTGAATTATTCTGCTTTCTGAATAATCCCTTTATGTTGTTATCATTTTCAAGGTCGTAACTTCTACACACAAATACTATTGTTATCTTTTTATCACGTATTTCATTAAAGAACTTCACCTGTCTGATTAATTCCATACACACTGTTACAGCTTCCGCTGAATTAGCCTGTGTCCATCGGAGTGCATCTAACTGGTCAAGTATAATAACTGCTTTTTCATTCTGTGATATATTATGGATTGCATCAACTATAGAATTCTGAAATCCCAGTTCCTGACCCCATTTTTCACAGCTCCTATTAGGAATTCTTACATCAAGCTTTATAGCAATATGTACAATTCCTTTTTGTTCACAGTATTTAAGAACTGCCTCTGCACAGCCACTCTTACCACAGCCGGCACTTCCTGATATGATTATATGTTTATCAGCCTCTATAGCCTGTATACATTCGTCAGCTTCTTCTCTATGCACGAAACCACTTTTTAAAGGTATAAATTTTTCCTTATATTCTTCATTCAGCTCATTTATTCTTGGTGCAATCCTCTTATCACCATCCCTAAGGCTGAATATTATCCCCTGTTCATTAAGATAATCTGTTATCTTCTGCTGTGTAAGCTCCTGCCCTAATATATCACCCATAACAACATATGAAACCAAGGCATTATACACTTTGTTTTCATCGCTGCTAAAGCGGTAACGTATATTCATGCTTATAAACTCATTAAGTTGATATTCAGACATTTGTTTATATGATATTCTTTTCAGATATTCTATACTTTTAAGAACATTTTTATAGTTATTGCTCTCATTACTATCGTCCTGACATTTATCTGTTTCTTTCCTGTCAGCTTCTGTATTTTTCTGCTCTATTTTTAATCCCATTTCTTCACAGAAGCTTTTATAAAATTTATTAAACTCTGTACTGCTTTTTGCTATCTGTATATTATAAAAATCCTCTGCACTGCCACTTGTATTAGCAGCTCTTTTATGCATATCATATAAAAATGTACATGCCAATGGACTTACAAGCGCAACTCTTCTCTTATTATCTCTGTTAAGCTGTTTTCTCCATGCTTCTAATATACCTCTTGCCTTTAGGTCTGACATATTCCAGCTTTCTTTACTTGCATTTCTTGACTTGCACTGCTGATGTTCCCTGTGTCCAGACATATCTGTTACAAGTATGTCTGTCCCTACTTCATCTTCCCCTAGTGCTTCTATCACAACACTGTAATTCACATCATCAAGAACTTTAAGCAGTTCGTATATCACACAGTTAATCTCATAACTATTCCCCTGTTTATCTGCTCTTCCACCTTTTTCTAACGGCATACTTCTCTCCTATTTTCTATCACCTATCATATACATGCCTTGCACAATACCCACCAGTGAACTATGTGTATTGATACATAGACACTGGTGGGTATATTTTTTATACTGGTTTTAACGGAAACCTACCATAATTTAATTGTATCTGTTAGATAGAATTCTTTTGCAGGAATGTATATACTGCTTATATTTCCGAATTCATTTTCCCAGCCTTCTTCTCTTTTTAATCATGTGTTTTTCCTCATTCCAGAAACTTTTAACACTCTATATCTCCAATACAAATATATTCATATTGTATCATCATTTAATAATAAATAAAAGATTTTTATTTATTATCTATTGACATTGAAAATCAAGTATTGTATAGTATAACTATACTTAATTAAGTCTTAAATGTATATTATACACTTATATTAAAGTTCTATATTACGCATTTCTTATGTATCACACTGGATTCAGTACAGCATTTTATTATCAGATTTTACCCATATATACACAACAAGGCATGATTCTATATTATGATCATTTTATCATATGATGTACCTGATGTAACAACTCACTTGTTATATATTTGACCACATGTTAAAATATATATGATTTCATAGCAGAATTGCCTGTTGTTAATTTTACTTATTGAATAAATTAAGTTTTAAGGAGATTTTGCTTATGAAAATTAACGATAAAGATAATAATTATTACAACAAAAACACTGATAACAATATAATTATTAAAAATGATAGTAGCTCCTCTACTACAACCAAACGATATAGTGATAACGTATTTTGTCTATTATATTCAGATAAGAAGAATTTACTGGATTTATACAATGCCCTGAATAACTCATCTCATACAGACACTGATAATCTTAGCATAACAACGCTAAAAGGTGGCGTGTATATGAAGTATAAGAATGATGCCTCATTTGTATTCAGCTATGAGTTATATATGTTTGAACAGCAGTCATCACTTAATTTTAATATGCCATTAAGGTTCTTACACTATGGCTCAGAAGTATACAGGAATATATTTCCTAATAATATGCTTCATAAAAGAAGTATGCTTAAGATTCCAACTCCACATTTTATTACATTCTATAATGGAAGAGAACGTATGAAAGAGCGTATTAAAATTCTTAAGCTGTCAGATATGTTTGAACATCCTACAAAGCATCCAGAGCTTGAGTTAATCGTTACGGTTATTAATCTTAATCCTGCTGAAGAGGCAACTGATATTATACATAGCACTACTAATGACAACTTTTTTGATAATAATATCAGACCAGCCATAAACGGATTATTCACGGATAACATATTAAACCGCTGCAAGTCACTCAGAGATTATATGACTTTTGTCACTAAAGTACGTAATAAAATGGATTTATCCAGTCTGGATGTCAGGACATCAGTTATCGAAGCTGTAGATGAATGTATCAAAGAGGATATTCTATCAGATTTCTTTATAAAGCATAGAGAAGAGGTGATTGATGTGAGTATATTTGAATACGATGAAGAAGGCGTTATGGAGATTCTCCGTGAAGAAGCCCGCACTGCTGGACTTGAAGAAGGGCGTGCTGCTGGACTTGAGGAAGGACGTGCTGCTGGACTTGAGGAAGGGCGTGCTGCTGGGCTTGAGGAAGGACGTTCCGCTGGGCTTGAAGAAGGACGTATAACCGCAGCTATCGATGCCATTAAAAATATCATGACAAAGCTTGGCAAATCTGCTGATGAAGCTATGGACATACTTGATATTGATATTGATAAAAGAGAGGCCATTAAAAAAAAGCTGCAATAGTTATTTACCCGATTAAATATTAAACAATAAGTGGGGCGTAAACATTAAGAACATATTTCTTAATGCTTCGCCCCACTTATGTACTTTATCTGACAAACTCACAACTGTTATATTTTATATCTTCCTAGAACTGGTTATCTTTAAAGAATTCCCGCTTTCTTTCAATCATCTCATCTATTCTGCTGATATAATTCCTTACATCCTTGACATTCTCTATTCTCTCAATCCTTACTGAATGATTATCATCCGACTCATTATGGAAAACAACCTTGCTGCTTGCTCCAGCTCCACATGCTATTATAGTCTGTTTCTCTTCCATAATAAGTATGTTATATATACACTCCTTACCTTCCTTTGAATATCCTACATTTTCAAAGTTTCCAGCCATATTCTTCTGCCTGTACATATAATATGGTTCCATATCAAGCTTTTTTGCTGTTTCCTCTGTCATTCTTATGATCTCATCCGTATTTTTTGTTGACAGCTGCTTGTACTTATCTCTCCATATATTAAGCGCGGCTGCTCTCTTTATGGCAAGTGAATGTACTGTAAGACTTTCTGGATCCATAGCCTGTATCTCACTAAGTGTATGCTTTACTTCGTCAACATCCTCACCGACAAGACCAAGTATTATATCCATATTTATATTATCGAAGCCTTCTTCTCTTGCCATATTGTATACATTCTTTATCTGTTCTACAGTATGCTTCCTGCCTATCAGATCAAGCGTTTTCTGATTCATCGTCTGTGGATTGATAGAGATTCTTCCAACATTATGTTTCTTAAGCACCTTAAGCTTATCAAGTGTTATACTATCTGGACGACCTGCTTCTACTGTGAATTCATGGCATCCATCTATATCAAACAGTCTTTTAAGCTCCGTTATCAGTCTGTCAAGCTGCACTGCACTAAGTGTTGTTGGTGTACCACCACCAAAATATACTGTATCAAGTCTTCTCCCCTTCATGGCTCCTGATACGAATTCCATTTCCTTAATGAGTGCATCAAGATAACTGTCAACATAATCTTTATAGGCTCCTAGTGCATATGATGAAAATGAACAATACAAGCATATACTTGGACAGAATGGAATTCCTATATACAGACTATAACCATTTTTATAGTCTATACGGTTTAGTATATCCATTTCTTTTCTGGCTACCTTAAGTGCAAGCTCTGCCTTCTGCCCACTTGCCTTATGCTTATCCATAAAATGTCTTTTTATCGTTTCTTCGCTTTCACCATCTTCAAGCATCATATATGCTATCTTACTTGGGCGCACTCCCGTAAGATATCCCCATGGAAGTGTCTTTCCAGTCTTTTTACTAAGATAATCATACAGGTATGACTTGAACTTATCATGCATCTGGCTCTTATTAAGGCCTGTAACATCTGGTACCTTTATGTCTATAATCGTATCAATAATATCCACTGATGTATATTTTGAATCGTCTTCTATACTGTCTTTATGATTATCTTTTAGATTCTCTTCTGTACTGTCTTTATGATTATCTTTCGGATTATTTCTTGAATTATCGCTTTCTTTATATGCTGTAACCTCTGTTCTTGGATAGAATGAACGCACCAGCACTATGGCATCATCATAAAATCTATTATCGTCTATTTTAATATATATCATCATTATTCCTCTCTATATACAGCTTCCCAAAAAAACACCACCTGCACACAATATTAAATATTCTGTCTAGTCTATATATACATAAAATATAAAATTTATAAATCAATTCTAAATTGAAAATCTTAATTCACCAGAAACGGATTATTCACTCTTTCATAACCAACACTTGTGCCTTCTCCGTGTCCCGGATATACCTTCGTATCATCAGGAAGTACCATTACTTTTTCTTTTATTGAACGTACTATTTCGCTCATGCTACCTCCAGGAAAATCCGTTCTTCCAACTGAGCCACAGAATAATGTATCTCCTGAAAAAAGCACTCCTATTTCTCTTATATAATAACAGCTTCCACCTTCTGTATGTCCCGGAGTATGAAGTACTTCTATATCAAAGCCTGCAAGTTTAAGTATTTCGCCATCTTTATGCCATACATCTGCTTTTACTGAAAGCTTAAGCCCATATGCTTCACCAAGATTAATATGTGGCTGTTCAAGTGTATTCTTCTCATCACATGATGCATATACTTTAACACCATATTTATCTCTTACGGCATCTGCTGCCATAATATGGTCAAAATGTCCATGTGTTAACAATATTCCCTTAAGGCTGCATCCTGATTCATCTATCATTCTGCTTATCTCATCCTGGCTGTCTGCTGGATCTATAAGTACACACTCTTTAATATCCATATTACACAACAAATAGCAGTTAGTACCTACCATTCCTAATATTCTTGAATCTATTTTATACATAACTTTTCCTTTTCTTTATATTATTATTTTTAATATTTGCCACCGATTGATGCATACAGTCAGACCCATTGCTTCGCAATTTATAAGAATCTATATATCATCGTAATATCATTATATGCTATCAAAAAGCCGTTATCAAGAATAATCCCGACAACGGCTCTAAACTATGACATTTATACGCTATATTTTACACATTATGTTTGTTATTTACATTCTCTATTGCTATATCCACTACACACAAGCTTCTGCATTATCTAAATTCAGATAATACCTTTTCTGCCGGTACTTGTCTTTATCAGCCCGTAGCTCTCTCAATATCTGTGACACCATCTATTTTTCTTAGCTTGTCGATAAGTCTGTTAAGCTCTTCCTTACCTGATACCACAAATCCTAAGTTAATAGTTGCAATATTCTTCTTGTTTACACGGCTGTTCATGAATCTTACGTCTATGTTAGCTTCTGTAAACAATCTTGATATATCAACAATAAGACCTTTTCTGTTACCTGCAAATATGTTAATCTCGGCACTGTATTTTTCATCTTTGTTCTCTGTCTGTTCCCACTCTGCTTCTATGAGTCTTGCACGCTCACTTGCCGGGAAGTTTAGTATGTTGATACAGTCTGTTCTGTGGATTGAGATACCTCTTCCTCTTGTAACAAAGCCTACTATTTCATCACCTGGAACAGGATTACAACATCTTGAGAATCTTACAGCAACATCGTGGATTCCTTTAACAACGATTCCACCCTTGCCCTTTTTATTGTCCTTCTCCTTTTCTTTGCTTTCACTTGCTGCTATCTGTTCAAGTGCCTGCTTGTCTGTAATCTCAGACTTCTTTGTCTTTAAGTATTCTTCATTAAGCTTATTGACTATCTGTCCTTCTTTTAAAGCTCCATGTCCAACGGCAGCCATAATAGAATCCCAGTCCTTATAGCCATATTTTCTTAAAGCCTTCTCTACGAATTCAGGTTTATTTATCTCTGAAAGAACTATACCCTTTCCTTTACAATAGTTAGATATAAGCTCCTTACCCTTTATTATATTGTCTTCCTTAAGCTCCTGCTTAAACCACTGGTTAATCTTGTTACGTGCCTGTGTGGACTTAACCATAGATAACCAGTCACGGCTTGGTCCCTTTGAGTTCTGTGAAGTTATAATCTCGATTCTGTCACCATTTTTTATCTCATAATCAATATTAACAAGCTTTCCGTTAACTCTTGCACCTACCATCTTATTGCCTACAGCACTATGAATACTGTAAGCAAAGTCTATAGGGTTAGAACCTGCTGGAAGTGTCTTTACATCTCCTGTAGGCGTAAAGCAGTATACTGAATCAGAGAACAGGTTAAGGTCATTCTTAATCGATGATAAGAATTCCTTGTTATCTGACATATCTCTCTGCCATTCAAGTATCTGTCTTAACCAGCTAAGCTTGGCTTCTTCACTCTTGTTTGTCTCACCTGTTTTGCCTTCTTTATACTTCCAGTGAGCTGCAATACCATATTCTGCTATTCTATGCATTTCATATGTTCTTATCTGTACTTCAAAAGGCTGACCATTGGATGCTATAAGCGTTGTATGAAGTGACTGATACATGTTAGGCTTAGGCATAGCTATATAATCCTTGAATCTTCCTGGAATAGGCTTGTACATCTCATGTATTACACCTAAAGCTGCATAACAGTCTTTAACTGTATCAACCTTAATACGCACTGCAAATATGTCATATATCTGATCAAGTGTCTTATTCTGGTTAACCATCTTTCGATAGATTGAGAAGAAATGCTTAACTCTTCCATCTATCTCTGCTTCTATGCCGGCATTGCTTATATGCATACCGACTTCCTTGATTATACTCTTTATAAATGCTTCTCTGCCCGGTCTGTTGATATCCACCTGCTTTACAAGGTCATTGTAAGTATCAGGCATAAGATATTTCATGGAAAGATCATCTAATTCTACCTTAATCTTAGATATACCAAGCCTATGTGCTATAGGAGCATATATATCCATAGTCTCTCTGGACTTTTCCACCTGCTTTGCTGGTGACTGGTACTGCATTGTACGCATATTGTGAAGTCTGTCGGCAAGCTTTATAAGGATAACTCTTATATCCTTAGCCATAGCAAGAAACATTTTTCTTAAGTTTTCTGCCTGCACTTCTATCTTGTCATGCTGATAGTTAAGCTGTGTAAGCTTTGTAACACCATCTACCAAAAGTGCAACCTCATCGCCGAATTCTTTTGCCACATCTTCACTTGTCATAACAGTATCTTCAACAACATCATGTAAAAGGCCAGCTATAATAGACTCTTTATCAAGTTCAAGCTCTGCTAATATAATAGCAACACAAAGTGGATGTATAATATATGGCTCACCTGACTTTCTAAACTGGCCTTCATGAGCCTTTTTTGCAACCTTATATGCACGTTCTATATCTGAAAGGTCAGATGATGGATGGTACATTTTAACTTTTTCTATAAGGTCATTATAAAGCTCCTCCGGGCTTGTAAAATCCGCCGGCGTATCCACTGATTTTTCTACTTTGCTTGTCTTAATATTCTTGTTTCCTGCTAATTCTATATTGCTCTCTGGCATATAATCTCTCCCCTCGTGTATCTATAATCCGGGTGCACAGCCTGTATATGACTGTTTTATTATATTATAATTTACTCTTTATCTGCTCCTATACTCACGAACCCGCGCTATCGCGCTCTTTCGTCCTGCTTCGCATGACTGTTCGTTCGTTAATGGTTATAATTATACCTCAGCGTATAACTTTTCCATAAATTCTCTTGTTGCCACTGCATTTTCTGGAACAGTATTCTCAAGTGTACAATGAACATATGGCTTATATTCCTTAATCTTCTTAAGCAGTAGTGGATAATTAAGTCCACCTGTTCCTGCTGCTATAGACTTAAGTTCATCACCTTCTACTACATAATCCTTGCAGTGGACTACTGCTATATCCTTTAATAACAAGTCAAATGCCTTTTCTATAATCTCATCCTGTTTATCAATGTTTCCTGTATAAAGAAGGTTAACAGGGTCAAATATAATCTGAAGGTTTGGAGAATCTATAGCATCAAGCACCTTTCTTGCCCTCTCAACTGTGTTGACTATATGCTTCCATACAGGCTCTATAGCTACTATAACGCCAAACTGTTCTGCATATTTAACTATAGGTCTTAGGTTATCTATAAAACACTGAAGTGCCTCATCTGAATGATTCGCTGGTTCATACTTGTACTCTTCATTGACAGCACCTGTCTCTGTTCCAACAACTCCACATCCAAGTATACTTGCAAATCTTATATGTGCTTTATACTTCTCGACTATCTCCTTATGCTTTTCAGGATTAGGATTGCAAAGATTAAGATAGCATCCAAGAACTGCCACATCAACCTTATTCTCTGCACATAACTCCTTAATATACATAGCAAGTCCAGGTGTCATAGTCTCAACTCCCGGCTTAAACTCCTTTATAGACTTTGAAAGTGCTATATGCATACAATGAAATCCCTGCTTATGTATGTTAGGGATAAGCTCATCAAGTGGTGCATATGCAACATCATGTGCTCTGATACCTATTCTCATAATAATCCTCCATTCTTGCGTGCGAAAAATCTTATTTTCACACTAATCCTCTTTTCTACGCTCATTTATCACTAAACTTCTTTTCTGTGCGTGTTTAATCTTGAATATTTTATATGTCTTACTATATTCATACATCATGCTATTTAAAATCTACAGATTTATTTCAGTTTAACATATCAATGCCCAAATGTCACTTATAAGTTCAATTTAAGCTTGAATTTAAGCTTGAAATATAAGCTCTATTTAAACTTTGACCTGATACAAAAGCCCCTGTAATGATAATAATTACTCAATAATAAATAAATACTACCATTACAGAGGCTCTCTTATTTTATATCATCTATTGATATACTAGATTGTACGATTAATTATAACATGAGCAATTAGAAACTCATATCATTCTTACTTATAGCATTATAAAATGTAGTCAGTGGTATAAAGCTCTGTGCAAAGCTTTTTCCTGAATCACCCTTACATATAACTGCATCGTCTGTTATTGTCTTTATACCTACTGCTCCACCAGATGCTTCATTTATGGTTTTTCTGAATGTTTTAAGTCCGTACTTCAAATATGAGGCATCTCCTGTAAGCTCATAAGCTATCGCAAGTGACTCAAGCAGAAGTGTGTTGTTACCATTTCTTGCAAGACTAGGAAGTTCCTTATAGTAAAACAGTCCGTTATCCATATAGCAGTTCTCTACAAGATCATCAACCGCATGTATTAACATCTGTTTTATATCCTCTCTTGGAAATACTCTGTAGTATCTCATAACACTTCCAACTGCAACTGATATCATGAAGCCTACTCTTATTGCTGTATTATCTGTGTATGGTGATAACCAGTCTCCATATTCTTCTTCCCATTTCTTGAAGCTGTCTATAATCCAGTCGCATTTAGTAAGCCACTTCTTATCATTAGTTTCTACATAAAGCGCTATAAGTGTACGAAGTGCCCAGCCTGTTTCCCTTGCATTGGCTTCACCTGGCACCTGATACATCGGAGTTTCAAGAAGTCTTAAGACATTTTCACCGATTCCAACAGCTGTCTCATATCCTCTCTCATCTCCTGTAAAATGATAATAATCAAGAAGACCTTCAACCCATTCATGTGAGCATACCATAACACCATTCTTACAATGCCCTGCTGTATGCTCCCATTGTCCACCGATTCTTAAAGGATTGCTGCTATAGTGGCATACATCAACATCCATCCAGTGTTTTGCTGCTACTATCAAATAATCAAGGAATCTTCTTACTCCTGTTCTTGCATACATAAGTGCGCAGGCATGCGGATAGTCATATTCATTGTTGCTCCAGACCGGTTTTCCGCCACCTCTTCCCTGAACTGTGTAGCCCATATCTACTGTATCACCCCAGTTAAGCATACCATAGCATCTTGAATGTCCATCTGCTTTTGCCATAAGTGCTATTTCCACATCTTCATCATATTTATCAGGAAATACATCAAGCATTGCACCAGACTCTTTAAATATCTGAGGTGCTATATATGGTCTGTCTGGCATCTGATATATAAGACTTCTGTTGTCTATCTCCCATATATGAGTTTCCGGACTATGCCAGTGTATAAGGAAGTTCTGTTCTTTTGCCATACCTGACTGCATAGTTATCTCACCTACGCCCTCTGGCACAAGCATGACCGCTACACCCTCTGCACATGACTTGATTGCCTTAGGATAATTCTGCTGTGCCTGATGCACTGTTACGCAAAATCCATCATCAGCATCTGTATAGTCAGCCATAAATGTTCCATATAACACTTCTGCATAATGTTCATTAGCCTCTTTTATAAGATAGCTGTCATCTATTGTCTCATTTACTTCTTCACCATTCTTACCTATGATAAAGCTTGTCTTATAGTTTGAAGTGGCAACTATAGTCCTGATATCTGAAACAGGAGCCCTGTGTTCTATCATATCAAGCTCTCCTATTCCTCTTGTCATAAATATAGGTCCATTGTTCTTAGAATTGTCTGTAAGAATATCTCCACATCCAGTTGAATCGTTGCCAGCTGCCATATCTATATGTACAAGCTTATCTGTTATCCTGCTGTCCTTTGATTTCTTAATATAAAATACAAGTGATTTTATATTAAGTTCTTCGTCTGATGTATTGATTATTCTATATGATATGTTTACCCATGGTTTTCCTGCATAGGCTGTGATTCGTATCTCAGACTCTATTTTCTTATATTTTATATCTTCTTTATCTATAGAAGCTGTATTTCCGCCTTTATCAGTTTTATTTTCATCTTTATCAGCCTCAACAACATTATAAGCCTTAGCTGAAAGTGTTACCTCTACAGGACCTGGCTTTACTACACGCCACTCTCCTATAGACATCTTATAATCATTTCCTTCTCTATCCTTTAGAACCGGTCCTTCAAAGTTCTCTTCGGTATATATCTTTCTTCCATCAACTAACCTTGTAAATATACTTTCAGAATTATCAGATACATCAAACTCTAATTCACCACTGTTTACTGTATAACCTGCTTCTGTCTTCTTTACACATACTTCAGCTTTGTGTACATTTTCAGCCTTTTCTATCGGATTATCATAAGACAGCTTAGAAGCTTCTACAGCTTTATCATACTCTTCACTGCTTACAGAAAGAATCACTTTTGTGCGCTTGTTAGCTGGGAGATCTGCCATAAAGCTTATAAACAGAAACTTAACACTTCCATCATCATAGCTTGATGTCACTTCAGGCTGTATAATGCATTCCTTTCCATTCTGTAATACTGCTATCTCTGATATGCTTTTAAGTTCACCTTTCTTAAATGGAACTGCTACGCTGACGCATTCCTGAATCCTTGGATACCTATATAACTTATCCAGATAAATATCTAACATGCTTTATTCCTCCTTGTTATTCCACTGTGCAAACCATTTTTAACACAACAAAACTGTATTAATATGGGTTTTTACCGGTTTTTTTTCATATTTAACTTATATCTTATTATACTCACATTAATATCTGCTAACTACTGTTAAGATTGTCCTTTTTATGATATTATACATATTAATTGACCTTTACCTGCTTTAAGTTAGCAATCAGTACTAAGCATGAAGGTAAATTTATTCACAGAAAGGACTGTACACTTTGAATTATGCTGAAATAAAATATAATGATATCGCCAATGGTCCCGGCGTAAGAACAAGTATATTTGTAAGTGGGTGCACTCATCACTGTAAGGGTTGCTTTAACGAGGTTGCATGGGATTTTAATTATGGCATGCCATTTACTGATGAAACTATTGATGAAATAATAGAATCAATGAAGCCTTCTTATATAGCAGGATTAACTCTCCTTGGTGGTGAGCCCTTTGAGCCCGCTAACCAGAAAGGACTTCTTCCTTTATTAGAAAGAGTAAAACATGTATATCCTGATAAGAATATATGGTGTTTTACAGGCTATCTATTTGATAAAGATATTATGGAGCGTATGTATAACACATACCCAGAGACTGCAAGAATGCTGTCTTTCATCGACATATGTGTTGATGGGAAGTTTGTTGAACAACTAAAGGATATGATGTTAAAATTCAAAGGATCATCTAACCAGAGAACTATTGATGTACAGACCTCGCTTAAGGAGGGGCATGTAGTCATAGCTGATGGTTACTAAAGCTATTTATGCTAATCACAATATATAGAAATGAGGATTTATTTTTATGAAACAAAATGTAAATATTAAAAAACTTACACCTGATGCTATTATACCAACTTACGGAACTGAATACTCAGCTGGTGCAGACCTTTATTCAGGTATGACAGAAGCAGTCACTATAAAACCTGGCACAACTGAATTCATCAAAACAGGTATTGCCATGGAGATACCCGCTGGTCTTGTTGGTCTTATTTATGCAAGAAGCGGTATGGCATGCAAAAAGGGTGTTGCTCCTGCCAACAAAGTAGGTGTTATTGATTCTGACTACAGGGGAGAGATAATAGTTGCCCTATACAACCACTCTGATGCTGCTGTTACTATAGAACCAGGTGACAGAGTTGCACAGATTGTACTTGCTCCTTATATAACAGCTGCTTTTAATGAAGTGCAGGAATTAAGTGATACAGTTCGTGGAGATGGCGGATTCGGTTCTACAGGAACTAAGTAGGAATATTGTTGTTTAATTGAATATTAGTTGGTGACGAACGGACGACAAATATAAG
>OKRY01000358.1_pt1 | contig 35170 bp, 26 predicted proteins | sample 1601121 | NCBI WGS metagenome assembly OKRY01 (sample SAMEA3541546, study PRJEB24748) | human gut metagenome | biome: human gut; feature: human-associated habitat; material: faeces | place: China | collected 2012
TTTAATCAAGTTGTCGGGGGTTCGAATCCCCCGTGTCTCATTACTGTAAAGGCTCATGCGAAAGCATGAGTTTTTTTATGGAATAGGAAACTGCTTATACAGTAGTATATTTATAAGAATTGCTATACTAGTAGTTCTAAGAATATAATATGCTAACAGTGCAGCTTTTTCTAAGAAAGAGATATCATTTGATTATTCATCAATGATGTCTTTTGAGGATGTTATTAACATATGAATAGATAGATTGATATTACGTCAACAATTTATTATGTTAATAACAATTAACTGTCAATTTCATATTGTAAAAATATCTTGGTTTAATTGGAAACGACACATGTGCGCATTACGCTCGCTGATAACGAACAACACATGTGTATTTTTATGCCCATTTTTAAGAAAAGGAGGCTTTTATTATGCCAAAAACTAAGTTACAAAATGTTATTTTTACAATTATTATGGCGTTCGTCATGGTCTATGCAATGGTTTGCTATAACATTGCTCTTGATAAGGGTGGAATGTCAAATGAAATCTTTTTATTAGCATTTCATGAGATCCCTATTATGTGGCAGGTTGCATTTGTTCTGGAATTGTTTGTCGTAGAACGTTTATCAAAGAAACTGGCTTTTCGAATTGTATCACCGGAAGATAAACCGATCTTTATTACACTAGCAATATGTTCTATGATCGTATGTCTGATGTGTCCTATCATGAGTTTCATTGCAACTTTGTTGTTTAAACATCCCGGATCGGAAGTGATTGCAGTATGGCTTCAGACAACATTACTTAATTTTCCGGTAGCACTTTGCTGGCAGATCTTCTTTGCAGGTCCATTGGTACGAAATGTATTCCGGCTTTTTGTTCGCGAAAAATAAAAACGACTACTACCTTTTAGAAATAGAAAATACTTAAATAGAAAATATTTGATGTCCATTCCGGTAAATATACTGATCTCCTATGGTGCTTGGGACATCCTATGGAATGCTACAATGAGAAAACAGCAGGAATAATAACAATATCTTTTGTTAATGGTACAACAAAAATATAGATAAGTTAACGTTTATTTTGTATTTGCAATCAGCATAGTGATGAAAAACGCTTAATTAAGGTTTGTCATGTAAAAATATCATAGTGAGGTACTAATATGATTTCAGCCGATCAATTTGATCGGCTGTTTTGTTATGGACTTTAGCCTGTTGAACGTATTGGAGTTTCGCCCAACGGAGAAATACAGATGCACGAAACACAAAACCACCTGCTATACAGCGAGTGGTGCTGATTGTTATATTTTCGGAAATTAGTTGGGAGTTTGGAAGGCATTTAAATCATGTTTCAATTCAGAGTTATTTTTCATGCGGAACAATAGTACCAAACAAAAGAAACAATAGGTGGTTGTTGGAATTGATGTTTTATATAAATGCTAATAAGTTTATAGAATAATTAAAAAGAGCAAGAAGTTAGGTAATCGTGTAACTTGGTGAAGCAAATGATAGATAAAGAGAAAATAGATATTTATAATATTGAGACAACAAGTGTAAAGTGTTAAACTATATCTAGTGTTTTGTATTGAAAGTAAGTGAGAAGAAGTAGCAAAATGAAAAAATTGTTTTTTACTTTGGACAAACAGTACTGCCTGTACAGGTGTTTCAGGAAACTTCTTCTGGACTGAAGAAAAGCAAAAAAGCCAATCGCTTTCTGGTACTGCGAAAGATTTTTGGAAAGTCGGGTTATCTTTGATGCTTAACTCAACCGTCAAAAAAATGGGATAAAAAAATCTAGAAATTATTTTGAAATCTAGATTTTGTTATAAACATGCTATAAATTTCACGGAAAAACTAAGGCAATGAAAGGAGGAGAGTCTTAGCACAAAAAGACAATTATTTATTAACTAATTTTGAAAGGAGTTTTTATTATGAAAATGAAAAAAATTATTAGTGTTCTTATACATGACAGGAGGGGAGGTTTTAATATGAGAAAAGGATTAATTATAATTATACTAGTAGCGTCATTTGCGACTGGAGTTATATCATATAGCTCGAAGCCATCTGCTTTAGGGAGAGTGAAATTGTCCACCAAAAAGGTTGTACTAATCCAAGGAAAATCATGCACAATTAGGTTAAAAGGTGCAAAAATAAAAAAAGTGGTTTGGAAAAGTAACAATAAAAAAATTGCCACAGTACGAAAGGGGAAAATTAAGGCAAAAAAAAGCGGGAGGTGCTCTGTTATAGCAAAGTATAAAGGGAAAAAGTATAGATGTAATGTGTGGGTAAAAAAGAATAAGTTGCCAGCAACACCAAAGCCAACTGGTAATTCCCAGGCAATTGGACCTTCAGCAGCCCCTCAAAGCTCATGGGGAACAAATGGAGAAGCTAATATAAAAGATGCAAAATTGGTAATTGACAGTTTTGTTCAAAACACCAAGACCATTACATTTTCGGTTTATAACACTTCACAACGCATGATAACTTTGCCGACTTATTTTATAGTAGAAAAGTATGACGGTAAAGTTTGGACAGTGATGCCGCGCAAAACAAATGATGTGACTGCAGATGCAAGATATATTATGCCTGGAGATAAAAGTGTGACAGAAGCGGATTTGGATAATGTTTTTGGAGAATTAGGTCAAGGAAAATATAGAGTGCGTGTGCAAACTTCATGTGGTGATGTGCTTTCTGAGTTTGAAATCATTTAAAAAATAGAAAACTTTTAGCAACTAATGAATTGTTTAACGGATAGAGGATCGCGTTTGTTTATAAAAACGTGTATCCTCTATTTTATGTTTTAACACAAGAAAATGTTCTAGGTAAGATTTGATATATCGGACGAGAAAATAGCTAATAATTTGATGCTATCATTAACATTATTGAATGAATCTGATAAACTTGTATTGATCCAATCACATACTTTTCTTGGTTTCCTTATGCCGGACAGCAGGGATATGGTAGCCGGAATATTCACTTTGCAAAAGGTTAGAAATGGGTTTTATGAGTGAAGTAAAATAAAAACTGATTCAGTAGGATTTAGCTTTGCAAATAAGGAAAAATAAAAAAATTGAATAAATCGTAATATTCCTATTGACAAAGTAGGAATACAGGTGTAATATGTGTCTTGTAATTATTCATAGCAAATTAGTATGAATACTAAAGATAACTGAATACAATGTTTGAAGGAGGTTATGCAATGGTGAAAGAAAAGTATCAAAATAATTGCAGCCGACATCTGAATCATTCGTTTGAACGAATGTATAGCAGATCAACCGGTGAAGGAGAGTATGTGATGTGTTGCCGGTAAGCAGAGTGTGATAAAATAGAATGTTTTTATGGGAAAAGTGGCTTTTGAAAATATTTGAAAGTATTCTTTAAACCCAATAAAACGTGTTATGGAATATGCAAAAATAACAGAGAGACTCAAAAACAAAAGAGTAATAAAAACTGTTATGAAACGTGCAAAAGTATACATTAAAAATAACAAGGAATTTCAAAAGAAAAAGAACAACAAGAAATACTTGTTAGGAATGTTATAAATCATGAAGAAAAGAACATAATGAAATAATATCACAAAGAACAATAAAAAACATAACGAAAAAGTATCACAAAGAACAATAAAAAGAACATAACGAAAAAGTATTACAAGGAACAATAAAAGGAACTTAACGAAAAAGTATTACAAAAACAATAAAAAAGAAATGGAGATTAAGATTATGAGTAAGAAAAGTTATAGTGATAGAAATTTAAAATTTGAGACACTTCAGTTACACGTAGGACAGGAAAGTCCTGATCCGGTTACCGATGCAAGAGCGGTACCGATTTACCAGACATCATCATATGTTTTCCGTAACAGTGATCATGCAGCAGCAAGATTTGGTCTGACAGATGCCGGTAATATTTATGGTAGATTAACAAACCCTACAGAGGACGTATTTGAGCAGAGAATTGCAGCATTAGAGGGTGGTGTTGCAGCACTTGCAGTAGCATCCGGTGCAGCAGCTATTGATTATACGATCCAGAACTTAGCACATGCCGGAGAACATATCGTTGCAGCAAGCAATATTTATGGTGGAACATTTAACTTGTTACAGCATACATTACCTGAGTATGGAATTTCTACTACATTTGTAGATCCGGAAAACTTCGATGAGATTGAAAATGCAATTAAAGAAAATACAAAGGCTGTATTTATCGAGACATTAGGAAATCCTAACTCAGATGTTGTTGATATCGAAGGAATCGCGAAGATTGCACATGCACATAAGATTCCTCTTGTAATTGATAACACATTCGGTACACCTTATTTAATCCGTCCAATCGAGTATGGTGCTGATATCGTTGTACATTCTGCAACAAAATTCATCGGTGGTCATGGTACTACGATCGGTGGTGTTATTGTTGACAGTGGTAAGTTTGACTGGGAAGCTTCAGGAAAATTCCCTTCATTAACAGAACCAAACCCAAGTTATCATGGTGTAAGCTTTACAAAAGCAGCAGGTCCGGCAGCTTTCGTTACAAAGATCCGTGCTATCCTGCTTCGTGATACAGGTGCTACATTATCACCATTCCATGCATTCTTCTTCTTACAGGGATTGGAGACATTGTCTCTTCGTGTAGAACGTCATGTAGAGAATTCATTGAAGGTTGTAGAATATTTGAAGAATCATCCATTGGTAGAAAAGGTTCATCATCCATCTATTTCAGATGATCCGAGACAACAGGAATTATATAAGAAATATTTCCCTAATGGCGGCGGATCAATCTTCACATTTGAAATCAAAGGTGATGATACAACAGCTAAGAAATTCATTGATAACTTAGAGTTATTCTCATTATTAGCAAATGTAGCGGATGTAAAATCTCTGGTTATTCATCCGGCAAGTACAACACATGCACAGCTTTCTGATGAAGAATTAGAGGCTGTAGGTATCAAGAAGAATACAATTCGTCTGTCAATCGGTACAGAGAATATTGATGATATCATTGAAGATCTCGAAGAGGCTTTCAAAGCAGTAGCAGAATAAGAATTGTAAGACAACAGTAGATGAAATGTTACGCTGTCATAAGAGTAAATACCTCAAAAATGTAAATAGATGAATTTATAAATCCCTCACTTGGCAGTCTGAATGAATACCAAAAGTGAGGGATTGTTTATTTTAACAGGAGGGAAAAGAGTGAGCATAAAAAATAGTATTATTGATCTGGTAGGAAATACACCGCTTCTTGCATTACGTCGTATCGAGAAGAAAGAAAATGTAGATGCAAATCTGATCGCAAAGCTTGAATATTTTAATCCGGCCGGAAGTGTAAAAGACCGTGTGGCTAAAGCAATCATTCTGGATGCTTTGGAAAAAGGTGAAATCGATAAGGATACTACACTTGTAGAACCAACAAGCGGAAATACCGGGATCGGTCTTGCATCTGTAGCGGCTGCATTGGGCATGAAGCTGATCATCACGATGCCTGAGACCATGAGTATTGAACGAAGAAAATTGATGAAAGCCTATGGGGCAGAACTGGTGCTTACGGATGGTACGAAAGGTATGAAAGGTGCGATCGCAAAAGCCAATGAAATTGTAGAAAAGACGCCAAACTGCTTTATCCCGGGACAATTTAATAATATGGTAAATCCAAAGACACATGAAGAAATTACGGGACCTGAGATTTGGAAAGAAGCAGAGGGAAAAGTAGATATTTTTGTGGCAGGAGTTGGTACCGGTGGAACGATATCCGGTGTCGGAAAATATTTAAAAGAAAAGAATCCTGATGTAAAAGTCATTGCTGTTGAGCCGGCTACTTCACCGGTTTTATCAGAAGGAAGATCCGGTCCGCATAAGATTCAGGGAATCGGATCAGGCTTTATTCCTGAAACATTAGATACTACTATCTATGATGAAGTCATTAAGGTGACAAATGAAGAAGCATTTTCCATGGGACGTGAAATTGCAAGAACAGAAGGTGTTCTGGTCGGAATTTCTTCCGGTGCTGCGTTGTGGGCAGCCGTGGAAGTAGCAAAAAGACCGGAATGTGCCGGAAAAAATATTGTTGTATTTTTCCCGGATACCGGTGACCGTTATTTATCAGGTCCGATGTTTGAGTCTATTTAATAGACCTCCTATTTCCATGGACGTACTTTCTTAGTCCAGCCTTTTTGCTGCCAATAAGACGCATCGGCTTCATTTAAGCCATTTCGCTGTGCAAAGTGCATCAGATAAAAAAATGCTTTTGTTTTAAAGGAGGGTGTTACATGCCCTTCTTTTTTGATGATCTTTTGGGCTAAGCGGTTCAGCTTTTTATCAATTTTCTCTTTTTTCTCTTGTGGGACAGTATTCCATGAGGTGCTGTGAATTGCAATACCATAGCGGTAAGTCTTTCCGACGCCCCAGAAAAATGTACTGTCCGCCATATCTTTGTTGGTACTCTTTGTTCCTGCTCCGGCAGCAGTGGAGATACAGACAGCCTGTTTGGTGAACATGGCTTCTTCCGGGCGATGTACAAGCCAGCGCCAGCCGTAATGATCTAAAAAAGCTTTCATTGACCCGGTTACGTGATAGACATAAACCGGACTTTCGAGAATGATAACATCGGCTTCATCGATCGCTTTCGTGATCGGTGCTAACTTTTCATAATGAGGACATTTCTTCTCTGATTGCATAAAGCACTGTGTACAACCGATGCAATAGTTGTCAAAATCTCTGGGAAGAAAAAACTCGGTGATACTGTTTTCGGCGGAAAAAGTATCATTAGAAATGTCAGTGTTATTCGAATTGTGAGAGTTATTCACATTGTGTATATCATAAGAGTTATACGTGTTTTTGCACAGCTTTTCAGCTAAGCTGTGTGCGATATGGTAAGTAGATCCTTTGTGGCTCTGTCCATGTATAATGGTTACTTTCATAATAAAAACTCCTTTTTGAAATAATGAGTTAAAAAGAAAAGCAAGCGACAGCAAAACCGGCAGTTGCTTTTCCGGATGAATGAACAAATTTTTTTGCAAAGCAGAAAGAAAGGTTCTGCAAGAGCACATTTGTAAGCTTGTAGCGAAATGCATGATATGATAACTCCAAAATCACAGATCAGATATATACGATTAAGAGATCTCCAAAGGAAACTTCACCGTAAATTCGCAGGATCGGTGTGTCCTGTGCTTCTGACATACCCTGTTCGCGGACTCCGGCAAAAGAAGCTTTGGTGTGGAATTCGACATTCCATGTCTTTGGAATAAAGAGAACCATAGAACCAAAATTATTTTCTACATTGATATCTGCCATTCCCTTATGGATGATTGCATTATCGAAATAAACTTTTAGTTCACCAAAATTATTTTCCAGGTTGGCATATTCAAAAGAATCGGTATTTACATATTTGATGCTCGAACCAAAATTATTTTCAAAATGAAGCACATTTCCTGATTCATTTTCAAAAATCTTTTTACCACTATCAGTATAGTTCTGATTAAATTGCCCATTGCTAAAAGAACGGTGTGATTTTGGAAAAAGCATGGAAAGTCCGATACTTGCGAGTAAAGCTGCCCCTAAGATCGTAGAAGTATTGATCGGGAAGAATGAGAAGATCTTATTGTATTGTATCAGCATAAAAGCAAGTGCAAAAACAATCGCAAAAAAGTTCTTATGCTGAAGCCCCTGAATGAGCATCCAGAGAAAAAACAAGGTAAAGATCGCACCGGTTACGGAAATGTTATATACATTTGGCCAGAAGTTGAACTGGTTTAGCACCAGACCGGCAGCAGCTAATAAAAATAATAATCCCCAAAATGCTTTGTTAAAAGAAAATCGTCTATTCATAAAAATCCTCCTATTGTTGTGTATGTTTTTTCATAGAATTTGTGATATAAATTACCCGGTTTGATTGGTATTTCTCTTTTCTTCCAGTTTATTCTTCAATGGCTTGTAATAATTACGGGATACATAGACCTGCTTATAGGTATCTTTGAACTCGATCAGACTGGAAGCGGTAAGATTCCGATTGATCGCATATACTTTGTTTGTGTTCAGGATCGCTGACTTTGAGATCCTCATAAAGATACCGGGCAGAAGCTCTTCTAATTCATACAGCTTTCTTTTTGTCTGAAAAATATCATCCTTGGTATGGGCTTCTATCCCATTGATCCCGGTTTCAAAGAAAAGAATATCATCTAACTTCACATAATATTCCGTCTCTTTCTTATAAAGAACCATTTTCTCCTGTGCATTTTCAATTTCGGAAAGTGCCATCTGCATTTTCTGTACTTTTTCGGAAATCGAATTGCATCGGATGATGACTTCTTCTTCCGTGAGCGAATCATCCAGCTCAATTCGTATTTTCATGGGTTTCGTATCACCTCTTCTCCTCTTGCCCCTCTCGCAATGTTCTTGACAATGCTTATTATAGGGAAAGACATTCTTATTGTAAATACGAAAAAAGTAAGAGGTAAGTTTTGGAGAGTAAGAGGTAAAAATGGAATGGTAAGAGATTTCATAACCAATAAAGCACAACTTGTGACCAATCAAGTGAAAACGGCAAAAGGCCATGTTATACTTGCATGTAAGACAGCAGAAGATATAAGCAGGATATGATGATTTCTCGGAATTATGAGTAGTCATGTCAGTGAAACTCTTGCATTGCATTTACGAAATGGAGGAAAAGTTTATGAAGCAGATGAAAGAAAACAGAGGTTATTTAAGAGCAGTGGCAAGTATGATTGTTATTGCACTTTTTTTGGGATTATTACCGTCAGCAGTTATAAAAAAGGCAAAGGCAGAAAACTACAATGCAGGAAAAGATGAGATAAGAGTGTATTTGTCACAGGATCCATTTGTGACAGCAGGACATACCGGAAAAGTCAGTATCTCAAGTAAAAAGATTACCATTACAGGATGGTCCTATGTATGGGGTGGTGAGTTTAAATACGGCAAAGATGGCTGGGATGGAAATCGCGGAAAATGGAAAAAGAAAAAGCAGACTTATGTATTAGATGAAAACTGTGAATATGGTGATGTAAATTCTGATTATTCTGATCTCGGAAATAAAGCAATTACTCGAGTAAAATTTTTGGATAAATTAAAGAAATATAAAAATAAAAAAGGAATATGTGTTGTAATAAAAAAATATAAAAACAAAGCTAATACAATAGCGTTTTGTAAGACAGCAAAATTAACAAAAAAAGAAAAATTAGGGAAAACGGACTGGGGTTCAGTATATGCAAAAGGAGACTTTGAACATGATCCGGAGAACTATGGACAGATATATATGAAAAACGGAAAACTGATTGTAAAAGGAAATATTACTTTGCTAGCAGGCACATTAGCGAAAAATACAAGAAAATATACAATATCTTCAAAATGTGAATATATATTTGAACATTCACGCACAACTGCTGCAAAAATGAAAAAAATTTTAAGGGAGTTTAATATAGGAAAGAAGTATAGTCAAGTTGCCATAAGCTTTAAAAACAACAAAGTAGACTGTATAGAATTGTCTGCAAGAGTGTAATCTTAATAAGCAATTGTAAAACTCTGTTAGTTGGCAAAAACAAAAAGTCGTGCACAGTAAATTGCACATATTGTCTTATGGAATGGGCAGGGGATATACTATTTATAGTTAGCAGATCATGTACACTTAGAAATTTCTGCCAGCAAAATAGTCATAAACTCTGCTATAAGAAACAATGATTACAAAAGATAGGAAAAAGGAGGAACAAGCGGATGAGTATAGTATTTATAAGGTAAAGGCATATGCTTCTTATAAATTAGTAACACACGTATATGCGTATCCAAAATAAAATACCAAGTTATAAATTTTCCTTTTCAATATGTAAGACAGATGTGCATACAATAAGTTTTTGCATCTGTCTTATACATTTGTAAACAGAGTATTTTGAATAGTACGTTATGAATCAGTAATAGAGGAAAAATGGAAGCAGAGCTTCCGGTAAAGAAAAAATGAATTGATATAAAATATGCAAATAGCATTATGGCGTTTCGCAAACGCCTAAAAACGTGCAAAGCATGAAAGGAGATACTTATGAAAAAAAGAACAGGCAAAAAAGCAGCCGCTTGTGTATTAGCGGGAGCAGTGGTGCTTAGTATGATGCCAATTCCGGGAACAGGAGTGACAAGTGCATCGGCAGCAGCCAAAGTAAAACTTAGCAAAAAACAGGTGACGGTAAAGGTTAAGAAGAAAACAACGATCAAAGTGAAAAATACCGGTAAGAAGAAAATCAAAGCAAAAATGGCAAACAAAAAGATCGCAACCGTCAAAGTAAGTAAGAAACAGCTTGTTATCACCGGAAAGAAAGCAGGCAAGACAAAGTTGACAGTAACTGTCAAGGGAATGAAGAAATGTAGCATTCCAGTCATTGTAAAAAAGGCAAATGCGACAGTTACAAAAGCAACAAAAACTCCGGCTGTAACAAAGGTACCATTTGCAACAAAAGTACCGGCTGTGCCAACGAACGCACCGGTTATAACCCAGGCACCGATGACAACAGAGACACCAAGCGTAACGGAGACACCAAATGCAACAGAGTCACCGGATGTAACGGAGACACCAAGTGCAACAGCAGATGCCTACAAGAATGAAAGTGATGTGTCGATCATAACAGGAATCATTCAGGAGCAGAGACAAAAGGGAGCTTCGGTAAGTGAGGACTTAGATAACACAGAGCAGTATATATGGGAAAATGGAAGACTGGTAGAAATTCATTGGTCAGACTTAGATGTATGTGACGAATTAGATGTGGGTGGTTTGACGGCATTAACAAAATTGGCTTGCTATGATAATCAATTAAGCAGTTTGGATGTGAGTGGCTTGACAGCATTGACATCCTTGGATTGCGATAATAATCAGTTAAGCAGTCTGGATGTGAGTGATTTGGCAGCATTGAAAATCTTGTTTTGTTCTAAAAACCAGTTAAGCAGTCTGGATGTGAGTGGCTTGACAGCATTGGAACTCTTGGATTGCTCTGGTAATCAGTTAAGCAGTTTGGATGTGAGCAAAAATATGGCATTAACACTCTTGTATTGTTCTAAAAACCAGTTAAGCAGTCTGGATGTGAGTGGTTTGACAGCGTTGAAAAGATTGAATTGCTATGAAAACCAGTTAAGCAGTCTGGATGTGAGTGGCTTGACAGCATTGGAAATCTTGTATTGCACTGAAAACCAGTTAAGCAGTTTGGATGTGAGTGGTTTGACAGCATTGACATCCTTGGATTGCTCTGAAAACCAGTTAAGTAGTTTGGACGTGAGCAAAAATACGGCATTGACATGGTTGAATTGCGAAAATAATCAGTTAAATAGTTTGGACGTGAGCAAGAATACGGCATTGACAGACTTGTATTGCGATAATACGATTACCGTTATCGGCAAGGAGAATACAAAGTTAAATTAAGGATTAAGAACATTAAGATTAGGGGCTGTTGCATTACTTCCTAATGCTGATATGCCCCTGCCAAGTAGATCGGTTAAACATTTAAAATGAAGTGCTGATGAACGATCATAGAATTATTGCAAGCTCAGCAATCAATACCGAAGCCAATCAGGAGTTCCAGCGTTCGTTAAGTGCATGGAATCAGCTGTTACAGGAACGGCTTCATATGAGCCTGAAAGATCTTGGCTTTGTATCATATGAGTAAGAATCAATTGTATTTATAGCGGAACAAGAGAAATGGCTAACAAATGATCATCAACTCTGCTATGAGAAACAAGGATTACAACAGACAGGAAAAAAGGAGGATGTACCAATGAGAAAAGCAAAGAAAACAATAGCAATCGGTTTATCGCTTGCTCTGATTGTATCAGGTATTGTATTGCCATCTACAAAAAGTAGGGCTGCAGCTAAGGTCAGATTAAATAAAACAGTAGCTACGATTACGGTTGGTAAAAAGCTGACTTTAAAAGTGAAAAGAACTAAGAAAAAGGTAAAATGGTCAAGCAGCAAAAAGGCAATTGCAAGTGTTACGAAAAAAGGAGTCGTAACAGGAAAGAAAGTCGGAAAAGCTACGATTACAGCAAAGGTTGGAAAAAAGAAGTATAAATGCAAGGTAACAGTAAAAGCAAAAGCGAAGAAAACCACAGCGGCAAAGAAAACCACTACAAAAGTAACACCAACACCGAATGGAAATGTGGTGAATGTGACAGAGACGGCAAAGCCGGTAGAGAGTATGAAACCAGAAGAGACGGCAAAGCCGGAGGAAAGTGTAAAGCCTACACAAAATCCTGAAACAGAAGGGCTTATTAAGGCTGAATTGGAACTGTCGGACGATAAGACCGCAGTATATGATGTGAAAAATCGAGAGGAAGCAGAATATGCTGAAGTTCCGGAGGGAATAACTTCTATATCAATGTGTGCATTTAGTGATTGCAATAATTTAAAATTTGTAATACTGCCAAATACACTAACAAAAATTGGATGGGAAGCGTTTATGGGTTGTAAGAGTCTTGAAAAAATCACATTACCAGATAGTGTGACAACTCTAGGCACAGAGATTTTTTGGGGATGTAGCAGTCTCAAAAGTATTACATTGTCAAAAAATATAACAAGTATCGAGAGATATACTTTTTATGATTGTAATAGTTTGACAAGTATAGTCATTCCGGAAAATGTAACAAGTATAGGTTATTCAGCATTTAGTGGATGTAGCAGTTTAGAGAAAATAAGTATACCAGATAGTGTAACAGAAATAGATAGCAGTGTTTTTTCTAGATGCAGCTCGTTGGAAAAAATAAGCATACCAAATAGTGTAACAAAAATAGGTGGAGGTGTTTTTTCTAATTGTAAGAATTTAACGGACATTATACTTCCTGATCATATTACAACTATAGAATCGTGTATGTTTTCTGGATGTAGTTCTTTGGAGAATATTACAATTCCGGAAAATGTGACAACTATAGGAAGTAGCGCATTTGAGGAAAGTGGAATAACAGGTATAATCATTCCCAAAAATGTAACAAGTATAGAAGCTGGAGATGAATCTGGTGCATTTTTAAAGTGTGATAATTTAAGTTATATTCAGGTGGATAAAGAAAATACAGTATATGACAGTCGAGATAATTGTAATGCAATCATTCAGACGGAGGATAACAGTCTGCTTGTCGGAAGTAATAATACAATCATACCAAAAGGAATAAAAAGTATAGGAAAGTATGCTTTCTATGGTTGTAGCAAATTAAAAAGTATAACCATTCCATCAAGCATAATATCAATAGGTGATAGTGCATTTGTCGATTGCAATAGTTTAGAACGTATTCAGGTGGATGAAGATAATACAGTGTATGATAGCCGAAATAATTGTAATGCAATCATTCAGACGGAAGACAATAGTCTGCTTGTTGGAAGTAGCAATACAACCATACCGGAAGATGTAACCAGTATTGGTTGGGAAGCGTTTTATGGAAGTGGATTGACAAATATTTATATTCCGGTAAATATAACAAGTATAAAATATAATGCTTTTTGGGAATGCCATGATTTGAAAAGTATTCAGGTGGATGAGAAGAATACAGTATATGATAGTCGCAATAATTGTAATGCAATTATTCAGACGGAAGATAATAGTTTGATCGTTGGAAGCAGCGGTACAATTATACCGAATGATGTAGCTATTATTGGTGCAGATGCATTTCATGGAAGTGGAATAACCAAAATAACCATACCAAAAGGTGTAGCCACTATTGATGAGTATGCATTTTATGGAAGTGGAATAACAGAGATAACCATCCCATCTAATGTGTTGCAGATGCAAAACTATGCATTTGAATCTTGTAATAGTTTAGTTAAAGTAACAATTTTATCAGGAATAACGGAGATCAGAGATTATACTTTCTGGGAATGTCAAAAATTAGAAGAAGTTGTGCTTCCTGACAGTGTTACAAAACTAGGTGGGGGTGCCTTTGGAGATTGTAAAAATTTGAAAAATGTCAATTTGCCGGAAAGTATAACAGAAATAGGGGGAAGTGTGTTTTCTGGTTGCAGTAGTCTTGAAAGTATAACGATTCCATCAAAAGTAACAGTTATAGAAGATAGTCTTTTTAGTGGATGTAATAATCTTACTGAAGTTACAATTTCTCAAAATGTGACGAAGATAGGAACTACTGCATTTCAGGGATGCAGTAATTTAAAAAAGATTAACATACCGGATAATTTAACCAAGATTGATGAATATGCCTTTGATGGATGTGATAATTTAACGAGTATTATCTGGAAAGATATAGAGTATAAAAGTATCGCTGATTTTTCAGATGCATTTGAGAATGCAGGAAATACATTTTATTGGTAATACTTTGAATGGAAATTTAATCAATCTATTGTAAAATGAATATTTCAAAGTGTACCAAAAAGAATTAGAAGTTACATAAGAAAGCCTTCCGGGCAGCAGATATCAGATGCTATCCGGAAGGTTATAAAGTTAAAACAGTATCTAACTTAGTCAGCAAGAATAAAAAGTCGTGCACAGTATATTGCACATATTGTCTTATGGAAAGTACAAGAGATATACTATCTATAGTTATCGGATCATGTACATTAGAAAATCTGATAACAAAAATGATCATCAACTCTGTTATGAGAAATAATGATTACAAAAGATAGGAAAAAGGAGGAACAAGCGGATGAAGACTTGTAAGAAAAATATTGCAATTGTTTTGTCATTGGTGCTGGCAGCAGCAAGTATCGCAATGTCATCGACAGAAAGTAAGGCAGCCAAGATGAAATTAAACAAATCATCAGTTACGGTTGCAGTTGGCAAAAAGTTAAGTTTAAAAGTTAAGGGAACTACGAAAAAGGTAAGCTGGACTACGAGTAAAAAGGCGATCGCCAGCGTCAGCAAAAAAGGTGTTGTAACAGGGAAGAAAGTCGGAAAAGCAACCATTACAGCAAAGGTTGGTGCAAAGAAATTCCGTTGCAAAGTTACTGTAAAGAAATCTTCAAAAGTAAAAACTGTATCGACAACGAAGCTGGCATCAAAGTGCTCATTTACTGTGAAGAAATATAAGAAGGGCGTTTTGCTACGTGTGAAAAATAATAACTCACAGACAATTGATGAATTACGTGCAGTTTATACATTAAAAACATCAAGTGGTAAAGTTATAGAGACTGGAAGAGATGGTTTTGATTTTTTGGAGGCTGGAAAAACAAGAGATATAGTAATAAATCTTGAACAAGAACAATTGTCAGTGATAGATACATCAAAAACAGTTGTCAAATGTTATGTAAATCAAGAAGCTGAAGGTAAACATTATAAAAATATAAATAAATACATATCACAATCTATGTCAGAAACATTTAATGAAGCTACAGGAGTAGATTCATTTAATTGTAAAGTAACAAATACATCTTCGAAATATGTAGAAGTATCTATGTATTTATATTTTTATGATGAATCGGGAAATATTGTAGATGTATGTTATTTTAATGGTATGAGTTTAAACCCTAAAGAAAAAAATAATCAGCTTTTTGACGGACCATGTATTGATAATGGTAATAATGGATATATAAAAGGGTATAAATCCTATAAGTTCGTAATGTATGCACATGATAAAAGGATACAATAATTTATATGTCATAATTAGGTTTTTGTAATTATTATCTGAATATTTTTTAGTAAATTTTATTTACGAGAAAGGAGGAATATGAAGAAACGATTTATAAAAAGTCTTGGTTTGGTTTTGTGCCTGATCGTGCTTATCGGGATGAGCAGTACAACAGTATCCAAAGCCAAGTCAAAAAATACGATTACTCTCACTTTAACAGTAGGAAAGAGCTACCAGTTAAAAGTAAAAGGCACGAAGAAAAAGATTAAATGGAGTACAAGCAATAAGAAAATCGCAACTGTATCAACCAAAGGAAAAATTAAAGCAAAAAAAGCAGGAAAAGTTAAGATTTATGCAAAGCTTGGAAAACAAAAGCTAACCTGTTATCTGACAGTAAAAAGCAAGAAAACGAAAAAAAGTAAAAATTCGAAAGCAAATACATCAACAACGAAAAAGCCGGCTAACACAAATACGACAGTGCAGCCGAGCGTAACGCAAACTCCTGCAAATACAGTTGCACCAATTGCACCGGTAAGTCCAACGGGAGTACCCGGTGTTACAGAGAAACCTAGTGCAACAGTACAGCCGGATGCAACACCGATTTCTACACCACAGTATACAGATGGTCCACAGCTGAAACAGACATATCATGCGAATTTGTCTTTTCTGACAGATGATTGGACATTTGCCAGAAAAGATGAAAAAGGATATATAGCAAATACTACAAATGGATTTTATTGTGAAGACTCATTAGGAAACTATATTGCGAATAATAGATATGTAGTTCAAAATGAAGAAGTAACTATAGATCATCCAGATAGATATTCTTTTAAGATTAGTGGACTAAATAATATGTTACAAAACGCAAAAGATTTTAAAACATTATATATTGATACAGATATTGGATTAAATAAAAATATTAAATGTAGAAATCTAGAATTATATATAGATGATAAATTGGTAAAGTATGTAGAAGATGTGGAAAATATTCCGGCAGAATCATACTATATACAAATTAAAAATATATGGAATCCGTCAGCAATATATTCTTCATCAGAAAAAATCCCAATTCCTAAGAATAGCATTGAAATTAGATGTTATTTGGATCCGGGACAAGATACTGGCGTTTCTTATGAAAATATGATAGCTAATTATAGCAATCTAAAAAAATATATTGAAAATTATGATGACCTAAAAAATTATGTTGGATATGAATTTATAGGTGAGGGAATTGCATATGAAGACGATCAATATTTATATACAATTTCAACGCATATAGATCAAGAAGATGGTGGTTGGTATTTCATGCAGTATGATAAAGAAACGAAACAGTGCAAAGTAGATTTAAGGTTAGCAAGTAGTTTTTTTTATGCAGACGTATATATCAAATCCGAAGATAACTTTTGGAGTTCAAGTATAAGCAATATTATGAATATTACCACATCAAATCCATTTGGGTATGCAGATAATAAATTATCTACCAGTTCCTCCATCGACACCGAAATTAACCAGGAATTTCAGCGTTCTTTGAAAGGATGGAATCAGTTGTTAAATGAAAGACTTCATATGAGTTTGAAAGATTTTGGCTTTGTATCCTATGAATAAAATGTGATGACACAGTCACAATTATTGGCAAAGAAAATACAAAGCTGAACAATTAACACACCAATCATATATCAATACCCCCACTGCCCCTGTTCCTCTCTGGTATGCAACACCAAAGAGCAGCAGGGGCAGTATTGTTATGAAACAACTACTTTGGATAATTGTTCAGATTGCGATATCGTTGTTAAGATATATTATTTAGGGAACTTTAATGGTATAAAATGTAAAAAAGTTCCCTAAAATTGTGTTTATAATTTAGGGAACTTTTGTTATAATAATTATATAAAAAGTTCCCTAGGAGTGATTATTATGAGTGAATTGTTACAAATGCAGGAATTATTGAAAGAGAAAGCAGATTGTCAGGCACGATTAAATTTGATACCATATGATGGTTCGCCTGAAATAAAAGAACAAAGTGGAAAAAAATATTTATATGTTAGAAAGAGAATTGCCGGTAAACTGACATCCACATATGTTGATATTTATTCCGATGAGCTTTATCAGTTATTGTTGCGAAATGCAAGAGATGCAAGAGCTTTAAATAAGCGAATACGCCAGATAGAAAAAGAGTTGTCTAATATCGGATATGAAGAAGCAAATTTATCTAACAGGGTATATCAGAATATTGATTTTGCCAGAGCAAATATGAAATCTAATATTTATGATCAGGCGGTATTAGAAGGTGTTGGAACATCTTTTCCTCAAACAGAAGAAATAATAAATAATGGGATTGTAAATGGTGTAAAAGCATCTGATGTTCAAAAGATATTGAATTTAAAACATGCTTGGGAATTTATTCTTGATAAGGATGTCATTCAGAGTGACTCAAATTTTTATATGATAAGCCATATTGCAAAGTTAGTAAATGAAGGGTTTTATATGGATGGTGGTAAGGTTCGTAGTGTACCTGTCACAATCGATGGAAACAGTTATGTTCCGCCAATTCCTGTAGAAAATGTTGTAAAGGAGAATATAGATGGAATTGTGGCATCTGGGAATGAGCCTATAGACATAGCTATTGAGTTATGTTTGTATTGTATGAAAACACAGATATTTATTGATGGAAATAAGAGAGCCTCTGTTCTTTTTGCTAATCAGTATTTGATAGCGCATGGTCAGGGTTTTATTGTTATTCCTGAGAAAAAAGTTCCGGAGTTTAAGAGACTGCTTGTTGAGTATTATGAAGGCGCAGATATTTCAATTATAGGTGCCTTTTTAAAGGATAAATGCTGGAAGAATTTTTAAAAATTAGCCTTCATAGAAAGCCAATATCCCCACTGCCCCTGTTCCTCTCTGGTATGCAACACCAAAGAGCAGCAGGGGCAGTGGGCATAGGCAAAAATATGTATTTATGATAGAATCCACAGAATCACGGGAAGATCCCTTTGATATTTTCGGCATAGACTAACTTTCGCAATGCCACGATATAAGCTGCCATTCGGCAGGTACAGCTGCATTCTTCTACGACATCCATAATGTCTTCGAAAGACTTTTTCATCAGGTTTTCTAACATTTCATTTACCTGATTGCGTTCCCAGGTCAGTTCCTGAATATTCTGAACCCATTCAAAGTAAGATACGATAACACCACCACTGTTTGCAAAAATGTCGGGAACGACGGTAATGCCACGTTTTTCAAGAATCGCATCGGCTTCCTCTGTAGTTGGTCCATTGGCAGCTTCTACGATAATAGAACATTTCAGATCATTGGCATTGTCTGCCGTGATCTGGTTCTCAAGGGCGGCAGGAACCAGAACATCACAGTCACAGGCAAGCACTTCTTCATTTGAGATGTGGGAAACACCATCTGCATTGTAATCTTTCAGGAGTTTTCCGGTATCTTCCATAAAGTCACAGATCGCATCAATATTTAATCCGTCTGCACAATATAATCCACCGGAAATGTCGCTGATCGCTACAACACAGGCATTTCTGTGATAGAAAATCTTTGCGGCATTGCTTCCGACATTACCCATACCCTGAATGGCTACTCTGGTGTTGGCAAGTGTCTTGTCTTTCTTTTTCAAAATGAGTTTGGTGCTGATCACAACACCACGGCCGGTTGCGGAATTTCTTCCGCGTGAGCCTCCAAGCTCAACCGGTTTGCCGGTTACGACACCCGGACAAGGTTTTCCTTTTAACTGGCTGTAAGTATCCAGTACCCATGCCATGGTTTGGGCGTTGGTATTGACATCGGGTGCCGGAATATCAGTATCTGCACCGATAATAGGTGCGATAGCGAATGTATAACGTCTTGTGAGGTTGCGAAGCTCTCTTTTTGATAAAGTAGACGGATCGACTTTGATACCACCTTTTGCACCGCCATATGGAATATTTGCTACGGCACATTTGAGTGACATCCAGGTTGCTAAAGCTTTGACTTCAGACAAGGTACAATCCTGGTGATAGCGGATACCACCTTTGAAAGGTCCTCTGATATTGGAATGCTGTACACGATAGCCTTCAAATACTTTGACTGTGCCATCGTCCATTTCTACCGGAAGGTAAACTTTTGTTTCTCTTTGCGGGTTTTTGATGATCTCAAACATTGTTGTATCAATATGCCCGATTTCCATTGCTTTGGTCATAACGTCTTGAACGTTTTTAAATGGATCATATGTTTTCGCCATAAGAACTCTCCTTATTATGTAAAAAATGTTATGTGAAAAGTAGTGGAGTGCTTAAAAGCAAGTCGCTGGCTTTTCTAGAAACTGCATTTCCGGAAAATGTATACATGTATTTTTGCATGTCGCAATCATATTTCTTTTTGAAAAAATGGTCAATAGTTTTTGAAACAGAACGAGAATATTTATTTTATTAAATGAAAATGGTTAAAAATAATATGTAAATACGAAAATGAGTTAATAATATTAAGTTAAAATCTTTTGCTAAGTTGACACAGCAGAAAGGAAGTGCTATTTTGATAATGGAGAGAAAAATGGACAGTAAAAGTAAAAAGAAACAAGAATGCTGTATCGGATATAAAAAGAAAAACAGCAGGAACTATTGGAAAACAATAAAATGCAATACTCTGTGTTTCTATAAGAGGAAAAATACAGGGGAAGCAATATAAAATAGTAATAGACAACAACAGCCAAAAGAAAGGCAGAGGGCTTTTTGGCAGCAGGACAGACAGAAATGAGGGATTACTATGAAAAATAACGAATTGGATCACATTGACAGAGAAATACTCAAAATGCTTCAGGAGAATGCAAGAATGTCTTTAAAAGATATTGCAAAACAGGTCTTTTTATCTTCTCCGGCGGTATCCGTACGAATTGATAATCTGGTAGAAAGCGGATACATTGAAGGCTTTCATGCACAGATCAATACAGAGAAGATGGGATATCATATCAAGGCTTTTATCAATCTCGAAGTGTCACCGGTGGATAAGAAAGATTTCTATCCTTATATAAAGAGCTGTAAGAATGTAGTGGAGTGTAACTGTGTGACGGGAGATTATTCCATGCTTTTGGAAGTGCTTTTTCCAAGTACCGATGAGCTGGATCAATTCATTGGTGAGTTACAGGAGTATGGACGTACAAAGACGCTGATCGTCTTTTCGACATCCGTGGAACACAGAGGATTGCAAATCTGATCCGGTACGGCAAAAAGTATTTGCAATATGCTATCGGAATTGCAAATGGTTTCATAGAGCAATTTTTTATTGCATTTGGACTAATGAATTTAACATAGAATTGACAAGAAGATTACTCATTTCTGACATACGAAAAGAGTAGTCTTCTTTTTATACAGTGAGAATAGACAGAGTCTTCTTTTGATAAGGATTGCCGGGAACAAAATAAATCAGAAAGAGGGTGATATCTGCCGGTCAGAAAAGGATTGGCATTTTATTCTTATAAATGATGGCATTATTTAGATAAATTGCACACTGAAAATATTAACAAGATATAAAAGAATATTAATATAATAGAAACAAAACAGGGTTGTTTTTTTATATTTTTAGTGCTATCATCACTTTGTACTGTAAATTTGAATTGAATGAGTTTATCTCAGGAAAGGAAGAAGAAAATGAAAATAGCAGGAAAGAAACTTGGTATTGCTGCTTCTCTTTTCGCTGCAAGTATGATGCTTTGTGTTGCACCGGCTGATGCTAAGACAATCAAAGCAAAGAGCTTGAAGCTTACAAAGAAGTCAGTATCCGTAACAGTAGGTAAGACAGTTAAATTAAAATCAAAGGTAAAAGTAAAACCGGCAAAGGCTAAATTAAAGTGGTCTTCTAACAAGAAAAAAATTGCAACGGTTACCAGTAAAGGTGTTGTAAAAGGTAAAAAAGCAGGTACAGCTAAGATTACTGTAAAGTCAGGTAAGAAATCAGCTAAATTTAAAGTAAAAGTTAAGAAAGCCCCTGTAAAAGTTGCCGTATCTAATGTAGAAGTTCTGACATCTAAGACAGTTCGTGTGACTTTGAACAAAGCACAGAAGGTAGCTGCTTCTAAGTTCTCTATCTACAGAAAAGCAGATAGTAACGGTACAGCTCAGAAGAAATTAAGTATTGCAAAAGTTAATAATACAGCAAATAAGACATATGAGCTTGTACTTTCAGAAGTTCTTGATGATAATGACAATGATAAGAACTGCATCAATGATGGCGATTTTGTTCAGGTTACTGTAGCAGGTCTTGCAGGAACGAAGACAAAGACAGCTAAGTATGTATATTGTACTACACCAAGAGACAATTATATGACAGGTCTTGTTGATGAAAGATTCTCATCATCTGTTTACTTTGGTGATTATACAACAGGTTATTCATCATTTACAATTGGAGCACTTCCTGCGGGTTTAAAAGCTACAGTAAATGATTATTCTGTATCAATTACCGGTGTTCCTACAGGTGTTTGCAGTGACTTCAAGACTGTGATCACAGCAAAAGATGAGATGAAGAAGACAGTTTCTATTACAACTCATTTCTATATCGGTAGTGAAAATCAGATGGTAGGTTATGCGTTACCAAAGTTAGCACCTGCAGGAAAATCTGTATGGAACAGTAATCTTGTTTATGTAGGCGGTAAGGCTAGTGACAGCAAGACATTTACAACAACTCTTCAGAATGCATTAGTTACTGTAGATGCTGAAGATGGTGATGTTCGTCTCGCTGAGACAGCACCTACAGGTGTATATGATGTACCTGTTACAGTAGCTGATAAATCTGGTCACGCTATTACAATTAATGTTCAGACAAAGGTTGTTCCTTCTGTATTGATCACAGGTACTGTTAAGAATGCAGCAGGTACGATTGTAAAGAGTGCAAATGTAACAGCAGATTTCACAAAATATGATCCTGAATATGCAAACAGCGCTTCATCATTCTATGCGTCTACAGATGAAAACGGTGTATACAAATTATATGTACCGGCTTCAAAAACATATAATATTACAGCATATGAGAATAATGCAAGAAAGACAGTTTATAATACAACAGTAGGTGCTACGGGAACAGTTCCTGCAGACTTTGTATTAGACAAATTATTTGCAGTTACTACAAATGTTACAAAACAGGGTTATCTTTCATGGAAGGATTCTGTTTCAGGAGATTATTTTGACTCATATAACGGTGTACTGAACTTAAAGGCAGGTACATATAAGCTCACATCCGATGAGGTTTATGTAACAACTACAGATGCTGCAGGTAAGACTACTACAAAGAAAGAAGTTTATACATTAAATATTACTGTAACAGGTAATACACAGGCAGCAGTTATTGTTAAGAGTTCTGTTGATGTGACAGAAAATAATAAGTTGTAATATTTGCTGATAAAGAATGCTTTGAAAATAGATATGATATAAAGAATTCTTTTATCGGATGAGTGTTCAAAATGAATTAGCAGAATGGCTGTTAAGATCGACGATACGATTTTGACAGCTATTCTTAAAAAAGGATATTGACTCAGATGGACTTCGATAGCAATGTCGGAATCCGGATGAGTTCAATATTTTTTTTTTGTAAAATTCAGATATTCTCCGTTTTTTGCAGATCCTGATCTATTTTCGTAGATGTTTGACAGATACGTTTTTATTGATTATGAAAACACCTGAATCATATAAATAAATATAACTAACGTACCGATATATATAGTAGATAACTGGTAAAAGAGCAAAGGATATGCGAATTGGAGTGATCGGGTATGAATACAGATAATATCAGCAAAGGATATGCTTATACATCAACTATGACAAATGTAAGAACAGCAGTATACGGAACAGAACAACAGAATGTATCTCTTTACAGTTCTTGTGCAAGTCAGCAGGAAAAAACAAAAGAAAATACAACTGTTTCGGCTGGGATTGATCTGAGTTTTTCAAAAGAAGGAAAAACTCTGCAAAAAATGGTTCGGGAAACCGGTGTATGGAAGGAAATTGATCAACAGGAACAAGAGCAGATCAATGTAGAGGAAGAAAAAGTCGATGTAAAAGATGATCAGGAGAATCAGGCAGAAGCATTGATCAAAAGTTTAGAAGAAAAGCTGCAACGTCTTCAGGAAAAGAAAAAGATCAAAAAAGAAGCAACCAATACGAAGAAAAAGGCGTTGCGTTACAGTTATAAAAAAGTATCGGGCAGCGTTATGCGTGCAAAGACATTATCACAGGCAAGCAGTGCCCTGACATCTGCAATTTCAAATCTGAATTCTTTAAAAAGAAAAAGTATGACCGGAAAATATGATGAGGATGAGATTGAGATTGCATTAAAACATGCAAAAAAGATGGTGCGTACAGCAAAAAAGAAAATGAACCATCTCAAATATGAACAAAAACAGGATCAGAGTGATGACGCTTATGTGGGCAATAAAAAGAAAGAAATGACACAATCTGTTACAACAAAAAAGCAGGATAATGAAGATGTACAGCAGCAGATCAGATTGTTAGAAGATCAGCTTGAAAGCGTCAAGAAGCAAAGATCAAAAGGTAACCGGAAGGATGAAAATATTGATATTATGAATTCAGATATGGAATATCTGCGGAAGAAGATCGAATTGTTAAAAGCCGGTAAAGGGGATTTTGCAATTATGATGGGGAATAACGGTTTAAATGCGGCAGAGGGTGTTTCGAATGCAATCGCAATGTCTGCTGATACGCAGATTAAAAGTCAGGCATTAGAAGCTTCTACGCAAGGAACAACAGATGTAGTCAGTGCTTCGGGTGCAATTGATATCATGTTATGATCATTTTAAAATACAAGTGTAGTATATTAAAAATGTGTTGTTCCAAAGTTTTTGCCGTTCATAAATTTATCGTCCGATTATGACAAAATATTGTGTTTTTTCGACAAATATTTATTTCTTAAGTTATTCTATGGTAAAATAAATTGAAAGTTTTCCAAAAGCTTATAAAGGAGGAGGAATATGGAGCAGTTTAAGAAGAATGCAGCAGTTATCGTGCTGGGTGTGATTGCCGCTGCAATGCTTATTGGTAACATTTGTTTTGTGGTATTTGCAAAATCTTCTGTAAAGAAGGCGACGATCACAAAACAGGAAGTGAAGACAGTAGCAGGAAAGGATGTCAGATACGAAGAAGATTCAGACAATTTTACGGTATCTAAATCAAGTAACATTTCTGAAAAAATGGAAAGCCCGGCAGCAGCAACACCGGAACCGGAAGCAACAGCGGATGCTTCCCAAAATAATGGTGACTATATTTTCCCTGACAGCGATTCAAGAAAGTTAAAGAAGTCAGAAGTTAAGAAATTATCAAAGAAAGAACTGCGTTATGCACGAAATGAGTTATATGCCAGACATGGTTATATTTTCGAAGATGAGGAATTAAAGAATTATTTTGAATCAAAGAGCTGGTATACACCATCTGTAGCGGGTGAAGATTTTAATGACGAAGAGTATTTTAATGAATACGAGATCGCTAACCGAAATCTGATCAAAAAGATTGAAGCTAAGAAGAAATAAGGGGGGAGAAAAATGTTTTGTCCAAAATGCGGAACACCAAATGATGAAGGAAGTAAGTTTTGTGCTAATTGCGGTGCGGCGTTAATAGCTAATACAGTTAATGGTACAGCAAATAATAATATAAACGGTACTGCGTCCGGTGGAACACCTGTAAACAAAGGTTTTAACGGAACAAATGGAATGGGTGGAACGCCTGTAAACAATGGCTACAACGGAACAAATGGAATGGGTGGAACGCCTGTAAATGATGGCTACAACGGTTTTAATACAGGATATGTACAGACCTCATCAACGACTTCAAAGAAAATTTCAAAACGTACCTGGATCATTGTGGCAGAGATCGCGGCAATCGTAGTTCTTGCTTTTGTTTTTCAAATGAATGCAAGAAAAGAATGTAGTCCCGAAAGCGTAGCAGAAAGATATTTTCAGACATATACGCAGGGTGATTTAAAAGATGTGTATAAGTACATAGACGCAGGAGAAGGAAACTTCCTTTGTGAAGATACTTTCGAATCCGCAGTTAATTTAGATAACAATGCAATACGGGGAGATGTTTCAAACTACAGCGTTTTTGTAAAACAGAATGATGGTTATCGTGCTAATGTACAGGTGACATATCAGACAAAGTCAAACGGAAACAGTGATCAGACAATGAGTCTGACTTTGAACAAAACCGGGAATAAGAAGTTTCTTTTCTTTGATGAATGGGCGGTCAGTAATAGTTTTTCGACAGTCAGTGATGGTTTGATCTGCGTTCCAAAGGGCAGCAAAGTAACATTAGATGGAATTGATGTAACCAAAAAAGCAAAAGCAGAGAATCGTGATGATGGTATGACGCATTATACGATTGACAAGATTTATGCGGGTAATCATGTTATTGAAGTAGAGGCAGATGGATTCCAAAGTGTAAAAGATAAAGTAGAATTTACAGATGACGATACACATTATACGGCAGACCTGAAGTTGACAGAAGATGTTGTAAAACGTATAGCAGGAGAAGCTGTTGACAATAATAAGAGGTTTATTGAAGATGCGGTCAAGCAGGAAAATGCAACAAATGTGGTTTCTAAAATGAATCCGATAGATCGCTCCGGCGTAAATTCAGATTATGATGAATTTAAGGAGTATCTGCAGGATAGCTGGTGGAATTCTAATACATTTTCTTATGAAGATACTTCTGTATCCAAAGCCGTGCTCTCTGATGTGAATGTCAGTTATGAGGCAGGAAGTACAAATGGAGACGGTGACTATGATTACATCAATACAGAAGATACGATACTTGTAGGTTGTGTAACAATTACAGAGCATATGAAGGGCAGTTATACACAAAGTGATATGACTGATCGAAATGCTATCATCACTCAGAAGTTTTATTATGGAATAAAAGATGGAGGGATTTCTTTATACTCTGTCAGCACATCACATGAGACACAATATGAATAAAATAAAAAACAATCATCAGGAGGAGAAAGAGTATGGCTTTTTGTACAAATTGTGGTAGAAAATTAAATCCGGGAGAAATCTGTATCTGTCAGCAGCAAAAAGGAGCTGTGAATGGACCGGGAGCAGGACAGCAGATACCAAATGGACCGATACACCAGCCGGGAGCAGGACAGCAGATACCGGGCGGTCAGATGCACCAGCCGGGAGCAGGACAGCAGATACCGGGTGGTCAGATGCACCAGCCGGGAGTAGGTCAGCAGATACCGGGCGGTCAGATGCATCAGCCGGGAGCAGGTCAGCAGATACCGGGAAGTCAGATGCACCAGCCGGGAATGGGTCAGCAGATACCATATAATCAGGGTATGCCAAACCAGCAGATGTATTATCAGAAGCCTAAGCCGAAGTTGAATTTTGATATTCAGGCAATGGCGATGAATTTTCTTCAGATCTTATTAAAACCAAAGAGTGTCGGAAGAGCTTTTGTAAAAGAAGCGAATATCATTACAGCATTTATCTTTATTGCACTTCAGGCGATCTGTTCGGGATTGTTTGCCGTAATCTTTTTTGGAAAGATCAATAGTTTAGCTAAGACTCAGGTGCTTACATGGGATTCTGATTATTTAAACATGTATGATCTATATAAGTTCCCATTGTTCAAAGACTTTTTCATTACGGTTATCGCATCTGTTGTATTGACTTGCATTGTTGCTTTGGTTGTATGGGGAATGACAAGTGCTTTTAAAGGTAAGACCACTTTTATAGAAGCAATCAGTGCGGCAGCAGTCAGATGTGTTGCAAAGACACCGGTTATTTTGGTTGCATTATTACTGGGTCTGATCAATATTGGATTTGGAATGCTCTTTTTTATGCTTAGTGCAATTGCGGGACTTTGTTATTCCTGCATGGTAGTACCAACCGGTGTTGGAGCGGATGGAGATAAGACAGTATTTATTGTATTGATAGCTTGTATTGTGTCATTACTTTGTATGTTCATTTTCTTCCGCTATATGTCAGTAAATTATTTTTCATCTACATTACAGACATCTGTTTCTAAGGCGATTTCAGAATTACAGAATGCGAAGAATGATCTTTCAAAGGTTCTGACACAGTTCTTCTAAACAACCATTGGCAAAGGCAAGCAGTAACGCTCTATATGTTAAATGGTAATCATAGCATGGGACACAGAGTAAGAAAAGTTAAAAAACAGCATAAAAAGAGGAAACCGCATCTGCGATTTCCTCTTTTTAAAATCATATTTTGTGCAATTCTGTGTTAGAAATGATTAACCGAAATATCTCTCTAATAATCCCTTGAGGGCTTTACCATGTCTAGCTTCATCTCTTGCCATCTCATGAACAGTATCATGGATCGCATCAAGGTTATTCTTCTTAGCACATTTTGCAAGGTCTGTTTTACCTGCTGTAGCACCGAATTCACAATCAACTCTCCAAGCAAGGTTTTCCTTTGTAGATGCTTTCATGTTAGATTCTAAGTCAGAACCAAGTAATTCAGCGAATTTTGCTGCATGCTCAGCTTCTTCATAAGCTGCTTTCTCCCAGTAAAGACCGATTTCCGGATATCCTTCACGATGTGCAATACGAGCCATGCAAAGGTACATACCAACCTCAGAACATTCACCATCAAAGTTTGCTTTTAACTGATCAAACAGGAATTTCTTGTCTTCGTCGCTGATGTTAGGATTGTTCTTAACAGTAGAACCATATACACCAAACTCATGCTCAGCGGCAAGTGTAAGCTCACCCTCTACTTCCTTAAACTGATCAGCACCTGCATGACAGACCGGACATTCTTCCGGTGCACTGTCTCCTTCATAAACATAACCACATACAGAACATACATACTTAGCCATAATAATAATCTCCTTTTCTTTTTGTGTTTTGTTATTTACATTATCAAGATAAATACAAGATATATACTTTTCTAAAATATGAAGAAAGTACTCTCTTTCATCTTGAGAAAACTGTACCAATAAATAATCATATGATAGAGTGTATCTAAATGATTATTTATATGGTGTTTGATTAACTTGTTATGTCTTATTAACAGTAATGATTACTGTTAATGACTACATTTTAACATGATTTTTAATAATGTCAATAGCTTTTTTTAAAAAATCTGATTATTTTTCTAAACAATCTTTACAGATTCCGCGAAAATATATGATGTGATCATCAATACGACCATCAAATCCGGCAGCAGCGATAAGATCAATATGATCGATCTTATCCATTTTCAGGTCTATGATCCGTCCGCAGGATTTACAAAAGAAATGATTGTGTGGATGGGTATTGCCATCAAAGTGGTCAAAGCCGTCACCGCAGTCAAGCCGCAAAGCTTCGTCGTGTTCTACGAGAAAATTCAGATTACGGTAAACCGTTCCAAGACTGATATTTGGAAAATCTTTTTTTATATTCCCATAAACGACTTCTGCTGTCGGATGTGCGGTGGTAGACAGCAAATATGCTTTAATGGCATCTCGTTGTTTACTTCTTCGTATTGCAGCCATAATCCACCTCCTTAAATAGTAACCATTACTATTATAACAGCATTTGAAGAGGAAAGTCAATGGTGACTTTTATAATTTACAAGACTTGCCCACTTCCGGTAAAGTCGTTATAATAGGTTCATACAAAAATAGGTCTGTGTCAGGTCATTGCAACAGCGTGGTTATCAGGATATGACATTGGCATTGAAACCAAAAAAGGAAAGTGTGAGAAGAACAAAATGAAGCGGATTGAGATGTGTAAATTTTATATGGCACGATTATATAGAAATATTTTTAATTTTGTAAAGTGGGTGATCGTATCCAGTATTGTAGGTCTGGTTGTTGGATCGTTTAGCACACTTTTTGCATATCTTCTTAGAGTTGTAACGGAAGTCAGGACACAACATCCTGAACTGATCCTGCTTTTGCCGGTGGCTGGTGTTGTGATCGTCTTTTTATACGGAATCTTTCATTATAAAAATGACAAAGGTACGAATATGGTTTTGTCAACGATCCATGCACAGACAGAATTGCCATTTAAAATGGCACCGTTGATCTTTATATCAACGATTATCACGCATCTGTTTGGCGGATCGGCAGGTCGAGAAGGAGCGGCATTGCAATTAGGAGGAAGTATCGGTAACCAGCTTGGACGCTGGCTGCGGTTTGATGAAAAGGATCGAAGAATCTTTGTAATGAGTGGAATGAGCGCAGCGTTCTCTGCCATATTTGGTACACCGATCGCAGCAGCGATCTTTGCGATGGAGGTTGTCAGTGTTGGTGTTATGTATTATGCGGCATTGGTACCATGTGTCTTTGCGGCATTGATCGCATCAAAGTTTGCAACCAATATGGGAATCAGTCCGAATGTCTTTTCTATTCATCATTTATCCGGTTTTCATCTGATTCCCAGTATTAAAGTGATCGGGCTTGCACTTTGTTGTGCAGCACTTAGTGTACTTTTTTGTGTGACACTACATTCACTTGGAGATTTTTACAGGGATAAATTAAAGAATCCTTATGTTCGTATCATTGTATCAAGTTGTGTGATTGTGCTGCTGACAATCATATTGCATACTACCGATTATATGGGAGCCGGTGTTCCGGTTATTGCAAATGCAATCAATGGGAAAGTACGACCGGAAGCGTTTCTTTTAAAGATTGTATTTACTGCATTGACATTGGAAGCGGGTTTTCGTGGTGGTGAGATTGTCCCATCTTTTTATGTGGGAGCAACCTTTGGTTGTCTTTTTGGACAGATTTGTGGAATTTCGCCATCGCTTTGTGCGGCAATCGGAATGGTGGCAGTGTTCTGTGGTGTAACAAACTGTCCTATCACATCGATGCTGATCGCTTTTGAGCTTTTTGGATATGACGCTGTGCCGTATTTCCTGATCGCGATCAGTGTAAGTTATCTGATGTCCGGATATTATGGATTGTATCATGACCAGACGATCGTATATTCCAAATACAAAACGGAATATATCAATCGTAAGGCACGACAATAAATAAAGACAGAAAAACGATGCTATTTTTAAGTCAGAAGAGAAAAGAGTGCAACATGTTGACGTTGCACTCTTTTTTGGAACAGGAAACGATACATATAGATCTGTGGCTTTAACGGCTAAAGATCAAAAGGTCGGTTCTTGGTTTATTACGATATGGAAAGGCTGCAAGAAGTTTGTAAGAATTTTTTGCAGCTATTTTTTTTGCCTCTGTTGCGTTGTGTGTATATAGAATAACTTTGCCTTCTTTTGTTAACAGAGAAGGTATTTTTTTGAAAAATTGTTCATAGAGCTGCACAATCTCCTGTTGCGTTGTTTTACCGGCAGCAAAAGGCATATTGGTAAAGATCTCATCAAACAGATATTCATGTGTAAAGTTAAAGAAATCCTTATTGATATAATGGATGATCTGTCCGGCATTTTGCGTGTTTTCCTGTGCTTTTGCAATCGCAGTCGGATAGATGTCAATACCATAGGAAGTATTTGCTTTTTGAATCTTCTGTCGCTCGATCAGCATGGTACCGACTCCGCAGAACGGATCTAAAACCTGAGCATCTTCTGCCATATATGGCTGTGCCAATGCCGCAAGCAGGGCAGCGTCTGTCGGTTTAATACTGGCTGCGACAGATTCGGTACGATAAGAGAAACGTTGATCAGGAAGTGTGAAATATTTGACCATGATACTACAGTTGCCTTCTTCGTTTTCTATGATACGAAGTTCAATCTCATAGTGAGATGGCGAGTTAAGAAGCATACGGTTGCTTTCAAGTTCCAAAGCACTTGCAATCTTTTTTGTCAGGTCGCTTTTGAACCGGAGATCTTTATTACTTTTTAATTCGATACGGTAATAAAATGGCGTGTCTCCCTTATGATCCTGTTGCAAAAAGGTAAGAAGATCAGACTGTAACAGCATAGAAACAATGGTTTTTGCATCAAAAGAACAAGGTTTTAGCATGTCAGGTTCAAAAAGCATTTCCTGATAAGTACGAAGAGATAAAAGCGGTTCTAATGCATCTGTTACAACATGTACTCCGGCAGAAAAGACAGTCGGTTTCAGACCGAGTTCAGTAAGCTGTGTGGCTACGAAATCTGCATGGTTACGATTGGTCAAAAGGACACATTGGTGTTTGCGGTTCATTCCGGTAAAAGTATGCATCGGAATGCCTTCTTCTTCTATGATCAATTCACGTAAAAGACGGATCTCTTCTTCAATGTGTTTTTTGTTTTCCTCAGCTGTCTTTTGGGTGCAGAGCTTGTCATATTGTTTATGAAGTTTGGGAAGAAGTTCTTCGTAATCAAAGTTCTTCATGGCAGTCAGATAAGAACCTCGTACAAAGAGCGTTTCCTCTTTTTGATAAGCTGTAAAAAGCGGTTCTAGGAAATCATCCATTGCCAGATCGCCCATTAAAAGGGCGGTGTTCTTTCTGGTCTTGGCATCCTCGCTTTGAAGCAGAGGGATTAAAAGATTTGTCTGATCCCACATGATATTATACAGATCGCTAAAAGCTTCTTCGTCCTTGATCGCCTGTCTGATCTTGCTTAAAGTCTGCCGGATCTCAATGCCGTCTTTTAAGCGGGTAAGTAATGCATCTATCATATAAAGTTCTCCGTTTCTATCTTAAAATTCTGTTGTTATTGTAACCTATTTCGGGTAAAGATTCTATAGGGTATTTCTGTTTTGTATCAGAGGAACAGATCTAAAAAAGACAGGCATTTCTTTATGGATCATTTTATGCAACAGTTTGACACTATAACTTTGTGGTGATACGATAATGCGTACAAATAAACAGGAAGTAAATGGTTTTGCTGCCTGAAAAAGAAAAACGAAAAAAAGAGGGAAAGAAAGTGCATATATTAAAGAAGTTTATACCGTATTATTCACCATATAAAGTCGTATTTTTTCTGGATCTGATCTGTGCGGCAGTGATCAGTCTGATCGATCTTGCCTATCCGCAGATCCTACGTATTATGACAAAAACGATATTTGCCGGAAGTTCTTCTGTCATATTGAAGGCGTTGCTTCCGATCGGTCTTGCCATGCTTGTGATGTACATTATTCAGGGGCTTTGCAAATATTATGTCAGCTATCAGGGACATATGATGGGTGCTAATATGGAACGCGATATGAGGCAGCAGCTTTTTGATCATTACGAAAAGTTATCTTTTTCTTACTACGATCAGAACAATTCCGGTCAGATGATGAGTAAGCTGGTGTCCGATCTTTTTGATATTTCCGAAATGGCACATCATGGCCCGGAAAATCTTTTCATTTCTCTGATCAAAATTATCGGATCGTTTGTGTTCCTGTTTATGATCAACCGGAAACTGGCTGTCCCGCTTCTGGTGCTCGTATTTTTTATGATCCTTTTTTCTTACGGACAGAATCGTAAAATGCAAGCGACCTTTTTGGACAACCGCCAAAAGATTGGGGACATTAACTCAAGTTTACAGGATACATTAGCCGGAATTCGTGTGGTACAGTCTTTTGCAAATGAAGAGATTGAACGCAAAAAATTTAAGCACAGCAACCATAACTTCTTAGTTTCTAAAGATGCTAACTATCATTGTATGGGTACTTTTATGAGCGGAAATTTGTTCTTTCAGGGATTAATGTATCTTGTCACATTGGTTTTTGGTGGCTTTTTGATCGCAAAAGGGCAGATGGAAGTAGCGGATCTTGCAATGTATGCACTTTATATCGGTATCTTTATCAGTCCGATCCAGATACTGGTGGAATTAACGGAAATGATGCAAAAAGGGCTGTCGGGATTTCGGCGTTTCATGGCAGTTGTTGAGACAGAGCCGGACATTGTGGACCAAAAAGATGCAAAGCCATTAGAGCAGGTACAGGGAACGGTAGATTACGAAAATGTATCTTTTCATTACAGTGATGACGATACGCTGGTATTATCGGATGTATCTTTTCGCATCGAAGCCGGTAAGTCAGTTGCTCTGGTAGGACCTTCCGGCAGTGGTAAGACAACGATCTGTTCTTTGCTTCCGCGTTTTTATGATGTCACAGGCGGAAGAATCCTGATCGATGGAAAAGATATCCGCAGTCTGACATTGGAAAGTCTGCGTAACCGGATTGGTCTGGTGCAGCAGGATGTTTATCTTTTTTGCGGTTCTATCAAGGAAAATATAGCATATGGAAAGCCGGATGCTTCTATGGAAGAAATTGTGGATGCGGCGAAGAAAGCAAATATTCATGATTTTATTTTGTCGCTGCCGGATGGTTATGACAGCTATGTAGGAGAGAGGGGAACACGTCTGTCAGGAGGACAAAAGCAAAGAATTTCTATTGCCCGTGTTTTTTTGAAAAATCCGCCTATCCTGATCTTAGATGAAGCAACCAGTGCATTGGATAATGAGAGTGAACGCTGGATCCAGCACAGCTTAGAAGAGTTAGCAAAGAACAGAACAACGATCACAATTGCCCATCGTTTATCAACGATCCGTAATGCAGATGAGATTTTGGTCGTTGCAGATACCGGAATTGCGGAACGGGGAACACATGAAGAATTGATGGCACTCAATGGCATCTATGCACATTATAATGAGATGGGATAAGAAATTGTGAATGAAAAAAGTAAGGCATAAAAATGGGAACAAAAATTTGGCAAAAAATATGCTGAAATAGCATAAAAATGCTTGACACGCACGGCAGAGTGTGATATCCTATGTTAGGTTTTGCGAAAAGCAAAGCACACTGCCGTAGACAGTAGGTGTCGGTTAACCGACGTAAGAACAATCGCCTACCGAGGAAGATGTGATCATGAAAAGATTATTTATGAAACTTCACCTCTCTGTCTGCGGACGGAGAGGTTTTTTATATGAAATAAAAAGCAATGTTGCATTTTTATTTTGAGTCAGTCTTGCGTGCAGTGATAATATGGGCTTGCCCAAGAAAGGAGATTTCACTCATGGCAAAAGTTGAATTAAAACAGCCTATCGTTGACGAGATCAAGGCTAAGGTTGAAGGTGCTGCTACAGTTGTATTAGTTGACTATCGCGGACTTACAGTTGAGCAGGACACAAAGCTTCGTAAAGGACTTAGAGAGGCAGGATGCGAGTACAAAGTATACAAAAACACATTGATGAAACGTGCTTTTGAAGGTACTGATTTCGCACAGTTAGATGATTTATTAGATGGACCATCTGCTATCGCAATTTCTAAGGAAGATGCTACAGCTCCTATCAGAGTTCTTAACAATGTAGCAAAAGAAGCAGAGGCTCTTGAATTCAAGGGTGCTGTAGTAGAAGGTGCATTCTACGATGTTGATGGTGTTAAAGCACTTGCAAGCATTCCTTCAAGAGAAGAACTTATTTCCAAGTTACTTGGTTCTTTACAGTCACCTATTACAAATATGGCTCGTGTTCTTAACCAGATCGCTGAGAAAGGTGAAGGTGCTGCAGAGGCTTAATAAGTTGCAGACTACTCTTACAGTCTGTTCGGACTGAAAACGAACGAAAAAAGAAACTACGACACGCATAAGGCGGTCGCATTACTATCAAAAATTATGGAGGTAAATAATAATGACTACTCAGGAATTTATTGATGCTATCAAAGGCATGACAGTATTAGAATTAAACGATTTAGTAAAGGCTTGTGAGGAAGAATTCGGCGTTTCTGCAGCAGCAGGTGTTGTTGTAGCAGCAGGTGCAGCAGGTGCTGAAGGCGGAGC
>OKRY01000362.1_pt1 | contig 35024 bp, 33 predicted proteins | sample 1601121 | NCBI WGS metagenome assembly OKRY01 (sample SAMEA3541546, study PRJEB24748) | human gut metagenome | biome: human gut; feature: human-associated habitat; material: faeces | place: China | collected 2012
GGGCATGCGGCGCAAAGCGGCCTTGCGCATCGCAAACTTCGTGTTCTCGTCGTTTACACGGTACTTGAGCGGGATGCGCTCCGCAAGCTCCATAATCTTCTTGTCGAGGAACGGCACGCGCACCTCAAGGGAATTTGCCATGCTCATTTTATCCGCTTTCAGAAGAATATCGCCGACCATCCAGGCGTTAAGGTCAACGAACTGCATTTTCGTTACCGGGTCTTTGTCCTTTACGCGACGACTTCTGCCGGGGACGGTGCATCGGTCTTAATTTTCAGGAGCTTCTTGCGTTCTTCCTCAGTGAACATGTACGCGTTGCCGATGAAGCGGTCTTCGAGCTTTTTGCCACGGCGGATAAGGAAGTTGATGCCGGATTTCTTCGGCAGGTGCGAAGCGACTTTGCCGATAAAGCGGCGGATGGGGAACGGAATCTTATCATAAGCCGGTACGGCGAGCGGTTCTTTATAAATGTTGTAGCCGCCGAAAATTTCATCGGCGCCCTCGCCGGACATCACGACCTTCAAATATTTGGAAGCCGTGTTGCACACGAAATAGAGTGCCACGGCGGACGGGTCGGCAAGCGGCTCGTCCATATGGTACTGAATTTTGCCGAAGTTGCCCCAGAACTCTTCCGGGGTAATCGTCTTGCTGTAATTCTTCACCGGAATCAACTCGGAAAGCTCCTTTGCGTAGCTGATCTCGTTGTATTTTTCGCCGTTGTCAAAGCCGACCGTAAACGTCTTGTCCACATCGGCAGAGCAGGCCACATAGCTGGAATCCACGCCGGAGGAAAGGAAAGAGCCGACTTCAACGTCCGCAATCTTATGTGCGTTCACGGAGTCGTCAAAGGTCTTTTCAATCTCGTCCACCCAATATTCAAGCGGCTTGTCTTCTTCCGCGTTGAATTCCGGGATCCAGTAGCGCTGCATATCCATTTTGCCGTCTTTGTAGAAGAAATAATGTGCAGGCGGCAGCTTGTAAACGTTTTTGAAGAATGTCTCGTAGCCCGGAGAATACTGGAAAGAAAGGTAGCCCTCCAGTGCGCGTTCATTCAGCTCGCGCTTAAAGTGCGTACAGGCCTGATGATCCACCAGAGCGCCATCCAGACGGCCGTTGCAATGGCGAACGAGGCCGCGGGCGTAAACGTGCCCCAAAGAAGAAAAGCCGACAAGAAGAATGATGCCGGACCGATGAGAATTTTCCATACCTTTGCCAAAATGCATACCCCCTCACATGCGCCCGGAGACCGGGCCTTCCGAGTTCCGTTATTTTTTCTTTATCTGTCTTTAATTATAATAAGGCGCATAACCATTCAAAAACTGTTAATTCTTGTTTATAATACAAGTATATAGTTGTAACAGGAGGGCCTATAAATTTTCTATCCATGAAATACTTCGTCGTGCTGGCCGAAGAAAGGAGCTTCACGAAAGCAGCGGAAAAGCTCCACGTGACGCAGCAGACACTTTCCGCGCATGTGGCAGGGCTTGAGAAGGAATCAGGCGCCAAACTCTTCATCCGCCATGTGCCGCTTGAGCTGACGGACGCAGGCCGCGTCTTCTACCGCTATGCCAGGATCATCCGCAGAAATGAAATGGCGCTTGAAAGAGAGCTGACCGATGCGGCCGGCATGGGGAGGGGGACGCTTCGGATCGGCGTTGCTCCTTCAAGAGGGCAGGTCGTCCTTACACCCGTCATTGAATCCTTCCGGAAATCCTGTCCGGGCATCCGCATCCGCCTTGTCGAAATGGCAAATGACATGCTCTGGACAGCACTGGCAAGAGATGAGATCGACCTCGTCCTCGCCCGTGCGCCGGAAGCGCTTCCCGGCATCGCATGTATTCCCTTTGCCGAAGAGTATTCCGTCCTCTACCTCTCCGATGATCTGGCGGAGGCGCTCTGGGGAGAGAAGAAGGAAGAAATCCTCTCTTCCCTTTCTGAAAGAAACAGGGAGCTTCCTGAATCCTTTGCCGAATGTCCCTTCCTCTTGAACAGCGAGAGCGACATCACGGGGGCTCTTGCACGCCGCCTTTTCAGGGACGCCGCTATCGATCCCGTCATTGCTGTCGAGTCGGAAAGCATGGGCACGATGCTGAAGCTCTGCGTGGACGGGGCCGGCGCTTACTTCTGCCCCGAAAGTCTGGCGGAGAAGCTCCTTCCGAGAAGCGCGCAAAAAAAACTCCACCGCATCACCTTCGAGGACGGGAAGTACGAGATTTCCTTCGGGTACCAGAAAAGTGCTGAACGGTGGAGTATGATCGGTCGTTTCATAGAAGAGGCTTTCAAAAGCCGCGGGAAGAAGTTTCCCTTAGCGAAGCCATAAGTTGGCGGCGGCATGCGCTGCCTGCTCGTGCGTGATGTAGCCTTCCTGCGCCATGAGCGTCAGGACGACGGTCATGCGCTCGGTGCCGGCCTTGGGGTGATCGATGGGATCATAGGCAGAAGGCGCCTGCGGAAGTCCTGCAAGCATGGCGCACTGGGAAAGGTCGAGCTCCTTCGGCTCCTTGCCAAAGTACGTGTGGCTGGCTTCCCTGAGGCCGTATGCCCCGTGACCGAAGTAAATGGTATTGAGGTAGAGCTCAAGGATTTCCTGCTTCGTGTAGTAGCGGTCAAGCTGGACGGCAAGGGCGAGCTCTTCGATCTTGCGGCTCATTGTGCGCTCCGGCGAGAGGAAAATGTTCTTGACCGTCTGCTGGTCGATCGTGCTGCCGCCTTCGAGCGTTTCGCCTGCCATGTAGTTCGTCACCATCGCGCGGGCGACGCCGATCGGATCCATGGCGCCATGGTCATAGAAGCGGCGGTCTTCGGTCGCAACGACACCGTCGATGAGGTACTGCGGGATGTCCTTGAATGGAACGAAGTTCTCGCGGTGGACGCGGGATTCGAGTGCTTCCTTGAAATTCGTGAGGTCGTGGTATTCCTGGCGGAGCGTCTGGATGTCCTGCTCCTTGGCGACCGTTGCATTCGGTGCGTCCTTGGATTTATTGACTGTAACCTTGCCGGAATCCGTCGTTCCTGTCACGCCGGATGCGAAGGTGGAAACCATGTCCGTCACCTCGCCGTAGAGGGAGTCATCCTTCTTGGCGGATGAAGGCGCAGAAGAAGCCGCTTTGGGCGCGCTTCCTGTAAGACTGGCCGGAATGTACTTCTCGATGCCGCTTCCCTGAGAGAAACCCCAGTAGACGGCGCAGGCCAGAACGATAAGCATGAAAAGTCGTTTCATTGTATTCCTTCCCTGAAAACGGGATATTTCCCGTAGATATTCTGTTCTTTATTGTATCATAGGAAAAGAAAAGGGAAAAATGGGAAGAAATGGCCCCTGATGATTTTAAAAGGCTTTTTCCTGCCAATCGAAGGATAAAAAGGGAAATATCTTTCCTGATGCCTTTCCAAAGTCTCTGAGTGCGGTATTTCTTAAAATATGGTATAATAATTACACAAGCTGTATATCAGAAAAATATAGGATATCTGTTGGCAGTGGTGCATCATTATAGGCCGCTGCGTTTTTATGTGAAGGAGAGTTGTATGGCTGAAGACATTCATGAAATTCAGGACCGGCACGCCGAAGAGAACGGCAAGAGCGATTACGGCGCCAAGGATATACGAGTACTGGAAGGACTGGAAGCGGTTCGCATGCGTCCTGGCATGTACATCGGCTCCACATCGGCACGCGGCCTTCATCATCTGGTCTACGAAGTCGTCGACAACAGTATTGATGAAGCGCTGGCAGGCTACTGCACGCACATCGAAGTCGTCCTGAATGACGACGGCAGCTGCACCGTTACCGATAACGGCCGCGGCATCCCGACTGGCATGCACGAAACAGGAAAGCCCGCCATGGAAGTCGTACTGACAGTCCTCCACGCAGGCGGCAAATTCGGCGGCGACGGCTACCCGATTTCCGGCGGCCTGCACGGCGTCGGTATTTCTGTCGTCAACGCTTTGTCCGAATGGATGAAGGTCGTCGTCAAGAGAGAGGGCGAGTTCCATGAAATAAAACTGTCCCGCGGGATTGTGACCCAGCCGATGAAGACCTATGGCAAGACAGATGAAACAGGCACAAGCGTCACCTTCAAGCCGGACGCTGAAATCTTCAAGGAAGGCGTCGACTTCGACTATGACACACTGAAGGTCCGCATGAGAGAGCTGGCCTTCCTGAACAAGGGCCTCGTCATTACTCTGGAAGACCACAGAGACGGCGCTGTCAGAAGCGAACAGTTCCACTATGCCGGCGGCATCGCCGAATTCGTCCAGTTCCTGAACGAAGGCAAGGACCTCGTCGATCCATCCGTTATTGCATTTGAAGGCGAAAAGGACAAGGTCATTGTCGACATTGCCATGCAGTACCAGACCGGGTACACGGAAAACATGTACACCTTCGTTAACGACATCAATACCGTCGAAGGCGGCATGCACCTGGCAGGCTTTAGAGCTGCGCTCACCCGTGTCATCAATGATTATGCTAGAAAGAACAATTTCCTGAAGCCGAACGAAGACAACCTGTCCGGCGACGACGTCAGAGAAGGTTTGACCTGCGTCATTTCCGTCAAGGTTCCGAACCCGCAGTTCGAAGGCCAGACGAAGACGAAGCTGGGCAATCTTGAAGTCAAGGGCATCGTCGACAACATTGTTTCCGAAGGCTTGAAGACATACCTGGAAGAACATCCGCAGGAAGCACGCGCTGTCATTGAAAAGGGCATCACCGCATCCCGCGCCAGGGAAGCAGCCAAGAGAGCAAGAGAACTCACCCGCAGAAAGAATGCGCTTGAAGTATCCAGCCTCCCGGGCAAGCTGGCCGACTGCACGGAAAAAGATCCGCGCTTCCTTGAAATCTACATCGTCGAAGGTGACTCCGCAGGCGGATCTGCAAAGACCGGCCGTGACCGCCGTTTCCAGGCTATCCTTCCGCTCCGCGGCAAGATCCTGAACGTCGAAAAGGCACGCCTTGACAGAGTCCTGAATTCCGACGCCATCCGTACCATGGTCACTGCCTTTGGCACCGGCGTAGGCGAAGACTTCGATATCAAGAAACTCCGTTACTACAAGATTATCATCATGACCGATGCCGATGTCGACGGCGCTCATATCAGAACACTGCTTCTGACATTCTTCTACCGCTACATGAAACCGCTCATCACTGAAGGTCATGTCTACATCGCTCAGCCTCCGCTGTACCAGGTACGTAAAGGCCGTCAGAAATACTATACCTATGACGACGATGAACAGAACAAGCTTCTCGCAAAGATCGGCATCGACGGATGCGCCATCCAGCGTTACAAAGGTCTTGGCGAAATGAACCCGGAACAGCTCTGGGACACCACCATGAACCCGGAACAGCGCGTCATGCTGAAAGTCGAATTGACCGATGCTGTAGAAGCAGACCGCCTCTTCACCATCCTCATGGGCGACAAAGTAGAACCAAGACGTCTCTTCATTGAAGAACACGCCAAGGATGTAACGAACCTCGACCTGTAATCAGAAGGGGCTGTGACAAAATGCAAAAACATTTTGCCGCAGCCTTTTTCCATGTCTTGACAAAAACGGGTTAAAATCCTTAAATCTGTATTTATATTCTTCGATAACGAGAAAGAAAGATTAAAAAAATTCAGAGTTGTAACAAAATTTTATCGAAAAAACCGTAATTTGTATTGGAACTATCGAGCCAAATGGTATAAAATAATAACGGTGTAAAGAGAACGTCAACGTATTCACTGGAAAGGGGATTTGTGATGGAATATTTCTATCCTGCAATAGTCAAGCATGATGCAAAAGGAGGAATTTTCTCTGTCATATTCCCGGATCTGAATGGATGTCAGGCGCAGGGGCGCACCGCTGAGGAAGCAGTTCTAAAGGCAAGGGAAGCTCTGGCAGCCTCTCTTCTGGAAATGGAAGAAAAGGGCCTTGAAATTCCGCCGGCATCGGATGAAAGACTTTTTCGTCTCCGTTATGGCGGCAGCCGCTGCTGCACCATTCTGGTCAATATGGAAACCTACCGTGAATACCGTGAATATAAAGTAAGAGCCGCCGATCATCAGACGGCGGTATGGGCAGAGACAGCCCGCAAGACAAGACGAGTCGGAATTCTGGCAAGAGTCTTCGGATTAAGGTAATCAAGAGCCGCGGCTTAGTGCCGCGGTTTTTTTAGTGACCTGGGGAGGAAACTATGTGGGAGATGATTCCGAAGGAACTGGATGAAACGGATATGAAAATCATCCACGCCCTTCGAAAGAACGGACGCATTTCTATGACAGAGCTGGGCAAGGAAGTCTTCATGACGAGCCAGGCCGTAAAGAACCGCATTGCAAGGCTGCAGGACTTGGGCGTCGTGGAGCGCTACACGGTGAACGTGAACTGTCCGCTCTTCGGCTACACGATCCACTGCGTCTTCGAGCTCGTGACAGATGAGAAGACGAGGGAAGGCTTCCTCGAATTCATGAAACATACAGAATACCATATTTTCCACTGCTACCGCGTGGACGGCGCATACCGCTTCTTTCTTGATGCGCACTTCCACAGCGAAAAATCCAGAGCGGACTTCATCCGTGAAGTTTCCGCATTCGGCCGCCTTACGACACATCAGGTCATGGAAGAAATCCAGGGCCTTCACCCCGTAGATGAATGATCATCCACGCTGTTTTACAATTTATAAGGAGACTCGGAAGGGCCTCCTTTTTTATTGCTTTTTATACCCGGGGCGCCTTCGCACCGCTCCCGCCATCCGGCACTGATGCTTGCAAATCATTCTTATTTAGGCTATACTTGCAAAATGTGCATAGCAAATACAACTTATCATAGAAAGAAGGAATACTATGACAATAGAACTTAATTTGTACCAGACGCTGGCAGCCGCTGTCGCCGTCTTCTTCCTGGGAAGCTTCCTGAAGGACAGGGTCAGCATTTTCAGGAAATACTGCATTCCTGCGCCTGTCATCGGCGGGACGATTTTCTCGATCGTGAACTGCATCCTTTACACGCAGGGCATCTGGAACTATTCGCAGGATACCGTCATGCAGAACTGGTGCATGATGCTCTTCTTCACCAGTATCGGCTACATGGCAAGCATCCGTCTCATCAAGAAGGGCGGACTCCTTGTCGTCAAGATGGCCTTTCTTGTCTTCCTCCTGATTGTCATTCAGGATCTGGTCGGTGTCACTTTTGCCAATGCCTTCTCGCTGAATCCGCTCATGGGTCTTGCAGATGGTTCGATACCGCTTGTCGGCGGTCACGGCACATCCGGCTCCTTCGGTCCTGTCCTTGAAGCACTGGGTCTTAAGGATGCGGCAACGATTGCTTTTGCTGCCGCTACCTTCGGCCTTGTCTCAGGAAGTTTCCTTGGCGGCCCGGTCGGAGAGCTTTTGATCCGTCGCTTCCATCTGAAATCCGATGAAGATGAAAACGGAGATGAAGTCCCGGAAAACCGCACGGAACATGAAATCGAAGGTGATGATGCAGCCGCTTACCTCAATATGGACCGCTTCATGTACGCTTTCGGACAGCTCCTCCTTGCCATGGGACTTGGCACATATGTCAGCCAGTTCTTCATCAACATCGGTCTCGTATTCCCGGGATACATCGGTGCCATGCTCGTTGCTGCCGTCATCAGGAATATTTCCGACATGACCGGGCTTTTCGGATGCTACCAGAGGGAAAGTGAAGTCCTTGGCGGCATCTGCCTGAACGTATTCCTTTCCTGTGCGCTCATGAGCCTGAAACTCTGGCAGCTGGCAGACCTTGCTATTCCGCTGATTGCAACGCTCATCGTGCAGGTTTCCATCATGGGCCTCTTCGCTTACTTCGTCATCTTCCGCGTCATGGGAAGAAATTACGAAGCAGCCGTCATGGCATCCGGCAGCTGCGGCTTCGGCCTTGGTGCCACACCGAACGCCATCGCGAATATGAACGCCATGTGCGAAAGATTCGGCCCGGCGCATACCGCTTACTTCGTCATTCCGCTCATCGGCGCTTTCGTCGTCGATTTCCTGAATGCATCCGTCCTCATGGTCTTCATGAATATCCTGAAGTGACAATCGGCGGGGCGGTTTCATTCATGATATAATAAGAATGATTTACCATTGAATGATGCATTCTCCAAAGGAGTACACTTATGTTCGATTTTCTTGACCTGTCTACGCTGATCTACCGCGTACCAGCGCTTCTTCTGGCGCTCTCCTTCCATGAATACGCGCACGCCGTCGTATCCGACTCGCTCGGAGATCCCACGCCTTCTGCCACGGGCCGTCTGACGATGAACCCGCTGGCGCACCTTGATGCTGTGGGCACGCTGCTGCTTGTCCTCTGCGGATTTGGCTGGGCGAAGCCCGTCATGATCGACCCGCGCTATTACAAAAACTACCGCTCCGGCGTCCTCAAAGTATCCCTGGCAGGCCCCGGCGGCAACCTTCTTCTCTGCTTCATTTCCATCTTTCTCATGGGGCTCTTGCAGAGATTCGGCATGCTCGGCATGGGCGGATACCAGTTCCTTTACTGGATCATGCTTTACAACGTATGGTTCGCCTTCTTCAACCTCATCCCGGTCCCGCCGCTCGACGGCTCCAAAGTCGTCAGCATGCTTCTTCCTGGCGAACTCTCCTGGAAATTTGAAAACTTCAACGCACAATACGGCTTCATCATCCTCATGGTCGTTGTATTCTCCGGAGTTGCCAACAAATTCCTGAGCCCGCTCTCCAACCTCTTCGTAACCCTCTGCTACAACATTACCTACATCCTGCTATAGTTGGCGGGAATAGAGTTAATTCCCATAACGGACGATGAAACTCTTCGAACCGGACAAAAGGTGCAAAACAAAAAAAGAGCTGTGAAATGATCCGTCATTTTCACGGCTCTTTTTTATGCTTTTTCCGCCGCCTGATGTATCCTGATGTATAATGAAAAATAAATTCTCGTGGAAGGAGGACATCATGATTACTACCTGGCTGATTTTCGAAATGGCAGGGACGATTGCCTTTGCTTTTTCCGGCGCTGCTGTCGGGCTCTACAAAAGAATGGATATTTTCGGCATCACGGTGCTCTCCGTCATGACGGCGGTCGGCGGGGGAATGATCCGCGATGTCCTCTGTGGCATCACGCCGCCATCAGTCCTCCGTTCTCCGGAAGGGCTCATCGTGTCGATCGTGACGGCGCTTGTCGTCGGCTTCGGCTATCCTCTTTTCCGCATCCCGAAGAGAGGGAAATGGGTCATCACGATCCTGTACCACTTGTCCGATACGATCGGCCTTGCCGCTTTCACCGTGACAGGGGCGCTCACTGCGTTCTACCGCTATCCTGGCTACGACATCGTCCTTCCCGTTATGCTGGGGCTCATCACCGCTGTCGGAGGCGGCATCATCCGCGATATGATGGCGCGCCGCATGCCCGTCGTCCTTTACATGGACGTCTATGCCATCGCATCGATTGCAGGCGGCCTTCTCCTCTGCGCTTTGAGAGAGCCATTGGGCACGCCGCTCGCCTCCTGGATTTCCTTTGCCTTCGTCCTGCTCCTCCGTTTTCTTGCCATCCATTACCACTGGCAGCTCTATCATCCGCACCGCCGTTTCCGCAGGATCCAGAGGGACTGAATTATTTCTTTACAAAAATTTTTCTTGACAAGCATTTGCGTTGAGCGTAATATCATAACCAACTTAAGGAAATCACTTAAGAAACTGAATAAAGACCTTACAAACCGGTGAGGCGGAGATAAAAACAGGAAATGCACTTCCAGAGAGCGGGGATTGATGGGAACCCGCAGTACGCAGCCCGTTAAATGGACCGCCGAGGGCGCTGTCAAAAGGAGAAATCCCTAGTATTCAGCGACGCATCATCTGCGTTATTGATGAGGGGTATGTTAGTACCCTGCAAGAGAGGGAGAAATCCAATTAAGGTGGTACCGCGAGTGTATATGAATGAGTACCGGGCATCCGGACTTTGAAATAGAGACCCGTCCTTGACAAATTTACTTTTGTCGAGGGCGGGTCTTTTTTGTTATCCGGAAGCGGAAAGGAGAAACAGGATGGAACAGTTGGAAAGAATCAAAGCCTATGCGAAAGACTACAGAAGAGTTCCGATCGCTAAGGAAATCTTCGCAGATGTCCGCACTGTCATCGGGACATTGAGAGTCCTGAAGAAAGTCAGCAGGACAGCATTCCTCTTCGAAAGCGCGGACAATACCGAGCGATGGGGACGCTATTCCTTCCTGGGATATGATCCAAAGCTTGAGCTCTTCGTGAAGAACGGAAAGATGACCGTCAAGGGCGCCGTCACAGAAACATTTGAGACAGACGACCCGGCCTCCGTCATCAGGAAAGTCCTTCACGAATACCACTCTCCGGAAATCCCGGGCATGCCAACATTTACCGGCGGGCTTGTCGGATACTTCGCCTATGAGTACGCGAGGTACTCGGAGAAGAAACTCTATTTCAAGGAGGAAAAGGAACCGGATATTTCCTTCAACGATGCGGACCTCATGCTTTTTGACAAGGTCATCGCATTCGACCATTACAGGAAAACGATCATCCTCATCACAAACGTCGACACGAGCGAGATCGAGACGAATTACGAAAAAGCGGTGAGGGAGCTCGATGAAATGGCAGAGCTCATCGCTTATGGAAAGGAAGCGGACATTCCGGAAGGAAAGCTCCTCAGCGATTTCAAAGACGAGTTCACCGAAGAAGAGTACGAAGCGCTCGTCAGAGAAATCCAGCAGCGGATCCATGACGGAGACATTTTCCAGGCCGTCCTTTCCAACGGCAGGAGTGCCGCTTTTGAAGGAAGTCTCCTCAATGCTTACCGGGTGCTTCGGACAATCAATCCTTCGCCCTACATGTTCTACCTTTCAGGCCACGACATAGAGCTCGCCGGTGCATCGCCCGAGACGCTCATCAAGCTGACGGGCGGCGAGCTTGAAACCTTCCCGATCGCAGGCACGATGCCAAGGGGAAAGACAGACGAGGAAGACGAAGCACTCGAAGAAAGGCTGGTCAGTGACAAGAAGGAACTTGCCGAGCACAATATGCTGGTCGACCTAGGAAGGAACGATATCGGAAAGATCAGCCGCTTCGGATCCGTCAGGGTGAGGGAGCTTCGGAAAGTGAAGCGCTTCTCCCACGTGATGCACCTCTGCTCCTTGGTCACGGGGACGATCCAGGAAGGAAAGGATGCGCTCGATGCCCTGGCCGCCGCGCTTCCGGCAGGCACGATGTCAGGAGCGCCAAAGATCAAGGCGATGGAAATCCTCCACGGGATGGAGAAATCGCCTAGAGGCGTCTACGCAGGCGCCGTCGGATACCTGAGCCTCACAGGAAATATGGACATGTGCATCGGCATCCGCATGGCAGCCGCCAAAGGGGGACGGGTATTCGTGAGAGCCGGCGCAGGCATCGTCAAGGACAGCGTTCCGAAGAGCGAATACAGGGAAACAAGGAACAAGGCAGAAGCCATGATTGAAGCAGTCAGAAAAGGACAGGAGGCGGGGGATTATGATTTTACTCATTGACCATTACGACAGCTTTTCCTTCAACCTCTACCAGCTCGTAGGAAGCCTTTCTTCGGACATCAAAGTCATCCGGAGCGACGAGCTCACCGTGAAGGAAATAGAAAATCTCAATCCTTCCCACATCATCCTTTCACCGGGAACGGGGCGGCCGGAAAATGCAGGCGTCTACGATGAAGTGATTGAAAAGCTCAGGGGAAAAATCCCGATATTAGGCGTCTGCCTAGGCCATCAGGCGATCGGCGAAGTCTACGGGGCAAAGGTCATAAGCGCTCGGGAAATCCTTCACGGGAAATCCTCAGACATAGAAGTCATCAAAGAAACGCCGCTCTTTGAAGGGCTCGGGACATCCTTCGAAGGGGCCAGATACCACTCTCTTGCGATCGACCCGGAAACGATTGCGGGAGACCTCACGGTGACAGCCGTTTCCGATGACGGCGAGGTGATGGCCGTCGAAGACAGCAAAAGAAAAGTCTACGGCGTCCAGTTTCATCCGGAATCCATATTGACGCCAAAGGGCGGAACGATACTTAGCAATTTCTTACAGCAGTGAATGAGTGAATCAGGGGGAATCTATCATGATACAGGAAGCAATCAAAACCATCGTAAAGGGCAGCGAACTGCCATTTGAAACAGCGAGAGAATCCATGGGGGAAATCATGAGCGGGAAAGCATCGGAAGCGCAGATCGGCGCCTTCCTGGCTGCTCTTTCACTGAAAGGCGAGACCGTCGGGGAAATTACAGGATTTGCCAGAGCCATGAGAGACGCATGCGTGCCGGTCTCCCATGAAGGAGAAGTCTTTGAAATCGTAGGGACCGGGGGAGACGGAGCAGACACCTTCAACATTTCCACCACATCCGGCTTCGTCATCGCATCCGGTGGCGTCGCCGTCGCCAAGCATGGCAACAGGAGCGTTTCCTCCCGCTGCGGCGCGGCGGACTGCCTCGAAGCGCTCGGTGTCAACCTGGCTTTGACCGGCAAGGAAAACACCGAGCTTTTGAAGAAAGCAGGCATGTGCTTCATGTTTGCTCCCGTCTACCACAGTTCCATGAAGTATGCGGCCCCGGTCAGGAAAGCCCTCGGTTTCCGCACCGTGTTCAACATCCTGGGACCGCTTGGAAATCCGGCCGGCGCGACGATGCAGCTCATGGGCGTCTATGAAGAAAAGCTCGTCGAACCGATGGCTAAAGTCCTTTCGAACCTGGGTGTCAAGAGAGGCGCTGCCGTCTACGGCATGGACGGGCTGGACGAAATCACCGCCTGCGACAGGACGCTCGTCTGCGAATTCAAGAACGGCCTCTTCCAGAAGTACCTATTAGATCCCCGTGACTACGGCATAAAGCTTGCGCATCCGGGCGACCTCAAGGGCGGGGACAGCCGGGAAAATGCAGAAATCACAAGAGCCGTCCTCTCCGGAGAAAAGGGACCGAAGAGAAATGCAGTTCTCCTGAATGCTGGCATGAGCTTCCACCTTGCAGAGGGCATGTCCCTTGCTGAAGGCATCCAGAAGGCAGCGGACCTCATCGACAGCGGCAAAGCCCTTGCCTTCATGGAACGCTTCATCAGACTCTCAAGGGAGGCGGCACAATGATCCTCGACACACTGGCAGAAGGCGCGAGGCGGCGGGCCAGGGTCCTGGAAGAAGCTGACGGCGAAGGCATCAGGGAAGCGGCGATAGCAAGAGCGCTTGATGAAGACGTCCATGATTTTCCCTTCGAGAGAAATCTCCGGGCAGAAGGCGTGAACATCATCTGCGAAGTCAAGAAAGCATCGCCTTCCAAAGGCATCATCGCTGATCACTTTCCCTACCTTGAAATAGCCAGGGACTACGAAAGGGCAGGGGCAGCCGCCATATCCGTCCTGACCGAGCCGGACTACTTCCTTGGAAGCGGGCTCTACCTGAAGAAAATCTCCCGCGCAGTGCAGATTCCGATCCTTCGGAAAGACTTCATCGTATCCGAAGTCCAGATCTACGAATCCAAGCTCCTGGGCGCCTCGGCCATCCTCCTCATCGTTTCGATCCTGACGGATGAAGAGCTTACAAGGTTCATCCGGACGGCCAAAGGCCTCGGCCTCTCGGCGCTTGTCGAGACAAGGACGGAAGAAGAAATACGGAGAGCCGTCCTCGCAGGGGCAAGAATCATAGGCGTCAATAACCGAGACCTCCGTGATTTCTCCATCGACAATACCCGCGCAGCAAGGCTGCATTCGCTGGTCCCCGAAGATACCCTCTTCATTGCAGAAAGCGGCATACAGAAGAGGGAAGACATCGAAGAGTTCCTTGCGGCCGGCATCCGAAATTTCCTCATCGGGGAAGCCATGATGAAGGCCGAGGACAAGGCAGAAAAACTTGCTGAGTTCATCGGGGAAGAGCCACGGGTCCAGTGCAAGATCTGCGGGATTTCAAGGGAAAGGGATATCGATTTCTTAAACGATGCCCTTCCCGATTACGCAGGCTTCATCTTTGCAAGAAGCCCGAGGAAGGTGACGCCCGATAAAGCGGCCGGCCTCATCAGTTTGCTGGATCCACGGATCAAGGCGGTCGGCGTCTTTGTGAATGAAACAGCAGAGACCATAGCAGACATTGCAAAGAAAACCCATCTCTTCGTCATCCAGCTCCACGGGGATGAGGATTTTGAAACGATCCGCGAAGTGAAGGAAAGGACAGGACTTCCCGTCTGGAAAGCCATCCGGGCAGGAAGCGAGGAAGACATTCTTCCATGGAACGATTCGCCGGCCGATGCCCTTCTCCTTGATGCGAAAGTCATGGGGAAGAGAGGCGGCACAGGAAAGCGCATCGATCCAAATCTCGCCAGAGCGGTAAGGAAGCCATTCCTTCTGGCGGGCGGCATGAATTGTGAAAATATCGTCCGGGCAGCGCGCATCGCAAGGCCCTTCGCGGTCGACGTGAACAGCGGCGTTGAAACGGACGGCATGAAAGATAAAGAGAAAATACAGGCGGTAATCCGTCTTTTGGCCCGGTCGGGCCTGCGGAAAGGATGAAAGGTATGACGAAAAGAGAAGGACGCTACGGCGTGCACGGCGGACAGTATGTCCCGGAAACATTGATGAATGCAGTCCTCGAGGTCGAGGAAGCGTATGAAAAGTACAAGAATGATCCGGATTTCAATAAGGAACTCGACGACCTGAACAGGAATTACACAGGCCGCCCCTCGCTCCTCTACTATGCCAAGAAAATGAGTGAAGACCTGGGCGGAGCGAAGATCTATCTCAAGAGAGAAGACCTCAACCACACAGGCGCCCACAAGATCAATAACGTCCTTGGCCAGGCACTCCTTGCCAAGAGAATGGGCAAGACAAGAATCATTGCCGAGACCGGCGCAGGCCAGCACGGCGTAGCTGCCGCAACGGCCGCTGCCCTCTTCGGCATGGAATGCGAAGTCTTCATGGGCAAGGAAGATACCGAGCGTCAGGCACTGAATGTTTACCGCATGCGTCTCCTCGGCGCCAAGGTCCATCCCGTCACCTCCGGGACCATGACACTGAAGGATGCCGTCAGCGAAACGCTCCGCGAATGGACGAGACGTCTGGACGACACCTACTACATCATGGGATCGGCCGTCGGCCCGCATCCGTTCCCGATGATCGTCCGCGATTTCCAGGCCATCATCAGCAAGGAAGCCAGAGCGCAGATCCTGGAAGCGGAAGGGAAACTCCCGGCCGCTGTCCTTGCCTGCGTCGGAGGCGGCAGCAACGCCATTGGCACCTTCTACCATTTCATCCCGGACGAAGGCGTCCGCCTCATCGGATGCGAAGCGGCAGGAAGGGGCATCCATACAGGAAAGCATGCGGCGACCCTCACGATGGGGACCGAAGGCATCTTCCACGGCATGAAATCCTACTTCGTGCAGGATGAATACGGACAGATCGCACCGGTCTACTCCGTTTCCGCCGGCCTCGACTATCCGGGCGTAGGACCCGAACACTCCTACCTGAAGGACATCGGCCGCGCTGAATATGTGCCGATCACTGACGACGAAGCCGTCGACGCCTTCGAATACCTGTCAAGGACGGAAGGCATCATTCCGGCCATCGAAAGCGCGCATGCCGTCGCAGAAGCCATCAAGCTGGCACCGACGATGAAGAAAGACGACATCATGATCATTTGCATTTCCGGCCGCGGCGACAAGGACGTAGCAGCCATGGCAAGATACAGAGGGGTGGACATTCATGAATAAATTAGAAAAAGCCTTCGACGGGCACAAAGCATTCATCGGTTTCCTGACAGCAGGCGACCCGAGTCTGGAAGATACCGAGCGGTATATAGAAATCATGGCAAAGTCCGGGTGTGACCTGATTGAAATTGGTATTCCTTTCTCCGATCCTGTGGCAGAAGGGGAAGTCATCCAGAAAGCGACCATCCGCGCCCTTGCTGCCGGCACCACGACAGACAAGATCTTCGACATGGTAGAAAGAGTCGCTCTGAAAATCGATATTCCTCTCGTCTTCATGACCTACCTCAATTCGGTCTACGTCTACGGCGCAGAGAAATTCTTTGCCCGCTGCGAGAAGGCAGGCATCTCCGGCATCATCGTTCCAGACATGCCATATGAAGAAAAAGGAGAACTCGCAAAACCCGCCAGAGAGCATGGCGTGAAGATCATCCCCCTCATCGCCCCGACCTCTGAAGGCCGCGTCGGCATGATTGCGAGAGATGCAGAAGGCTTCATCTACCTCGTTTCCTCCATGGGGGTCACAGGCGTCAGGAGCGAAATCACGACGAACGTCAAAGCCATCACCGATACGATCAGGAAGTACACGGACGTTCCCGTCGCCGTTGGCTTCGGCATTGCAACGCCCGATCAGGCGGAAGACATGGCGGGAGCTTCTGACGGCGCCATCGTGGGAAGCGCCATCGTCAAGATCATCGAAGAGCATGGCAGCAAAGCAGACGAGCCGCTTGCCGCATACATCCGCTCCATGAAAGACGGCGTGGAAAAAGCAGAAGGGAAATAAGCAATATAAAAAGGGCTGTGCAGGGAGGAATCCTTCCACAGCTCTTTTTCTTATTCCCCATTTCCTTATATATGAGTATATATAAATAAAGAGAAGTGACTGATTTTCGACCAACGAAAAATAGAAATCTTTCACTCTAGCATTTCTATGAGTTCATGGTATAATGAGGGCGTTGCGATACTTTCTCAGAAATCATTCAATCAGGTGAAAGCCTGTGATAAGGAGCATTTCATGAGCACATTGATAAAAGCGCTGGCGGCTCTGGCTGCAGGCGCGCTGACGGCGTATCTTCTGCCGAAACATAAAAAAGGAAAAGAAAAGAAGCGCCTTCCCGTGGGAGAGAGCTTCCGTTTTCTGGCGGAACAGACAGGCACCTGCCGCGATCCGATTCCGGTCTACTACTACCGTCCGGCTACCTGGACCGAGGACCAGCCCGTCTTCATTTCCTTCCCGGACGTGACACGCCGCGCAGAGAAATTCGAACGCCATGTGGAAAGCCTTGCCGTGAAGTACAACATGCTGATCGCATGCCCTGAATTCTCGACGAAGAAATATCCGGGCGCGCGCTGGTATCAGGAAGGAAACGTGCAGGACAAGGAAGGCGAGGAAGGAACGATCCAGCCAAGAAACCACTGGTCCTTCGATGCCGTGAGCCATATCGTCGCCGCTGTCCGCGCAAGAACCCATGCCAAGGGAAAGGTCATCATTTTCGGCCATTCTGCCGGCGGCCAGTTCATGCATCGCTACAGCCTTCTTGATGGAAGAGCGGACGTCGATGCCATCGTCTGCGCCAATGCGGGATGGTTCACGATGCCTGACGATACCACCTGCTACCCGTACGGCACAAAGGGCCTCGGCCTTTCCGATGCCGATCTGGCTTCTGCCTTTGCTCTCCCCGTCATCATGCTGATGGGAAGCGAGGACGTTTCCAGAGAGCAGCCTTTCCGCGCGACCCCCGAGGCCGATGCACAGGGCAAGAACCGCATGGAACGCTGCCTCCATTACTTCGATGCCTGCCAGAAGAAAGCCGAAGAACTCGGCGTTCCCTTCAACTGGAAGAAAGGCGTCGTAGAAGGCGCTGCCCACGAAGGCGGCAAGATGGCAGAAGGCGCCATGAAACTCTTCTGCGAAGAACCGCTCGATGAAACAGTAGGAATGTAAGAACTTAAAAGTAAGCACTTGAAAAGGCTGCGGCGAAAGATATATCTCGCTGCAGCCTTTTTTCATTTCATCACCAGTCAATCCATGTGAGTGCTTTTTCCAGTTCGTAGAAGGTCTTGCCATCCCAGAGAATATCTTCGGTGAGATGGTTCAGCACATCTTCCGCGTCGTCACTTTCGTAGTAGTACACCATTTCCATGAACTCTTCGAAAGGCTCGCCCGTGAAGCGGTACTTCTCCACGCTGATGCTGTTAGTGTCCCTTCCCGGATGGAACTTCAGCCCCGAAAAACGGTACACATAGCTCTTGTGCCTGACGGAAGCTTCCCCGTCATTCATAAAGTCGATAAATTCATCTGCGTCGCCGCCCTGCATATTGTCCTCCTTGTTCTTAACTATATTGGACGTCTTTATTATACAGGAAATCCGCGGGAAGCGGTAGGATGCCCTTGCCTTTTTTGCACTTGCCCGTCGTGGTATAATAGTTAAATACGATATTCAGTTGTCAGCTGTCAACCAACTTAAAAAAACAGGAGGAATGATGAAAAAGGCAATCATATTATCCAGCGGGGGCGTCGATTCCACGACGTGCGTATCCCTGGCTGTCGACAGACTGGGAGCAGACAATGTTGTGACTGCTTCTATTTTTTATGGCCAGAAACATAAGAAAGAAATCCTGGCCGCGCGCAAAGTGGCAGAATACTACCACCTACGGCATTATGAATTCGATCTTTCCTCCCTCTTCCAGTATTCGAACTGCTCGCTCCTTGAAGGCTCCACGCAGGAAATCGTGCATGAAAGCTATGCCGAGCAGATTGAGAAGAACGGAGAAGGAAAAGTTTCCACGTACGTCCCCTTCAGAAACGGACTGATGCTCTCCACAGCGGCTTCGCTGGCAGCCAGCCTCTTTGAAGACGACGACGTAGATATTTATATCGGCGCCCATGCCGATGATGCGGCCGGCGATGCGTATGCCGACTGCAGCGAGCCATTCCTGAAAGCTATGGGAGATGCAGTTTCCATCGGCACATACGGAAAAGTCTATCTGGCATTCCCCTTCGCCAAGCTGAACAAGGCAGGCGTCGTAGCTATGGGCCTTAAGCTCAAGACACCTTATGAACTCACATGGAGCTGCTATGAAGGCGGCGAGAAACCCTGCGGAACCTGCGGGACCTGTATAGACCGTGCAGCTGCGTTTGCTGCGAACGGCGTTAAAGACCCGGCCCTCTGAGCCGAGAAAGGAATATTATGTTTACCGTAACAAAGAGAATGGAAGTATCCGGGGCGCATTACCTGCACCTCGATTATGAAAGCAAGTGCACGAACCTGCATGGCCATAACTGGATCATCACCGTCACCGTCCAGAGCGAGGAAGTCGACCACAACGGCATGGTCGTCGATTTCAGCAAGATCAAGGAAATCGTGAACCGCTTCGACCACGCCCTCATCAATGACGTCATGGGGGATATCAACCCGACCGCCGAAAACATGGCCAAGTGGCTCTGCGACCGCATCCCGCACTGTGTACGCGTATCCGTACAGGAAACGGAAGGAAACGTGGCCACCTATGAAAAGTGAGTACCGCTATGACGACGGACTTTTCCATGTGACCGAGATCTTCGACAGCATCGACGGCGAAGGAAAAAGAACCGGCTGCATGGCCATTTTCGTAAGACTGGCAGGCTGCAACCTGCGCTGCACGTACTGCGACACCGCTTACTCGCTTGAACTTTCCGACACAAAGGAAGCGCTGACGGAAGATGAACTCATCCGCCGCATCCACGCCTTCCCTTGGAAGAACATCACACTGACCGGCGGCGAGCCGATGCTTCATCCGCTCCGCCATCTCTGCGAAAGACTCTCCGAAGAAGGCTATGACATCAATATAGAAACGAACGGCGCCGTTCCCCTTTGGGAAGACCGCCCGTCCGGCGTTTTCTACACGATGGACTTCAAGTGCTCAGGAAGTGGCATGAAAGAATCCATGAGGAAAGAAAATTTCCCCATCCTGAAAGAAAAAGACGTGTTGAAATTTGTCGTCGGCTCGAAGGAAGACCTGGATGAAATGAAGGAAATCACAAAGACGTACTTCGAAAGAAAAGACCATCCGGAATTCTTCGTTTCTCCCGTCTGGGGGAAAATCACGCCGGCGGAATTGGTAGAGTATGTCAGGGAAAACCGGCTGAGCCGCGTGAGGGTGCAGGTGCAGCTTCACAAGATCATCTGGGACCCGAACAGAAGGGGCGTATAAAAATGGATCGAAAGAAACTCGAAGAGGCAGCCCGCCTCATCATTGAAGCAGTCGGCGACGACCCCGGAAGGGAAGGCCTCCTGGAGACGCCGAAACGCTTCGCAGACATGATGGAAGAACAGTTCAAGTACTGCAGCATTTCCAATGACGAAATCGCCCGCGAATTCGACAAGACCTTCGAATCACCGGAAAGCGACATGGTCGTCGTGAAGGACATTGAAATCTTCTCCCACTGCGAACACCATATCGCTCTCATGTACAATATGAAAGTCACCGTCGGATATATGCCGAAAGGCCGCGTCATCGGACTTTCCAAGATCGCCCGCATCGCAGACGCCGTATCCCGCCGCTTCCAGATTCAGGAACGCATCGGCACCGACATCCGTGACATCATGAAGAAAGTCACGGGCTCTGACGACGTCGCTGTCCTGATCGACGGCGAACACTCCTGCATGACCGCCCGCGGCATCAAGAAGCCGGGCACCCGCACCAGGACGGTATCCGTCTCCGGTGCTTTTAAGAAAGACATCGAACTCCGCAAGGAATTCCTCATGCTCGCAGGCAAGTAACGGACATACCGGGAAAGGACGACTATGGATATTTTCAAGAAATTCACCGCGCGCGCCGTCAAGCTCGTCTCCGGACGCGCATCGGCTGCGCTCTTCTGTGACTACGCCTATGCCAATGAAATGAAGACCCCGGTGCACCCGGGCTATGGACGCGGCAGCAGAAACCGCGGCGCCCTCGAAATGGAATATGCGGCGGACGGTCCTGAAAAGGTCGAAGAGAAAATCTTCAAGACAGGAAATACCGATCCCAAAGGCGTCCAGAACATTCACGTCTGGTACCCTGCATCCATGGAAGAAGGGAAGAAATACCCGCTTCTCATCATTTCCAATGGCATGGAATTCTCCTGCACCTCTTTTATCGCGATTCTCCAGCACCTTGCCTCCTGGGGCTTCATTGCAGCCGGCAACGATGCACTGAACTCGGGAAGCGGCGAAACAGCGGCCAAGACGCTCGAGAAAATGCTCTCTGAAAACGAAAAGCAGGGAAGCCTTTTCCATGACCGCATCGATCTGGATCACATCGGAGGCATCGGCTACTTCCAGGGAGGTGCCGGCGCTATCCGTCAGGCGACCATCTCGAAGAACAAGGACCATTACAGTGCGCTGTACCTGGCAAGCCCCATGACGCTTCCCTTCATCGAGAAAGCAAAAGCTGCTGCATGGTCATACGACCCGTCCCAGATTACGGTTCCCGTATTCATCGCCTCAGGCGGAGACGGCATCGAAAATGGCATTCTCGCTCCTAAGGAAGACATGGAAGGCATTTATCAGGCCGCAAAAGGACCGGCCGTCATCGGACGCATGAAAGGCGAGGACCACCTCCGCGTCATGACACGCGCCGACGCATACATGACAGCATGGTTCCGCATGATCCTTTCTGGCGATGAAAAAGCAGCCTCCATCTTTGGAAAAGACGGTGAATTCATGAAGAATGCAGGCTGGACAGATAAAAGCATCAAGGGAATTCCCTTGGAAGGAAACGAATGAAACATATAAAGAAAATTCTGGCGGCGGGCATTTGTCTCGCCGCTTCACTCTATCTCACGCCTGCCATGGCGGCCTACGAAATCGACCCCGATTACACCATGAAGTACAACGACCCGGGGAAAATCGAGCAGCGCTACCGCTGGCACGGGCCCTACGAGGTGAAGTCCGTCGTCCTCTCTGACGGTGAAGCGAAATATGGAAATTACAAGTACAAAGTCTGGTATCCCGTGCAGCAGGCAGGGCGCGAAAGGCCCCGACCCCTCGTCATCACACTGAACGGCACCGGCGGATCCTGCGACAAGGACGAACCCATCTTCAGGCATCTCGCCTCATGGGGCTTCGTCGTGGCAGGAAATACGGATGCGCAGACAGCGCCGGGCTTCTCTGCCGAATGGACACTCGATCAGGCCCTTGCGGCCAATCAGGATTCCAAAAGCCCTCTTTATCATCAGATCGATGAAAAGGAAATCGGCATCGTAGGCTACTCTCAGGGAGGTGCCGGTGCTTACAATACACTTGAAGGGAAAGACGGCGATAAATTCAAGACCATGGTCACCGTTTCAGGCGTCACGGAATCCATCGGAGAAAAACTCCACCTGCCCGTCTGGATCTACGACCCGTCCAAAGTCACTATCCCCGTCTTCATGGCAGCCGGCACAGGCATCCTTGACAGGAAACTTATCACACCGCTCGATGAACTGAAGGAAAACTACAGCAAAATCCAGTCAAAGACAGCCGCCATGGGAAGAAGAAAAGACGCAGACCACCTGGACATCCAGACCGCCGCCGACGCCTACATCACCGCCTGGCTCAGATGGCAGCTCGATGACGACATCTACGCCAAAAGAGTCTTCACAGGCAAAGACCCCGAAATCCTGAGGAACCCCGCATGGGACAACGCAGAAGTAAGGAACCCGGAAACGACCCAGCCAAAACAGACTGAAAAGTGAATTGATAAATAAATGCTAAGATCAATCTTATTCAGGAACTGAACAAAATGAAATGTTTTGGGAGATGATGAGGGGAATTTATAAAAAGCTATTCGCAGAATTTTTCCCTCGAAATCTTCCAATGGAAGATTTTGCTGTCCCGAGCCGAAGGCTTGCAGAGAAATGACAATGGTTTGCCATTTCTGGCCTCAAATCCTTGATTTTTACAAAAGGAAGCCCGGTCTGCTAAAAAGCTTGATAAATGGCAGCACGACAATTTTTAGAGTATAGATTCTTGCCGACCTGTAAATTTTTTAAGAATTTGCACCGACCTTGAACTCCGCTCATCTTCTCCTGCACAGAGTCTTACTTTTATGCTAAAATATATAAATGTATATGAGGAGAAAAATGCAGAAGAAACGTGAATTTTTCATCATGACGGCTTCTATTGGAGAGGGGCATTCTCAGGCGGCTCGGGCTATTGCGGAGACCATCAAACAGGTTCATCCCGATGATGCGGTTCGCGTGCTGGATTTTCTGTCCAGGGATGTTCTTTCCATTGATCACGTCTTAAAAGAATCTTACCTGAAAATGATTCGTATATTCCCTGAAATGTACGATAGTCTATATAGCAATTCACAGAACAGGCATTTAGGAGCAACGTTTCAGAGTCTTCTTTCCTGGAGTTTCCGAAAGCGGATGAAGAGGCTGATTACCGTCTTGAAACCGGATGCCCTGTTGTTTACCCATTCATTTCCGGCCTGTGCAGCCAATCTGCTGAAGAAGGAAGGGGACATTAATACCCCTCTTCTCGGAGTTATTACCGACTTTGATATTCATCAGCTCTGGGTGTACAAACATCTGGATGTGTACTGCGTCCCTTCCGAGGATTTGGCGCGTAAACTGGAAGCCCATAATGTGCCGAGAAATATTATTCACACCACGGGAATCCCAGTTCGCAAATCCTTCTATGAAGAACTGAAAAATCCAAGTCCTAAAGAAAAAGGGACTGTACTCATCATGGGTGGGGGCCTGGGACTCGGAAATATTACAGATACTCTTCTACGTCTGGACAAGATTGATTCCGTGAGCCAGTTTATTATTGCTACGGGACAGAATATCAATCTATATGAAGAAGTGGCATCTATCCGGTCAAGCCTCCGGCATCCGGTGGATCTGCACAGCTATACCAATAAAGTGGCAGAAATGATGAGTAAGAGTGAACTCATCGTCACCAAACCTGGTGCGCTCACCTGTACAGAAGCGCTGACCATGAATCTGCCTATGGTTTTGGTCAACGCCCTTCCCGGACAGGAACGGGCAAACGCCCAGCATCTGGAAGAACAGGGATGTGCCGTCTGGATTAGGAAAAATGAACTGGCGGACACAGTCGACGGTCTGCTGAAAAATGAAGATAAACTCAAGCAAATGGCACTTGCCTGTGGCAATGATAAAAAGGACAGCGCACTCGAAATCGTCCAGATACTCGACCATATGCTGGAAAGCAATACGAACTGAAATAGGTATCTCCAATTTAAAGAAAGGGGATACCTATTTGACTATAACGAGAATATCGAAATTTGTATATCTGGTTAACAATGGAGAAAAGAATGCAGCAGTGGATTAACCATGCAGGAAGAAAACAGAAAAAGAAGCCTCGCAGTGCTTCTCTGATTCGTCTTATAAGCAAAGCCATATATCTTTGCGGAGATTATGTGGGAATTTTATTGGCCGAATGGATAGCCTTCCATATCAGAAATTTCCTGATGGGCAATATATTTCAGGTAAACGCCATATACATCTATATAGTGACACCTGCTGTATTCCTTCTGGCGCTGGCATTTGCCGGAATATATTCCAAACATTATACCAGTGCACAGATGTTGGAAAAACTGTTTAAAGCCTGCCTGGGGGCTATTGCATTTTCCATCATCCTCATGTTCCTTACCCAGGTATCCGGTCAGGTATCACGCCTTTATGTGGGATTATTTGCCATCATCGTCTATATTCTTTTAGTGGTAGAAAAATATATTACGGCATTGATTATCCGACGGATTCCAGGACTTCAGATTCCTGTTCTGGTAGTAGGTGCCGGAAAGACAGCTGATGCAGCGATTGATGAAGGAAAAAACAACGTATTCATTAACTATAGGGTAGCCGGATTCCTTGAGGATTTTGAACCATCTTCCCGCTATGCCGATGTATATCCGATTCTTGGAGGTTTTAATGATCTGGAAAAGGTAATTGCTGAAACCGGAATTCAGGATGTAATCATTGCGGCACCAGGACTTCCACAGGACCAGATGAATCATCTCCTCTATCGGGCACAGACACTGGTTCCCTATGTAAGCGTAGTTCCAAATCTGGTAGGCGTACCGATGTCAAATGTGGAAGTGGAATCTTTCTTTGACACCCGGATTATGCTCTTAAATATTAAAAATAATCTGGCGTTTCGGCTGAATCAGATTATTAAGCGGATATTTGATGTTGTTCTGACGCTTAGTGGAGGTTTATTCCTGCTCCCATTATTTCTTGGAATTTGTGTATGGATAAAAACGGATTCGCAAGGACCGGCAATCTATAAACAGCGCCGGGTGGGCAAGGATGGAAAAGAATTCGACTGCTACAAATTCCGCTCTATGGTCGTAGATTCGAAAGAACGACTGGAAAAACTTCTGGCCACAGATCCAAAGGCAAAAGAGGAATGGGAACGGGATTTTAAACTGAAAAATGATCCACGTATTACGAAAAGTGGTGCTTTTCTTCGAAAGACCAGTCTGGATGAACTTCCGCAGCTTCTCAATGTACTGAAGGGGGAAATGTCCCTGGTAGGTCCCCGTCCGATTGTACAGAAAGAAGTGCCTAGGTATGAACAGTATATTAAAGAATACTACATGGTACTCCCTGGAATCACAGGCCTCTGGCAGGTGAGTGGTCGAAGTGATACCACATATCCTGAGCGCGTGGCCATGGATATGTGGTACGTTCATAACTGGAGTGTATGGCTTGATATCATTCTCATCTGGCGCACATTGTTCGCAGTAATTCACAGTCGTGGTGCTTATTAATCAGATATAAGGATGGGTAAAAATTGAAAATTCGTAAAGCAGTCATTCCAGCGGCAGGATTTGGAACTCGTTTTTTGCCAGAAACAAAAGCCATGCCAAAGGAAATGCTTCCTATTGTAGATAAACCGACAATTCAATATATAGTGGAAGAAATATTAGACAGTGGAATTGAAGATATACTGATAATCAGCGGACATGCAAAACGTGCCATTGAAGATCACTTTGATTCATCACCGGAACTTGAACAGCATTTATTTGAGCACAACAAGATGGAATTACTGGACGAAGTGCGCAAAGTAGCGAATATTAAAGTACATTATATTCGGCAGCAGCACATGAGAGGATTGGGAGATGCTATACTCTGTGCTAAAGATTTTACTGATGGGGAACCTTTTGGAGTTATTCTGGGGGATGACCTGGTGTATAACGGAGATGATACACCGGCCCTGGGACAGCTGCTTGAACAATATGAAAAAACCGGAGGCACTATTGTGGGTAGTCAGCTGGTTGAAAGAGAACAGGTTTCCTCCTACGGAATCATAAAAGGGAATCCCACGGAAGACACTGACCTTGTTTATGTAGAAGATATGGTGGAAAAACCAAAAGTAGAAGAAGCCCCCAGCTGTCTTGCTGCTTTGGGAAGATATGTTATTACCCCGGATGTATTTGAAATACTTGAACATACGAAGCCCGGAAAAGGGGGAGAAATCCAGCTTACCGATGCACTCAAAGTTATGGCTCACAACGGCAATGTATATGCTTACAATTTCAAAGGCAAGCGTTATGATACAGGTAATAAGCTGGGGTTCCTTAAAGCTACCGTAGAATATGCACTCCGCAGGGATGATCTGGGCCCGGCATTTAAAAATTATCTGTCTGATGTGGTAAGAAATCTGTCTTGATATTATTCCAATATGGATAATAAGATAGTGTGATTTTGAGTAAAGGAGTATGAACATAATGAATGTATTACTTGCCGGTGGTGCGGGATATATTGGTTCACATACCGCAGTGGAACTGCTCAATGCCGGTCACCAGGTGGTGATTGTAGATGACTACAGCAACAGCAGTCCTGAAGCGGTTCACAGAGTAGAAAAAATCACAGGAAAATCAATAAATTCCTATGAAGCCGATGTGAAGGATAAGGAAAAGATGCGTCATATCTTTTCAGAAAATCACATTGACTGTGTCATTCATTTTGCCGGACTCAAGGCCGTAGGGGAATCAGTTCGACTTCCTTTGAAGTATTATCGCAATAATATAGATACCACACTGACACTTCTGGAGTGTATGGAAGAAGCAGGAGTTAATCAGTTTGTATTCTCGTCCTCAGCCACGGTGTACGGGGAAGAAAATACACCACCTTATGTGGAAACCATGCATCGTGGCAGCTGTTCCAATCCGTATGGTTGGACTAAGGTGATGATGGAACAGATTCTGGAAGATGCGGCAAAAGCCAATCCTGAGCTTTCTGTCATTCTTCTTCGCTACTTTAATCCGATTGGGGCCCATGAGAGTGGATTGATTGGAGAAGATCCACAGGGAATTCCAAATAATCTCATGCCTTATATTGCCCAGGTGGCGGTAGGGCGGCGTGACCATCTTACCGTATTTGGTGGCGACTATCCGACACCGGATGGAACCTGTCTCCGCGATTATATCCATGTGATGGATCTGGCGAATGGCCATGTGAAAGCGGTAGAATACGCGGCAAAGCATAAAGGGGTAGATATATTTAACCTGGGAACTGGTCATCCGTACAGTGTACTGGATATTATTCACGCTTTTGAAAAGGCTACCGGAGTCAAAGTGAAGTACGAAATCGGACCGCGCAGAGCGGGAGATCTTCCGAAATTCTGGGCAGATTCAACCAAGGCACAGAATGTGCTTGGTTGGCATGCGGAACGAACACTGGAAGACATGTGCAGGGATACATGGAACTGGCAGTCTAAGAATCCAGAAGGATATAAAAAATAATAGTAGGAATAATGTTGTACATAGAAAGGATATAATCCGTGAAATACGATTATCTGATTGTTGGAGCAGGACTTTTTGGAGCTGTATTTGCCCATGAAGCAGTAAAAGCTGGGAAAACCGTTCTTGTGGTAGACAAACGGCCTCATATTGCCGGTAATGTATATACAGAAGATGTGGAAGGTATTCATGTACATAAATATGGTGCCCATATTTTTCATACCAACAATAGAACAGTATGGAATTATGTAAATCAGTTCGCAGAATTCAATCGATTCACTAACTCGCCGGTAGCTAATTATCATGGCGAATTGTATTCTCTTCCTTTCAATATGTACACGTTTAATAAGATGTGGGGCGTTGTTACTCCAGAAGAAGCCGCAGCGAAGATTGAAGGGCAGAGAAAAGCTGCTGGAATCACAAATCCAAAGAATCTGGAAGAACAGGCTATTTCCCTGGTTGGGACAGATATCTACGAAAAACTGATAAAAGGCTATACGGAGAAGCAGTGGGGGCGTCCCTGTACCGAACTTCCGGCGTTTATTATCAAGCGTCTCCCAGTTCGTCTGACGTTTGATAACAACTATTTTAACGCTCTGTATCAGGGGATTCCTGTGGGCGGATATACCAATATGGTTGCCAATATGCTTAAGGAAATCGCAGTAAAGCTTAATTGTGATTATCTGGAAAACAAGGAAGAACTGGATAAGCTGGCTGATAAGGTGGTTTACACCGGGCCGATAGATGCCTACTTCAATTATAATCTGGGCCCGTTGGAATACAGAAGTGTTCGCTTTGAAACCGAAGTGCTGGATAAGCCAAACTTCCAGGGCAATGCCGCAGTTAATTATACCGACAGAGAAACACCATGGACCCGTATTATCGAACATAAATGGTTTGAATTCGGTAAAGATGGGCAGGGCAATGACCTGCCGAAGACCGTTATCAGCCGGGAATACTCCTCCGAGTGGAAGGTGGGCGATGAGCCTTACTATCCGGTGAATGATGAGAAGAATGGCATTCTCTATAAGAAATACAAAGCACTGGCGGATAAAGAAGAGAAGGTCATCTTCGGAGGCCGCCTGGGAGAGTATAAGTACTACGATATGGATGCGGTGATTGATAGCGCGCTGAAGCTGGCAGGAAAGAGATTTGATATTTGAGATTTGAGGATGGTGGAGAAAATGACTGATTACAAGGATTTGATTGTCTGGCAGAAGTCGATGGAATTGGCACGTATTATCTATCGTCTGACAAGTCGTTTTCCTCGTGATGAAGTATTTGGCCTGACAAATCAAATAAGGAGGGCAGTTGTTTCCATTCCATCAAATATAGCCGAAGGATTTGGCAGAGGTTCTGATCGTGAGTTTATCCACTTTTTACGGATTGCTAAAGGGTCTGCTGCTGAAGTAGAAACGCAGATTTTAATTTCTGAAGATTTGCATTATGTGAGTCCTGACGATGCTCAGACGGCCTTATCACTTTGTGACGAAATCCTCAGAATGCTAGGAACTATGATTGCGAAGATAGGGAAGAGAATAGGATAGTAAGAGATTTGAGTGGAGAGATCTGAGTGGAGAGGTTTGAGGAAAGAAAATTGAAAATTGAGGAATGAGAGGGAAATAGGAGTGGAGGCATCTCAAACCTCAAACCTCAAACCTCAAATCTCAAATCTCAATTCTCGGATCTCTCAAACCTCAGCCCTCAAACCTCAAACCTCAAATCTCAAATCTCTCACCACGAAAGGAAAGAACTCATGGATATAAAAATACTAGTAGCGGCTCACAAGAAATACTGGATGCCGTCTGATGATGTGTATATGCCTCTTCATGTAGGAGCGGAGGGGAAGGAGCCGCTGGGGTATATTCCCGATAATACAGGAGATAATATTTCCGATAAAAATCCGAATTACTGTGAGCTGACAGGATTATACTGGGCCTGGAAGAATCTGGACTGCCAGTATATCGGACTCTGTCATTACCGGAGGTACTTTGGCCGCAGGGTGCATACGAAGGATATAGAAAAGAAAAAAGGGGCTATTTTTCATAGAGAAGACTATGAAAAGCTGCTTCAGAAGTATGATGTCATCCTTCCTGTGAAGAGGAATTATTATATCGAGACAGTGCGCAGTCAGTACGAGCATGCCCATTATAAAAAGGATCTGGATGAGGTCGAAAGAATTATTGCCGAAAAATATCCGGGGTATTCCGACGCCTTTACCAGAGTGATGAATCGGAGAAAGCTGCATATACTGAATATGTTTGTCATGAAGAAGTCTCTCTTTGATGAGTACTGCACCTGGCTTTTTGATATTCTTTTTGAACTGGAAATGAGGACGGATTTATCTAACTACGATACCTACGAAGCAAGAATCTTTGGTTTTATATCCGAGCGCCTTTTCAACGTATGGCTTGAGAAACAGAATTTGGAAAAGTGCGAAGTACCGGTGGTGTTTATGGAAAATGTTGACTGGTTTATGAAGATTCGGGAGTTTCTTGAACGGAAGTTTTTGGGGAAAAAGCTATGAAGAGGGAGCAGTCACTGGTCGAAGGAAAGGAATTGAGACAGGGGTCCTGAAATCAAGCATACTTCTGGTAAAGGGGATGTTTAGTTAGATTGTCTGCTGTGCAATTTCTATTGGCTTTTTTGAACCTTAATCGAATCCAAGTAACTTAGTAGAAAATATATATGAGAATATTTTCCTTAAAGAACCGCTTTCACCCAACTTCTGGAGGGGATTCGTCTAATAAGAATGAATACATGTAATCTAGGGAAAAGATCATGATAAAAAACAATATTTTAAGTCTGTTTTTAAAGGTATTGCAACTTATATTCACCATGCATCTTTATAAAAAACAAAAAAATAGTATATTTTAGTGGTTGTTGTGATGGGGATGTGCCCGGAGCAATTTAAACCGTTATATTGTTCATGTCAAATCCTCCATTCCTTTTGTAAATCTGTTCAGTAATATTATTTAGAGGTGGGTTTATCTAATGAATGTCCTTTTAGTTGATACGGTCTCTTATGATAGAGCTCCTTATTTGCAATATTATATAAATGCTTGCAAGAGTAAGAATGTATCGTTTGATCTTTTTTTATGGAACCGAGACTCCAATGGTGGTTTACAACAGGATAAAAACGTTTACACAATGAATTGTGTTTGCCCTTTTGGCGGGAACAAATTAAAAAAGATAGTGCCGATGCTAAATTATCGGAGAAATCTTTTACGAATCATCAAAAAAAATCGATATACTCATCTTGTTTTGATTAATACTTTAGCGCCTGTAATGATTTCAGACTATGTACTAAATCATTATAGAAAAAGATATATACTGGATATTAGAGATTACACGTATGAGAGAATTCCCTTCTTTAAAAAGATTGAAAATCGATTAATCCAGAATTCAAAATTTACAACAATATCTTCTAAGGGCTTCCTCAACTTTATAGACAACAATCCTAAAATTATTGTAAATCATAATATTAGCAATATTGACCAAGCTGTTGAGAAACCGACTTTGGGATTAGAAAAAACTGTAAAAATTGGATTTGTAGGTTCTGTCAGATATCCTGATGAAAACATCAAACTGATAGAAGCACTGAAGAAAAAAAACTTTTTGCTTAAGTATATTGGCCCAGAAGTTTCAGGATGTGACCTCCAAGGATATTGTAGAAAACATAATATTAAAAATGTTATATTCCAGGGAAAATTCAAAAACCAGGACAAAGCAGCCATTTATGAAGGGCTTGATATCATTAATTCTCTGTATGGTGATTGTTCCTTAGAAGTTACCACGGCTATCCCAAACAGGTATTATGATTCTTTGCTTTTTAAGAAACCAATTATTGCTTCAAAGGGAACGTATTTAGGCGAACTGGTTGAACAGAATGGTCTTGGACTGGCTATTGATTTGAAACATGATAGTATTGAGAATAAACTTGTTGACTATATCTATCAATTTAATGCCGCGCAATTCTCAACTAATTGTCAACAAACCTTAAAAAGCATAATGATTGAACAAAATAATTTTTATCAACAAATTCAGGAATTTATGGAATATTAGAATACCCCGAGGGGAGTAATTATATGGCTATAAAGGTATTACAAATTGGAATGACTAAAAATATAGGAGGAATAGAGCATTATCTCATTTCTCAATGCAAATTTTTGAACAAAAAAAGATAATGTATGATTTTGTCAATATAACAGGGGAAGATCAAATGGTGTATACTAATTATCTGTTAGAACAGGGATCTTCTATTTACAATATTACTTCTAGACATAGAAATCCTATATTACATTATTGGCAATGGTTCAAACTGTTATATAAAAAAAGAAATACATATAGGGCTATTGTTCTGAATTCAAATGGTTTAACTTATGTTTATCCTCTTGTGATAGGAAAGCTGATTCCATTAGCAAAAGAGAAAAGATTCACAACTTATTATTAAAGACCATGCTTTCTCGAAAATGGCCGATTCAGTGTTCTTTGTATTTTAGTGAGCAAAATGCTGAGCACTTAAAAAAATATTGCGATGAGATTCAACCTGATTATATTTTTACCGATATGATTCGTACATCTATGTATTACGATTCTTTTAAGCATACTCAAGCATTGGAAGTGCTGGATATGGATGATTTGCTTTCCGCTCGTTATGAAAGACAGCTGCATGCTCAATATAAATCAAATATATCCGGGCAATATGCTGGTAAACTCCCAGGATTTATTATCAAGCTCATTAATAATCAGATTGTGCGCAATGCAATTCTTAAATTAGAAAGAAATCTGACAGTAAAAGCAGAAATCCACTACTCTAAACTTTATGACAGGGTTATTTTTGTTTCTGCAGTAGAAACAACTTATCTCAACCTCGGCGGATTCGAAAATCCGGACTCCGGAAAAGTAATTTTCGATGGAAAGGACATTACATCCCTTGCACCGAATAAACGACAGCTCAACACTGTTTTCCAGAAATATGCTCTTTTCACGCATATGACAATTGCGGAAAACATTGCTTTCGGGCTGAAAATCAAAGGAAAATCCAAAGCATATATCGATGACAAAATCAAATACGCATTAAAATTAGTGAACCTTGACGGTTTTGAAAACCGTTCCATCGACTCCTTAAGCGGTGGCCAGCAGCAGCGGATCGCAATCGCGCGCGCGATCGTCAACGAGCCGAAAGTGCTCCTGTTAGACGAACCACTCGGTGCACTGGACTTAAAACTGCGTCAGGATATGCAGTACGAGCTGATCCGCCTGAAAAACGAACTTGGAATCACTTTCGTTTACGTCACACATGACCAGGAAGAAGCACTTACCATGTCCGATACGATCGTCGTTATGAATCAGGGATACATCCAGCAGATCGGTACACCGGAAGATATCTACAACGAGCCGGAAAATGCTTTCGTAGCCGACTTCATTGGCGATAGCAACATTTTCAATGCCATCATGGTACGCGATAAGCTGGTCAATATTGTCGGTGCCGAATTCCCGTGTGTGGATACCGGATTCGGAACCAACAAACCGGTCGATGCGGTCATCCGTCCGGAGGACATCGATCTTGTAAAACCAGAAGAAGGCATATTAAAGGGTGTCGTTACCCATCTGATTTTCAAAGGAGTCCACTATGAAATGGAAGTCCTTGCCAACAATTATGAATGGCTGGTACACAGCACCGATATGTTCCCGGTTGGCACTGAGGTTGGAATCCATGTTGACCCGTTTGATATTCAGATCATGAAAAAACCGGAATCTGAAGATGAGGAGGCTGTAGGAATTGAAGAATAGCAAACGTCTCCCGGCTGGGCCATACCTTTTCTGGGCAGTTTCTTTCATTATCATTCCTCTGATCATGATCTTCTATTATGGTCTGACTGACAATGACGGAAAATTCACCTGGATGAACCTTGCCAAAATCACAACACCTGAGAATTTAAAGGCTCTGGGGCTTGCACTTCTGCTTGCATTTGTCAGCACAGTGATCTGCCTGATCCTTGCCTATCCTCTGGCAATAATCCTTGTCGGAAGAAATGTAAACCAGTCCAGCTTCGTAGTACTTGTTTTCATCCTTCCGATGTGGATGAACTTTCTGCTCAGAACTCTTGCATGGCAGAACCTCCTGGAGAAAAACGGTGTCATCAACTCCGTTCTCCATTTCTTCGGGCTGCCTTCATGGAACATTATCAACACACCGACAGCGATCATCCTCGGTATGGTCTACAACTTCCTGCCGTTCATGGTGCTGCCCATTTATACCGTACTCATCAAGCTCGACCGCAAGCTCATCGAGGCGGCGCAGGACCTCGGCGCGCCGACCCACCTCGTGTTCCGCCGCGTTATCGTTCCGCTCAGCATTCCGGGCGTTATTTCGGGCGTCACGATGGTGTTCGTGCCGTCGGTTTCGACCTTCGTCATCTCCCAGATGCTCGGCAGCGGCAAGAATCTGCTCATCGGCGACCTCATCGACCTCCAGTTCATGGGCGGCGCGTATAATCCGCACCTCGGCTCGGCGATCGCACTCGTGATGATGGTGCTGATTTTCCTGTGTATGTGGGTCATGAACAAGTTCGACGACGGCTCGGGCGAGGAAGGAGGTCTGCTGCTGTGAAAAAGTTTTTCCGAAATTTCTATCTGCTGCTGATCTTTCTGTTCCTGTACGCGCCGATCGCGGTGCTCATGCTCTATTCGTTCAACGACTCCAAGTCGCGCCGCATCTGGCACGGCTTTACGACAAAATGGTACGTCGAGCTGCTCGGCGATGCGGATATTCTGCACTCGCTCTACGTCACCCTGCTCGTCGCGGTCATCGCCGCGGTTCTGGCGACGCTGCTCGGCACGGTCGCGGCCATCGGCATCCACAATATGCGCCGCCGCGCGAAAACCGCGTATCTCACGGTGAATAACATCCCGATGTCCTCCTCGGACACCATCATGGGCGTCACGTTCATGCTGCTGTTCGCCGCCATCGGTCTGGACAAGGGCTATCTGACGCTCATTCTCGCACACGTGACGTTCTGCACGCCCTATGTCATCCTCAACGTCATGCCCAAGCTGCGCCAGCTCGACAAGAACGCCTATGAAGCGGCGCTCGACCTCGGCGCAACGCCCCGGCAGGCGCTCCACAAGGTCATTCTGCCCGAGATCATGCCCGGCATCGTGACGGGCGGCATCATGGCGTTCACGATGTCGGTAGACGATTTCGTGGTGTCCTACTTCACCGCCGGCACGACCAGCCAGCCGCTTTCGGTCGTCATTTATTCCATGACGCGCCACCGCATGACGCCGAAAATCAACGCGGTATCGACGCTGCTTTTCCTGTTCGTGCTCGTGCTGCTCGTTATCATCAACGTGCGCCAGTCGCGCGACGAAAAGCGCCGCGAGGCCGCCCGCAGAGAGGGGGCGCTGTCATGAGCCTGAAAAAACGCGCGCTTGCGCTTTCGCTCACCGCCGCGCTGTCGCTCGGACTGCTCTCCGGCTGCGGCAGCGACTCGTCCGCGAATGTACTGAACGTTTACAACTGGGGCGAATACATCGACACCGACCTCATCGACCAGTTCGAGGCCGAAACCGGCATCAAGGTCATCTACAACACCTTCGACTCGAACGAAAACCTGTATTC
>OKRY01000373.1_pt1 | contig 34464 bp, 34 predicted proteins | sample 1601121 | NCBI WGS metagenome assembly OKRY01 (sample SAMEA3541546, study PRJEB24748) | human gut metagenome | biome: human gut; feature: human-associated habitat; material: faeces | place: China | collected 2012
TATTATCTAGAATTCTATTATATATTTCGATATTTGTTTTTTTCTTTAATATAAAGCCCATCTTTGTTAGTTCTTCTCTTAGGGTGTTTTCTAAATTTTCTCCTCTTTGATAATCTATCTTTATGAACTTGGTATGGTGCCTAGCATGGTAGTCTTCTTTTATTTTTCTTATTTTATTGTATCTATTTAATTCATCATCTTTATAATTCGATAATCCAAAGTATTCAACATATACCTCTTCTCCTCCTAAATTTAAAGTGAAGTCGGGTTTATATGTTTTGTTATCAGGCATTAATTTTTCATATACTTTTTCATATTCATAGTCAATGCTATTTATGTATAGAAAATTGGCTATTATGGCTTCACCTTTAGATTTGACCATTTCTCCACGAATGGTATATATTACTTCGGAATCGTTTATGTCTTTATTTATTCTATCTTCTAGCCATTTGTCTAAGTCAGGTATTTCTTTTAATCTATCTATTTTATAGTTTTGAAAATATTCTTGGAAAGTGTTGTATTTTTGATAGTTTCTTTGGAAGTAATCTCCGAATAACCATATTTTTTTAACGGTACTGGTAGTGAATAATTCTAGTAGTTCTTTTACTTTGTTTTTATAGGGAAAGATGTTTTCTTTGAAATATTCTAGAAAGATGCTGTTGCGAATGTTTTTATCTACTACGTAGCATTTATGTGGTTTAAATATTTCTCTTATGTACATTAGGCCTAGGGAGTGGAAAGTTGTTACTTCTGCTGGTATGTTAAAATCCACTACTATTCTTTTTTGTAATTCTTCAGTGGCTTTCTTGGTAAAACTTATGGCTAGGATTTCGTTTGGTGGTATTTTCTTGATGTCTACTAAATATTTTATTTTGGAAGCCATTGTGGTTGTTTTACCAGTTCCTGCTCCCGCTATTATAAGGGAGTATTCTTCATCTGTTAGGATAGCTTTTATTTGGTCTTCGTCTAGATGAATATTTGGGTCTATATTGTTATACATATTTTGAAAATAGTCTTTATATTTGATTTGGTCGCTTGCTAATACTTCATTATTGTATATGTCAAGATTAAAATTATTTGGTATTAGTGATGGGATTTCTTTTTGAACTTTTAGATATAAATATTTTTATATATATTCTTTATTATTTAATTTTTTTATAAATTCTTCTTTCACCTGCTACACCTACTTTATTATATTATATCATAGGTGTTTATTTTTTTATAGAAAAAAATTTGTTTTTGATAATAAGCATAATGAGGAAGACTAATCTTAGACTTACTCATTTTATGATAGAGACAAAATTATTTGGCTCTATCATACCACGGAAAACATAAACTTGTTTATGGTTAAAGTGGACAAAAAAAAGAAAATATATGGTTATATACTTTCTATATTATCTTACTATTAGTATTTGACCTATTGATAATAAATTTGATTTTAGATTGTTTAACTGTTTTAATCTATCAACAGTAGTATCATATTTTTTGGCTATACTATATAGTGAATCTCCTTTCTGAACGGTGTAAGTTGTCTCTAGGTTGGTATCTGTTGGTATTAGTAATACTTGACCTATTGATAATAAATTAGTTGTTAGATTATTTAAATCTTTTATTTTATCAATGGTAGTAGAATATTTTCTGGCTATGCTATATAATGAGTCACCTTTTTGGACTGTATAACTAATGGTATTTTCTTCCTTCTCTACATCGCTTACTTTATCACTTGGTAATTTTAATACCTGACCAATACTTAGAATATTACTTGTTAAGTTATTGATTCTCTTTAGTTCATCAACGGTAGTATTATATTTATTGGCAATTGAATATAAGGAATCGCCTTTCTTTACAATGTATGTTGACTCTGGTAATAATGCACTTGGTATTTTTAGTAATTGTCCAGTCGATAGAATATTGGATGTTAGATTATTTGCTTTCTTTAATTCATCCACGGTAGTATTGTTGGCTGCCGCTATCGAGTATAAGGTATCACCTTTTTTGACTATGTAGATATTTTCTTCTCCTTCATATATTTCTTTAGTTGGAATACGAAGAACCTGACCTATTTGTAATGTATTTGTTGTTAAGTTATTCTCTTTTTTTAGTTCTGAAACAGTAGTACCTAATTTATTTGCTATGCTATATAGTGAATCGCCTTTTTGAACAACATAGGTATTGGTTGTTATTCCCTCTGGTGGTGTGTATGGTACTCCTATATAGTTTGCTACTGCTGATATGACGGCTTCTGCTAGTTCTTTGTAGTTTTCTTTTAGGAATTCGACATCTTTGGCACTATCTATAAAGCCATACTCTACAATTAGTGGTTCTAGATTGCCAGTATTTCGATGTATGAAATAGTAGTCTTTAGAGGTGTCACTTGGTAGTCTTCTTTGGTAATATTTTCTTGTTTCTTGTCCAGTGGCTCCTATATTTTCTAGTATTCTTTTAGCTAGGGTATCTCTATTTCTTAGAGCATAGATGACTTCGGCTCCTTCGCCACCTGGTGATAGTCATTGTGTAACTATTTTCTATTTTTTCTTACATATTTTTTTCTAATATAAAATCTTTTTATCTCATTGCTATACGTGGTATTCGCAAAACTAAGCTCAACAGAATTTTTTACATAAATAATCTTTCCTACATATTGTTTATATGTATCCATAACTATTAGTAAGTAATAAACAGTATTCAATAACATTATTGTATCTATCTTTCTATTCGAAAAATATTTCCCATGTTGACTAGGATTTCTTCTAACTTTTTTATTTGTTTTAATTTTAATTCTTTTATTAAAATCAACAGTTTCATATATTACATTAATATTATCATTTAGCACTAAGATCGGAATTACTTCAAAATTGTCATCCGATGTATTATCAATTATTTCTACTATAGGTAGCATTATATCTTTTCTTTTTAAGCAACCCTTATCTGATAAAAATTGCGAGCATAATTCATCTATTACTGATAATATTCCTGTATTAGCCAATGCATAATCCTTCTGATAAAACGAATTTTTTATTTGTTTTAATATTGTTTTATGTCTATATGGAATTTTGAATAATAATTCATTAAACAATTTTTCAAGTTTTGCTTTATCAAAATACTTTAACATATATTTATCAAATTCTTTTTCTGAATTTACTATGGTTGTCAGGCTTTTTAATTCGTCAGAAGAAATGTCATAAGGGATAGTCCAAATATATTCACTTAACTTTTCTGAATATTCTATCCAATTTAGCAAACTATCTGGATTTTCCCTCGCTTTTTCCAAACTCTTTGATAATTCATCAAAATATGATGTCATTTTAGGTAAACTATCAATTACTTGTGATGTAATCGGTTTTAAAGCTTCTGAAAGTTTTTTTGCAATTTCTTGCATTGGATTCATCTGTTTTACTATGCTAGAAATCAGTTCGTTTTGCATAGAAATAATTGGTTTCATTGTTTCCACTAATCTATGATTAAAATCAAAATAACTAGGTTTTATACTCTCTAAAATTGATTCTGAAAACTTTTGTAGTGGAGAAGATAAATTAGTATTAATTAAATCACTAAAATAATTATTTATTTTTATTGCTGGTAATAAATTTTTACTAAAACTATTGGATATGGATAATGGTGAAGGAATTTTAACTATAGGGAAATCATTTTTTATAACATTTGAATTCAAAGGGCTAGATAATAAGTGATTGGAATTTTCTTTCTCATATTCAGATAACTCTATAACATCATCTGGATTCCCTATTCTTTTAATATATTCTAGACCACCATCTACTGCTATGCTACCACAAGTACATCTTTTTAAATCATTAGTATCTTTTGACTCAATAATATCTTTACATTTTTTACATTGTGCTTTATTACTTATTATTTTATTTTCCATACTACTTACTCCATAATAATTAAAATATAACTTTATTTCATTTCAATTTCTTTTTCATCTACATATTCGTAGTTTAGCGCATTATTACTAGTAACTACACTTTCACCAATTTCTTTTTCTAAGTCTTCTCTGGCATTACCAGCAATTTTACCACCACGTCTTGCTACTTCAATATTTTCATTTATGCCTTTTGGATTTTTCTTTTTAGCTATTTCTCTTGTTGCAATTTCTCCTAAATCAGCTAATGCTACTTCAACATCTGTCATATTATCTCTTAATGATTCCTTTCTAAGACCTTTAAATGATTTATATTGTTTTGCAGTCATTCCAGACCATTCTTTATAAATTTCATTTGTTAGAATTGCATATTCTTTTGATTTGGTTATTCCGCCATCTTTCCATACATCAGTAAGTTGTTTTCTATCTTGAATACCCTTAATTCTTTTAGCAATCCATTTTTCATCAAAACCTTTGGATCTATATAAGTCGATCGCTCTTTGTGCTGCTAGCGATGGATCAAATGTCTCATCTATTCTCTCACTACCTAATTTTGCTAGCCATTGTTTAATTGGCTCTGCATTCTTACTAGGAATTGATTCAATAATTCTAAACATTCCTTCAATATCAACTACATCAGTATTATAATATTTACCATCAGAAGATTTTAATTTCAGTTGGTTACAACTTGTAACCGACTCATTTCCTTCTTGTTTTAATCTATGTTTTAAAACTTTCCAATAATTTCTTGGGTTATCACTTTCTGAAACAACTCCAACTATATCAACAACACTAATATAATATTTTTCATCTTCTTTATCCCATACAGTTCTAATAGTTTCATTTTTAAATATTTTATTTACTAAATGCATTTTATCTTGATTCATAAGTTACCTCCTACTCTATTTCAAATTCAGATAATACAATTATATCTTCAAAATTTTATTAAATAAATCTTTATGCTTTAAATCTATACTATTCGTACATCATATCTATATAATTCATTACACTATCTTTAATACCCATTTTTTCAGCATATGAAGATAGTTTAACAAGATCCTTATCCTTTCTTTTTATATACTCTTTTATACTATGTTTAATATGTTCAGAATCCATTCTATTTTTAGATCTAATAATATCACATATACATCTTTCAACGTCATATGCTTTAACTTTATTACCCATAGGTGTTTCTACTTCAACAAGTCCAAGTTCATAAATATCATTATCAACATAAAACACATTATGTTTTCTTAAATGAGCACTATTATAACTTCGTTTTACTGTTATATCATATACATCAGTTGAAGCCTCTATAGATAGACCATGAAAATATAAAGCAGTCATATGAGAATATATTATATTAGGCATACTTAAACCAAAGACATAATAATTATCTTCAATTTTATTAGTATCAATATAAATACCGGTTGCTACTTTTTTTATAAGTTCTTTTTCTTGCATAATTGAAAGATACATCCTGTGTATATCAAACATATCTAATTCCTTTGAAGTAATATATCCATTATTTTTTTTCATAAGTTCTTCAATAATTTCGATATTACTTTTATCTTGAAATTCTTTTATAGTTAATTTTTCCATACTATACCTCTTTTGACTTTTCTACTGAAATTGTATCATATTCAGTGATTTTGTCAAGCAATATAACTACTTTTATTTTTTTATTAGTTTTGCTGACTTTGAATTTAAAAATTTATGGTATAATAGAAAGCATTTAGGAGGTTCTAGTATGTTTAAAACTATAGAAAAGAATTACAAAAAGAATTTAAGAGAAACTAAATTCAATAAATTTTATTGGACTACATCAATTTTATTAATTTTAAGTTCTTCGTTATTACAAATTTCTGATAATATTAAGCCATATTTTATTTATATCTTACTTTTAATTTTTGTTATAGGATACTTTATGATAAATTACAAGAAAACTATGAAAAATGTTAATATAAAAAATAAAACCAATTTTATAGAAAAATTAAAGATTTATAACAACGAAATTGAAAAGCAAAATTTTAATAAAATTATACTATTATTAAAACAATACAACTTCAAGACAAAAAATGATTTGAAATTAGCTATTGATTATTATAATAGTGAAAAACCTATTAAAATAGAATCTGATTATTTAGGATGGATTATTTCTATTGCATTAACATTATCATCTTTTATTGAAATTGCATATAATACTAAAACTCAGACAATAGATACAACCAAAATATCAGTTATATTGAGTTCAACTTTAGGAATTATAATTGGATTTTTAATACCCATAATTATTTTTAAGATATTCATAAACAATTTATTTATTTCAAAGAAAACAATTCGTTCAAACTTAAGTGATGATTTATCATATATATATTTAAATTTTGATAAGTATAAAAATCAGCTATCAAAAAAGTAATAAGTATAACTATATAATATTCAACTTCTACCCATCCTGGGTAGAAGTTTTAACTTGTGCCCATCCTTGGTAGAAGTTTTAACTTGTGCCCAAGTTGAACATAAGTTATAATTTGGCTTACAAAAAATTATATTACATGTTAATTTGTCATTTTTTAACCCTGTAGCAATATGCAACGAAGTTATAACTTCCGACCAACACGGTCGTATGTTACCCTTGTCCCAATTTGGGACAAAGTTATTTATCTTTAGACTTCGGACCAATTTGGACCGAAGTAATAATTGTGATATATACGAGTTTTAATTTTATGTACTATTCTGTGCATAATGCACAGAATTTTTTAAATCATGAATCTATAGAAAATTTCAATATTTTTATCTTTATCAATTTCAATTTTATCAATTAATGTTTGTAAAAGTTCTCTAGTAGGCTTCTTTATATCTATTAATTCTCTTATTCTTTTTTCATATTCTTCTAATTCTTTAGTTTTAACACTTTCATTTTTACTACCTTTATATTTTTCTAAATCCAATTGAGCTTTATTTAATAGACTTTCCGTTTCCTGAGATAATCTTTTATAAGTAGCATCTGATATGTTACCTTTAAATTTATCTTCATACAACATATCAATTTTTGAGATATATTCCTTTATCTTATTTTCTAAATATTTTATCTTTTCTTTATTATCTTCTATTCTGTTATTTTTATTTGCTATTTCTTTAGATAATGATTTAGAATCAATTTGCTTAATATAATTTTTACAAGTTGTTCTTACTACTTCAAGCATGGCTTTTTCTAATTTATCATATGGCATAAAATGTGGTTCACATAGTCTTCTTCTTGGATCTCTTGCATATTTATTACAATTAATAGTCCAATAATTGTGATTTTTTCGGTACGTAATAGTTAATGCATTTCCACATTCTTTGCAAAATAGTAAATTTTCAAATAATCTTTTGTCTCTTTTGCTTATACTTTTATTAGTTCTTTTAACATTACCTTGTATTCTTTCAAATGTTAGTTTATCAACTAATGGTTCATGTGTTCCAGGAACTATATCCCAATTACTCTTTGGAAGAGTTTTTTTCTTTTTTGATTTATAATTTACCTTAGTTTGCACGCTTTGAACCATATCTCCTGTATACATTCTATTTTTTAGTATCTTCTTAACTGATGATATAGTCCACTCTTCATTGTATCTCATTTTAGAATTAGGATTTTTTCGTTTTAAACTACTTGGTGTTTTAATTTTATTATCATTTAGGTATGAAGTTATATCAGATAATCCTACACCATTTGCAGCCATTTCAAATATTTTTTTAACCACTGGTGCATATTCTGGATCTGGTATTAAATGACCTTTTTCTTCTGGGTCTTTCATATAACCATAACTTGGATTACTTCCAATAAACTTTCCTTTCTTTCTTTTATCATTTAAAACACTTCTAATTTTAATAGAATTTTGCCTACTATAATAATCATTACAAGCAATTATAAATGTTGATGAATCATTACTTGCTTGATTAATTGCACTATCGTAGTTTTCCTGTAATGATATAAATCTTATATTATTTTCTGGGAAAAAGTTTTCGATATAATATCCTGTCATAACATGATCTCTACCTAATCTTGATAGATCTTTTACTATAACCAAATTAGCCATTTTGTTTTTGATATCTTCAATCATTTTAGTAAACCCAGGTCTTTCAAAATTAGTACCAGAATATCCATCATCAACATATTCTCCAACAAATATAAATCCTTTTTCTTTTACAAAATTCATTAATAAATTTCTTTGATTAGTAATACTTTCACTTTCTGATTCATAAGATTTTCCTTCATCTGCTTCAGATAATCTTATATATATGACAGCTCTATAAATATTATTTGGCATTTGTATCAATCCGTTATACATTTAGTACTCCTTTCTTTTTTGTATAACATTCAAAGCCATTTAAAGTATAATACTTTATTTTCAAACTCGCGAATGTGCTAATTTTTAATTAGTACACTTTTTATATATTTATTTAACAAATCTACCAAATTAAGAGCATTATCATCCTTTTTAAAAGTTTCCGTAATTTTAAACATAAGCCACCTCATAAAATTTTATGAGTGTCTTTTTCATTTTATTTCTTATTCCTCCTCGTATATATCACTTAATAATTTTTTTAATTCTTCTTGCTCCTCAATAGTTGCTTCATTTTTAGGTATTAACTTACCATGCCAGTATTCATTACCATATTCATCTTTATAATAAATACTATCTTCTTTTTTATTTAATTTATTATTATATTGTTTAAAGTTTTGTTTATAGCCGGTATTATAATTATCTTTAATACTTTTTAATTTTAAATTTAAGACCTCTGATAATTTAATTATACGCTTAGAATTATTTGTACCTTTATTATCATATTCAGCCTTAATATAACCAAAGGTGGCTAAATTACTTATACTTTTTGATATAGTTACTTGTGTTACATTATAAATATCACAAAAATATCTATTAGTAGCCCAACAATAACCATTTTTCTTACAAAGACTTATTATATGAATTAATAATAATCTTTCTAAAAAAGTTAATCTATTATCCCTTAATACGGATTTTAAAATAAATACATTTATGAATTCTTCTTTATCCATAATAATCAATATATAAGATATATCTTGAGATAATAAAAGTGCACTTTTAAAATATATTTTCCCTAGGTGCTTTCATCTTATAACAAATTAAAATAAAAAGAAATTGTACAAAACATGCAAAAGGAGTACATTTCTGTACTCCCATAGATATTTTATTTTCTATAATTTATCAACTTATCTTTGTTTTTATTTACAAATTCTGTTAATGTACCATTTTTATATGCATCAAATATTTTTCTTTCATATTTTAATTGTTCAACTCTTTGAATTTTTACATGAAAGACAAAGTTCTTTTTATTCTTATCTATTACTTTCTTTATATGTTCTCTATTCTTTTTTGTTGCTGGTGGTTCAACATATTCTATTGTATTAAACATACCATTTAAAGAAATGAAGCATTTCCACTTCTTAATGTATTCTAATTCATCCTTAGGATCTCCCATTGAAATAAATATATTAAATAACTTATTCATTTTTGAATGCATCTTTTTTGATGCCCTTACACAATATCTTTTAACTGTTAATCCTGTAATTAATGGCAATATTAATTGTTCATTTGGTCCTAATTCTTTTTCTATATCAATTATCTTAATTTTTTTCTCGCTTATAGAATGACCATAATCATTCAAAATATTACTAACCTCAGTAATTAAATCATTAGGGTTAAAATTATTGTCTTTATAAGAAAATGATATATCGTCAACATATGTACTAAATTTACAATTATATTTTATGGCCACATCATTTATTTTATCAAACATTTCCTTATATGATAAAAAACTAACTATGGGACTAGTTGGATACCCCTGTGGAATAATTCTTTCACCCGCATTTGAAGAACTGATAGGAACCGTAATAATTTTTGCCATTCTATCCGCTACATCACTTTCATAAACGATTATATTACCATCTTTATCTTTTTTCTCTTTTACCATATGCAATCCTGACTCTTTGGCAAAGAAATCCTTAACACGCTTAAATTTACAATTTGGAAAAAAACTATTTATATCTAATAATATAAATTTGGTATTACCAATATGATATAAAGCATTTCTTTTATAATCACTTTCTTTCTTTGAAAATAAGTATTCTGGCATTTCTATTTGTGATAAATAAAAGCAAATTTGTCTTAATACTTTTTTATGCTTATCACAACTATCACTAAACTCTCTATATTTGCTTGATATATAATCAGTTGGTTTTTTATCAAATATTTCTTTAGTTACTTTAGATTGATAGAATGTTCTTTTTTTATTTAGAAAATGATGATCGGGGTTTCTTATTTCTTTTGTATATACTTTCAAATCTCCATTAGATAATAACTTAGCTAATTTTCTCTTACTATAACATGCATATAAGTCATTTTTATACACTGTGTTTTTTTTCATATTATCACCTCTAAAAAAGGAAAAAGCGCCAAATGCGCTTCACCGGTTAATTAAAAGACAATACTTCGCTCGTTATGAGAATGCCACCTTATTATTAAAATTTGATTTATTCGAATAGATCTTATAAACAATGTACATAATAATTGCAATGCTTTGGAAAACTCCAAAATCGTAATGACCCATAATAAGTATAAATACTATTATGGAATCAAATGGCTTTATCATTTTTAATTTTTTTTGGAAAGAGATAATAATCTCATTTACCTTTTTGCTCATTTTATATCTCACTTTTTTCACCTCCTATTTAATTATTGAAAATAAATAAAAGGTGACACGACCGATGTTTTAATTAACCTCTTCGCATTTAGCTTTCCAGTGGTATGGTGGAATAATGTTTGTAGGTGATGAGACAGCTTGACTGGCTCAGCGCCACAAACATCCAGCATAGCATTTATTTGCTTGCAAATCTCCCAACGTCCCATAAATTTGAGCACACAGTATTATTTCAACTGCTATTGATAATTGTAATTATCCAGTTATTGCCTGCTTTCAAATTACAAGATTATTATATCATATTTTACTTATATTTTCACCTTTCTGTAATTAATTTTGAAATTTTTAACAAATTATCATTTTTTTCATTCATAATTTCATTTATAGCTACTTTTTCTTGAATTTTCATATAGCTACTTATAAAATCATAATTTATGTCACCGTCAATATATGGCAATACTATTTCCATATTTTTAATTACATTCTCATTGAATGATGTTTGTCCCCACGAAAAGTTTTGAAAAGATTTTCTCATCGCCGTTACTAGATAAAGTGCCAACTTCTTATCTAATTTACCATTTTTAAATTTCATTATTTTTATCTTATCGCCAGTAAAATAATCCTCTTCTTGATAAAAAATTGTAGCCGTATCTTGTCCAAAAGAAATGGTTTCCCTTGGATTTAAAAACACTTCATTTTCTGTTATATATCCTTTAATACCATTATTACTATTACTTCTGACTACATATGGATATTTTCCACCAAATTTAACCGTATTTGCATTAAATTTCTTTTTGGAAGAGACTACATCAAATAATTCTCCAATTTTAATATTTTTATATTTTATTTCATTATTTTTTATCATATTCAAAAGTTTTGTATCATCGCTTGTTATATTTAGATTATCTAAATTCATTTGTCTTTTATATTTATCTTTCAACTCATTATGTTCACTTTTTATTGTCCTTAATAATTCATTTTGCATATCGTTTATATATTGTTCCATGTATTTAAAATCTAAGTTGCCCGAGTTATTTATAGGTAATGAGACATCCATGTCAGAAACAATTTTACGATTAAATTTTGTTGCATAATCAAACCTTCCTTTAGCTAATTTTTTAAAAAGTGTTAAAAAATATAGTAGAGATTTTTCAGTCCATTTTTCTTTATTCTTTTTTGGATATAATCCTTGAATATGTGAATATCCTATAAAATCATCAGGTTGATAAAATATTGCATCACCAGTAGTAGTATCACTAAAAGTAATCATATTTCCTTTTTCTGTTGCAGGTAATGATGTATAACCACCTATTCCATTATTAATACTTGTATTTGTTATAACTGGTGTCGTACCATTTTTTTTAAACAAATCATTGTTTGTTAGATCATACCTTTTTGTTGGGTGAATATCAAAGAGTTCTCCAATTTTAAAATTTTTATATTCCATTTTAAATCACCTCCAACTAATAATAAAATTTAACTTTCCAATCAAGATATTCTTTAATAGTATTTTTAAAATCTTCTTCAGTTGGTATCGTGTCAATTTTTTTATGCTGAGAAAAAGTCCAATCATCTCCATTTAAACTAATTGTATCCTCTATATATTCTTTTTCAGAAAAATATCTTAAATAACTCTTACCATATAAAACCAAATTGACAATTTCATCATATCTTTCATATGCATTATTGGTATTTTTTAAATTAACATCTTGTCCAGATTTTTTTCTATTTTGTCTGGTATATCCATCATTCGTAAAATCAATAAATTTTACGATTTGTTTTTCATTGTGTGGAATACCAATATTAAATACATAAATTGCTGTTTGTACACCAGCCTTTCCTTTGAAAATATCTGGCATATGAATACTTGCTATTAAAGAATTATTTTGCAAAAGTTTTTTAGTATATGGCAATCCAATACCACTGCCTGCATTCTCCTGAATTAATATTGCAGCTCTACCATTTTCCATTTTACTTAATGCTTTTTCAACAAAAATAAAGCCTTTTCCTGGAGCAGAATATGGCGGATTTAATAAAAATACATTTGCCGGAAAATCTTTACCATTTAAATCTCCTTGCTCATACTTGCCATCAAATTCGGTCAAACTGTCCTTATGAATAATATTTGAGGAGCCGTCACCCATTAAAATCATATTTAAAACTGCTAGTAAATAAATGTCTGATCTTTTTTCAATACCAAGTAATTGTTGATATTTAATTTTTGCTATCTTTTCTTTTAATTCTTTTGGACTATTTATTCTTTCTTCAGCATCCCTTATCATTAATTTCATAGATGAAATCAGAAACCCTGCAGATCCCACTGCATAATCCCAAACATAACTATCTTTATTTACTTGAGCCAATTTTGCCATTAATTCAGTTACATATCTGGGTGTTAGTACAACATCATTTTTATCACTATCAGGTATATCAACCCAAGCATTAAGTACATTAAATAACTTACCGGTAAAATCTAAATGTCTTGCAGATGTAAATATAGGCATTATTTCATTCTTTACGATTGTATAAACTTTTTTTAATTTGCTTTCTCCATTTATTGGCTTCCATAAATCTGAATATATAAATACTCTTGATAAATCATTAATAATCATGTGCTTTTTTTCTTGAGGCAAATTTCTTTCTTCTAAAAAAGAATCAATTTTATTTATAATTACTATGCCATCATTTACTTTACTTCCAGTTTCACCTTTTAAATCATTTATTTCAAGTGGTGATACTTTATTATCCACTCCTAGACCAGCCATAATTAATCCTGTTACCAATTCAACTCTTGATCCAACTGATATTTTTAAATCATCCTGCATAACCTGATTTAAATTTTTTAATTTAATTTCAATATCATTTTCAACTTCTTTGGACTTTTTTTCTATTTCTTCAGAAGTTAAATTTAAATTAGTGATTTTATCTATTAATTCATCAATATTGTTTGGGAGTAAAAATGTTAAATCATCATAATCATCTATCTTTTTAGGAATAAAATAATTTTCAGCAGATACATAATATACCCCAAGTTCAAGTTTAATCTTATCTGATTGATAATATCCATTAATCCCTATTGCAATTACCTCTTTATAACTTTCAGTATGCTCTATAATAGCATTAGCATAATGAATAGCTCCATTTACAGCATATTTATTAATATTATTAAAATGTGGGCTTCCATCTTTAGTTTTATTGTCAATTTCACCAGATGAATTAAGTTTTATAAAGTCTCCTTTTTTTCCTTTTACTTCTATCATTACGGGTATATATCGTAAATCTTTTGTTTCTATAAATAGTTTAATATCCGGGAAATTCTTACCAGAGCCACCACTTTTTGATGGTGCTATTTTTAATGCTTTTTCTATTTCAGAATTAATCACCTCAGTTTTTGTATAATATTTTATCTCTGATAATTGTTTTTTTGCAATATCTTCTACTTGTTCCTCTATACTACTTTTACTCATACTACTTACTCTCCTTCTTCATTTTTTCATTAATAGCTTCCACAACAAATTTATTTATACTATATCCTCTATTGTTATTCTTTTTTGAGTGAACTAAATCACTAACCTTTTTGTATAGTTCTGGAGCCATTCTTAATGGTATCGAAATTTTTTCTTCTTTCTTTTTATCCATATTATCCCTCTTTATTTTGATATCGGCATATCTTGATATAATGATATCATAATTTTAGCTCTTAATCAAGGGTTTGGGAATAATCCCACAAAAGAATTTCGTGCGGGAGTAGAAATTCAGTGCTGGCTGGACAATAGTTTAACTCCCAAATTAATTTACTCTTATTCCATAAAATTAAAAATCGTGGTAAAAAAGTAAAAATATTTTACATAAAAACTCTATCAATTTGATTAGATAGAGTTCTCTCTTTTAATAATATTTCTTCAATATCATTGGATTATTTTTTACTATTTTTAAATTATATTTTATTCTTAATATCTTTTTTATAGATGGTATTAACTTATCTATATCACATCTTACATTAAATACGTCTATTGCTGAATTAATATGATTTATTAAATTACATTCTGATAAACAATGTCTACTATATGCATTTGCTAAATAAAATGCTACTAAATCAGGTATAACATAATTATTTAAATAATCATTTATATTGTTATAGAAAGGTAAATATATTTTTTCAAATTCTTTATCAGTTATATCAGACATAGATATATTCCTTTAAAACTATTTCTTCTGCTATATCTTTTATATTATTCATTTTACCTATCCATAGCATTTGATTACTACTTTTTAATTCTTCAGTAATATTTTCTTTTTCAGTGAGTTCTTTAATTAACTTCTGCACCTTCTCCATAACAATAGTATCGATATCATGAATATATTCATTCAATTTATCATTAACCAGTAAATTAAAGTATAATCCTAACTTTTCTTTCTTCATATAATTTAATCTTAATAATCCATATTTTCCTATATTATATTGTTTTTTATTTTCTAATATTAAATCTGGCAATAAATAATCACCTTTCTTAGTGTAACTAATATTCATAACATTTCTCCATTTCTTTCTATATTTATTTAGCTTTAATTGTTATACATTCGTTACACTTTGACTATCGCCACCCCCTGAATTGACATGGTTCGATATTAGTATAACATCAGATGAGTTACCAAATTTATTTAAAATAGTATTTACTCTATCAGTTGGAGATAATGTGGTATCTGAGTCTCTAGTTATAGCTACTGGTATTCCTAACTCTTTAAATCTATCATACATGTATTTGGATATTAATAGATTATAGTCTTTTTCTAATAAATTATTGCCTGTAGCACCAGAATCCGTACCACCGTGACCTGGGTCAATTATTACTTTACGGACCGCTCTATCTTCATTATTATTCATAGTTATCACCTTCAAAGTAGTATATGTAAATAATGTTAATTTGGTTAACTTGACTAGAAGAAAAAGATACTATTTTTTAGTACCTTTAATTTTTATTTAATGTATTATTTATTATTTTTCTTATTTCAATAATTCTTTTTTTTATAAAGTCTGGATTATCTTTAAACCATTTTATGTTAAGTGGTGATGGATGTGGCAAAACTATTGCTGGTTTATTAAATAATATATTATTTTTAAATATTAGGTCATTATAATCTTCATTTGGAAAAAATGTTTTAGCGGCTTTAGCTCCAATTATTATGTATAATTTATTATCTATATATTCTAGTTCTTTCTTTATCCATTTTTCGTAGCATATTTTAGGTGGTGCTTTATCACATCCATTTTTCTCTTTTCCTGGGTAGCAATGTGCTAGGGCTGTAATAAAGAAGTTATCTGGATTATAGAATTTTTCATCGCTTATTTGATACCATTCGTATTTTAATTTTTTACCACTTTGATCAGTAAATGGCTTTAGTGTGGTATCTACCATTTTAGATGGTGCTTGACTTATTTGAACTATTTTTGAAGTAGCGGAGCCTATGACTACTGGATGTGGTTTGAAGCCAAACTTATCTTCACAAATATTACATTTTCTTATTTCTTTTATTAAATTATTAAAGTTTTTTTCCATATATTTCTCTTTTATATTTTCCATTATTTACACCTACCTTATATATTTTTTAATTTACTTGTATATTCTTCTTTAGGCCTTTTTATTATCTCCTAACTTAATAATTTCTTTTATTATATAATTAACACAATCATTAAAAATTATATCTAATTCTTCCTTTGTAAAAAGATAATATCTATGTTTAAATTTTCTTTCAAATAAACTTAACTTATTAAAATTTGAAAATTCATTTTGTAGATAATTAAACCTATGATTTACAAGTTCTTTATTTAAGAATTTTGGTATTAGTTTATCAATGTTTGACATTACTATATTTATATCTTTAGGTATATCTACTAGACCATCTTGATATAAATATTTACCATATAATTCAAAATCTTTATGTTTATATTTTCTCTTCTGCTTCTTTTTATCTTCAATATCAATATATTTTATTTTGTTATTTTTAAATTTTATTCCTATTATATTGTTATTTGTATCTCGTACCCAACATTTGGTATATACAACATTATTAAAATAAGTATCTGTTAATAAATGGGAATAGTATCCTAATATTAAATCATTATTAAGTTCATTTTTGTATGTATTTAAAAATTTGTTTATATTTATCATTTTTTCTTTAGGAGAAGATGAAAAAGGAATATTATCGTAAAAATGTGCTGTATAACGATTAATAATAGTACCTTTATCTACATCTGGTATTAAATTACCATAGTAAAATAAATCTTTATTTAAATTTAATTTTTTATTAACTTCTTTTGCTACTGCCAAATGGACTGACCAACTAGGCATTATATCACCTCTATCATTAACTTAAGTATATCATAATTTTAATAATTTATATGTTATCTTTGATTATTTTTACAGCATTTTGACATTTTGTATTTAATTAGTTATGGCTTATATATAATACAACACAAATATTTTTAAAGAAAAAAATAACATAGACTATATTAATCTACACTATTTACTTTTATAGTACTTACATATTTAATATTCTAGCATAATATAGTAACTTCTATGTTAATTTTCATTTGCCTTTTCTAATTCTTCTATAAACTTATCTTTTAATTCGGGATATATATTATAAAAGTTATTTATATTAAATCCATTCTTATACCATCTTAATACTTTTGGGATTAAATCACTATTATCTATTGGAACATAATCAGGTCTATTTGGATATAAATATAATTTTATTAATCCTTCTTTATCTAATTTAATTAATTCATCATAAATATTTTCTATATATTCAGAAGATATTACTTTTTCATCTGTGTCACTTACCACTTCCGCAGACCATCCAGTTTGGTTTTCTTTAAAATTAGATGCATCTAGTTTATAAATATATCCGGAACAATTAAATATCTTTTTAAACATACCGGGCTTTCTTTCTACTAGTTCTACTGGATAATTTTTTCCATCTCCAGATAATGAATAAAATAAGTCACTACCTTGTTTTGATAGGAAAATTGTTGCTATTCCCTTTGAGTGACAAGCATATACCCATTCCTTCATATGAGTACTTTTGTGTTTTTTAATTACTTCTAAGTTAGGAATACTACTTCCATGATATACATAATTCATATTTATCTTTTATTTTTTCCTACTATTCTATTTACCTCTTTAATTTTTTTAAAATAATTAATTGCTTCTTTCTTTTGTTCATCATATTCATTTATAATATCTTCTTTAGTTAAATATACATATTTATCTGGATGCAATAATACTGGCTCAAGTAATTCTTTTTTATTATTGAAATAGGTATTAAATTCATCTTTTTCATAACCAGTAAGTGATAATTCTTTATCATAATACCAATATGTGGAGCTACTAATTACTATTAGATTTAATTTATCTATATCTAAATTACTAGGACAATTCCCGAAACAATTTAAACTTGTTCCTATATCTGTTCCTATTATATAGGCTCCTATTTTCTTTAGTTCTACTAATGCCATACGACCACTAGAAAAAACATATTCATTTACTAATGCTACAACATTTTTATCTTTAAGAAAATTTATTAATGGCTTTATTACTGATGAATTACCACCACCATTATATCTTAAGTCAATTATATAATTTTTTATATTGCTTTCTTCTTTTAATTTTGAAATTAGTTGTTCCATTTTATCTTTATCTCTACAAGAGTTATAGTGGATAATACAGCAATCATTAATAACTTCTGTAGAGTAGTTTTCTGGAAAGTGTACACTATAAAATTCTGGTAAATTATTTATATTAAAAGTAATATTTTCTTTTTCATTATTATCATTTAAAATAGTATAGATAAATTCTTTAGTATTATTTTCAATACTTGGTAATGATTTTAAAACATTCACATCAGATAAAAATGACTGAATCATTACTAATAAATGTTCTTTTGTTGAATAACAGATAATCTCTTCTAATTCATATAATATTTTTTGTATATCTATATTATTTATTTTTAATAACTTACAACCTATTAATTTTTTATAAATTGGTGTGATATTTGTAATATAAAGACTATTTTCTTCTACTGTAAAATCTATTGGTATATATACATTATCTTTGAAACTTACTTTAGTATGCGAATCATATCTACCTAGCATAAATTTTATTAATAATGAAGTTATATAATAAATATCAAATTCATCATATTTATTTTTATTTAATAGTTCATTTATCTTTTCTTCTAATTCTTTTTTTGTGTGAAAGAAATATAATCCAGGATGACCATTAAACTTTGAATCTCCATTTTCAATAAAATCAAATATTTTTATTAGATAGTCTTCTAATTCTTTTTTATTTAGTTTAAACATTATTGCCTCCTAACTAAATGTAATAGTATATTTGTTTAGTATTGTATTCAAATTTCTTTCTTTTATATTTTTTCAAAGTAATAAACATTTTCTGGTAACTGTAATTTTTCAAAAATTCTTGTCTTTATTAGTTTACCACCCATATGTTTATAGAAATCATTACTTGGATTGCCTACTAAGCAACCAATTATCATTTTATCGTAACCCATTTTTTTTAATTCTTCTATTCCTGCTTCAAATAACTTTTTACCCAAACCTTTACCTTTATATTTATCTAAAATATAAATTGCATGTAATTCACCACAATTATCATAACTTGTATCGTCAGTATCTCCAACATTGACAAACCCAACAATGTTATTATCAACTTCGAGAACTAATTGATGATTATCTTCTTCATTGAATTTGTTATATATCTCTTTTGCTCTTTGCTCTTCAGTTTCGTATAATTTATTTAAAAAATCATCATCTACTATTCCTTTATAAGTTTCATTCCAAACCACTGTTGCAACATGAACTACAGGAGCACAATCTTCCCTAGTTTTTCTTCTTATTAAATAATTCATATTATTATTCCTCATTTCAATTGTTTATTTTTAATTTATATCTAGTTCTTTATCAATGGTCAATTGTCCTATATTTATAAATTCTTTCATTACTTGATTAATGCCAGTTTCACTTTTATACCAATCTTTTTTACTAATATTTCTATTATCTATTACCCCATAGAAATCGCATTTCTCTATAGGAAAATTATATTTTTTGGCATTCATAAACCATCTTCTAGCTACGAAGTCTTTGGCTACTCTAAGTATTCTATTATATTTTGTAATATCTACTAGTTTATCAATATTTCTTAGTATTTCTGGATTACTAATATATTTATCACTAATAATTATTTTATTTGTTAATCCTTCTTTTTTTAGATAATCTATTAATATGCTAGCACTTCTTTTTTCAGTATTACCATGGCCTTCACATATTATAAATGTAGTATTATTATCTATTATATTTTTATCTAACATTAATTTCATATCTTTAGCTAATTGTTCTTCGGCCCAATCAGCATTTATGATTAGTAAATCATAATGAGAAAGTTCTTCAAAATCTTTACCTAAAAATATAAAATCAGTAATATCTTTTATTGTATTTGGTTTCATTCTTTATTTTCCTTTCAAACATATACTTCTTAGTTATCTGGATTTTGGAGCATTTATTCTTAAAAAATAATTTTCAAAATCTTTATAATATAATTTAACAACCACTACTGGGATTAGACTATGATAACATTTATATTGAGTCGAATTATTATGTTTATCTTTAATCATGGTGTCATCTTTTTTAAATACATAAATATATCCAAACAAATCTTCTGGTATATGGTCTGCTTCAAACTCCATTGAAGGTAAGTTACCATTGTTATTTATTGAAAAAGAATAATTATCATTAGTTTCTTTTATTTTGTTTCTAAATGCATAAGCAAGTGCTGTTGGTTGGTAACTAGTTAGAAATACTGCTGTATCTTCATTTTCTTTATTTACACTATCCTTTGCCTCTCTTGGCTCTATTTTTTCCATAATATATGGACTTCCGTGATATAAATATTCTGGATTAAAAATATCTTGGTTATTATATTTTTCTAGTTCATTCATAATAACAAATCACCTTTCTTATGAATCAATTATATCATTTATATTTATAATTTAATAGTTTTTATAAAAACTTTACACTTTATTAAGTAATTGCATGTAATATAAGTAATTGATAATAACTTATTATATCTCTATTACTTTATATATAATACAACATAAATATTTTTAATTTAGAGACTATATAATAGGCTCTAAATTACCTCTTAAGACCTAGGCTTAAGAGGATAAAGAAAAAATAACATAGACTATATTAATCTACATTATTTACTTTTATAGTACTTACATACTTTATATTTAATACTTTATCATATAGTAATTGCTTATTTTTTAATATTTTTATAAAACTATATATATAGAAAATTATAAATATTAAAAATGTATTTAATCCTATTATTACTGATAAATAGTTAGGTATATTTTTAGCTAATAACATTTCTAAATGTACCACTAATGAAAATATTCCATAGTAATATAAATATATAAAGATATTTCTTAAAGTTATTCTAAGTAATCTCTTATCTGGTACTTCCAATGATACATTTATTATTCTTCCAAAGATAGTTTGGTTATGGTTAAAATATGGAATGATAATAAAGTAAAGAACCGCTAGTGAAAGATTTATATATTTATTATTTATTAAAATTGATACTAACATTATCATTAGTAGATAGATAAAGATATCTCCTAGAAAGAGTGTTATTCTTCTTAAGGAAGATACTTTTTGTCCTTCTTTTAATGATTTGGTATCGATATCTTCTCTTGTTGGTAAATGTTTTTGAATAGGACTTATTATTAAATATCCCAGAAGACCTCCTAGTGTGTTTATTAATAGATCATCCACATCAAAATTACGATATGGTCTAGGATAGATATAATATAGTCCTGTTAACTGAGTTAATTCAAAGAATAGTGATATTAAGAGGCTTATAATTATTGTTTTCTTTAATGAGCATTTATAGTAGTATCTTAGATAGACTCCTAATGGCATAAACATTATTATATTAAAGATAACAGTATATATACTAGGTATAGTTATTATTTTTAGAATGTTTATTTGTTTTAATTCTATTAGGTCCTCTACTATATCTTTTATGAATGTTAATGGGATTAACTGAGGATTAATCACTTTCATTTTGATTACTTCTTCTTTGGTTGGAAGAGGTAATATTACTAAAAAGTAGATTGTCATTAGATATAAGATAAAAGAATATATTATTAAAGTTCTTAATTTGTTTACTGATCCATAATGATGATATTCATATATTATATATGGTAATGTTATTAATAAGGCTAAAAAAGGAAAGATTATTAAAGCTGCTTTTATTGGTACTAAATAGCTCATCTTATCTCTCCTTTATTATGGTTTTACTACAGTAGTATGTTACTAAGAAATATCCTCCATAGATTACTACTAGAAATACTGCGGTTAATATTATTGATGATAGTAATGATTCTGTTCCTATTGTTTTTAAGATATAGTTAGCAAACTCTATTCCAAATATTGAGTGAATTATAGCTAGTAATAATGGGAATAGGAAGAATACTGCTATCTGATTAAATAAGGCTTTGTTAATCATTTTCTCATCGGTTCCTATTTTTCTTAACATATTAAATCTTTCTTTATTATCAGTACTTTCTGATAATTCTTTTAAGGCTAAAATAGCTGCACTTGATATTAAGAAAATTATTCCTAGATATAGTCCTACAAATGTTACCATGGCTCCTAGTCCTATGGATGATGCATAGATATCTATTTTAGTATTATATGATAATAAGGTATCTTTGTTAAAATGGTTATTTATTATAGTACTAACTATATCTTCAACATTTTCTTTTTCTTCTTTGGTGTCTGCTTGATAGTTAGCTGCTAAAATATTTTTATATGGATGAATACCTTCTAAGGCATTATCTGGTAATATTATTACTCCTGTATTAGTAGCACTTCCACTTAGTTCGATAATGCCATCTTGACATTCTTGATATTTTGGATAGTAGTCTTTACCATTTATAGTTAGTTTGGTATTATTTTTTAAGGCTATATTTCTAATATCCGCCATCATCTTATAGTTAGATATAATTACATATTCATTATCTTTTAGAGTTAATTCTTTTTTGTTATATAGTTTTGCTAGACGATTGTAGTCACTTAATTTTACTAAGTCTTCTCTTACGTTATAAGCTAGTGTGGGATAATCTTTTCCTATTTGTTCTATTTGGTCTCCAAAAGAATCTTTTAGGGTTATTTCTTCTACTCTATATGTATTTATATCTACTACATCTTTTAGATACTTGTATACATCTAATCTTTGTAAAGTATCTTTGACAGTGGTATTATAATCCTCTATTATGTCTTTTGAAAAGTTTTCTTGTTCTTCTTTAGATAATGGTTCTTGTAATTTTGAGAACTGAATATCAACTGGTGCTAAATCTTTTAGATTACCTGATAAGGAGTTCTTTATAGATAATGCTGAGGAAAAGATACATATGGTAAAGAATAACATTAGGCATATTATTGTCATTGAAAAGACAGTGGTATTTATTTTGCTACTTATTTGACGAACGGTAAAACTATTTAGTCCTTTGTAGTAGTATTTTTTTAGATGCATTAATATCTTTAGGATTAGACCTGATAGTGACCAAAAGATTAGAAATGTTGATATACAACCTAGGGCTATTGGTATTAATATCCCACTTATAGTATTCATAAGTGGTGAAGTACCAAAACCATCTGTTACTAGATAGTAAGCATATGATAGTGCTATGACCGCAATTATAAATACTATAGTGCAAATGATAGGATTTTTTAATTTTACTTTTTCTGATTTTTTATTACCATGTAATAGATCTATTAGTTTACATTTATTTACAATTATGGTGTTAAATATCATTACTATTAGATACATTATGCTAAAGTATAATAAGGCTTTTAAGGCTGCTGAAGATGAAAATGTAAACTGAAATTTTGTTAGGTCTGCTTCAAACATATTGGCTACTAAGATACTCATTACTTGTGATAAAACTATTCCTAGGGCTAGACCTACTCCTAAAGAGATAACTCCTATTATAAGAGTTTCAAAGAAAAGGATTAGAGATATTTTTCTTTTGGACATTCCTAAGGTTAAGTAGATTCCAAATTCTTTGTTTCTTCTTTTTATGAGAAAACGACTGGCATAGATTATTAGAAATCCTAGAATGAATGAAACAAAGACACTTACTCCTCCTAGAATGGTGGTCATTAGTCTTATTATTTCACTTGTTGATGATGATACATTTAGCATTACTGTTTGACTATCTATAGCATTGAAAACATAGAAAATAGCTACTCCTAGTACTAAAGTAAAGAAATAGATAGCATAATCTTTGATACTTTTGGTTATGTTTTTTATAGACAATTTAAAGAGCATCATTTATGTCTCCTCCTAGTAAGGTTACGACATCTATTATTTTATCAAAGAATTCTTTTCTGGTATCATTTCCTTTACGAATTTCGTTATATATTTTACCATCTTTTATGAAGATTATTCTGGTAGCGTAACTTGCGGCATAAGCGTCATGGGTTACCATTAGAATAGTTGCTCCTAGGTTATTATTTAGGTAGGTTAGTTTTTCTAGAAGCATTTTTGAAGACTTGGAATCTAGAGCTCCGGTTGGCTCGTCTGCGAGTACTAAGCATGGATTTGTTATTATGGCACGAGCTGCTGCTACTCTTTGTTTTTGTCCTCCACTCATTTGGTAAGGATATTTTTTTAGTACTGATTCGATATCTAGTTCTTTTGCTACTTTCTTTATTCTTTTATCTATTTCTTTGGGACTTACATTTTGAATTGATAAGGCTAGTGCTATATTTTCATAGGCTGTTAAGGTATCTAATAAATTAAAGTCTTGAAAGATGAAACCTAAGTCTTCTCTTCTAAACTTGTTTAAATCATTTCCTTTTAGTTTTGTTATGTCAGTTCCTCCTACAAAAATATGTCCAGCGGTTACTTTATCAATTGTGGATATGCAGTTTAGTAATGTTGTTTTACCTGAACCTGAAGAACCCATGATAGCGACAAACTCTCCTTTTTCTACTTCAAATGATATGTTATCTATGGCTTTAGTTAAACTTGATTTACTTCCATAGTATTTTTCAATATTTTCTATTTTTAGTATATTTTCCATATTATTTTCCTTCCTTTCGTAATTAATAATACTAGATAATAGGATATTTGTCGTAATTTTAATATTACAGTATATTACTTTTTTGTAAGGTTAGTCTTCTGGGTGATAAAGTTTATTTTTACCAAAGGTTATTTTGACAATGGTATATTCTTTTTCTTCAGATTCTATCTCTATTTTATGACCTAGTTTGGTACATAATTTTTTGGCTATGTATAGACCCATGCCTGTTGATTTGATTTTATCTCTGCCATTAGTACCGGTAAATGATTTTTTGAAAACATTAGGGATATCACTTTTTGGTATGCCAATACCGTTATCTTTGATAAATAAGGTTATTTGATTATTATCTTCTATAGCATTTATTTGGATATAGGAGTTTGGAATATCTTTTTTGTATTTGATACTGTTATTGATAATTTGATTTAAAATGAATTCTAACCATTTGGTGTCGGTATAGACTTCAGTATTTTTTATATCGACGATTAGGTCAATTTTATTTTCTAAGAGGTCATCTTTATTTTTAAGAGCTACTGATGAGATTATTTTTTCTAGTTTTACTTTTTTGAAGATAAAGTCTTCACTGGTATAGTTACTTCTTACATAATAAAGGATTTGGTCGATGTAGTTATCTAGTCTTTTTATTTCTTCAATGTATTCTTTTGGTACTTGGTTTTTATGATTATGGGTCATAAGGATTAGACTTGATATTGGTATTTTTACTTCATGTATCCACATCTCAATATAATCTTTGAAGTCTTTGGTGCTATTTATGTAACTACTGACATTTTCAATCATTGATTTGTTGATGTCGCACATGATGTTATATATTAGTTCTTCTTCGTAAGTATTTGGTTTTGGTATGGTTTCTAGGACTAGGTATTTTTTATCTAGATTTTTGGTATTGGTTATGAGTGTGTTATAGAAGGTTCTTTTTTGGAAATATGATATTAAAAGGGCTATGATTAGTGTTAATAGTAGTAATGCTATGGTTACTATTATTAGTCCCTCTGGTACTTTGAAGGCTATGTCTAATAGGGCAATTAGAATTATTGATATGATAGTGATAATGATTATGCTTATTTTATCTTTTAGATAGTTTGTTAATTTCATAATAGTATATATCCTTGTCCTTTTCTTGTTTCTATGGCATTTGGGTAACCAAAGTCCTCTAGTTTACTTCTTAGTCTACTTATATTTACGGTTAGAGCATTATCATTTATGTATTCTTCATTATTCCAAAGGATGGTCATTAATTCATCTCTTGATACAATTCTGTTTTGGTTATTTAATAAGTGCTGAAAGATTAGCATTTCATTTTTGGTTAGTTCTAATTCTTTGTTACTACCAGATAAGGTACCTCGTGATATTGAGACTTCTAAATCTTTATATTTCAGTACTTCAGTACTATTATCTAATCTTTTAAAGATATTTTGTATTCTTAGTAATAGAATGGTTGGGCTATAAGGCTTGGTTATGTAATCGTCTGCTCCATAAGAGATTGATAATATTTCATCGGTTTCATTTGCTCTTGAGGTTACCATTATTACGGGAATATTTGATTCTTTCCTTATTTCTTTAAGTAACTGCTCACCATTTTGATATGGTATATTTATATCTAAGAGAATTAGGTCTATATTACTTTTTAATATTTCTTCTTTAGCATTTGAGAAGTCTTTTAGTATTAATGCTTCATATCCTGCATTTACTAGTAGTTCATATAATTCTTTAGATATTATGGTATCATCTTCAATTATCATTATCTTTTTCATATATTATATTTCCTTCTTTCTATAGTTATATTATATCATTATATTGATGGATTTTATATTACAAGTTTGTAAGGTATGAAAAAAAGACTTAGTACGTCATTGTGATGTTGGTAAGCCTTTTCTATATTACTTTAAACTATTTGTGATATAAAATGTATTACAAAAAGATAATATTATATCATTTTTGGATTTAGTATCTTCTATATTATCATAATTTTCTCCCAAAAATAGTGTAAATAAAATGATAGGTTCTAACAATTTGTTTTTTAATACTTGAATTTCATCGTTGCTCGCACTTTTGCCATATATATTATCAACTAATAGATCGTGACTTAAACATAAATAAATATCTATTTTTTTATCTGCTTCGTTTTTTATAGTATCTATAATTAAATCTTTATCATCAACAAGTTTTATATTCAATTCTAGTTCCTTATTCTTTGTTTTTCCATTTGACTGGCCTTTTAAATCATCGACAACTGCAAACTCAAATTTATTACTTCTTTTTTCAAGATTTAATGAATCATCATATAAATCAAATTGTATATTATGAATTCCAATTGGTATGTCATTTAATGTATATTGAATTCTACCATTCATCACTGATTCGCTATGATTATAATTTTGCTTTCCATCAACAAACATATATATTTTTGCTTTGTCATTAACGCTTTTTTTGGCTTTTGTTGTTAGCACAATGTTTATATTTTCATTTTTATAAAATACTTGTTTTGCCGTAGTAATTTCAAATTCTTGGATTGAATCATAGTATATTTCTTCTTGAGTTGGACTAATGTGATTCCCATTATTTATATTTAAAAGACTATTTCCTGATTTTAAAAATTTATTATAAATGCTTTTAACGTTGCTGCTAATATTATTTATGAATTCATTATCTATGTTCGAACTAACGCTCTTGTTAGCAATATAATCGTTCATATCCACTATGGTCTTCTCATTTTTTAGTGCTTCTATTACCTTATCTAAAAATCCATTTGTTAAATCAGAGTCTTGAATTCTTGATCTATCAGTTGTAAAAAACCTGTATTTATCTTTTCCCAAAATATCGAGATTAATATCCACCAATAATCTATATTGCAGAAAACTTAACCCTGCATTTTTTATTTTTGTAAATCTTTCACTTGATATGTATTGACCATTGACTGTATAAATTATTGGATCAAGATGTACATTTACTTGCTTAAAAATATCCCTACACTTTGCATCTTTTGCCCAATCGTCTTCATTGTTTGGCAGTATAAAATAATAATTTATTTTATATTCTTTATTGTTATGTTCTATACTAATAGTTCCGAAATATTCCTTTTTGGCATACTCCCAAGTCATCATTTTGTTACTTGAACCATAAGAGTACCTGTTTTGAATATGAGCATTACTGATGAAGTTTTCCCTATTTTCTATTACCTTGACTGGTAAACTGACATTATATAATTCTGTATTAATAAAATCTCCAAGCATTCCAGGTTTTGAAGCATCATTTATTCTATATTCACGTGGAATTTCCATGTCAATCATTCTAATCAAAGTTCCTGACTCTGAATTAATAAATGATCTTATATATTCATCTTTGTAATCATAAATATCTTTTTCAATTTGTGAAACTTTCCCATTTGGTGTAAAATATAGATATGTCTGTATTTTCATATCAGAAAAAGAGCACGATTTTACAATAGTGAAATAAATAGTATTGTCCTTCTTTGATATTATTATAGTGGCAAAAGATGATGGTAAAGATGTTGATCCGCCTTGTCCAAATGTGCCAATCAAATAATTTTTGTCTGATGTTGCTTTATTTCCTTTATGAATTGATAATATTGTATCTCCAAACTTATCACCATAAATTCCACATCCTTTATCGACAACATCAATCGTTGGCTTAGTTGATTTTGTACTATCATTTATAGCGACTACCACCATATCAGCAGTTTCACATGCATTTTGCCTATTGGCCTCTCCCTTTTTGACTTTCTCTTTATTTTCGTAATAATGTGGAAATGCTACTTTTATTATATCATCTGCTGTTTTCGCATCATTCAACTTATATTTTTCTTTTTCCTTTTCTAATACAGCATCTATTCCATTTGTAATTCTTTCTATAAGGCCTTTGCCAGAATCTTTTAACATATTAATTGCTGAAAAATTATATTTTGTATCTCCTACGCATGTCCAATTATCACTTATATCTTCATACATAATATCATCATTTTCTAAATCAGTGTTTGCATATTTCCTTAAAAACTCATTTAGTTGTTCTGGTTTATAAATTGATAACAATTCACTTAACTTAAAATTCATATACTACCAATCCTCCTAATCCCTGTGCATTGTTTCCATTGCTACGCACATATATAAATTTTTCCATAATGTCTTATTTTTTCCAGTGGCGTTTGGATTATTTCCCAATGTTCTGCTTGTATCAATTGTTGTTTCCATTAGATCTGGTCCCACTTTATCTAAAACTTGAAATGGATTTTTCTTCCAACGATAATATCCCCCTGAGTCGACCTCTATCAATGCCCTGAAAGCCCCCATTATTGGAAATAGAAATCCGTTAGGAGTAATATAATCCGTGTTGTTTTTATAAAATTTTGTTGTATATGCAGGCTTTCCATCTTTTCTTTTTGTTATGCCAACTACTAAAGCATATTTCCCATTAACACGCCCACCGCAATAGTAATCTCTTGCCTTCATTTCTAGCTGATCATATAATTTAAATATATCAACCATAATTTTTGACATTTTTACATATGGATTAGCAAGTGTTTCACCATTTTCTATATGCTGTTTTATATAATAGTCTATACATTGTTTTTTTCCATTGTAAGACACAATTGCATAATCATTTAAATCTGGGTACCTATCTATGTTATATAAGTTCAATATTGCTAGTATATCACTTACATCTATACTTCCTTCAGCATTTTCTTCAAAGAATACATCATTCCTAAAAGGTTCATTTTTAATAGCTTTCTTAATAATATCAAATCTATTATATAGTTCTGCTATTGATTTATCTTGAACCTGTGTAGAAGTATTTCTTGCACTTGCTAATTCCTGAAATATATCTTCAACGCCAGTAAGTATTTCTATTTTTACATATTGTTGCCCATATTCTAATTCTGACTGACAATCTTGAATTATTCTATATGTATGTCCTCCATCAATATCTCCATGCACACTTGTATCAGAAAAGACTACACTAACAGTTTCGTTTTTACTATTAAATGTAACTTTTTCAGCGGATAGTAACAATCCCCTATTTAATAAATAAAAGTTGTTTGCTCCCGGCGTTGTTAAACTCGTTCTTATTTTTTTTGCTACAGCAGTTGTTAATTTTTGCTCTCTTGGATTAGTTTCCATTGGTATATTGGTAGGAACATCTTTAATATCACAGACAATATAATACATTTCGGCGCCCCTCATTGACTCCTCATTACTTAAATAATATGGATTAGGAATCTTTCTAAACGATTTTGTTTTAAAAATTATTTCATTATTCATAATTACCCTCCTTCAAAATAATTTTTTCTTTGACATCTATACTATATCATACTTTTTTGTATTGACAAACGCTATATATGTCGTATAATATATTAAAAAGGAGTTTTTATATGAAAAAAGATAAAATAAATATTAAAATGGGATATCGATTAAGAACAATAAGAGAGGATAATGGATTCCAACAATATGAATTCGCTGATCTCTGTGGAATCAGCGAAGCATATTATGGTCGGTTGGAAAGAGGAGAATACTCACCAACAATTAAAATTTTAGAAAAGATTTCTCGAACGTTAGGAATTAGTATTTCAGAACTAGTTAAGGATATAGATCGATAAAAAAAATATTAATTTGTACTTTTGACATCAAGATAAATAATGAAGTGCAAAAATCAATCGATTTTAAATATCATTGCTCCGTGTTCTATAAAAAAATTTATTACATGACATGATGTAATAAATTTTTTTATAGTATAACTTTATTATAAAGAAATAAAATATATTGAACTCATTTTATTTATCTAAATCAATCTTACACCTCAATAAAAAATTGTAAACTTCAATATCGTCACACACAAAAATAACTTTTTTTGTTGCTCTAGATATTATGGTGTATATCTGATTTTGTAAATTACCGTAGCATAAAGGCTTAATTTGATCGATTTTGTTATCTTTTATAATATAACCATTACATAAATAAATCAAAATATTTTCATACTCTTTTCCGATTTCAAAATGAATAATATTTTTTTCTAGCTTTTTCTTAAATTCAACACAATGTTTAGTTGGACAAATGTCTTCACATGTTGTACAATATTTTGATTTTGTTGGTTCGAGTAACTTATAAGTTCCTTGTAGAATACATTCATTTTCAAACTCATCATGCATATAAATTACAATTTTATTAGGATCAAATATTTTGTTTTCTGCTGTACTTTTTCTTAAACCACATATTTTCCGTGCATACCTATCAATTGTACTGTCATTTCTTATTATTTGTTTAATATTTGACGATGTTACTTCTGATTTGTGTTCATCCAAAAATTCTTCCAATTCTTCTATTCCATCTACATCTTGATCCTTATCATAAAAAATGATTAAATATTTACAACTATTTTTTATGTCATTTAAATGAGAACAACTAATTCTCTGTGCCTCATCAATTATGACTGTTTCTCTTTTTTCTCCATCAATTGGAAAATATTTTGCCATTCTAATCTCTATTTCTTGCAATAATTTTTGAGATATTATATTTTCTGCAAATGGTATCAAAAAACACACCTCACTGTTATTATTGAATAACGATTTATATATATCCAATGCCAGCAATGTCTTTCCTGTACCTCCACTTCCGCTCACAGCATAAATTCCACTGTTTTTATTTAAAATTTTTTCTTTAATATTTTCTTGCGAATTTGATAGTACATATTTATTTTCAAGAAAAAACTCTGGATCATCATATACATTTTTGATATTTACATTAATATTTGGAATTTCAACATTTTCAATTTTTAATAAATCTACATTTAGAGAATGATTGTCAGTTTCTATTAAATCATTCATATTATGATCATATTTAAAAAAACGGTTGCCTTTTTGAACGTAACTATAAACATTTATATCATATTTGAAATATTGATTTCGTAATAATTCATAGTTTTGTTTAGCTTGTTTTAATTTATCCTGTCTATTTGACAATTTTATTTCAATGTTAACTATCGTCGAATCACCAATCTTTAATAAATCAAATTCCTTACATAATCGTTCTATCATGTATGATATTACAAATCCCTTTCTATTATTATCATAAATATATGGTATTAATGATTTTAAGCCATCGGCATCGTTCGTATCAAAACATGTTCCTCCATTATACTTTAAATATTCTACTATGTCAGAATTATTTTTGTTCTTTAAATTATTTAAATTAATAAAATTATACTGAAACTTTTTCATACTACACCTTCTTATATTAAAAATATATATCATTTTCTCATAGCTACTAATTTTTGATTACATATAAATTTTAAGACTTTTCTTTTTCTAACATAATACTCTTTAATAACTAATAAACATTATAGTTTTTCTATTATTTTTAAATTTTCTATTTCATAGTTTTTATTCATTTTTTTTAATATCAATAATAGTTGCATAATTATGTAATTTATCTCTTTTATATTTATTTTAAATTCGATCTGCCTTTCTATGCTTACATGAAATAATTTGTTTCTTATTCCATCATCTTTAAAATATTTTTGAATTATTTTTGCTATTTCTGTTGGGATAATTTCTAATTTTTCATTATGTTCCAAAATTGAATTTATTGTTTTCATCGTTTTTTTATCAAATTGTTCTATGTTAGAACCTGGGACCAGTCTATATATTTCTAACACCATTCTTTCTATCAATGGAAATACGTAATATAGATTTTCCACGGTTTTTATATTTAATAACTCTGTTCTGATTTTTCCAATTATTTTCTCTGTTGTTTTATCTTCTATTCCTTTTATTATATCTATATATGTTATATTCATAATTGCCTCTCTTTTTCTGTTATTAAATAATGCATAAATATTACACCACAGAATGTTAGCATCAGTTCAATATCTAGGTTTTTATTTATTAATGCTCCATGAGCAGCAGCGTTGCGAATATTTAATCCAGTTATTTCATATAAAATATAATTGATATACATTAATCCATTTATAATGAATTTGTCCCCTTTAAAATATTCTGCTATGGTATATAAATTAGTACGTCCATCTTCTGTTATTTTTAAATTGAACTTTACTAACAATTCTAATGCCAAAAATTCAATGCGTAACACGTTACTTACCATTATAACATAATAGTCGTCAAAATTAATATTAAATTCTTTTTTCAGTTCAATTATAATATAATCAAATTTTCCCTCTTTTTTTAAAAATGAATATAAAAGATTTTGTTTCATTAGGAATGACTTACTCAGATTCTTTAACATCTCTTCATAATAATTTTCAACCAATTTGTTAACTAACTTTTTGTTTCGTTTTGTATATTTTTCACCTATCATGTCATAATATTTCTTAAAAAAATTATTAACAAAAATTTCATTCGGTTTATAATACATTTGTTGCCTTGAATCTATTGTAAAAACATTTACCATGCTTAGCAAAGCATTTTCAGAATAAATTTGTAGTGTTTCTTTCATCTGATACTCAAAATTCATAATTGAGTATGAAAATAGTTTGATAACATTATTACTAATTTCCTTTACAGCATTATTAATTTCTTTACTTGGTATAACCGTTTCATATGAAATTTTTCTAAGTTGAGAATTTATGTATGTTTCATCTGACACTATATATCTTTTTATAGTTAATAAATTGTTTAAACATTCACAAAGTTTTTGATTTTGAATTTTGTTCATACTTTCTATTCTTTGCATAAGCCTATTTATTATTTTGTTCAAATCATCTATTAATGCCAACAATTGAATAAAACTACCTTGTTTATTTATTACTGTCTTGTAAATGGCATTTGTCTTATCAACAATGTTATTTATAATTATATTTAAAGTATCTTCACCTAATTGTTTGTTTTTTTCTAAAGTAAATATTATGTGTTCTGGATATTTATAAAAATTATTATCATTAATATATGTTTTTATATAATTGTTATACACTTCTAAATGTTTATATATGTTTTTATCAAAAGATATTATTAATGGCAAATAAATATTGTTGTTAATAAATTTATCAATTAAATAATTTAATTTAGCGGAATCTGATTTTAGGTTTATACAAATTCTCTCTACAATTTCTTCAGAAATTTTTATTTTACTTTTTATACAATAATCTATAACTATATTATAAAATTCAAAAGTATTATTAGAAAATGTAATATATGGTTTATCTATTTCAGTATATCGCTCTATACTTTTTTTATAGTCATTATTTATTTCTTTATAGTTAACTACAATTTTTCTATATTCTGAACTTTTTATTGTATTATAATAAGAAATTATAAATTCTGAAATCAATAAGTAGTCTTTGTTATTTATCTTCTTTGAATATAAATAAAGTTTTAATAACTGCTCGACATCAGCCTTTTTTAATACAATTTCTCTACAATAATAAGAAAAAAGTATTCCATCTTTTGAAAAAAAATATTTATTATATAAACCTATAAATTTTGCAAATTCAAATTCATAATTACTTACTTTTGATTCAATATTAAATTTATAATCAAATTCTTCTTGCGACTCAGTCAAATCAATAAATTTTGAAATATACTCTTTTAATTCTGACAGCATGTTACTTTTACTCCTACTTCTAGTTAATATAAAAAAACCAGTACAAAAAAATCTATTAAATAGACCTGTACTAGCGTCTTTCTTTAACTAAGTTAAGTATAT